>JACCDS012104262.1_pt1 | contig 22047 bp, 26 predicted proteins | sample 7446441 | NCBI WGS metagenome assembly JACCDS01 (sample SAMN15323445, study PRJNA562643) | freshwater metagenome | isolation source: river surface water | place: USA:Blue River Watershed | collected 2017-08-17 | reverse complement strand
GATGCCTTCAGGTAGGCTTCTGCGCGCTTGGCGATCGAACGCGGGTCGCGGTCATAGCCCTTGCCGTCGCCCGGCTCCACCACGTCGCACTGCAGGATCAGCGTGGTCTCTTCCATGAACGGGTCGAGGTTGGCCGTGTTCGGGTCCGGCATCAGCAGCATGTCGGACGCTTCGATGCCCTTCCAGCCGGCGATCGACGAACCGTCGAAAGCGTGGCCGGACTCGAACTTGTCCATGTCGAAGTGGGAAACCGGAACAGACACGTGCTGCTCCTTGCCACGCGTGTCGGTAAAACGGAAGTCAACGAATTTGACTTCGTTGTCCTTCACCATCTTCAATACATCTGCGGCCGTCTTTGCCATGTAAATCTCCTGGGAGGTTGCGTGTAGGTGTCGTTGCTGAATGTTCGGGCGAGCTTGGCGTCGACTCGGCGCGGGCGGTACGCCATCGCGACGGGTGACTTTGCAACCGGAACTCCGCGCAGGATGATAGCAGATTCCATGCCATCAACTGATTGCCCGATGCGCCGATTTGATCAAGCTTCGCCGGAAAAAAGTTCAAGCCAGAACAAGGCATTGGCCACAGGCATCGGAAATCGGCCAAGGCAGGCAAAGTCACCAAAATGGGGCGATAAAATATTTTGGCGCATTGTCTTGGTGCAATATCTGTTGATTGCACTGTTTGGGTGATGTGCTGATGAGGATTCGGCGGCCAGGCCGTACTTCCGTGCATGCCCGTTTTATAATTCGGCGACCACTCAAGGAGCAAGTGTCCTATGCCCGCAAGCACCGATATCCTCGCCCTCGCCCGCCAGCGGCAGCAGTCCGGCGCGCTGCCTTATGCCGGCGCTGTCACGCCGGCCGAGGCTTTCGCCTGGCTGCAGGCTGATCCTTTAGTGAAACTGATCGACGTACGTACGCAGGCCGAACGCGACTGGGTGGGCAAGGTGAACTTGCCCGAGAGCCAGCACTTTGCTGTGCAGTGGTCGCTCTACCCGGGCGGCGCAAAAAACGAAGCCTTTCTGTCGCAGCTGGCCGGATGCGCGGGGCCACAGGACGTGCTGCTGTTCCTGTGCCGTTCCGGCGTGCGCTCGCGCCATGCGGCGCTGGCAGCCACCGAGCATGGCTACACGCAGTGCTTCGACATACTCGAGGGCTTCGAGGGCGACCGTGATGCTGCCGGCCACCGCAAGACGCTGGCCGGCTGGTGCCACGCCGGCCTGCCGTGGATCGGGGCCTGAGCAGCGGCTACTCTTCCTCGTCGTGCACCGGTTCTTTCAGCGCCAGCGCGCGTCCGTCCTCAAGCAGAAATCCGGCCGCGATGCCGAACCACGCCTCGGTCGGAATCACCCGCTCGGCCATCTGCACCAGCTCCTCTTCGCGCACCAGCCGGCGGTAAAAATGCGCGCAGCACTGCTCCAGCGACGCGCAGATGTCCTCCACCATGGCCGTGCCATTGCGCAACAGCTGGTGCAGCTTTTCGCGCAGCGAGTGCAACAGCGCCACGCTGGTCGCGCTCAGGCTGTCAAGCTCATCCAGCAAGGCATCGGCCTCATGCGTCAGCTTGCGTAGCGCAGGAATCACGAACACCTCCACCTTGCGCTGGTGACAGTACTGCTCGAACTGCGTCAGCCGGTTCAGCATGGATTCGAACTCGATGCCACTCGCGCTCTTGATATTGCGAATGCCGTTGAGTATGTATTGCTGTATCGATGAAAACGTCCAGCACGCCCTGTTCTGTTCGATCTTCAGGGCTACGATCGAGTAAGTTGCAGTCAGCATAAATGTCCCTGAAAAAAATCGTCCCCCTGCGTGCAAGTACACGCCGTCGGATAACGCGGGGAAAAATTGCGGAGGCTTCCGCAACGACGATTAGTTTAGTGAAGCGACAAGATCGTTCACTTGAGGGTCCGCAAAATCCACTTGTCTGTGCGGAACGCTGATGCGATTGATTGAGGTTTGTCGGGCGAACGTGCGATACGTTCGCCCGCTAAGGATCAGCCGACCTTCACCGCATGCTCGCGCGTGGCATGGAAAGTCACTCCGGGCCAGCGTTCCTGCACCAGTTTCAGGTTGACCGCTGAACTGGCGAGATAGGCGAGATTGCCGGCGGCGTCATGCGACAGGTTCGCGCCGGCCGACGAGCGCTCAAAGTCGGACAGCATTTTTTTATCATCGCAGGACACCCAGCGCGCAGTATTGATGCTGGTGCCTTCAAAGACCGCATCGACGCCGTATTCATTCAACAGGCGGCTCGCGACCACTTCGAACTGCAGCACGCCGACCGCGCCGAGTATCAGGTCGCCGCCGCTGACCGGCTTGAACACCTGCACCGCGCCCTCTTCGCCGAGTTGCTGCAAGCCCTTGTGCAGCTGCTTGATCTTCAGCGGATTGCGAATGCGCACCGAACGGAAAAAGTCGGGTGCGAAATACGGGATGCCGGTGAACTGCAGTATCTCGCCTTCGGAGAAGCTGTCGCCGATCTGCATGTTGCCGTGGTTCGGCAGGCCGATGATGTCGCCCGCGTACGCCTCCTCCACCTGTTCGCGCGACGAGGCCATGAAGGTAACGACCGACGACACCTTGATGTCGCGGTTCAGGCGCAGGTGCTTGATCTTCATGCCGCGCTCGAAGCGGCCGGAACACACGCGCAGGAAAGCAATGCGGTCGCGGTGCGACGGATCCATGTTGGCCTGGATCTTGAACACGAATCCGGAAAATGCCGGCTCGGCAGGCTTCACGGCGCGCACGGTCGCATCACGCTCGCGCGGCTCCTGCGCCCAGTCGAGCAGCGCGTCGAGAATCTCGCGCACGCCGAAGTTGTTGATCGCGGAACCGAAGAACACCGGCGTCTGCTTGCCAGCGAGGAAAGCGTCGAGCTCGAACGGATGCGATGCGCCGTGCACCAGCTCGACTTCCATTTTCAGCTGCTCGATCTCGAGCGGGAACATTTCCGCGAGGCGCGGATTGTCGATGCCCTTGACGACCTCGAACTGCTGATCCGCGCGTTCATTGCCCGGCACGAACAGCAAAATCTCGTCGCGCAGCAAGTGATAGACGCCGCGGAAGTTCTTGCCCATGCCGATCGGCCAGGTGACCGGCGCACACTGTATGCCCAGTACCGACTCAACCTCGTCCAGCAACTCGAGCGGATCGCGGGTCTCGCGGTCCATCTTGTTCATGAAGGTGATGATCGGCGTGTCGCGCATGCGGCACACGTTAAGCAGCTTGATCGTCTGCGCCTCCACGCCCTTGGCCGCATCGATCACCATCAGCGCGGAGTCGACCGCGGTCAGCACGCGATAGGTGTCTTCGGAGAAGTCCTGGTGGCCGGGAGTATCGAGCAGGTTCACCACGTGTTCGCGGTACTCGAACTGCATCACCGAGCTGGCGACCGAGATGCCGCGCTGCTTTTCGATTTCCATCCAGTCCGACGTCGCATGGCGGCCGCTCTTGCGCGCCTTCACGGTGCCGGCCAGCTGGATCGCGCCGGAGAACAGCAGCAGTTTTTCGGTCAGCGTGGTCTTGCCGGCGTCCGGGTGGGAAATGATCGCGAAAGTGCGGCGGCGCGCGACTTCGCGCGCAATCTGCTCGCGCGGCACCGAGCGCGTTTCGGAAACGTCGGCGGTGTCGGTCGAATCGGTGGTACTTGACATGGCGAGCGGGGAAAAAGTCCTAGAGTCTATCGGCTTTGGATCGCCAAGTCTAACCGGACCCGAATTGCCAATCCGGCAGCGGCAGGCACTTGAGGCAGAAGAATTGCAAGGGACAAACACCGAACTTCGGCGCGACCGCCTGCCCAAACCTGCAGGACCATCACCGGAGCGAGGCTTGAACCATGCAATCGACACCGAAGGCGGCGCGACGCGGTTTTACGAGGGCCAGATCCCGTGGTTCGCAGAATTCGCGCTGGACCGGCTGTATGGGGCGCTGTACTCGTCGCTGCCGCTACTGTCGCTCGGCAGCCTGAATGGCGTCAGCACCTGGGCCGCCAGCGATGGCGGACAATTGCGCGCGCTGTTCCTGCACCTGCGCAAGGGCCCCGAGCTTCGTGTGATCAACGAAGGCATGAGCATCGAGGCGGGCGATGCGGAAACATTCGCGCAGGCATGTTTCTCGCGCGATGCGCGCATCGATCGGGTCCGGTTTCACGCGGTTCGGCTTATTGGCAGGCCTGCCACGCTGCCCGCATGGCAGGCGCCGGTGACCGAGGACATCGTGATCGACCTGCCGAAAGACGAAACCGCCTACATCGCCAGTCTGGGCAAAGCCACCCGCAAGACGCTGCGACAGAACCTGAACCGTGCCGGCAAGCTCACGCACGTCGTCGTTCCCGGCACGGAGGTCGACGCGTCGCTGATCACTGCCATCATCGGATTCAATCATGCTCGGATGGCCGGCAAGCAGCGGGCTTCCGCACTCGACACCCGGGCCGGCGCGCAGCTGCTGGCATTGGTGCGCGCTCGCGGCATGGTCGGCACAGTCAGCCTGGCCGGAACCCTGTGCGCGGGTACGCTGGCCTGCCGCTTCGGGGACGATGTCTACTCGCTGGTCAATGCGCACGATCCGGCGCTCGACCCTCTGGGCATGGGCAACCTCAGCCGGCACCTGATGATCCTGGCCACTATCCGCGCAGGCGCACGCCGCTTTCACCTGCTCGGCGGTCACTTCACGAGCAAGCGCTCATGCGGGGCGCGACGGGTGATGCTGGACGATGTCACGCTGTATCGCAGCCGATTCGCGATGCTGGCCGATGCCGCGAACATCGCAGTCATGGCATGGCAATCGGCGAACTACAGGCTAAGGGTTGCGATCGAAGCAGGGAATGCGGAGCGGCAGTCAGGACTAGCCATGCGCGCGGCAAAAGAGGCGATGCAGGCGCTGCGACGCCTGAAAGCAGCGCAGCACTGAATCATTCCTGCGGGTGCGGTTCGGATGCCACCAGCAGGCTGCAACGCAGTTTCTCGACCAGCAGCGTGTCGGTACTGCCGCGCCACCAGCGCAAGGCCAGCGGCTTGTGCCTTGAGTGGCCGACGATCACCAGATCCACCTTCAGCTTGCTGGCCAGCTCTTCGATCAGGCTGACCGGCTCACCGACCTCGAGGTGAGGCGTTACTGCGAGACCGCCGGCGACCAGCATCGCAGCACCGACCTCGAGCTCCTTCGCCATCCTTTCGCGCTCGGCCACCAGACCTTCCTCGACACTGAGCACTGCCGCCGCAGCAAACTCCCCGACCAGCAGGTAGGGTGGCGGACTGACGACCGCAAGCAGGTGGACGGACGCGGGAGCCGCCGGCGCCAGCCTCAGGCATTCGCGCAGCGCAACCCGGCTTTCGGGGCTGCCGTTATAGGCAACGAGTATTTGCTTGTACATGGGCGCCTCCGTTGCAGAGGGGTCCAGTATACGACCGGCTCCGGCGAGAATGACGGCTTGCTCACAAAATCCGTGGTCCGGGGCCAGCAATATCGGCCGCGCGCGGGCGAAAAAAAACCCGACTCAGCTTGCGCTTGTCGGGTTTAAATCCATCCTTTTTTGGAAGGCTGGAGGAGACGGTTTGAACTATATCAACCACCCCTTCGGCCGTCTGCTTTCGATTTGTGATGCCAGATATAAGGCGAACGAATGATCAGATGACAACATTGTCATGCGAGAAATAATTGCCAGTATTTGGTGCAGAACGGGAAAGCGCCCGCTGAAAAAGCAAACCCGCCATACTTGCGCATGGCGGGTTTAATGTCTCCTCTCGCTCTTCCTGGCGACAGATTTTTTTGGTCAGGCGCGCGGATAATGCTCCTGATTTTGATACCTGTCATCATGCACCGCAGCATGAATTCAATCCATTGATTAAAAAGGATTTTTTTTAAGCCTACAACTAACCGACGAGTCATTTTCAGCGAATTCTACGCAATTTGCAGGACGCCGGATCGGCGATGGCAATCCCACAAAATTTTCCTTCTCGTAAAATGTCGGCAAACAACATTCTCGGCCGACGCATGAATCCCGACAACCTGAACAAACGACTGACCCTACAGTTGGGCTATGCCGGCCTGATCCCCTTTCTGCTGATGATGCTGGGGGTGTGGTTTGCCGATGCCTCCTGGCTCGGCGACTTCGTGAAGGGCCAGCTCGCGTATGGCATGGTGATCCTGTCCTTCCTCGGCGGTGTGCACTGGGGCGCGGCCCTGCTGGGCGACGCCCTGCAGGAGACCGACGTCAGGAAAGCATTAACCTGGGGCGTGACGCCAGCGCTGATCGCATGGAGCGCGACGCTGTTTGGCGGTTTCGGATTTGCGATGCTGATGGCGGGCTTTGTCGCCGCCCTGCAGGTGGACAAGCAGATGTACCCGGCCTACGGCATGCCGGAATGGCTGCTCGTGCTGCGCAAGAAGCTGACGCTGGTGGTCGTGTTCTCGCTGGTACTGACAGTGATCGGAGCAAACCTGCGCGGCTGAGGCCGGCGCAGGCTCGGAAACCTCAGATAACGTCGTCGTCGCCTTTGCGCGGCCTGCCATCAGCGTCACTAATGCGCATGCGCTTGCGGCGATCGCCCATCAGCTCGCGTAGTTCGCGAATGCTGAGATCGGTCACTTCGTGCATGCGAATCAGCAGAGAAGCACCGACGGGCAAGGTGCGATGACGAATCTTGCTGATGACCGGCGGCCGTACTTCGAGCGCACGTGACAACGCAGCATCGTTCTTCAACCCAAGTTTCTGGATCAGCGCATCAAGCAAGCGGTTTGGGTCGTAGCCTTCCTGCGATACCAGAGGATGTTTGTCCATCACGTCTCTCCCCAGAGATTATGAGTCCATGGAAAACAGATCAAAAATTAGAACCATTTCCACAGTGCAATTACACGAATGCTAATTTATATGTCATCGGAACAACATTTTCAAGGGGTTTAATGAAATTTGCCTGTAATCAAGGTATTTTTTTTAAAACCCTTGTCGGAATAGCAAATAAATGAAGGAATTAGCTAAATCAGCAGGAAAAACAGCCACTTGCGATTTTTGCAGCGCCGGCGCCGTTCTGGCAAAAATAAAAAAGCACCCGCGGGTGCGGGTGCTTTGCAGATTGCCCTGAATCACAGGCGGTTTATTTACATGCCGCTTTCGCCTCATCGAGCAGGCGCTTGCCGTCGAAACCTTTCGCATTCATGTCTTTTACCCACTCATCATCGATCAGGCCGGTGGCCGCGATCCAGCGCTTCAGCTCCGCCTCGGGCAAGGTATGGAAAGTGTTCTTGTGTGCCTCGGCGGCCTTGCGACCCAGCGCACCGTCCTCGGAAAATATCCGCCCCGCCCAGGCCGAGCGATCCGGACCACTGTTGGCATCAATGACCTTTTTCAGGTCCGGCGGCAGGCTGTCGTACTTTGCCTGATTCATCGCGAAGATGAACACCACATTCAGCATCTGCGGGGCGCTGGCCGGAATTTCCGCATGGAATCGCGTGATCTCCTCGAATTTCAGCGTAGGGACGGCCTCCCACGGAATCATCACGCCATCGATCACGCCCTTGGACAAGGCTTCGGCTGCTTGCGGCAGCGGCATCGGCACCGGCGTCGCGCCCAGCGCCGCCACCATCTTGGTGCCCAGCCGCGTCGGCGCGCGCACCTTCAGTCCCCTGAAGTCCTCCAGCAACTTCACCTGCCGTTTGGTCGTATGCAGCATCGCACCATCGTGCACATGGAACAGGATGGGCTTGACGCCCTTGAATTCGGCCGTCGCATTCTTCATCGCGTAATGCCAGAGCCCGCGACTGGCGCGCTCGGAATCAGTCACCATGAAAGGCAGTTCGAAGGCCTCCGATACCGGGAAGCGGCCCGCCTGATAGCCGGGCACGGTCCAGATGATGTCGGCCACGCCATCCTTGGCCTGATCAAACAGCTGCGGGGGCGTGCCGCCCAATTGCATCGACGGGTAGATCTGGCACTTCAGGCGGCCGCCCGAATCCTTCGCGATCTTCTCGCACCAGGGCGTGATGATCTTCGAGTGGGCGGTCGATGACGGCGGCAAGAAGTGATGTACCTTCAGCGTGATGGTCTGCGCCGAGACGCTGGCCCCGGCCAGCGCCAGCGCGAGCGCAGCGAAACTACGGAAGCAGCGATACGCCATGTGATTCTCCTGTGGGGGTCGTTATTGTCAGTTGCCAAAGGCGTGTACGAGGTAAAGCGACAGTGCCGGGAAAAATACCAGCAGCAGTATCCGGACCAGGTCGGACGCAAGGAAAGGCAGCACGCCCTTGAAGGTCTCCATCACCGGCACATCCTTCGCGAGCCGGTTGATGATGTAGATGTTCATGCCTATCGGCGGATGCACCAGTCCGATTTCCACCACCATCAGTGCCAGGATGCCGAACCAGATCGACTTGTCTGGCGCTGCCATGCCCCAGAAATCGAGGCCCATCACGATAGGATAGAAGATAGGGATCGTCAGCAGGATCATGGCCAGCGAGTCCATCACGCAGCCAAGGAAGATGTAGATCAGCAGGATCGCGAAGATCACCGACAGCGGCGGCAGCCCGCTGGACTGCACCCAGCTTGCCAGCTCGGCCGGCATCTGCGTGATCGCGAGGCCGGCATTGAGCATGTCGGCGCCGAGCAGCACGAGGAAGATCATTGCGGTCGATTGCGCGGTGCCGAAGATGCTTTTGAGGACACCGTCGAGGCGCAAGCCGTTGGCGACCGCAATGATGCCGCAGGCAGCCGCGCCTATCGAAGCCGCCTCGGTCGGGTTGGCCCAGCCGTCATAGATGCCGACGATCACGACCAGGAACACCAGCAGGATAGGCACCACACCGGCCAGCGTGCGCAGCGCCACCGGCAGCGGCACGCGCTCGCCAGCCGGGCCGGCCGCGGGATTCAGCGTGACGACGATGCGGATCACGAGCATGTAACCCAGCATCGCGATCACGCCCGGTATCACGGCCGCCATGAACAGCTTACCGATCGACTCCTGGGTCAGCACCGCGTAGATCACCAGCGGCACCGATGGTGGAATCAGAATGCCCAGCGTGCCGCCGGCCGCCAGCGCGCCGGTCGCCAGCGAGCCGGCGTATTTGTAGCGACGCAGCTCGGGCAGCGCGACCTGTCCCATGGTGGCAGCCGTGGCCAGCGACGAGCCGCAGATCGCACCGAACGCCGCGCAGGCACCAACGGCCGCCATCGCGACGCCGCCGCGCAAATGCCCGACGAAGCTGTTCACGCTGTTGAACAAGGCGCGCGACAAGCCGCCATGCGTCGCGAACTGGCCCATCAGCATGAACAGCGGGATCACCGCGAGGTCATAGTTGGAAAAGCGCGCATACGCGATGTTCTTCAGCGATGACAGCAGCGGCAGCCAGCTGTAGTCATTCATCACGACAAAGCCGGCGCCGCCGACGATGAACATCCCCACGCCGATATGCACGCGCAATGCGAGCAGCAACAGCAGCGCGGCAAACATGACCAGACCAATGCTCATGCCGCTCATCTGTCGCTCCTGGCCGCAAGCAGATACAGCGCTGCGTTGTAAAGGCCGGAGACCGCCAGCAGCGCGAAACTCGGCACCAGCGCAGCGACCACGGTCCACACCGGCCACATCAGCATCATCGACGATTCGCCCGCCTCTTTCAGCGACAAGGCACCGACGGTCGTGCGCCACGCGACCAGCGCGGCGACCAGCGCCAGCAGCAGGTGCGACAGCGCATCAAGCCGGTGACGCGCCGGGGATGACAGCTTCGTGGTGAAGAAATCGACGCGCAGGTGATGGCGCTCCATTTCACAGAACGGCAACATCGCGGCGGCGGCGACGGCACTGCCCATCTGCATGATCTCGATATCGCCGGTGATGGGCGCAGACGCGATTTTCCGGCCGATGATGGAGATCAGCGACATCAGCACCAGCGCGATGAAGCCAAAACCCCCGATGATCGCAAAGGCCTTCGTGATCCAGTGAAGGCGCCGGCCCCAAGGGCCGAGCGCGGGTTCGTTCGACGCGTCCAACGCGTCGCCGAGTGCGACATCCAGCATGCAGTCTCCCGATATGCGGGCTGCTGCCCGTCTTGACATCCCGACATGATAACCGCTTCAGTGTCCGTCAGGGCATCACGCCGGGCCCTGCGTTGTCGTTCGGCACCCGAACGATGATTCCGGTAACATCAATGACAAGCTCACTCCCCCACGGAGACATCCATGCGCACTCCCCTCGCCTGCCTTGCCCTCGCGCTGTCACTGCCGGCTGCGGCTGACGCGCCGGACTGGAAACTGATATCGCAGACCGGACGTCCCGGCGAGATCATCTACTGGTATGTCGATGCTGCCAGCATCGTGCGCAGCGATGAATTCCTGCGCGCTTACCTGCGCACGACCTGGTCGCGGCCGCAGATCGGCCCCGATAGCACGCCCTACCAGTCATCGACTTACCTGAATTATTTCGACTGCGGCAAGCGCAGGATCGCGTACACGGCGAACACGTATTACGTGTCGCCGGAGCCGGAAGGCGCGCCCGTGCATGAAGAACCCGAGCAGCCGCTCGAAACGCTCCACTTCCAGTCGGTGTCGCCGGGTTCTGCCGGCGCCACCCGGCTGGATTTCGTCTGCAAGTACCGCGGCAAGCAGATACTGACGCGCCTCGACACCGGGATTCGCGCGCTGGAATGAAAAAACGGCGCCGCAGTCTTGGCTGCGACGCCGTGAATGACAGCTCGCGATCAGCCGGCCGCGACTGCCAACCCCTTGGGAGCCGAGGTCGATAACTGCACGTCGCCCGACAACTGGCCACCTTCTTCTATCACCAGCTTCCCGTAGCGAACCTTGCCGTTGACTCGCCCGCTGGAATACACGACCAGCTTCTGGCGCACGGTCAGGTCGCCGTCGAATTCGCCGCGGATTTCGGCGATGTCGAATTCGGCGGTACCGACAAAGGCGCCCTTCTCCGAAATCTGGATCACGCGCGAATCGATCGTCGCCTCAACCCGGCCTTCGACCACCAGCGTGTCGCAATCGGTGATCTCGACGCCCTTGAGCTTGATGTTCGGACCGACCGTGAGCTTGCTGCGCATCTCGGCGTTGGCGACTGCCGTCACAGCGGCTACCGGGATGACGGCACTCGCGATCGAGGGCGGCACGATGCGCGAAACGGGCGTGACGGACGAAACAGGCGCGACGGCCGGCTTGTCGACTGCGGAGACGGCTGGCGCCGACGGCTTCACCTCGGTGACGCTTTCGCGCTTACCAAAAAATTTTTCAGACTTCAGCATGTGACTCTCCCGAATGGTTGTGAGCGCACAGCAGGCACGCGCTGCACACTGAACCCTTCGGCCATTGCCGCAAGCCAAAGTTCCCTCGCAGAAGAAATTTCAAAAAAAAACCGCAGCCTCGGCTGCGGTTTCTTGTCGAACGATCTACGATTTACACGCGACGCTTGTATTCGCCGGTGCGGGTGTCAATCTCGATCTTGTCGCCCTGGCCGACAAACAACGGCACCGGCACTTCGAAGCCCGTGGCGATCTTCGCCGGCTTGAGCACCTTGCCCGAGGTATCGCCCTTGACGGCCGGCTCGGTATAGGTGATCTCGCGCACGATCGTGGTCGGCAGTTCGACCGAAATTGCCTTGCCTTCGTAGAACACGGCTTCGCAGGCCATGCCATCTTCGAGGTAGTTGATCGCGTCGCTCATGTTCTCGGCTTCGACTTCGTACTGGTTGTATTCGGTGTCCATGAACACGTACAGCGGGTCGGCGAAGTACGAATAGGTGACGTCCTTGCGGTCGAGGACGACGATGTCGAATTTATCGTCCGAGCGGTACACCGCTTCCTGTGCGGCCTCGGTCAGCAGGTTTTTCATCTTCATCTTGACGACGGACGCGTTGCGGCCCGACTTCGAGAATTCTGCCTTGACGACGACCTGCGGCTGGCCGTTCAGCATGAACACGTTGCCGACGCGGAGTTCTTGTGCGGTTTTCATAATGTAATTGCCAAAAAGTTCGGAGATAAATACGCGAATTGCGAAACCGCCGGATTTTACCCGATTTCGCGAGCGAACTCGACCAGTCCGGCGGCCAGCTCGCCGGCGGCCTCCAGCTGACGACGCCACGCGCCGCCATGCGTTGTCAACGCGGGCAAGGCGGCATGCAGCCGGGCCCAGTCCAGAGCAGCATTTGCATCGCCATTCCATGCACGGGCGCACTGCGGCAGCAAGGCCGCCGTGTCATGATCCAGCGCCGCCGCATAGCGCGACAGAAAAGCCTCGAGCTTGTCGAGATGCGCGTGCTGCTGTTGTGGATACAGCTGCCACAGGAAAGGCTGCCCGCTCCATTGCGCGCGCGACGCGCTGTCTTCGCCGCGCACGAAGTTCAGGTCGCAACTCCATAACAGCCGGTCGTAGTCGTCCGGTTCGAGAAAGCGCAGCCCGTGCAGCGTCAGCGCGCCCTGCGTGCGCGTTTCACCCGCCGCCGGCGCCAGCGGCGTCACGCCCTCAGGCACCACGCAGACCACCGGCGGTCCGTCGCGCATCGCCGCGAACAAGGCATCGACCTGCGCCGACGGATAACAGAACAGCGAGACCCGTGTCGCCCCGGCCGGCGCCGGTATACCCAGCTGCTTGAAGAAAGCCGTACGCGCGGCATCGTCAAACGCATCGCGCGCCGCCAGCAAACCGGTTTCACGCAACAAGCCGCCGGTACGCGGCGTGAAACCGGGGAAGAAGAAATGCTGGACCAGCGGCAGCCGCGGATGCGGCGATGGCAAGCGATGGCTGCCCTCGACCCAGGCCTCGGCCGACAGGTATTCCAGATTGATCCACACTGGCTTGGGATCGCGCTGCGCCATAGCCTGCAGCGTGGCGTCAGGCAGGCGGCAGCCGAATGCCGAGATGACCAGGTCGGCCTCGATCACCGGCTCACGCGACCAGCGCTGCAGCGTGAAGCCATCCAGCGGCTGGCAGTCGACGGCAATATCGATCGCCGGCCGCAGACGCTGCAGCCGATGGACGTCATCGATCCAAAAGTTCACCCGCAGACCCCGGCTCGCCAGCGCGCGCGCCAGCCGCCAGCAGACGCCGGCGTCGCCGTAGTTGTCGATGACCTCGCAAAAAATGTCGGCGGAGCGTACCTCGCGCATGACACAGCCTCGGTTCGGAAAACGCGCAAGCGTACGCAGCGCCGCCGGGAAATGCAATCCGGAGAGGCGCAGGATTTTGCCAAAAATATAATCCGACCTGATTAAAAAAATGTCTTGAAGCAACAAAATAGCTTGATTTCGAGCATCATTGGCGTTTTACCGAAAATCAACGCCGATGTACCAGTCCACCGAGCCGAGGGAAGCACGCGTCGATGCGCCAGAGGCCTCCGTCACTGCGCTGCCGACGCGGGAGATGGACCGCTACCGCCCGCGCCAGCGCCAGCGCAGGTATCTCTCGGTGCGCACCAAATTCACGATCGCGATTGCCACTTCGTTCGCGTGGACCACGCTGTCGGTCTTTCTTGCCCGTTCCTGGGCCGACGCGCTGGCCGAGCATCTGGGCGCGCCGCTGGCCTGGGCCATCGTCGCCGGCATTGCACTGATCCCCGGCTTCATGAATGCCTTCCTGCTGACCAGCCTCGCGCTGGACTCGCGCCCGGGTCGCGCGCGGCTGGCGCGCTACCCCGGTCTGACCCTGCTGGTCGCGGCCTATAACGAGCAGGACACCATCGTCGGCACACTGGAAAGCATCGCACTGCAGGAATATCCGGGGCCGCTCGAAGTGATTGTCGTCAATGACGGCTCGAACGACCGCACCGCCGCGCTGGTACGTGAGCAGCTGCCGAAATATCCGTGGTTGCGCCTGCTCGACCTGCCGCGCAACGTCGGCAAGGCCAACGCGCTCAATGTGGCGCTGAAGCAGGTGACGCATACGCTGACAGCGACGGTCGATGCCGACTCCTGGCTGTTTCGCGATGCACTGACCGGCATCGTCGAACGCTACTTCCAGGATCCGAAAAACACGCGCGCAGTGGCCGGCGCGGTCCTGGTGCGCAACTCGCGCGCGAGCTGGATGACGCGCGCTCAGGAATGGGATTATTTCCAGGGCATCGCCGCGATCAAGCGCGTGCAGTCGCTGTATCAGGGCACGATGGTCGCGCAGGGTGCGTTCTCGCTGTATGACACGGCGACGCTGAAGCAGGTCGGCGGCTGGCCCGACTGCGTCGGCGAGGACATCGTGCTGTCCTGGGCCATCCTGAAAGCAGGCTACCGCATTGGCCACAGCGAGGACTCGTTGCTGTTCACGAATGCGCCGACCACGCTGGTTCAATTCGCGCGGCAGCGCAAGCGCTGGTCGCGCGGCATGATCGAGGCGTTCAAGAAGCACCCGGACATCCTGCTGATGCCGTCACTGCCGACCACCTTCGTCTACTGGAATCTGTTCTTCCCCTTCCTCGACCTGATCTTCACGCTCGCCTTCATTCCGGGTATCGTGCTGGCACTGTTCGGCTATTTCTGGATCGTCGGCCCGATCACGCTGGCGCTAATACCGATGGCCATGGGCATGAACTATTTCATGTACCAGATCGGGCGCGATATGTTCAAGGAGCTCGGTCTGAAAGTACGCTTCAACCCGTCCGGATTTTTCATTTACTCGCTTTTCTACAGCCTGATCATGCAACCGGTATCGCTGGCGGGCTATGCCGCCGAAATCCTGAACCTGAGAAAAACATGGGGAACCAAATGAAGCCGGCCGCACTGCTCTCACTGATTGCCGCCATGACCTGCGTCGCCGCACCCACACTGGCCGAACAGCCAGCTGCCGGCGCGGGCTATTACGCGTCGGGTGACAGCGAGGGCTTCGTCAGCCACCGTGCCAGCGTGGACGGCGTTATCGACTATCAGCACCTCGATAACAAAACCGGCCTGCGCTACACCGACTACCAGTTCAGCAAAAATGGCTGGAGCCAGCGTGGCGAGCAGTTGCGCTTTGTCGCAAACCGCATCGACCGCAAAACCAACGAGGGCTGGAACCTGGAGACCGGGCTGTTCCGGCAATCGACGCACGAGCTGTGGACGCTGGACGCCAGCTACCGCCAATCGCTGGCCGGTGGGCCGTCGGTCGAAGTGTTCGCAAATCGCGACTTCGTCGAGACGCAGGCAGCGCTGAGCCAGGGTACGCATTTCAATTTCGCCGGCGCGGCGGTCGACGTGCCGCTGCATCCGCAGCTGACGCTGGTCGGACTGGCAGGGTATCAGGCGTTCTCCGACGATAACGAGCGCCGCCACTTGCGCGCTCGCGCGATCTGGCAACCCGCGCTTGATCTCGGCCTCACGCTGCAGCTGCGCTATCGCTGGTTCGACAGCAGCAAGGCCGATGTCGGCGGCGCGTATTTCAATCCGAGCCGCTACCAGGAAGCTTTGTTCGTCGTCGGCTGGCGGCAACGCGCCGGCGACTGGCGCATGGCGCTGAATGCCGGCGCCGGGCGCCAGCAGATCGCGTCCGACCGCGGCACGCTGGCGCAGTTGCTCGAGGCGTCGGCAGAAAAGCAGGTCGGACGCTATGCGCTGCGGCTGCGCGCCGGCTACAGCCGCTCGGCGGCAGCCTCGGCCACCGCCGATCCGGATTACTGGTATCGCTACGCGGTCGGCGAGCTGGTAGTCCCGTTCTGAGAGCGGGAGCCGCGCACGCGCAGTCGCGGAAACTGGCACACTGTGGAGGCGCCCTGACGGACGCCGATAACGACAACCATAACCACACAAGCGAGGAACCCGACATGAAATCCCCCCTGCTCATCGCCGCGCTGGCGCTGCTGATCTCCGTGCCTGCCCTGGCCAAGGAAGAACCTTGCGGCGAATACACCAGCGTCGACCTCGGCGAATCGACACTGGACATGGGCAACAAGACCCGCTTCATGCACTTCCGCTCGTCGACGCAAATGCACGCGGCCGAAGGATCGAAGTACAACAACCTGACCGGCCAATGCACCGGCGGCGCGGTGATCTATCCGGACCAGACGGTGGAAGCCTCGGGCCTGTGCGCGGTCGAGGATGTCGAAGGCGACGTGCTGACCTATTCGTTCACACAGGCGCGCGGGCAATCGGAAGGTCGCTACCTGCGCAAGGGCGGCACCGGCAAATTCACCGGCTCGCGCGAGAGCGGCTGGTTCCGTCCGCTGAAACTCGACGGCGAGATCACCAAGGGCGAGTGGGGCGGCAAGGACGCCTGCAAGTAAGGCTCATTCCCACTCAAGCGCCGGATACAGCAATTCCGCATTGCGCAGGTTGACGCTGTCGAACAGCTGCCAATGCGAACGCTCCGACGCTGCGGCATCGCGCACGGTCTGCTGCATGGGCAGGCCGGCAGCGATGCCGCGCTTCAGATCATCGACCAGTACCTGCAGATAGCGGCGCTGGCGGGCCAGGAAAGTCGCCTTGTTGGCCACCACCGGCCCGTGGCCGGGAATGGCGATCGCAGCGGGCATTGCCTCCAGCGTCGCGATGGCCGCAATCCAGCCCTTCACATCGCCATCGATGGAAGGCGCGCGCTCGACGAACAGCAGGTCGCCCATCCACAGGCTCGCCGTCTGATCGTCGAACACCGTCAGGTCATGATCGGTATGCGCAGGCGCCCAGGCGCGCAGCTGCAGCTTGCGCCCGCCGAGGTCCAGCACCAGCTCGGCGGCGACCTCGCGCGTCGGCAGTACCACGCGACTGCCGTCAGCAGCCGTACCCAGCATGGTCCTGAGGTTGGCCTGATAAACCTCGGCGCGCATGCGCATCGCTGCCGCCAGCTTGCGGTGCCCGATGAATTGAGGCTGGTCGGGCTCGAACGCGGCGTTGCCGAAGATATGGTCGGAATGCACATGCGTGTTGATCACATAGCGTATCGGCAGTGACGAGCGCGAGCGTATCGCGTCGCGCAGCGCCTGACCGATCCGGAAACTGCCGCCGGTGTCGATCACGGCGATCGCCTCCGCGCCTATCACGAACCCGATGTTCGCGATGTCGCCATGGTAGCCGTCGCCGAATTCCTCATGCGCGCCCTGATGCACGAATACGCCGGGTGCGATTTCGGTCACAGGCAAGGGCGCACCCTGCGCCGGCAACACGCAAAGCGCGATCCACAGGCAGCCCAGCAGCCGCCGCATGCTCAGTCTGCCGCGGCGATCTGGCGCAGCGCGTTTTCAAACGCGTCGACCGGCTGCCCGCCCTGCACCAGATAACGTTCGTTGATGATCACCGACGGCACCGAATGGATGCCCTGCGACAGCCAGAACTGCTCATGCTCGCGCACCGCTTCGGCATAGTCGTCGCCGCGCAGGATGTCGGCGGCGCGCGCCGCATCGAGCCCGGCCTGGCAGACTGCCTGCAGCAGCACGTCGGCATTCGACGGATCGAGGCTGTCGGTGAAATACGCCTGCAGCAAGGCGCGCTTCAGGCGGTGCTGTGCCGCCGCGTCCGGTAACTCGCCTGCCCAGTGCAGGAGGCGATGCGCATCGAAGGTGTTGTAGATGCGCTTGCGCCCCGCCAGATTGAACTCAAAACCGACCGAGGCGCCGCGCTCGCGCAGGTGCTGCTGGTTCTGCTCCACCTGCTCCGCGGTGATCCGGTACTTATTGCTCAGGTGCTCGACGATATCCTCGCCGTCCGGACCCATGTCGGGGTTCAGCTCGAAAGGCTGGAAGTGCAGCTCGACCTTCAGCTCATCCTGCACGCGCGCTATCGCCTGTTCCAGCGAGGCCAGTCCGACCGCGCACCAGGGGCAGGCGATATCGGACACAAAATCTATCCTGATCGGGTTCATCCGTCACATTCCGCAGAGAAGAAAACAATCAGCTGATGCTAGCATGCCGGCCCGCAAGCAGCGCCTTGCCCGCTCGCGCAGTTGCCAGCCGACACCTGCACTGTTAGGCTCTACGTTTGTTTCCCGGCATTGTTTTCATAAATGAAATCCAGCTCGCATCGCAAGGGTCTGCAGAGCATAGGCTCGGTTTTTGGCGCCGCAACCCGCATCGAAGGCACGGTCCGTATCGAGGAAAGCGTGCGCATCGACGGCCGGATCGAGGGCAATCTCGACCAGCCGGACGGCAATGCGCGCTGGATCGTGATCGGGCCCAAGGCCGAGGTGCACGGCGATATCCGGGCGCAAAATGTCAGCATCGCCGGCAAGGTGTTTGGCAACATCGTCGCCAGCGAGAGCATCGAGCTGCTGGAAGGGTCCGAGGTGCGCGGCAACATCACCCACAAGTCCATTAATGTCGAACCCGGCGCGTCGGTGCACGGCCAGCTGATCGCCAACGGCGCCAGCCCGAACCAGCCGGCCGCCAACAGCGATACTGATCAGCAAGCCGCCGGCTGAGGTGCCGTAGCCGCGGGGGAGGGTTTATACTCGGCAACTTCGCTGCCGATTTTGCTACCGCCCTCTGCCATGCCGACCGTCAAGCCTTTGCTGATCCGACTGATCGCCGCGCTGCTCGCGATCGTAGCGGTCATGCCTGCGCAGGCGGCCAGTTATCTGTGCGTGACGAACGCGATGCGCGGCAACAAATGGATCTGCAAGGACGACCCGTCGCTCTGCTCCTTCGTGTTCAACGTCGATGAAAAGAGCAAGAACATCGTGCGCAACGCAGACGACCGCAATCCGCGCGTGCCGGTCGTTGTCGACAAATGGGAAGACCAGCGCATCATCGCCCACGAAGACCAGATCCGTGTCGACGCCCGCTTCATCGAGCAGTATTTCTACAAGATCGAGCTGGACACCGGCAACTTCCTGATGGCCAATGAGTACATGACCAACCATGGCCGCTACCTGACGCAGGAAGAGCTGAACATGTCCGACAAGAAGCGCTTCTCGTATTACCGGCCGAAGCTGTTCTCCGAAAAAGGCCGCTGCCGCTTCAGGCGCTGACATGAACCCCATGGCCCCCCGCCGCTACCGCTACTACGACCTGCTGCTGGCGGCCTTCGTTGTCGCGCTGCTGTGCTCGAACCTGATTGGCGCCGGCAAGGCGGCGCTGGTCACGCTGCCGCTGCTGGGCGATGTCAGTTTCGGTGCCGGCGTACTGTTCTTTCCCGTTTCCTACCTGTTCGGCGACATCCTGACCGAGGTCTACGGCTATGCGCACGACCGGCGCGCGGTATGGGCCGGTTTCGCCGCGCTGGTGTTCGCTGCAGTGATGTCGCTGGTCGTGATCGGGCTGCCGCCGGCGCCGGGCGACTATATGGACGGCTACCAGAAGGGGCTCGAAACCGTCTTCGGCAACACCTGGCGCATCGTGCTGGCATCGATCATCGCGTTCTGGGTCGGCAGCATCGCGAATGCCTACGTGATGGCGAAGATGAAGATCCTGACCCGCGGCCGCCACCTGTGGATGCGCACGATAGGCTCGACCGCGGTCGGCGAACTGTTCGATTCGGCCATCTTCTACCTGACGGCGTTCTACGGGATCTGGCCGACCGAGCAGGTGGTGGCGGTGGCGATCGCGCAGTATTTCCTGAAAACCGGCTGGGAAGTGGTGATGACGCCGGTCACCTACCGCGTGGTCGGCTGGCTCAAGCGCAAGGAAGAAGAAGACTACTACGACGTCGGTACCGATTTCACGCCGTTCAAGGTCGGCGTCTAGCGCTGAGCTTGCGGCGCGATTCGGCGAACGCGCGATCCAGATACGCAATGTAAAACTGGCTGTCCCCACCGACCAGCGGATCGCTCAGCATCTCACCCGCCGCGTCGACGAACACCAGCGTTGGCGACACGACCACCCCATAGCGGCTGGCCAGCGCCGCCGGCGTGGTCGCCGAGCCATCGAAGTCGCGAATCGCCTGCCGGCCTGTCATGGTCAGTTCACGTATCACCGGCCGCTCGGCAGCGCTCGATTCGCGCAGCATCGGCCACAGGTAATTCTGCCGCAGCACCTGGCAGTAAGGGCAGTCGGGCAGCGAAAACAGCAGCACCAGCGGCTTGTTCGCCGCCTGCGCTTCCTGCCCCTGCTGCGGCAGGTTGTCGGCCGGCGGCAGCTCGCCGACATGCGCGGGCGCAGCCACCGCCGTGGCCGTCATCATCAGCGCGAACAGCCATCCGCTCAATCGCTTCATAGGTCCTCAGGGTCGAACGGTAGATTCGGTGCATTCGAGCACGCCGGCAGTCTCGGTCACGCTGCCGGATTGCGGCTCGAAACGGCGGCCGGACAGCGTCAGGCGCTGCACCGCACGATCGAGGCTGAAATCCATGCCGACCTCGACGCCCTCCGGCGTGATGCCAAGGCTGCGGCAGCGGATCGCGCCGGGGTCCAGCGTACAGCCGCAAACCTCGACCCTGCGCTCGACACAGCCTGCGGCCAGCTCGGGGGCGCGCTTGACGTAACCGGCGTCATAGTTCGCGACCAGGGTCCACTGCCGTTCGTGCTCGACAGCGCCGCCATCGAACACCTTGTCGGTCTTCACGCTGCCATGGCAGTCGAAGCGCACGGTCTGCGCTGCCGCCGGCAGCGCGATCACAACAGCCACCAGCGCAGCGACCTGCATGCAAATCATCCGGTAACCACACCTTCATCGGTGCGCGTGTCGCCATGGTTGTCGACCCAGGTCACGCGGATGGCATCGCCTTTCTGTGCGCCGCGGAAGCTGAACGCGAAATACGGGTTCTCCGACACCGCCATCCCGAGATGCGCATCGAGCACCACGCGATCATTGCACTTCACCACCAGCGTCTCGATGTAGTGCGCGGGGATGCGCTTGCCTTCCTCGTCCCGCCGCAGTCCCGATTCCATCGGATGCTTCACCATCAGCTTCATCTCGACCGTGTCCTTCAGCAGGAAGGCACGGATTTTCATCGGCTCGCTCATCCGCATCCTCCGCCACCGGCGCGCACTTTGATCATCGTGCTGCCGACATAAAACTTGCCATTGGCCCGGGCAATGCCATAGACCGTCGAGGTCTCGCCCATCTTGATGCGCGTGCTGATGCTTGGAACGGTATCGGCGGGAATGCGGAAGGCGGCAGTGACCGGGATAGGGTTTTTCTGCACTACCACCAGCATCAGGTCGGTGCCGGCGATCCGGCTCTCCATGTCGACCGGCACCACGAAGCCGCTGTTGACCATTTCGGGGCCGGACAGCCTGACCTCTTCGCTATTGACCGCGACATCGCCACCGAGCGTGCGGATCGCTTCGGCGACGGTCCTGGCGTCGAACATCTTGCCGTCCCAATCGGCGCCAAATACGTCGGCCGGTTTCAGCACGCCGGCAGCAAAGGCCAGCGACAGTGCGGCGCCGGCTTGCAGGAAGTCCCTGCGTGAAGCGTGACTCATGCCCGTGTCTCCTCGGGGTTTTTTCTCTGGTCGAGTGTAACCGAAGCGGCGGCGCAAATAGCCCGGCATGATGCTCGGGCAATGCGCTATCCGGCGCCGCAAACGACAAGGGCCGGCAAATGCCGGCCCCTTGGATGCAGATGACAAAGCTTACTGGAGCTGGTTCACTGCCGTCGCCAGATACTCGACCGTGCGGTCGACATGGGTCAGCTTTTCGAGGCCGACAAGGCCGATGCGGAAGGTACGGAAATCCGCGCGCTCGCCCACCTGCAGCGGCACGCCGGCGGCGGTCTGCAAGCCGAGCGACAGGAATTTCTTGCCGTTCTGGATATCCGGATCGCTGGTGTAGCTGACCACCACGCACGGCGCCTGGAAACCGGGCGCGGCGACGCTCTTGAAACCCTTCGCTTCGAGCAGCTTGCGCACCTTGCTGCCCAGCTCGACCTGATTCGCCTGCAGCTGCGCGAAACCGAGTTCGCGGGTTTCCTTCATGGTGTCGCGCAACACGCGCAGCGAATCGGTCGGCATCGTCGTGTGATAGATGTGCGAGCCATGCTCATAGGTCTCGACGATCTGCAGCCACTTCTTCAGGTCGCACGAGTAGCTGGTGCTGGTGGTGGCGTCGATGCGTTCGCGCGCGCGCGACGACATGCCGATCAGTGCGCAGCACGGCGAGCTGCTCCAGCCCTTCTGCGGCGCGCTGACCAGCACGTCCACCTTGCAGGCCTCCATGTCGACCCACATCGCGCCGGACGCGATACAGTCGAGCACGAACAGGCCATCGACAGACTCGACTGCCTC
>JACCDS012514477.1_pt1 | contig 22053 bp, 24 predicted proteins | sample 7446441 | NCBI WGS metagenome assembly JACCDS01 (sample SAMN15323445, study PRJNA562643) | freshwater metagenome | isolation source: river surface water | place: USA:Blue River Watershed | collected 2017-08-17 | reverse complement strand
TTAAGAAAAAAGGTAGTAATAATGTCGTTTTGCTAAATACGAACTTTTATATTTGTATTTCTAAACAAAATTTAATTCATATTTAGATGACTTTAATAAAATCAATATCAGGAATTCGAGGAACAATAGGAGGTAAAGTAGGAGATAATCTAACACCAGTTGACGCGGTTAAATTTGCGTCGGCCTATGGAACTTGGTTAAAAAACTATTCTGGAAAGCAAAAGTTGACGGTTGTAATTGGTAGAGATGCTAGAATTTCAGGACCAATGATTCATAATTTAGTAGTGAATACATTAATTGGACTTGGAATTGATGTGATTGATTTGGGATTGTCCACTACGCCAACGGTTGAAGTAGCTGTACCTTTAGAAAAAGCAGACGGAGGGATTATTTTGACGGCTTCTCATAATCCAAAGCAATGGAATGCCTTGAAGTTATTGAACGAAAAAGGCGAGTTTTTGAATGGTGTAGAAGGTGAGAAAATTTTAGAAATTGCTGAAGCGGAAGCTTTTGATTTTTCTGATGTAGATTCATTGGGAACCATTGTAGAAAATGATGCTTATATGGATATTCATATCGATGAGGTGTTGAATTTACCTTTGGTGGATGTCGATGCTGTAAAAGCAGCTCAATTTAAAGTGGTCGTTGACGGTGTAAACTCATCAGGAGGAATTATTATTCCCAAACTACTTGAATTAATGGGTGTGGAGGTAGTAAAACTATATTGTGAGCCTAACGGTCATTTTCCACATAATCCGGAACCCTTAAAAGAACACCTTACAGCTATTTCAGAATTAGTAGTTACAGAAAAGGCGCATTTAGGAATCGTAGTCGATCCTGATGTAGATCGTTTGGCTTTTATTTGTGAAGATGGAGAAATGTTTGGAGAAGAATATACTTTAGTAGCTTGTACCGATTATGTATTGAGTAAAACTCCTGGTAATACAGTGTCTAATATGTCGTCTTCTAGAGCTTTACGAGATGTTACCAATGCGCATAAAGGGAGTTATGAAGCGAGTGCAGTAGGCGAAGTCAATGTGGTTGAATTAATGAAGAAGAATAATGCCATTATAGGAGGTGAAGGGAACGGAGGAATTATTTATCCTGAATTGCATTACGGACGCGACAGCTTAGTGGGAGTAGCCTTGTTTTTAACACATTTAGCGAATAAAAACGTATCAGTATCAGCGTTGCGCGCCTCGTATCCGGAATATTTCATGAGCAAAAATAAAATTGAATTGACTCCTCAAATTGATGTGGATGCCATTTTAGTTGCCATGACTGAGAAATACAAAAATGAAGATATCACCACGATTGACGGCGTGAAGATTGATTTTACATCAGAATGGGTGCATTTGAGAAAATCAAACACAGAACCGATTATTCGTATTTATACAGAAGCGCCATCACAACAAGAGGCTGATATATTGGCCTTGCGAATTATTGATGAAATAAAAGTGATTGCAGGTATATAGAAAAAGTTCATCTGATTCTTATAAAAAATCCCCTTTCCTAAAGAAAGGGGATTTTTTATCTGCGATGTTTCCATCGTTTATGAGTCCAAAAATAATATTCAGGAGCTTCAAGAATTTGTTGTTCAACTTCTTTAAGGTAGGTATCTGTGATTTCATAGTCAGGAATTGTTTTTGGAGCCTCACAGATTGGGATAAATGTGGCTTCATAAAACCCTCTTTTGACTTTTTTTACTTTAGCAAAAACTACTTCTAAATCGTATCTTTTAGCAAGCATTTCGGCTCCGGTATGAACGGGTACCTCAATACCCATAAATTTTTGCCAATGAAAAGTTTTATGAACTTGAGGAGATTGATCACTGGCTAATCCATACATTCCCATAATTCCTTCTTCTTGATTTTTGGCAATTAAAGCAATGGTCTTATTGGTAGCAACTAATTCTGAATTAAATTTAGATCGAATATTTCGAATGAGTTTGTCAAAATACGGATTATTTATTTTTTTATAAACCCCAATGCACTTAAAATGAGTTCTTTCGTTAATTGATAATAACCATTCCCAACTAGCATAATGAGAGGCTAATAATATGATGCTTTTTCCTTTTTGCTCATACTCTTTGATTAAATCAATATTAGTAATTACAAAACGTTTATTAATTTCTGTTGATGAGATTGACATTGTTTTAATCATTTCTAAAAACATGTCACACATATGGTGGTAAAATTTTCTCTCGACTTGTTGTTGTTCTTTTTTTGTTAATAGGGGAAGTGCCAAAGCTATGTTGTAGCGAACTACTTTTTTGCGATAACGAATTATATAATATACAACAAAATAAATACAATCTGAAAGCAAATAAAATACTCGGAAAGGGAGTATAGAAATTATCCAAAGAATAGGAAAACTTATAATAAAAATAAGAAATTGCATGTGGTTATTTTTGGCAAATATAATGTAAAAAAATAACGAAATATAAATTTGAAGGTAAAGAACAGTAATGACCACGATTCATTATCTTTACCTTTTAGATAAAAATAAATGAGTATGAATATATTATTAATAGCAATCATTACTATAACTGTGTTGATAAGTTATAGAGGTTTTAATGATCTTTCTTTTTTTAGAAAATATGAGTTCCATGTAGGAAGTATTCAGCATGGTCAGCAAATACGAATGATTTCATCTGGTTTTTTGCATGTTGATCTTACACATTTACTATTCAATATGTTGACGTTATACTTTTTTGCTCCTTTAGTTTTAGCTTATTTAGGAGATTGGACATTTGTGATAATTTACATAGGAAGCTTAATTTTTGGAAACCTATTGACTTATATTTTTAATAAAAATCATTATAGTTACCGAGCAGTAGGAGCTTCAGGTGCGGTGACTGGAGTTTTATATTCTGCCATTTTGTTACAACCAGACATGATGCTAGGGTTGTTTTTTGTTGTCCCAATTCCTGCTTATTTGTTTGGAATTTTGTATCTGTTGTATTCTATTTATGGAATGAAGTCAAAAAGTGATGGAATAGGTCATTCGGCTCATTTTGGAGGAGCTGTTGGGGGGTATGTAATTACATTGATTGAACAGCCTCAATTATTATTTGAGCATACCTTGATGGTTCTTTTATTGACTATTCCTATTGTGGTATTGTTTATAATGCAACGATTGGGAAAGTTGTAGTTGTTCTTTTTATATGAATAAAAATAAAAAAGTCCTAATTAATTAGGACTTTTTTGTGGGGAGAGCAGGATTCGAACCTGCGAAGTTTTCACAGCAGATTTACAGTCTGCCCTCGTTGGCCGCTTGAGTATCTCCCCATTATTAGACTTGGCCATTTTGTTTGTCTAAGCGGTTGCAAATATATGAACAGTTTTTGTGTTTGCAAATTAAAACAAGACTTAATTTGTTGATTATTTTTAATGTGTTGGTATTGAATAAAATAAAAAATCTTCCCTTGGGAAGATTTTTTATTTTTAGTGTTTCAAAGTCTTATTTTGATAAAAGTTCAGTAATCTTGTTGCGTAAATCAGCACCTCGTAAGTCTTTAGCAATCACTTTCCCAGAAGCATCTAAAATGAATGTTGCTGGAATAGCTTCAACGTTGTATTGTTTGGCAATAGGTTCGTCCCAGTGTTTTAAATTGGAAACCTGAGCCCAATTCAAATGATCTTTGGCTATGGCATCTTTCCACGCTTTGGCTTCTTTGTCTAACGAAACACCAATTATGTTAAGTCCTTTGGAGTGAAAATCCTTGTAAATGGCTACCATGTTTGGGTTTTCTTTACGACATGGACCACACCAAGAAGCCCAAAAATCTACGATAGTAATTTTACCTAAATTATCTTTTAAAGAAGTTGTTTTTCCTTCAGGATTAGGCGCTGAAAAATCGGCTCTTCATTTAGCACCACCCACAGATGGAGCTGTAACTCCTCCTTTTAATTTACTTAGCGCTTCTTTTACTGCTTTACCTGGTTTGGTTTTTTGTAAAGACTCTTCTAGATCGTTAAACATTGATTCCGTTTTTTTAATATCTGTAGTAGGATCATTTAAAATGCCTTGCAGAATTAATACTGAAATGAATGATTTTGGATGTGTTTCGGCATAATTTAGGTATTTTGCTTTTGAAGCGACACCTACTTCTTGTTGAATTTTTCCAAATTCTTGCATCAATTTATTGATAGTAGCGGTGTCTTTAGCTTGTTGCGCTGCTTGCATAGCTGGTGTGTTTTTAGTTTGAAAATCAACTAGTTTTTTTTGAACTTTAGTAATTTCTTCATTGAATTTTACGTATTCATCATTATTGTAAGTCCCAGATACTATTGATTTTTGAATACTATCTTTATTGATTTCAATAGTAACTTCTTCTCCATTTTCTAATATAAATGGAATTTTAGTTGAAGCACCTTCAAGTTGTATAGTATAAAATGCAGGTTCTGAAATTTTTCCTTTCATTTCAAATTTACCATTTTCTACCTTTACAGTATCCTTAGCAATCAACCCCATTCCGTTTTCATCTTGAGTTTCAAGGATAATAGTTTTTCCATTTTCAATTCCTTTTGCAGTTCCAGAAATGATGTATTCATCTTTTCCAACTTTGCTACAAGCAATTAAAACTACGGTAGCTGAAAGTAATAAAATTATTTTTTTCATTTTGAGTTTATTAAATGATTTAAGTTCGCAAAAATATTTAAAAATATATAGTATCACTATTTTTTAGGCTTAAAATTTTGTTATAGTTTTTAGTTAAGAATTCAAGTTTGTTATACTATAAAAAAAAGCATCTTACTAAGATGCTTTTTGTTGTTGTAAATATGAGTACTATTCTTGATTAGATGTTTTTCTCCAAGTAAAGTTGTTTAAAATATGTCTTTTAGCAAAACGTCCAGGAGAATCAGCATTTACCATTTTGATATAAGTAGCTTTAGGTACACTAATATATTCATAAACACTCCCATTTGAAAAGTCGATAATTAATCTTCCATCTACAAATTTATAATCTGTAATTGTTGAATTACTGATAGTTTCAGTGTATTCTGGTAAATTTTGCTTGATAGTTTCAGGATTGATACTTACTAAAAAGTGGTAAGCTTCAATGATTTTTTTACTATTTTCTTCAGCTGCTTTTAAACCGGCTTCATCACCTTGAAATTTATCGGGATGTGCATCCTTCATTGCATTTCGATAAATGGTTTTCAAATCTTTAAGTTCGACATTTTTGTCTACATTTAATAACTTTCGGTACTCAACTATTTTTTTCATAAATTAAAGATAACAAGTGTCTTTTAATGGTTTTTTGAGGAGTTTAATCTCTAAAAACGAATTTTTTTGCAAAGGTACATTTTATTTTAAGTTTTTGGTTTATTTTTTTTTAAATTGGCTTTATGCGTACTTTTGCCCTTATGGAACAGCAATTTTCTCCAAAGCCCAATACCTTCAAAAATACGTTTTGTGTTTTTGATGAATTACCACTTACTGCTATTAAAGGATTGTCAGTTCAATATGAAAGTAAAGCAGGGAGTTCGTACTATTACACAAAAGAGGGAATGTACCGTTTGTCCAATCATTGGGGTAGGCTGGCTAATAGCAAATGGCGGTTAGAACCAATGGAGCCTGAAACGAGTTTAAAAATGAAATTGGGTTTTGCGCTTTGGACCAATTTTTATCCCGATAATGCAATTGAAAAGTTGTATTATTTAGAAGCCAATTTCGAAAAGAAAACGGTAAATTACCAACATAAATATAATCCTAATTACAATCAAAAAGCGGTACTCAGAACTAGTTTTGAAACAGCTAAAAGAATCAAACAAGTTCGAAATTTATTTGAACTTACCTCTTGGGCAAAGTATTTTGAGTATGATGATTTAGACGATTTAAGAATGAAGATTATTAATGAACTAATTTATACAGAAAAGTCTTTGGAAGAAATTAAACGAGAACAACTCTAATTGATTTATGGGAAGAAATAATGAAAGAAATATCAAAAAACATAACGATAAATTGCACAAAGAGCAAGATAAAGTTAAAAAAGCAGCAATGGCTCGAAAAGAAAAATTGAAGCAAATTACCCAACAATTCAACGCAAACAAGCAAGACGAATCAACTAATTAAGATATGGAAAACAACGATTTCAATTTGTTACAACAAGAAGTGCAAAAAATAATTGATTTAATTGCGGCTAAAAAAGCAAAGGAGGCTACTAATAAATTGGTTGAAATAAGTCAACAATTAGATGATTTTATTGACTTTTCTGATGATGATGCTGATTTGATTGAAATCAGTAAATATCAAGTATTATTAAATCAATTGCATCAAAAAATTAACGAGCTCAATTGATGGCAGATCAAAGTTGTTTTTGTGGTGCGGGAATTTCATTTGATCAATGTTGTCAAGCACTTTTGTTAGGAAAACAAAAGGCTATAACTGTTGAAGCATTGATGCGTTCACGCTATGTAGCTTATATTGTTCAAGATGTAGATTACTTAATTGCAACTACAGCACCCTCTCACAGAAAATATTATTCAAAGGAAGCTATTTTAAATTGGGCTAATCAAAATCAGTGGCAGCGATTAGAGATAATTCATGTTACACGAACCACAGTTGAATTTAAGGCGTACTATTTAGATACAAATAATCAACCACAACTGCATCACGAGTATTCTCGATTTGTGTTTGAAGAAGGAGAATGGTTTTATATAGATGGTGATTATTTTGAAGATTAGGTTTATTTAATCTTATCTAATTCTAAATTTAAACGGTTTTGTTCTGATTCTAAATCTTCTAATTCTTGTTCAAAATCTTCAATTTCTTGTTTGATTTTTTTAAGTTCTTCTGTTTTTTCAGTTGAAGATCTTAAAATTTTAAAATCACTCGCTTTTACTAGTTTTTCTTTTGCAGTATCTAAATTATCTTTAGCAATTGCCATTTCATTTTCTATGGCAGTAATACGATCAATAATGGTTTGTTTTTTTTCTCTCGCAGTGCGTTCAGCTTCTGCTTTTTCTTGTTCTATTTTTTCGAGCTCTTCTTTTTTTCTTTGGATCTCTTCAAGCTCAAATCGTCTATTTTCTAGTTCTGTTTTTTTATTTTTTGCCTCGAGTTCTTCACTTCGATTGTTTTGGATAATATTAAATATAACAGTAGAAAAAATTAAGATAATTACAATAACAGTAATGAATCCATTCTTTGAAAGTCCTAAAAAAGCAGCGTTAGAAGTTGATTGTTTAGGTTTTGATGTTACAACTTCTTCCACTTGAAAGGGTGGAGGAGTAATGGCAACTAATTCATATAGTTCTTCAATGTCTCCTGCATACTTCCATTTTTCCATCCCCTCAAACCATACTGGGGTAGTTTTGGTGATTTTCAGGGCTCTTAATTCTTCAAAACTAAAAGGGCCTGAACTTTCAGTTCCATTATGTAAGAAATATTTTTTCATAGCTGTGTTTTTTTATTTTCCAATACAAAAATTAGCAAATATATTACCAAGTAACTCATCGTTAGTAACTTGACCTGTAATCAATCCAAAATGATACAGTGCTTCTTTGATATCCAAAGCCATTAAATCACTAGATAAGTTGGATGCTAATCCAAATTTGACTTTCTGAATTTCATCCAAAGCTTTGAGTAATGAGTCGTAATGACGCGTATTGGTCACAATCGTTTCATTGTTGCGTAAAGCTCCAGTGTTGACAAAGGAAAGTAATTCATTTTTGAGTTCGTCTATTCCTTCTTTGTTTTTAGCAGAGATAAAAAGGGTTGAGGGTTGTTGGTTGTTAGTTGTTAGTTTTTCGTGTATTGCTAACGAGATTTTTTCTGAAATCAAATCTCTTTTATTAATCACTATTAGGATTGTTTTTTGGGGATATTGATTTTGTGTTTTGTTTAAAGCTATAATTAGTTTGTCCAAAGCTCCATCTACCATTAACTCTACGCCATCAACTAAATAAAGTACTACTTGTGCTTGTTCTATTTTTTCATAAGTCTTTTGAATCCCAATGCTTTCGACCACATCTTTTGTTTCTCGGATTCCAGCAGTATCAATGAATCGGAAACCAATGCCATTAATTACTAATTCATCCTCAATAGTGTCACGTGTGGTTCCTGCAATATCCGAAACAATAGCGCGCTCTTCGTTTAACAATGCATTCAGCAAAGTAGATTTCCCTACATTGGGTTCGCCCACGATAGCCACAGGAATTCCGTTTTTAATAACGTTACCTACTGCAAAAGAGTCAATCAGTCTTTTGAGAACAAGTTCTATTCGATTCAATAACTCGTGAAACTGCGTTCGATCGGCAAATTCGACATCTTCTTCAGCAAAGTCTAATTCTAATTCGATTAGCGAAGCAAAGTTTAATAATTCTTCACGAAGTTTGGCAATTTCATTAGAGAACCCGCCACGCATTTGTTGCATTGCAATTTGGTGCGAAGCTTCGTTGTCTGACGAAATTAAATCCGCCACTGCTTCGGCTTGTGATAAATCGAGTTTGCCATTCAAGAATGCTCTTAAAGTAAATTCACCTGCATTGGCCATGCGACAGCCTTTTCGAAGTAATAGTTGAATGATTTGTTGCTGAATGTAACTAGATCCATGACATGAAATTTCAATGGTATTTTCTCCTGTATAGGAATGAGGTCCTTTGAAAATAGAAATTAAAACTTCGTCTAAGGTCTTTCCATCATCAATAATATGTCCTAAATGTAAGGTGTGGGTTTTCTGTTGTTTTAAATCTTTGTTCTTGATTGATTTAAAAATACTTGCGCCAATTTCAATGGCATTTTGACCAGATACCCTAATTATTGCAATAGCACCAGCACCTGAAGGTGTTGCTAGTGCGACAATGGAATCGTTATATATCATTTTTAATTATTCTATGATGCAAATATAATAAAACTCCTTTGGTATTATCATTATTGTTTTTTGAGGTAATTGATGTGTTAAATATTTGTAAATTACTGATAATTATCATGTTATGTTGTTTTTATTATGATTAACTTAGAGGTAATAAATCATTAAAAACTATAAAAATGAAAAAGATTCTATTTCCTACCGATTTTTCAGAAGCATCTAATAATGCGTTTGTACATGCTTTAGAGTTTACAAAATTAGTTAATGGAGAACTTGTTTTGTTACATACATTTGAACTTCCAATTTTTGATAATCAGTTTTTTCCAGAGAATTATGCGGCAATTTATGATTCGGTGGAATTGAGTGAATTTGATTTATTTAAAGATGAAATTCCAAAATTGAGAGCAATTGCAGAAAAGCACCATCTCGATAAGGTTAAGATGTCTCATAGATTGAAAGATGGCGATTTAATCTCTAACATAAAAGGAACTATTAAAGATGAGAAAATAGACTATGTAGTAATGGGGACTTCTGGAGCTACGGGTTGGGATAGTTTTTTTATTGGAACGAATACAGCTTCGCTAGTGAGTCAATCGAGTGTACCTGTATATTGTATTCCTTCTGATGCACCATTTAGTAAAATTAAAACAATAGGCTTTACGACTCGATTTAGAGCTAAAGATAAAAAAGCATTACGATCAATTTTAGAATTAGCACATAAAGCAAAAGCAAATGTAAAATGTCTGTATGTGAAAATTTCTGATTCGGATGTTTCTAAAGCAACAATTGCAAAGTGGGAAGAAGAATTTAAATCAGAGCCAATAGAATTTTTTGTAATCGAAAACGATGATGTACAAGCTACTATTTTGGATTTTATTATGCAAAAGGATATTGATGTTTTAACATTATTGCCTTATAAAAGAGGTTTCTTCGAAGGGCTTTTTAAACCTAGCTTGACTAAAAAATTAGCAACAGATTTTGAAATTCCAATTTTATCAATTCCAACGGAATAAAAAATTGTGACTAGCCCTAAATATTCGATACAGATTATTTAGGACTAGTCATTATGGTGGTTAGTTTTATGCATTCAACATTACGGGCATGACTAGCATAGTAACAGTTTCTCCTTCTTCTAAACCATCTACTGGAGTAAGAATTCCAGCTCGGTTAGGTAATGACATTTCTAACATAATCATGTCTGATTGTAAGTTAGTCAACATTTCAGTTAAGAAACGAGAATTAAAGCCAATTTGCATGTCGTCTCCTTGATAATCACAAGTTAATCTTTCTTCGGCTTTGTTTGAGTAGTCAATATCTTCTGCAGAAACATTCAATTCAGCCCCAGCAATTTTTAAACGAATTTGGTGCGTCGTTTTGTTAGAGAAAATAGCCACACGACGAACAGAACTCAAAAATTGAGTACGATCAATCATTAATTTGTTTGGATTTTCTTTTGGGATAACCGCTTCGTAATTTGGATATTTCCCGTCGATTAAACGACACATCAACAAATAATTATCGAATGAAAAAGTTGCATTAGAGTCGTTGTATTCAATTTTCACTTCAGCATCCGAAGTGCCTAAAATACTTTTTAAGATGTTTAAAGGTTTCTTTGGCATTATGAAATCAGCTACTTGAGAGGCTGTAACATCGGTACGTGCATATTTTACTAATTTGTGAGCGTCAGTTGCCACAAAAGTCAAACCTTGAGGAGAAAATTGAAAAAACACTCCTGACATTACAGGACGTAAATCATCATTTCCAGCGGCAAAAATAGTTTTACTAATAGCTGTTGCTAGTACATCAGCAGGAACTAATGTAACCGAAGGTTCGTCTAAGTTCACTGATTTCGGAAATTCTTCACCAGGTGCATAGGCTAAGGCATATTTTCCAGAATTTGAACTTATTTCAATAGTACTGTTTTCTTCAACGGTAAAAGTTAAAGGTTGTTCTGGAAATGTTTTAAGGATTTCCAACAATAATTTTGCAGGTACTGCAACACTTCCTTGGCTAGTAGAATCAATATCTAAAGTAGCAGACATTGTTGTTTCTAAGTCAGAAGCAGATACGGTTAATACATTGTTGTTCAAATCGAACAAAAAGTTGTCTAGAATAGGCAAAGTATTGTTGCTGTTGATAACACTCCCTAAAACTTGTAATTGTTTTAATAAGTACGAACTCGATACTATAAATTTCATCTGTTATATTTTATATTTTTTTGGGATATACTTTTTTACAAATATATCGTAAACTAGTTTAGTATGGAAAAATTTTTATTAACATCTATCGGGTGTATTGTCTTTTTCTAATGAAAGTAAATATAAACCCAAATAGGGCTAAAGTAATCATTGGTAGCCCGACTGTTATGAATTGTATATAAGTGTAGTTTTCATAAACTTTTTCCTTGTCTAACAAAGGTAAATTCAAATCTTTCGAACGAATGTTAATAAGTCCTGTATCATCCAATAGATAATTGACACAATTCATTAAAAAATCTTTATTGTCATATAAATTTCCAGAACGTTGATCGTAGCCTAGTTCTACAGGAAATAGGTTTTTATCCAACTGATTTTTAATAACGTCTCCATCTGAAATGACAATCATTTTACCAGGCTTCCCTTCTTTTTGAAAATCCTTTTGATCAAAAGCTAAAATCCGATTTTCATACATCGAATGAAAATTACCTTCTAATAGTACTGCTAGAGGAATATTTCCTTTTTTCAAATAGTCAGCAGGGGTGGTTTCTTCGTTAACGATGTTCAAATTAATTTCAGTAGGTGTGCCAATACGTTTTGAATAGGGTGAAGATTGCAACAAAACGTTTTTTTTGATACCGTTTTTTAGAGTGTCAATAGCATTGGCAAAGTCAAATTTGATTCCGCCTAAATTTTTCACAATAGGATGAATACTTTTTGGGTATACTTGAGGAGCAAATTTCCAATTAAATTCGTGAAATTGAGTGGCGCTGCCTTGTTCTCCAGAAGCTAATTTAATAGGACTACCTTGTTCGTCTTTAACCAAATCGGGATAGATTCTAACTCCGTATTTAAAGAAAAAATCATTTAGATTTAAATCTCTAGTAAAAGCTAAAGCACTTCCTGTAGGGTTGTATAAGCTATCCATCTCAGCAACAACTTGATCGATTAACCAAATCGTTTTTCCCCCATTTACAATGTATTGATCCAATACTTGTTTTTCACTTTCAGAAAAAGCTTCAGTAGGTTTGGCAATGATGGCTAAATCATATTTTTTTAAGGCTTCAAGTGTGTTGGTAGGTTGTTGGGCTACTGAATCCAAAGTAAAAGGCCCAATGTGGTAACTTTCCTTAGTTTGCAATAAAAATTTAGCAATATAGGCTTCGTGCAATTCACCATTTCCTTTGATAATGGCTATTTTCTTTTGCTTAGTAGTGGTGACTTTATTCAACGCATCGGCAATAGAATACTCCAAGTGCTGTACAGAACCGATTACCTTATCGGTAGTAGATGCACCCATTATATTTTTTAACAGAGGAATATTGACTTCTTTATTGTCATAAATAGCAATGGCCCAAGGAAATACCATAGCTTGGGTTTGTTTCCCTTTATCATCTACCGAAATATTGATAGGAGTAAGCCCTTTACGATACAATTCCTTGATGTTATCCATGCTTTTATCTTCATCTTCTAAAGGATTGATAAATTCAAATATAATATCGGAATTGTAACCCTGAAACTCTTCCAATATTTGGCGTGTTTCCACCTGTAAACGCTTAAATTCAGCAGGTAATTCCCCATCCATATATACTTTGATGTGTAGTGGGTTTTTAACTTGTTCAATAATGTGTAATGAAGTGGGTGATAGGGTATATCTTTTATCTTTAGTTAAATCTAAACGATAAAAGAAAAAGCTTCCAATTGTATTGAGTATTACTATAATTAGTATTGTAATTCCTACTGATGTAACCCTATTTTTAGTTGCGATATTCATTAGGATTGAAATGATTTTAGTTGATAAACAGTAAGAGAAAGAAAAATTACTATAACACTTGAAAAGTATATAATATCTCGGGTATCCAGAACGCCTCTACTCATACTTTTAAAATGGTCTTGCATACCTATAAAAGCAATTGTATTTGATAAATTAGGTAGTGTGTTAGCTAATTCTTGAAATCCAAAGAAAAATATAAAGCTTAAAAATACACTTGTTATAAACGAAACTATTTGATTGTCAGAAAGTGTTGATGTGAAAATTCCAATTGAGGAATAAGCGCCAATTAAAAATAATAATCCAAAATACGAACCTAGAGTACTTCCCATATCAATATTTCCTTCTGGCATCCCTAAGTAAGAAATAGCTTTAATATAAATAAAGGTTGGTACAATAGCAAGACAAATTAGAATAACTGCTCCTAAAAATTTTCCGTTGACAATCTCCCAAATACTTAAAGGTTTAGTGAGTAATAATTCTAAAGTCCCTTGTTTTCTTTCATCCGAAAAGCTTCTCATAGTTACAGCAGGAATTAAAAAGATAAGAATCCAAGGCGATAATGTAAAAAAAGGTGTTACATCAGCAAAGCCTGAATTTAAAATATTGTAATCGCCTTCAAAAACCCAAAGAAAAAGTCCGTTAAGAATTAGGAAAATGGCGATAACCAAATACCCAATTGGCGAACCAAAAAACGATTTTATTTCACGTAATACTATTGATTTCATATTTTTATTATTAATCTAAACTAGCTAATTTAGTGACACTCCAAGCCTCAGGTTTGTCGTTAAATAGTTTCTTGGTAAAATCCCAAACTTCATTGAAAAGAGTCGAATTTCTATAATTTTCCAAATCTTTTTCATTTTCCCAATAGCTGTAGGTAAAAAAAATAGAAGGGTTATCTTTGTCTTGGTATAGTTCTAATAAACGATTTCCTTTGAAATTTCGTATTTGATTTTTCACGAGTTCAAAATTTTCTAAAAAAACTGGAATATTTTCAGAATGGAAACTTAATTTAACTATACGTACCAACATATAAGATTAATTCTTAAATTCAATTAAAACAATATCTCTATACCCTAAGCCTAATAAACTATTTGCCGAACCAATTTTTGAAGGATTACTTCTGAAAATAGCAATTTCAAGAAATCCTGCTTCGTTGAAAATGGCTAGTTTTTCCCCTTCATAATTTTTTATAGCATATTTTTCATTTGACGCAATTGCTGAATAGTTGGGTAAAATGGTTTTAATATTCTTGGTTTTCATTACAATTTCATAGGGTCTTCCTTTAGCAACATCTAGAAATTGTTTTTTAGAAATATTAGTTACTACATTACCAAAATGGTCAATATAAATCACATGTCCTTTAATAGCTTTGTGATCAGCGGTTGCAATGGCTTGTAAGCCAGTCACGGCCTTTAATTGTGTGATTTCTTTTCCAATGACATTTAAGAGTCCTCCTTTGGATAAATGGCAGGCTACTTTTACAAAAACATCCAAATCAGTTGCATCGCTATGTAAGCGATCATGAATAGTAATAGCAACCATTTTTTGGGGAATTACTTTTTGGGTAAGAATACTCAAAATACCATTATCGGCACCAATAAAATACTGATCATTCCATTGAATAGCAATATGTTGATTCTCTTTATTTTGCTCACTGTCTACTCCAATAATATGGACAGTTCCTTTTGGGAAACTACTATAAGATGCATTGATTATGTAGCTGGTTTCTAATATGTTAAAAGGATCTATGTCATGTGAAATATCGATAATAGTTGCTTCGGGATGTTCGGATATAATTTTCCCTTTTAGAGCACCAACAAAGTGATCTTTCAAGCCATAATCGGTAGTAAGGGTAATTATTGACATAATTTTGTTTATAACTATTGGGGTTGGGTAAGCCTAAATTGTATTAAATTTGAGAAATGCAAAGCTACTAATAGTAAACTCAAAAATGAAATATAGTAAAATATTTTATAATTACAATTTCAATTAGTTGTTGAATATTGCAAAAATGTATAAAATTAAATTTACCGCTTTTGAACGAAAGAATAATAGAATTGGTTGATATCGCACCAAAAGAATTCTGGGGAGCACAAGATGCTCATTTGGAAACTATTAAAAAATATTTTCCCAAGTTAAAGATAGTAGCGCGAGGAACTACACTTAAGGCCTTTGGAGAAAAAGAGGTTTTGGATGAGTTTGAAAAACGATTTCAGCGGTTAATGCTTCATTTTACCCGATACAATAATATCGATGATAATGTAATTGAACGCGTAATTCTGGGAGATGGTCAAGAAGATCGTAAAATTCAAGGTCATGACAAAATTTTGGTTCATGGTGTTGGAGGAAAGTTAATAAAAGCTTTGACTCCTAATCAACAATTGTTAGTAGACACATTAACCAAAAATGACATGGTTTTTGCCGTTGGACCTGCGGGTACAGGAAAAACTTATACAGGGGTAGCAATGGCTGTTAAAGCCTTGAAAGAAAAAGAAGTCAAGCGAATTATTTTAACTAGACCGGCTGTAGAAGCAGGAGAAAATCTTGGTTTTTTGCCAGGTGATATGAAAGAAAAACTAGATCCCTATATGCAGCCTCTATACGATGCGCTTAGAGATATGTTGCCCAACGAAAAATTAGAAGATTATATCCTTAAAGGGATCATTCAAATTGCTCCATTAGCTTTTATGCGCGGACGAACTTTGGATAATGCTTTTGTCATTTTGGATGAAGCCCAGAATACTACACATTCTCAGATGAAGATGTTTTTGACTCGTATGGGTAAAAATGCCAAGTTCATGATTACAGGCGACCCAGGTCAGGTCGATTTACCCCGTAGAACCATTTCCGGATTGAAAGAGGCGCTTTTGGTTTTGAAAGATGTTGATGGAATCGGAATAATATATTTGGATGATAAAGATGTAGTGCGACATCGATTGGTTAAAAAAGTAATTGAGGCTTACAAAAAAATAGAGAATAACGATTAAGGAAGTTGGAATAAAGTTAGAATGATTAAAGAAAATATAAAAGTAGTTATTACAGATTTGGATGGTACTTTATTAAATAATCATCACTCTATTTCTGATTATACTCAATCTGTTTTTAAAAAATTACATCAACAAAATTATTTAATAGTTGTAGCTACAGGACGTCATCATTTAGATGCGTTGCCATTAGTGGAAAAGTTGGGTGTACCATTGTATTTGGTTACTTCAAATGGGGCGAGAATACATTCTCCAGAGAAAGAACTACTCTTTTCTATCAATATGGAAAGCGATATTGTAAAATCAGTACTTTCCTTAGAGATTGACCCGGATATAACGACAGTATTATTTCGAGAAGATATTTGGCAAACCAATAAGCACAATGAAAAATTAAATAGTTTTCAAAGAGAAGTAACCTATCACCCTGAACTGGTTAATTTTAAAGAACTAGAAGATTGTGAGGCAATAAAATTGTTTTTTACACACGAGGATCATGATAAACTGCAAAAAGTAAAAGAGGTAGTTTTAGCAAAATATCCAGATACTTTTAATCATGCATTTAGTTTGCCAATTTGTTTGGAATTCATGGATAAAAACGTTGATAAAAGTGTTGCGATTGCAAAGATTTTAGAAAAAGAAAATTTGAATTTTGAGCATGCTATTTCTTTTGGTGATGGATTTAATGATGAAATGATGCTTACAAATACCGGAAAAGGATTGATTATGGCAAATGCTCCAGACACCCTAAAAAATAAATTATCTCATTTAGAAGTGATTCAAAGTAATCATGATGATGGAGTGGCAAAATACCTCTCGGAATTACTATTAAAAATTTAAAAATTAATTGTAAAAAATACTATGAAAAAAAGCGTATTGATTTTTGTTTTCATTCTTGTTTCGTCTTATTTACAAGCTCAAGCTTTAAAATTGGAAGCCATTATGAAGGGAAATGACTTTATTGGAAATTTGCCAGAAAATGAAAGATGGTCTTTAAATGGAAAAACAATTTATTTTGATTGGAATCCAACTAAAGACTGGGGGAATTCTACCTACTATTGGAAAAAAGGAATGAATGTCCCTCAAAGGGTATCTAAAGAAGAAGCTAAATTTTCTAAACTTAAATTTATAGAAAAAGAGGGTAAAGGTCTGTTTTATTATGTAGATAAGGGGCAAATTTTTTCCTATTCTTTACAAGATAAACGAGTAAAAAAAATATACCAAACCAGTTTACCAGCCACTAATTTGCAATTAGGAAAAGAAGATGGAGTATTGTTTTTTAAACAAGGAGATAATGTTTTTAAAATTAACACTAAAACAGGAGGATTACTCCAATTGACCAACTTTAAAAAAGGAAAGACGGAGGAGAAATTAAAAGAAAAAGAAACTTTTTTAAAGCAACAGCAAAAAGAACTTTTTCAATTTGTTAGAGATCAAGAACAAAGAGAAAATTGGAATTCAAGCAATGAAGACACTAAATCAGACTTTCCTAAACCGTATTTTTTAGGAAAAAGTAACATCGAAAATTTTAAAGTAAGTCCTAAGGGCGATTTTATTACATTCAGACTCAGAGAAGATGTTGAGGTGAAAAATGAAATCATGGAGGCTATTATTACATCTGATGGTTATAATAAATCGAAGGATACAAAATCAAAAGTTTCTGTAGATAATTTAGTGAATACAAAATTTGGAATCTATAATACAGCTAAAGATTCTGTTTACACTGTAAATTTTTCTTCTTTGAGTCATATTCAAGATCAGCCGGAATATTATAAATTGTATGAAAGCAATAAGAATTTAGATAAAAAAGATAAGCTTATAATTGCTCAGGCTCCAATATATAATGCAGATGGGTCGTATGCAATTGTAGAAATTAGAAGCCAGGATAATAAAGATCGTTGGATAGTTAATTTGAATTTAGAAAATGGAAAATTCCAAGAAATAGATTACCAGCATGACGAAGCTTGGATTGGAGGTCCTGGAATTCCTTCATATGCTTTTAGTTCGGGAATACTAGGGTTTTTAGCAGATAACAAAACTATCTATTACCAATCTGAAAAAACAGGCTATTCTCATTTGTACATATATAATTTGGTTACCAAGGAGAAAAAACAAATGACAAAAGGAAATTGGGAAGTTAGGGGAGTAGTTTTGTCAAAGGATAAAAAGACATTCTATTTGACTACTAACCAAACGCATCCTGGGAACCGAGGTTTTTATAAAATGAATGTTTCTGATGCTGTTTTACAACCAATTTTAACTAATGATGGTGCCTATGAAGTCACTCTTTCTCCAGATGAAAAAAATTTATTAGTTAGATATTCTTATAAAAATAAACCTTGGGAATTGTTTCTTGCTTCAAATAAAAAGGGTAGTGGATTAGAGCAAATTACATTTTCAACCACAAAAGAATTTCAATCGTACCATTGGAGAAATCCGGAAATAGTTACATTTAAAGCGCAAGATGGAACACCTGTAAATGCACGATTGTATGTGCCAGATTCTCAGAAATCGAATAAAGCGGCGGTTATTTTTGTTCACGGAGCAGGTTATTTGCAAAATGCACATAATTATTGGAGTACTTATCATAGGGAGTACATGTTTCATAATTTGTTAGCTGATTTGGGATATACTGTTTTGGATATTGATTACCGAGGCAGTGATGGTTATGGACGTGATGTAAGGACTGGTATTTATAGGTTTATGGGTGGAAAAGATTTGTCAGATCAAATTGATGGTAAACGATTTTTGGTTCAAAATTATCACATAGACGAAAATAGAGTAGGGATTTACGGTGGGTCTTATGGTGGATTTATTACTTTAATGGCTATGCTTACAGCGCCTAAAGAATTTAAGTCGGGAGCAGCATTGCGTTCAGTTACAGATTGGGCACATTATAATCATGGTTATACAGGGAATATATTAAATTTTCCAGAAACAGATCCAGAGGCCTATAAAAGAAGTTCTCCAATCTATTTTGCAGATAATTTACAAGGAAATTTATTGATGCTTCATGGTATGGTTGATGATAACGTCGAGTATAAAGATATAGTTCGCTTATCACAACGTTTTATCGAATTAGGTAAGAAAAAATGGAGTTTGGCTAGTTTTCCTGTAGAGTCTCATGGATTTAAAGAAGCCTATTCTTGGGTAGATGAATACAGTCGAATTTTAGACTTGTTCAATTCAACATTACTGAATAAATAGTTTCTATATCTTTCTAATCTCTGTCAAATAATGTTAAATTTGCACCTAATACAAAACAATATACATATACAATGAGTACTACAATAACAACTACGCGTTTTAGTTTTCCCGGCCAAAAATCAGTTTATCGAGGAAAAGTCCGTGAGGTGTATAATATAAATGATGATTTATTGGTCATGATTGCAACAGATAGACTGTCTGCATTTGATGTGGTTTTGCCTAAAGGAATTCCTTATAAAGGGCAAATTTTAAATCAAATTGCAACTAAATTTATGGAATTGACACAGGATATTGTTCCTAATTGGTTATTAGCAACTCCTGATCCTAATGTAGCCGTTGGACATTTATGTGAACCTTTTAAAGTAGAAATGGTAATTCGTGGCTATGTTTCGGGTCATGCTGCGAGAGAATACAAAGCGGGAAAAAGAACGCTTTGTGGAGTTGAAATGCCAGAAGGATTAAAAGAAAATGATAAATTTCCAACCCCAATAATTACTCCTACGACTAAAGCAGATAATGGTTCGCATGATGAAGATATTTCCAGAGAAGCTATTTTGTCTCAAGGGATTGTTTCAGAAGAAGATTATTTAGTTTTAGAACAATATACTCGAGCATTGTTTCAAAGAGGCACTGAAATTGCGGCAAGTCGTGGCTTGATTTTAGTGGATACTAAATATGAATTTGGAAAAACTAAAGAAGGTAAAATTGTATTAATTGATGAAATTCATACGCCAGATTCGTCTCGTTATTTCTATGCTGAAGGCTATCAAGAGAGACAAGATAGAGGCGAAGATCAAAAACAATTGTCAAAAGAATTTGTGCGTCGTTGGTTAATTGAAAATGGTTTTCAAGGAAAAGAAGGGCAGCAAATCCCAAATATGTCAGACGAGTATATCGAATCTGTTTCGGAAAGATACATTGAATTGTATGAAAATATATTAGGTGAGAAATTTGTCAAAGCCGATATTACTAATATTAATGAACGCATTGAAAGTAATGTTGTAACGTTTCTAAAAAACAGATAATTTAATTATTGTATTTATTCAAAAAACCGCAATTCAATTGATTGCGGTTTTTTTTTGATTCAGATTGAAGAAGTATTTATTTTATTTGAAATAGGAAAAGGTTTCTTCATTTTCTATTTTCAATAAGGTTTCATAAATTAATTTGATAACATTTTCAATATCCTCACGATGCACCATTTCTACAGTAGTGTGCATATAACGTAACGGAAGAGAAATTAAAGCCGAAGCTACACCGCCATTACTATAAGCAAAAGCATCCGTATCGGTGCCTGTTACACGAGAGGAAGCAAGACGCTGAAAAGGGATATTCTTTTCTGTAGCAGTAGTTACGATTAACTCTCTTAGATTATTTTGAACTGCAGGAGCATATGTGATTACAGGGCCTTTACCAATTTTAGTTTCACCTTCTATTTTTTTATCAATCATAGGGGTGGTAGAATCGTGACAAACATCAGTAACGATAGCAACATTAGGTTTGATAGTTTGTGTAATCATTTCAGCACCGCGTAATCCTACTTCTTCTTGGACTGAGTTGGTAACATACAATCCAAAAGGTAGCTTTTTTCCATTTTCGTGTAATAATCGAGCTACCTCAGCAATCATAAATCCTCCCATGCGATTATCAATGGCACGGCAAACAAATTTATTTTCGTTCAATATCATAAATTCGTCAGGATAGGTAATTACGCAACCCACGTGAATCCCTAGTTTTTCAACTTGCTCTTTATTTTCGCACCCACAATCAATAAAAATGTTGTCAGTTTTAGCAACTTCTTCTTTACCACGATTTCGGGTATGAATTGCAGGCCAACCAAAAACACCTTTTACAATACCATTTTTGGTGTGGATATTTACTCGTTTGGAAGGTGCAATTTGATGATCAGAACCACCATTTCTAATGACGTAAATCAATCCATCATCTGTAATATAATTTACATACCATGCAATTTCATCAGCATGCCCTTCAATAACTACCTTATAAGGAGCTTTAGGGTTAATAACTCCTACAGCAGTTCCGTAAGTATCTGTAATAAATGCATCAACATAAGGTCGTATATAATCCATCCAAATTTTTTGCCCTTGGGCCTCAAAACCTGTAGGAGAAGCATTGTTTAGGTATTTTTCTAGAAAGTTAATCGAGTTGTTGTTTAAGATTGATTCAGTATTCATAAATATTTTTTTTGCTAAATTATAAATTTGGCATTACAGTTGTGTATAGAATGTCTAATTTTGCATTTAATTTTTCCACCCATGAAGAGAATTCAAATTTTTATTTGCTTATTGTTATTATCTGTTGCTGTTAAGGCACAAGTGGTAAAAAAAGATACCGATCAAATGGGGTATGTTTTAACAGAAAATGATACCATTTTGAATGATACTATTGAACTTCCTGAGATAATTATTCGAAAAGAAAAGCTTGATGTGGAGGCGTTGAAACAATTTCAGATGCTTCAATATCGCGTGTATAAAGCCTATCCGTACGCAAAAATCACATCAGAACGATTAACGGCACTCAACCGAGGAATGGAAAGTCTTAAGACAGAGAAAGAAAAAAAGAGATATTTTAAGATAGTTGAGAATTATTTGACAAATGAGTTTGAAGCCAAACTTAAAAAATTGTCACGAAAACAAGGGCAAATTTTGGTTAAACTGATACATCGTCAAACAGGAACTTCCACCTATGATTTAATTGCTAATCTTAAAAGTGGTTGGAAAGCTTTTTGGTCGAATGTTACAGCCAGAATGTTTGATATTAATTTAAAGACAAAATACGACCCTTACGAGAATAATGAAGACTACTTAATTGAATCAATATTAGTTAATGCTTTTTTAAATGGGAGATTACAAAATCAACCGCCCGCAATCAAGGTAGATTTTAACAATTTAAGCGCTTCTTGGCAATCAAAAGTAAATGCTGTTAGCAAATAATTTTTTTTGGTCGTTCCTTGTTGGCTTTGTAGTCTCTCCAATACAGATCGTTTTATCCGCTGTATCTTTTTAAAAGGAGACTTCGAGTACCTCAGTTCCCTTTTTAAAAAGGATGCCGCTA
>JACCDS012041428.1_pt1 | contig 22059 bp, 25 predicted proteins | sample 7446441 | NCBI WGS metagenome assembly JACCDS01 (sample SAMN15323445, study PRJNA562643) | freshwater metagenome | isolation source: river surface water | place: USA:Blue River Watershed | collected 2017-08-17 | reverse complement strand
GTTTCCTTTCCGGGGCCAACTCGGTGTTCTACGGCGAGCAGCAGCTGACCACACCCAACCCCCGCGCGCAGCGCGACCGCGATTTGTTCGCGCGGCTGGGCGTGAGCGTCGATGCAGGTCACTGACCTTCCGCCCCAGGCGTCGCTGCCGGACTGGCTACAGGCGGTCGTCGAGCCGCCAGCAGCGGCCTCGCGACGTCGTCGCGTGACCGTCGATGCGGTCGATGGCGTCCACGTGCGCGTCGACGGCGAGACGCTGCTCAACTTTGCCGGCAACGACTACCTCGGGCTGGCGGGCGATCGCGCGCTGCGTGACGCGGCCACGGCCGGTATCGAGCGCTGGGGCGTGGGCGGCGCGGCCTCGCACCTGTTGTCCGGCCACACGCGCGCACACCATGACGCTGAGGAACACGCGGCGGCCTGGCTTGGCTTTGAGCGGGCGCTGCTGTTCTCCAGCGGCTACCTCGCCAACCTGGCGGCAATCACCGCGCTGGCCGGGCGCGGCGCCACGCTCTACGCCGACCGCCTCAACCACGCCTGCCTCAACGACGCGGCGCGGCTGTCTGGCGCGCGCCTGCGCCGCTACCAGCACGGCGACCTCGACACGCTGGAGCAATGGCTGGCGGCCGATGCGTCGCCACAGAAGTGGGTACTCACCGACGCCGTTTTCAGCATGGATGGTGACATCGCGCGCCTGGACCGGCTGCTGGACCTGTGCCGCCGCTACGACGCCATGCTGCTGGTCGACGACGCGCACGGCTTTGGTGTGCTCGGTGACGGGCGCGGCAGCCTGCACGAGCCGGCCTTCGCGCGGCATGTGTTCGCCGCCGGCGTGGCCGACCCCCGCGTCATCCTCATGGTCACCCTGGGCAAGGCCGCCGGTGCTGCCGGCGCGCTGCTGCTGGGTGCCGGCCCGGTGATCGAGGCGGTCGTGCAGCGCGGTCGTTCCTACATCTACACCACGGCGTTGCCGCCCTTGCTGGCCGAGGCCGCAGTGGCCGCGCTTGGCCGTCTGGCCGATGCCGAATGCGCAGACCGGCGCCATCGTCTACTGGCCAAGGCGGCCGAAGTGCGGCAGTCTCTCGGCCGCGCCGGCCTGGCTTGTGGGCTGGCGAGTGCTGCTGCAGTGCAATCCGGCGCTTCGTCGGCCCTGCCCGCCACCCCCATCGTCCCGGTCATCGTCGGCCCGGATGCCGGGGCGGTGGAGGCGATGGCGGCGCTGCGGCGCGCAGGCCTGTGGGTGCCGGCCATCCGGCCGCCGACGGTGCCTGCCGGAACTGCGCGGCTGCGCGTGAGTCTGTCCGCGGGTCACACCGAGCAAGACACCGATCGACTGATCACTGCATTGAAGGAGTTGTTCTGTAATGGCTAACGCCCTGCCCACTTGGGTCTTTCTGCACGGCTGGGGGAGCAGTTCCGCGGTCTGGCGGCCGGTCTGCGATCGCCTGACGCGAACCCACCATGTCGAGACGCCCGACCTTTTCGAGCTGGCGCCCGACGCTGGCCTGGACAGCATGGTCGCAGCCCTGCGCGAGCGCTTCCCGGGGCCGGTGGCGGTCTGCGGCTGGTCGCTCGGCGGTATCTATGCCCAGGCCTGGGCGCTGGCCGCTCCCGAGCAGGTACGGCGTCTGGTGCTCACCGCCTCCACACCGAGCTTCCTGCGGCGTGAGGACTGGGCCTACGGGATGTCGCGCCAGGAGCTCGACACCTTCACCCAGTTCTTCGAGCAGGACCCGCGCGAGACGCTCAAGCGCTTCGCCGCGCTCGGCGTGATGGGTGGCCGCGAGGCCTCGCCGGCGGCCGGGCAGGTACTGCGCGAGGCCGGCCGCGCCGCGATGGAGCACCAGGGCTTCCTGCGCGCGGGTCTGCGCACCCTGGCCGAGGCCGACTTCCGCGACAGCATCCCCGGCCTCAACTGTCCGGTCGACGTGGTGCACGGCGGCCTCGACCGCATCGTCCCGGTCGAGGTCGGCGAGTGGATGGCGAACAACCTGCCGCGCGGCTGCCTGACGCGCTGGGACGACGCCTCGCACGTGCCCTTCCTGGCACGGCCGGACGCTTTCGCGCTGCTGATCGACGCTTACGGCGACGACCGCGATGTCTGATGCGGCTGGCGTGCGGCGTGCCTTCGGGCGCGCTGCACGCAGCTACGATGCCGCCGCCGTCCTCCAGCGCGAGATCGGCAGCCGCATGCTGGAACGCCTTGATTACGTTCGCCTGCAGCCGCGCGATATCCTGGATCTGGGCTGTGGCACCGGCGCCTGGCTCGGGCCGCTGGGGCGCCGCTATGCCGGGGCCAGCGTGTTCGGTGTCGACCTCGCGCTGCCGATGCTGGGCAGCGCGGCAGCCCGCGACACTTTCTGGCGCCGGCTCATCGGTCGCCCGTCTGCCAGCCTGGTCTGCGCCAATGCCACCGCACTGCCGCTGGCCGATGGCAGCCTCGACCTGGTCTGGAGCAACCTCATGCTGCAGTGGCTGCCCGACCCCGAAACGGCGCTGGCCGAGGTCTGGCGCGTGCTGCGTCCGGGCGGCATGATCATGTTCAGCACCTTCGGCCCCGACACGCTGATGGAGCTGCGTCAGGCTTTTGCCGGCGAGGGCCACGAGGCGGTCAACCGCTTTGCCGACATGCATGACATCGGCGACGCGCTGGTGCGGCTGCGCTTTGCCGACCCTGTGATCGACATGGAGCGACTCGAGCTGACCTACGCCGACTTTGACGGTGTGGTCCGCGACCTGCGCGCCATCGGCGCGACCTACCTGCACGGCGGCCGCAGCCGCGGACTGGGTGGGCGCGGCCGCTGGGCGCGCGCGCGCCAGCGCTATGAGACGTTCCGCCGCGCCGATGGGCGCCTGCCGGCCACCTTCGAGACGGTCTACGGGCACGCTTGGAAGCCGGCGGTGTCGGCCGAGCCTGGCGTCGCGGTGGTGCAGTTCCGCAGCCGCCCTCCCGCCAAGGCCTGACCTCGAAGGCGCCAGTGGCCGTCAGCTCCGAACCCCTGGTCGGCCCGGCCACCCCACGCGCCGGCATCGACGCGCCGCACGGCGGCTGCTTCGTGGTGGGCACCGACACCGGCGTCGGCAAGACCCTGGTCGCCTGTGCGCTCATCCACACCCTGCGGCGTTCGGGCCTGTCGCCGGTGCCCTTCAAGCCCGTCGCCAGCGGCTGCGAGGAAAGCCCCGACGGCCTGATCAACGACGACACCCGTCGGCTGATCGTCGCCAGCGGCCGCGCGCTGAGCCAGGACCAGGTCTCGCCATACCGCTACCTGCCCGCCATCGCGCCGCACGTCGCCGCCGCCGAGGCTGGCCGCCCGATCGAGATGGACCGCCTGGCAAGCCACGCCGCCGCACTGGCACAGCAAGGCCCCTTGGTGGTGGAGGGCGCGGGTGGCTTCCTGGTGCCGCTCGACAGCCGCTACACCCTGGCCGACCTTGCCGTGGCATTGCGCCTGCCGATGGTGCTGGTGGTCGGCATGCGCCTTGGCTGCCTCAACCACGCGCTGCTCACCGCCGAGGCGATCGCCGCGCGCGGCCTGGTGCTGGCGGGCTGGGTGGCCAACCAGATCGACCCTGACTTCGAGCGTGCCGCGGCCAACCTCGACACGCTGCTTGCCCGCTTGCCGGCGCCCCTGCTTGGCACGCTGCCTTGGGGCCCCAGCCCCGACCCCGCCGCCATCCGGCTAAGCCTGCCCGCGCTGCACTGACGCAGCGCCGGGCCACCCCCGGCAACCCCTTTTTGTCGATTCACGACGCGGACGTCGCGGCGCGCACCTGCGCCATCGACCCTGACCTGTGTCCACGACAGGCGGCGGACGCCATGTGTAGAAGTCAAACAAAAAAGTTCCCTCCGCTTGCTCTTTTAGACCGAAGATAAGAGAATCTTTGGACAACATATAAATCAGCACTAGCCATGCCCTGTTCGCTGGCGATCGAAAACGGAGTCCTGACAGCCATGGGGCGACCGAACGACGCACTGGGGCGACAGGGTCGGTTGCGGGTCATGGTCTTCCTGACGGTGTTCGCCCTGCTGGTGGGCACCGCGTGGACCGCGATAGGCGCCTGGCCGGTGCTGCCGTTTGCGGGGTTGGAGGCGCTGTGCCTCGCCGGAGCCTGGATGTTCATCTCCTGGCATGCCGACGATTACGAGTACGTGGTCATCGGTGAGGGCAAGGTGGCCATCGACCTGCGGCAGGGGCGAAGGATCGAGCGGCACGCGTTCCAGATTCCCTGGACGCGGGTCGTGATGGAGCAGGAGGGGGCGGGTAGGTGTCGCGTGGCGCTGCAGTCGGGCGGACGCGAAGTGGAGGTGGGGGTCTGGTTGCCATCGGACCGCCGCGGCGAATTCGCCGAGACCCTTCGCAAACACCTGCGTGCATCCGGTTCGCCGGTTTGATGTGAAGGGAGACGTCGTATGAGCAGGATGTGGAAGTGTCTGGCCGCGCTGGTCGTGGCCGTGATCCCGGCGGTGGTCTTCGCCGATTACACGTGGAACTTCCCGGAGCCGGCGACGCCGCTCGCCCTGGACACGCTCAACGTCCACAACAAGTTCATGATCATCACGATCGTGATCTTCGTGGTCGTGCTGGGCATCATGCTCTACTCGATGGCGGTGCACCGGAAGAGCGTCGGCCACAAGCCTGCCGACTTCACCGGCCCGAAGAACCGCAAGCAGCTGATCTGGACGCTGGTGCCGTTCGGCATCCTGCTCTACATCGACTTCATCCTGATGGGCATTCCGGCGGCCCACTCCATCTTCATGATGGAGGACACCAAGACCAACGCGCAGATGGTGTTGAAGGTCACCGGCAGCCAGTGGAAGTGGCAATACGAGTACATGGACGGCGATGCCCAGGGCATCAAGTTCGTCAGCAACCTGACCACCCCCCAGGACCAGCTGTATCAGGGCGCGCCCAAGGGTGAGAACTACCTGCTCGAGGTCGACAATGAGCTGGTGGTGCCGGTCAACAAGAAGATCCGCGTGCTGCTGACCGCCACCGACGTCATCCACAATTGGTGGGTGCCGCAGTTTGGCGTGGCGCGTGACGCCATCCCCGGCTTCCTGCGCGAGACCTGGCTGCAGATCGAGAAGGAAGGCACCTACCGCGGGCAGTGCAAGGAACTGTGCGGCCGCGGTCACGGCTACATGCCGGTGGTGGTGCGCGCGGTGCCTGAGGAAGAGTTCAAGGCCTGGGTCGTCGCCAAGAAGGAAGAGGCCAGCAAGCTCGCCGCCAGTGCCACCAAGGAGTGGTCGAAGGACGAGCTGATGACGCAGGGCGCCGAGGTCTATACGAAGATCTGTTCGGTCTGCCACCAGGCCAACGGCCAGGGCCTGCCGCCCGCCTTCCCGGCGCTGGCCGGCAGCAAGGTGGTGAACGGTCCGGTGGTGGATGCCTCCGGCAAGCTGATCAAGGACAGCCACCTCGACCGCGTGCTCAACGGCAAGGCGGGTACTGCCATGCAGGCGTTCAAGAACACGCTCTCGGATGCAGAGATCGCGGCGGTCGTGACCTACGAGCGCAATTCCTTCGGCAACACCATCGGCGGAGTGATCCAGCCGACCCAGGTGGCGGGACTCCGCTGACCTGACATCGCATACAAAAGGAGACGAATCATGTCGACCGGATCGATTGCCGCCCACGGCCACGGTGACCACGCACATCACGGCCCGACCGGGCTGGCGCGCTGGCTGTTCACCACCAACCACAAGGACATCGGGACCATGTACCTGATGTTCTCGATGATCATGTTCCTGATCGGCGGCTCGCTGATCCTGAGCGTGCGTGCCGAGCTGTTCCAGCCCGGCATCCAGATCATCCAGCCCGAGCTGTTCAACCAGCTCATCGGCCTGCACGCGCTGGTGATGATCTTCGCCGCGCTGATGCCCGCCGCCACCGGCTTCGCCAACTGGATGCTGCCGCTGCAGATCGGCGCACCCGACATGGCCCTGCCGCGGCTGAATAATTGGGGCTTCTGGCTGCTGCCACCGGCCGGCACCATCCTGCTGATGCCGCTGGTGCTGTACCTGTTCGGCATCGGGACCGGTGGCGCTGACGCTGGCTGGACGCTCTACCCGCCGCTGTCGGCGCAGAGCGGCTGGGGCATCGACTTCGCCATCCTGGCGCTGCACCTGATGGGTATCTCGTCGGTGATGGGCTCCATCAACGTGGTCGTGACCATCCTCAACATGCGTGCCCCCGGCATGACCATGATGAAGCTGCCGATGTTCGCTTGGGGCTGGCTGATGACCGCGTTCCTGCTCATCGCCACCATCCCGGTGCTGGCCGGCGCCATCACCATGCTGCTGACCGACCGTCACTTCGGCACCCACTTCTTCGACGCCGCCGGCGGCGGTGACCCGATCCTGTTCCAGCACCTGTTCTGGTTCTTCGGCCACCCCGAGGTCTACATCCTGCTGCTGCCGATCTGGGGCTTCATCCCGCACATCCTCGAGACCTTCGCGCGCAAGCCGATGTATGGCTACAAGGCGCAGGTGTGGTCGCTGGTGTGTATCGCCGCGCTGTCGGTCATCGTCTGGGCGCATCACTTCTTCACCGCCGGCATGCCGGTGCAGGCGCTGATCTACTTCATGTACAGCACCATGTCGATCTCGGTGCCGCTGGCGGTGCTGTTCTTCTGCTGGATCGCCACCATCTGGCGCGGCTCGATGACCTTCGAGACGCCGATGCTGTTCGCGCTGGGCTTCATCATCCTGTTCGGCATCGGCGGCCTGACCGGCTTGGTGCTGGCGGACGTCGCAGCCGACGCGCAGTACCACCACAGCTACTTCGTGGTCGCCCACTTCCACTACACCCTGTTTGCCGGCGGCATCATGGGCGTGATGGCGGGCGTGTACTACTGGCTGCCGAAGATGACCGGCCACATGTACAACGAGAAGCTCGGCAAGGCGCACTTCTGGCTCACCGTCATCTCGTTCAACCTGACCTTCATGCCGCAGTTCTTCGTCGGTCTGGCCGGCATGCCGCGCCGTATCCCCGACTACGCGCTGCAGTTCACCGAGTTCAACGTCATCTCGACCATCGGCGCCTTTGCCCTTGGCCTGTCGCAGCTGATCTTCGTCTACAACGTCGTGACCACCTGGCGCGGCAAGGGCGAGAAGGCCACCGACCGCGTCTGGGAAGGCACGCACGGCTTGGAGTGGCAGCTCTCGAGCCCGCCGCCGCATCACAGCTGGGATCCCCAGCCGGTGATCAAGTAAGGGGCCCGGCGTGACTACGCAGATCCAGGATCCCGTACGCAGCCGGCGCATCGCCATCCTCCTCGGGTTGGTGGCGGTGGCCTTCTACGCCGGCACCTTCCTGTTCTGGACGCCGGCGTCATGAACCCGGCCGCCCGCAACCAGGCCAACCGCGCCCTCGCGCTGCGGTTGCTGGGCGGCGTGGCGGCAGCGTTCGCCTTCGGTTTCCTGCTGGTGCCGCTCTACGACGTCATCTGCGAGGCCACCGGCCTCAACGGCAAGACGCGTGGCACGGCAGTGGCGATGGCCGACACCCGTGTCGATACCAGCCGCAAGGTACAGGTCGAGTTCATCAGCACCACCATGCCCGGCATGCCCTGGGAGTTCAGCGCAGGTGAGCCACGCGTCAACGTGCACCCTGGCGAGATCACCACGGTGCACTTCCGCGTACGCAACATGACCGCCTCGACCATCACCGGTCAGGCGATCCCTAGCGTAAGTCCGGGTAAGGCGGCCTCGCACCTGCAAAAGCTGGACTGCTTCTGCTTCAAGCAGCAGACGCTGGCCCCTGGCGAGGTGCGTGACATGCCGGTGTCGTTCATCGTCGATGCGCATCTGCCGGACGATGTCACTTCGCTGACGCTTTCGTATTCATTCTTTGCTGTCGACGCCGCCCCCAGCGACGCCGGCCGCAGCTGACCAGAGCCGGCGCCATGCATGCCACCGGCCAGGCCAGTCAGGTTCAACCGCTCGAAGCCTAAAAGGGGAGACACATGAGCGATTCGCACGCCCACGGCGCCAGCAGCTACTACGTTCCGTCGCACAGCCACTATCCGTTCACGCTGGCGCTCGGTCTCTTCGCGCTCGCCCTCGCGGCGGTCTTCAACATGAACGGCAAGTTGCCGGGCTGGGCCATGCTGCCGGGCGTCGCCGTCATCATCTATGTGGTCGTGGGCTGGTTCGGCGATGTCATCCGCGAGAACCGGTCTGGCACCTTCAAGGGCTGGGAAGACCGTGCCTTCCGTCTCGGCATGCTGTACTTCATCGGCTCCGAAGTGATGTTCTTCGCTGCCTTCTTCGGTGCCCTGTTCTACGTCCGCCAGCTGGCGGTGCCCGACCTGCTCAGCTTCGAGATGCTCTACCCGACCTACGAAGGCACCTGGCCGTTGGCCGGCAAGGGCCCGAGCGATGCCATCCCGGCCTTCACGCCGATGGGTGCCTGGGGCCTGCCGGCGCTGAATACCGGCCTGCTCCTGACGTCCGGCGTGACTGTGACCATCGCCCACTGGGCACTGCTGCGCGACAACCGCACCTGGCTGATCCTTGGCCTGGCCGCCACCGTGCTGCTGGGCGCCGCGTTCATGGCCTGCCAGGCGGTCGAGTACCACCACGCCTACACCGAGCTCGGCCTCACCCTGGGCAGCGGCGTCTACGGCTCGACCTTCTTCATGCTGACCGGCTTCCACGGCCTGCACGTCACCATCGGCGCGATCATCCTCGCCGTGGTGCTGGGGCGCGCGCTGAAGGGGCACTTCAGCAGCAAGGACCACTTCGCCTTCGAAGCCGCCGCCTGGTACTGGCACTTCGTCGACGTCGTCTGGCTGGGTCTGTTCGTCTTCGTGTACTGGCTGTAAGGCGGTCCGCGTGGACCGGCAGTCAGGCTGTGATGCGCGAGGCGGTGCCCCTGGGTGCCGCCTCATGCACGTCGAGGGTGCCTACATGGGCACGCGCGACTGCAGCAGACCGGACTGGAAGCCGACCAGCAGCAGCAGGAACAGCACCAGCGAGAGGCCGATGCGCAGTGTCAGCGCCTTGACCGTCCTCTCGCCGCCGTGGCGGTCGCGGAACAGGAAGATGGCACCGGACAGCAGGCTGACGACGATGGCCGCCAGCAGCAACAGGATCAAGAGTTTCATGGGTCCGGCCTCGCAGAGTGTCCGGACTGATTATCGGCCCCGCCCCTCATGACCGCAAACCTCGCCTTGCACGGCCCCCGCCGGCTGTTCCGCCCAACCATGATGGCGACACTCATCGTGGTGGCGCTGGTGCCGGTGTTCGTCAGCCTGGGCAACTGGCAGTACGGCAAGGCCCAGACCAAGCTGGCGCGCCAGGCAATGCTGGAGCAGCGTCTGACCGGGCCGGTGCTGGACCTGAAGCGTCAGGGCCCCACGCTGGCCGATGTCGAGTACCGCCCGGTGCGTCTGCACGGCAGCTACGACAGCGCGTCGGCCTTTCTGCTCGACAACCAGATCGCTTATGGCCGCGCCGGATTCGCGGCGATCGCGCCGCTGCGTCTGGAGGGCGGTGGCGTGGTGCTGGTGAACCGCGGCTGGGTGCAGGCCGGCGGCGACCATGGCACCGTGCCGCAGATATCGGGGCCGGTCGCCGGCCCGGTCAAGGGCCTCGCGGTGGCGCTGCCCAAGCCGGGCATGCGCCTGGCCGGTGCCAGCAACGAGGGCGCGGTGCACGCGTGGATCGACGCCCCGGAACTGACCTCGCGGCTGGGCGAGCCTGTAGCCGACTGGATGCTTATCATCGATCGCGATGCGCCGGGTGCGCTGCGCGTCGAGTGGCCGCAACCGGCCGAAAGGGTGCACACCAACCTCGGCTACGCCTGGCAGTGGTACGGCTTCGCGCTGGCGACGCTGATGATCTACGGCTGGCACGGCTGGCGCCGTGCTCGCGGCGGGGATGTCGCATGAAGCGGCAGCAACTCATCCTGATCGGTCTGGTGGCCGTGTTTGCGCTGCCCTTCGTGCTCGGCTGGGGCCTGTTTGTCGGCAACTGGCGGCCCGATCGCGTGGCATCCCACGGCCAGCTGGTCGACCCGCCCGCGGTGCTGAGCACGGCGCAGTGGTCGAGCCTGCTCGGTGAGGGCCCGGCGCCCGGCCAGTGGACGCTGGCCATGCTGCCGCCGGCCGAGTGCGACGACGCCTGCCGCCACACGCTGTGGCTGATGCAGCAGATCGAATCGACGCAGGCGCGCGAGGCCAGTCGGGTGCAGCGCGCGGTGCTGGTGGCCGACGCGCCGTCGGCCTCGCTGCAGCGGGCTGTCGAGCAGATCGGGCAGACGCGCATCTGGCGCGGCCCACTCGACTCGCTGCGTGGTGCTCTTCCCGATGCCGGGCCCGGTGGCCCGCGCCTCGCCATCATCGACCCGCAGGGCAACCTGATGATGGTCTACCCGGATTCGTTCGACCCCAGCGGGGTCCGCCGCGACCTCGAGCGGCTCCTCAAGTTTTCTTGGATCGGCTGAGCCGAGATCGGAGATGTCATGACCAGCCTTGCCCAGAACTTCAACCTCCAGCTGGCTGCGGTCAGCGTCCGCAACTTCTATGTCCTGTGCAAACCCAAGGTCACCGGCCTGATCGTCTTCACTGCGGTGATCGGCATGCTGCTGGCGATGACGCCGGAGACCTCTCTGGTGACCCTGGTCGCCGCCACCGTGGGTATCGGGCTGGCCTCGGGGGCCGCCGCTGCTTTCAACTGCATGGTCGAGCAGCAGATCGATGCGCGCATGATGCGCACCCGGCATCGCCCCACCGCACGCGGCGACGTGACCACGCCGGCCACGCTGCTGTTCGCTGCGCTGACCGGCGTCACCGGGCTGGCCATCCTGCACACCTGGGTCAACGACCTGACCATGTGGCTCACGCTGGCCACCTTCGTCGGCTACGCGGTGATCTACACCATCTTCCTCAAGCCGGCGACGCCGCAGAACATCGTCATCGGTGGCGCCTCCGGGGCGATGCCACCGGTGCTGGGCTGGGCCGCGGTGACCGGCACCGTGACCCCCGAGGCGCTGGTCCTGTTCCTCATCATCTTCCTCTGGACCCCGCCCCACTTCTGGGCGCTGGCGCTGTATCGCCGCGACGACTACGCCAAGGTCGACATGCCGATGCTACCGGTCACCCATGGCGAAAAGGTCACCCTGGTACACATCGTCGGCTACACCATCATGCTGACGCTGGCCGCCTTCATGCCGGTGACCATGGGCATGGCCGGCTGGCTGTATCTGGTCGCTGCGGTGGTGCTGAACGGGCTGTTCCTCGGCTACGCCATCCGCCTCTACCGGCACTACACCGATGCGCTGTCGCGCGAGATGTTCCGCTACTCGATCGTCTACCTGGCGGCCACATTCGCCGCGCTGCTGGTCGATCGCGCTCTGGCCTGAGCGCCCTGCGGGACCACCGTCTAGACTTCGAGCGGATCCCAGACCACCGCCCATAGACGCATGTTCAGCCTCATCAGTCGTTTTGCCGCGCTGCTCGCGCTCTGCGTGGTGGTGCTCGGTGCCTACGTCCGCATCCACGATGCCGGACTCGGCTGCCCGGACTGGCCCGGCTGCTATGGGCAGCTGGTGGGCGTGCCGGAGGCCTCGCACGAGATCGCGGCCGCCGAGCAGGCCTTCCCCGGTGCCGCGGTCGAGATCGGCAAGGCCTGGAAAGAGATGGCGCACCGCTACCTGGCGGGCGTACTCGGCCTGATCATCCTTGGACTGGCGCTCACCGCCTGGCGAGCTCGTCTTGCATCGCGTCGGCTCTACGCGCTGACCTGCCTGGTGGTGCTGGCGCAGGCCACCCTCGGCATGCTCACGGTCACCGAACTGCTGCGCCCCGGCATCGTCACCCTGCACCTGATCGGCGGCATGACCACGCTGGCCCTGCTCACCGCCGGCGCCGCGCTGTCGATGCCGCCCGCCGCTCACTGGGGGCTGCAACGGCGCGCCGCGGTACGGCCGCTGGTCATCCTGGCGCTGGTGCTGCTGACCGTACAGATCGTCCTCGGTGGCTGGGTCAGCACCAACTACGCTGGCCTGGCCTGCGTCGACCTGCCCACCTGCGGCGGCGACTGGTGGCCGCAGATGGACAGCGAGGGCTTCGACCCGACACGCGCCCTGCACATGGATGCCTCCGGCCAGCCGATCGGCAACGCCGCCCTGGTCGCCATCCACTGGGCGCACAGGCTGGGGGCGCTGGCAGCGACGCTGGGCATCGTCGTGCTGGTCTGGCGCTTGGCGGCCGCCGGTCTGCGCGCCTGGCCGCTGTGGTTCGGGCTTCTCCTGTTCGGGCAGCTGTCTCTGGGGGTGGCCAACGTGCTGCTGCACCTGCCGGTGGTGCTCGCCGCCGCGCACAACGCCGGGGCTGCGCTGCTGCTCATGAGCCTGGTCTGGCTGCTGACCGGCATGGCGCCGCCGCGCGACCGTACGGTGTTCCTTTGAGCTCGTCACAAGCGCCGGCCCGCCCTCTGGATACCTCGACGTGAGACGCGCGCTGTCGGCCCTGTTGCTCGGTCTGCTGCTGGCCGGTTGCTCGCCGCAACCGGCCACCTACAACGCCACCGACATCACCGGCGCCACCTTCGCCCGCGACTTCAAGCTGACCGACCACACCGGCCAGACCCGTACGCTGGCGGACTATCGCGGCAAGGTGGTGATGCTGTTCTTCGGTTACACCTTCTGCCCGGATGTGTGCCCGACCACCATGGGCGAGGCCGCCGCCGCGCTCAAGTTGCTGGGCGACGACGCGGCGCGGGTGCAGGTGCTGTTCGTGACGCTGGACCCGGAACGCGATACGCAGGAATTGCTGTCGAAGTATGTGCCGGGGTTCGACCCGCGCTTTGTCGGCCTGCGCGGCGACCGCGCCGCCACCGACGCGGCGGTCAAGGAGTTCAGGCTGTTCGCCAGCAAGGTGGGGGAGGGGCCGAACTACACGCTCGACCACACCGCCGGCAGCTACCTGTACGACACCAGCGGACGGGTGCGGCTGTTTGCCGCCTACGGCTTCGGGCCGCAGAAACTGGCTGCCGACCTGAAGGCGCTGCTCAATCCAACGTAGCGCCCTGCGCCTCCAGCGCAACGCGCAGCCGCTTCATGGCCTGCACCTCGATCTGGCGGATGCGTTCCGCAGAAACGCCATATTCGGCGGCCAGCTCGTGCAGGGTCGGGCCGCCGTCATCACCCAGCCAGCGTGACTCGACGATGTGGCGACTGCGTGCATCCAGCGTAGCCAGGGCAGCTTGCAGGCCCTCGCCAGCCAGGTGGTCGCGGCGCGCGTTGTCGATCAGCGTGTCCGGGGTGCTGGACTCGTCGGCCAGGTAGCGGATGGGGGCATTGAAGCCGTCGTCGTGGTCGTCCGACGGGTCGAGCTGCACATCGCCGCCGCTCATGCGCAGGTCCATGTCCATCACGTCTTCCGGCCGTACGTTCAGCTGCCGCGCGATGATCTCGGCGTCGGCGGCGGTCACGGCGCGGCTGTCGGCCTTCAGGCTGCGCAGGTTGAAGAACAGCTTGCGCTGCGCCTTGGTGGTGGCCAGCTTGACCAGACGCCAGTTGCGCAGGATGTACTCGTGGATCTCGGCGCGGATCCAGTGCAGCGCGAACGATACCAACCGCACGCCGCGCTCAGGGTCGAAGCGGCGCACGGCCTTCATCAGCCCGATATTGCCTTCCTGAACCAGATCCGGTTGCGGCAGCCCGTAGCCGACGTAATTGCGGGCCACGCTGACGACCAGACGCAGGTGCGACATAACCAGCTGCCGCGCCGCCTCGACATCGTTCTCGTCACGCAGCGCGCGCGCCAGACGCGACTCTTCGTCGGCGCTGAGGATGGGCAGGCGGTTCACCGCCGCCACGTAGGCGTCGAAACTGCCCAGCGCACTGGGGATCGGCATCGGCAGGGTGGCTTGCAATCGCATCTCCTCGCAGGGGACGGGGTCGCCGTAGCAACCCCGGAAATCCACAACGCAAATTTAGCACTCTCTTATCGTGAGTGCTAAGCGTTCGATGATTGTCCGTGTGACCAGTTCCACAGTCGCTGACCCTGATCAGGGAGCCTGCGATGACCCGCTAGCGTCGGTCGGCGGCCCGCAGGTGCCGGGTCACGCCCAGCCACGCCGTCGACCAGCCGATGACCAGCGCCACCAGCATGAAGCCGAGCCCGCTCTCTGCCGGCACCGAGACCGGCGGCGGTGGCAGACCCCAGGCGGTGGCGAGCGGGCCGATCCAGCCCGCGACCTGTCGCACCAGCACCTCGGCAAGCAGCCAGCCGAGTCCGGCTCCGGCCAGCGCGAGCAGGCTGCCGCGCGCGACGAACGGCCGCCGCACGAACGCTGCCGGCGCACCGAGCAGGCGGATCAGCTCGATCTCCTGTTGCCGCCCGGCCAGCTGCAGGCGGATGGTGTTGAAGACCACCACCGCGCCGCTGGCCAGCAGCAGGGTCACCACGCCCTGCGCCATCAGCCGCAGGGCGCTGCCGATGCGACGCAGGCGCTCCACCAGTTCGCGGTCGGCCAGCACCTCGTCGACCTCGCTGCGCGCCTGCCACGTCTTCAACAGCTCGTCGACGCGCGCTTCCGGTACGTCGGGGGAGAGGGTCACCGCCAGCGCGTCGGGCAGCGGGTTGCCGCCGAGCCCCTCGATCAGGCGCGTGTCGCCCAGGTCCTTTGCCAGCCGCCGCAGCGCCGCGTCGCGGCCGATGAAGCGGACCTCGCGCACGCCCGACTCGCCGCGGATGGCCCGCTCCAGGTTGCCACGACCGGCCTCGCCGACGTTGCCGCGCAGCACCAGCGTGACCTGTGGCGACAGGTTCGCGCCCTTGCTCGGTGACAGGCCCAGGCTGGCCTCGCCGAGCCAGACCACGGCGGCCAGGCCCAGCCCGAATGCGCATGCCAGCGCCATCAGGTTGAACAGGCTGGCGACCGGCTCGCGCAGCAGCTGCATGAACGCGCCGCCGTAGGCGCGGAACCAGCCGTTGAGCGCGTTCATCGGGTGGCCCCCTTGCGGTTGGCGGCAGCGTCGGTGGCGCGTACGGCGCCGGCCTCGACGTGCACCGCGCGGCCCTGCAGGCGGTCGCGGAACACCGGGTCGTGAGTGGCGACCACCACCGTCGTGCCGACCGCGTGGAACGCGCGCAGCATGTCGGCGATGCTCGCCGCCTGACCGGCGTCGAGGTTGCCGGTCGGCTCGTCGGCGAGGATCAGCGCCGGCCGCGACACCACCGCGCGGGCGATGCACAGGCGCTGCTGCTCGCCGCCGGACAGGCTGGCAGGGCGCGCCTTCTCGCGTGCCCCCAGGCCGACCTTCTCCAGCGCCGCGCGGGCCCGGCGCCGCGCCTCGGCCAGCGAGTAGCCGGCGATCTCCAGTGGCACCATGACGTTGTCGAGGGCGCCGCGGTCGGCCAGCAACTTGAAGTCCTCAAAGATCAGGCCGATCTGCTGACGCACCAGCGCCAGCCGGCCCGGGTCGAGGCGCGCGGTGTCCTGGCCGAACAGCTCGACGGTGCCCGACGACGCGCGCTCGATGCCGCCCATCAGCTTGAGCAGCGTGCTCTTGCCGGCGCCCGAGGGGCCGAGCATGACCACCATCTCGCCGCCGGCGATCTGCAGGTCGACGCCCGCCAGGACGTCGCTGCCGCCGGGGTAACGCTTGCTCACGGCTTGCAGGTTGATCATGGCAGCAGTGCCTCGACGAATTCACGGGCCGAGAAGGGTTGCAGGTCGTCCAGGCCCTCGCCGACGCCGATGAAACGCACCGGCACCGGCCGCGCGCTGCAGGCCAGCGCCACCAGCACCCCGGCCTTGGCGGTGCCGTCCAGTTTGGTCACCACCAGTCCGGTGACACCCACCGCCTTGTCGAAGGCGGCGATCTGCGCCAGCGAGTTCTGGCCGATGTGGGCGTCGATCACCAGTAGCACCTCGTGCGGGCCCGAGGGCTCGGCCTTGGCGACCACGCGCCGCACCTTGGCCAGTTCGTCCATCAGGTGCAGCTGGGTCGGCAGTCGGCCGGCGGTGTCGGCGATCACCACATCGGCGCCGCGCGCGCGGCCGGCATTGATGGCGTCGAACACCACCGCGGCCGGGTCGCCGGTCTCCTGCGCGATGACGTCGATGCCGTTGCGCTCGCCCCAGACCCTGAGCTGCTCGCGCGCGGCGGCGCGGAAGGTGTCGCCGGCGGCCAGCAGCGGCTTCTGGCCGTGGGTCTGGAACCAGCGCGCCAGCTTGCCGATGGAGGTGGTCTTGCCGCTGCCGTTGACGCCGGCGACCATGATGATGAAGGGGCGGTGGCCGGAGGTGTCGAGCGGCTGCTCGAGCACCTGAAGCCGCGCCAGCAGCGCGTCGCGCAGCGCACCGCGCAGCGCATCGACATCCTGCAGCGCGTCGCGGGCGACGGTCTTGCGCAGCGCCTCGAGCAGTTCCTGGGTCGCGCCGATACCGACATCGGCGGCCAGCAGCGCGGCCTCGAGGTCGTCGTAGACCTCGGCGTCGATCGCCCGCCGGCCGTGCACCACGGTGCCCAGTGCCTCGCCCAGCGCGCCGCTGACACGGCTCAGTCCGGCCCGCAGACGGTCGCGCCAACCCCCACCGGCAGCGGCTGGCGCGGGGGTGTCCGCCCCCGGGTCTGGCGATGCGGAGGTCTTGCCGAAGAAACTAACCATGCGCGGGAGGGTCGGAAGGGGTCTCGATAGACCTGCGGATTGTAGCCCTCCACCATGCCCAGCCGGATGACGCACACACTGACGCGCTTTTCGCTCGTCGCCATCACCCTGATCGCTGCCCTTGTGGCCCCGGCGGTTCAGGCCGAATCCGAGACCCGCGAGACCGTCCTCAAGAACGGCATGAAGGTCATCGTCCGACCTGACAACCGCGCCCCCGTGGTGTTGAGCCAGGTCTGGTACCGCATCGGCAGCGTCGACGAGACCAACGGCATCACCGGCGTCTCGCACGTGCTCGAACACATGATGTTCAAGGGCACCAAGAAGGTCCCGAGCGGCGAGTTCTCGCGCCGCGTGGCGGCCGCGGGTGGCAAGGAGAACGCCTTCACCAGCCGCGACCACACCGTCTACCACCAGCAACTGGCCGCGCGCCATCTGCCGCTGGTGCTCGAACTCGAGGCCGACCGCATGCGCAACCTGGTGCTCGACGAGGCCGAGTTCAAGAAGGAGATCCAGGTGGTCATGGAGGAGCGCCGCTGGCGCGTCGAGGATCAACCCGGCAGCCTGGTCTACGAGACGCTGGTGGGTACCGCGCTGCAGGCTCACCCCTACCGCATCCCGGTCATCGGCTACATGGATGACCTGAAGAACCTGTCGATCGAAGACGTGCGTGCCTGGTACAAGCGCTGGTACGCGCCCAACAACGCCACCCTGGTGGTGGTCGGTGATGTCGACCCCGAGGCCGTGTTCAAGCTCGCCGAAAAGTTCTTCGGCCCGCACAAGCCTTCGGTATTGACGGCACGCAAGCCGCAAAACGAGCCGGTGCAGAACGGCATCCGCCGGGTGCGCGTGAAGGCGGTGGCGGAGGAGCCGACGCTGACCATGGCCTGGCGCGCGCCGACGCTGACCGACCCCGAGCGCGAGTGGGTGCCCTACGCCCTCGACGTGCTCTCCGGCGTGTTGCATGGCTACCCGGGTGCGCGTCTGCACACCCGCCTGGTTCGCGAGCAGCGCATCGCCGTCGATGTGGACGCTGGCTACGACGGCATCGGCCGCGGCCCCAGCCTGTTCATGATGGGCGGCTCGCCGGCGCCGGGACGCACCGTCGAGGATCTGGAGTCGGCGCTACGCGACCAGATCCGCCTCATCGCGCAGGAGGGCATCCGCCCCGAGGAGCTGACCCGCGCTCGCTCGCAGGTCATCGCTTCGCAGGTGTTCGCCCGCGACAGCATCAGCCACCAGGCCGGCATGATCGGCAACCTCGAGTCGGCCGGGCTCGGCTACCGCAACGAAGCCCTGCTGCTGCAGAAGATGCGCGAGGTGACGCCGGAGCAGGTGCAGCAGGTGGCTCGCGAGCTGCTGATCGACGATGCACTGACCGTGGCCGTGCTCGACCCGCAGCCGTTGCCGGCGGGTGCCCGACCCAAGGGCCCGCCCAGCGGCGTCCGCCACTGACACAAACTCACACTCACGCCTCTCCGGGACACCCCATGCGCCTTCTGATCATCCTCTGCGCCTTCCTGTTCGCCCCGCTCGCGCAGGCCAAGCTCCCGATCCAGCAATGGCAGACCGCCGGCGGCTCACGCGTCTACCTGATCGAGAACCATGGCCTGCCCATGCTCGACGTGAGCATCCAGTTCCGTGCCGGTCATGCCTGGGAGGGTGCCCGCCCGGCCGGTACCGCCAGCCTGACCTCGCACCTGTTCGCCGCCGGCAGTGCCGGCATGACCGAGCAGCAGATCTCCGACCGGCTGGCCGATACCGGCGCCCAGATGGCGCCCACCGTCGATGACGACATGGCCGGTTTCAGCCTGCGCACCCTCAGCAGCGCCGCCGAGCTGGAGTCGTCCACCAGCCTGCTGGCCACCCTGCTGTCGTCGCCGCAGTTCCCCGAAGCCATCCTCGAGCGGGAGAAGGCGCGCACCATCAGCGGCCTGAAGGAGGCCGAGACCAAGCCCGAGACGCTGGTCGATCGTGCCTTCAGCACCGCGGTGTTCGGCCAGCACCCCTACGGCCGCGATGCCGACCCCGAGTCGGTGGCACGCATCTCCCGCGATGACCTGATGTCCTTCTACCGGGAGCGTTATCGCGCCGGTGGTGCGGTGGTGGTGATGGTCGGCGACATCGACCGCGCTGGCGCCGAGGCGCTGGCCGAGCGCCTGACCAGCGGCCTGCCGGCGGGCGAGCCGCAGCCATGGACGCTGCCGCCGGTGGCGGCGCTGGCTGCTGCCAGCGATGCACGCATCGCCCACCCGGCCACCCAGGCACACATCCAGGTCGGCCAGCCCGGCATGAAGCGCGGCGACCCCGACTACTTCCCGCTGTTCGTCGGCAACTACATCCTTGGTGGTGGCGGCTTTGTCTCGCGCATGACCGACGAGGTGCGGCAGAAGCGCGGCCTGGCCTACAGCGTCTACAGCTACTTCATCCCGCGCCTGGAGAACGGTCCGTTCATGATCGGCCTGCAGACCAAGCGCGAAAGTGCTGGCGAGGCGCTCACGGTGGTGCGCGACACGCTGTCGCGGTTCATGGCGGAGGGCCCCACTGCAGCCGAGCTCAAGGCTGCCAAGTCGAACCTGATCGACGGCTTCCCGCTGCGCATCGAGAACAACAGGAAGATCCTCGACTACGTGGCGATGGTCGCCTTCTACGACCTGCCGCTCAGCTACATCGACGAGTTCACCCGCGCCGTCGACGCCGTGACCATCGATCAGATCCGCGACGCCTTCAAGCGGCGCATCGACCCGGCACGCATGGCGACAGTGGTTGTGGCCGGTGGCGACAGCCCGCAGTAAGCCGTCCGCGGCCGCGCTGCGCGGCCCTGGCACGCTGCGCATCATCGGCGGCGAGTGGCGCCGCCGGCAGCTGGCCATCGCCACAGTGGATGGCCTGCGGCCGACCCCCGACCGCGTCCGCGAGACGCTGTTCAACTGGCTCGGCCAGTACCTCGACGGGCTGCACTGCCTCGACCTGTTCGCCGGCAGCGGCGCCCTCGGGCTGGAGGCCGCGTCGCGTGGAGCGGCCTCGGTGACCCTGCTCGAGTCGCACCCGGCCGCCGTTCGCCAGCTTGAGGCGCACTGCGGCACCCTCCAGGCTGGCCCGGCGGTGCGGGTGCAGCGCGGCGATGCGCTACACTTTTTGCGTGATGCGCAGCCCGACCACGCCTTCGATGTCGTCTTCCTCGACCCGCCTTACGCGCTGGGCCTGCTGCCGCAATGCCTCGCCGCACTGCCGCGTCTGCTTGCCAGCGACGCTCGCGTCTACCTCGAGGATGCCGCGCCCTTGCAGGTCCCGTCCGGCTGGGAGGTCCTGCGCCAGGACCGCGCCGGCGGTGTCCATTTCGGGCTGTTGAGGCAGGCCGCCTGACATGCAGTCACCCCGCCAGCGCGTCGTCTACCCCGGCACCTTCGACCCGCTGACGCGCGGCCACGAGGACCTTGTCCGCCGCGCCAGCCACATGTTCGGCGAGGTGGTGGTGGCGGTGGCCGGCAGCAGCGGCAAGTCGCCGATGTTCGACCTCGGCGAGCGCGTCGCGCTGGCCACCGAGGCGCTGGCTGGCACACCGAACGTCCGCGTGGTCGGCTTCGAGGGCCTGCTGATCGACTTCCTCGCGCAAGAGGGTGCCAGTTTCGTGCTGCGCGGCCTGCGCGCGGTCTCCGACTTCGAGTACGAGTTCCAGCTGGCCGGCATGAACCGCCGCATGCGTCCCGACATCGAGACCGTGTTCCTCACGCCCTCCGAGCAGTACATGTTCCTGTCGGGGACCATCGTGCGCGAGATCGCAAGGCTTGGTGGCGACGTCAGCCAGTTCGTTCACCCCTGCGTGGTGCGGGCGCTGGAAGCAAAGCGGGCCCATGCGCGCGGCGCGTGAGCCGTGTCGGCGTTGCCTTCGATCAGGTTCTGTAACAGTGGCGCCGGTAGACTGACGGCTGATTCGTTGCGAAAATCCGTTCCGCTATGGCACTCCTGATCACCGACGACTGCATCAACTGTGACGTCTGCGAACCGGCGTGCCCCAACTCGGCCATCTCGCAGGGGCAGGACATCTACGAGATCGCGCCGCAGCGCTGCACCGAATGCGTTGGGCATTTTGACGTGCCGCAGTGCGTCGAAGTCTGCCCGGTCAGCTGCATCATCTCCGACCCGCAGCATCCCGAGACGCGCGAGCAGCTCGAGGCCAAGTACCAGCAGCTGATGGCGAGCGCCTGAGGCGCAAGGCCACCGCGACAGTTTTGCTAGCGCTGGCCGTCGGCGACGAAGGGATTGTCGATCCGCTCATCCCCGAACGTCGACATCGGCCCGTGACCGGGCACGAAGGCGACCTCGCGCCCCAGCGGCCATAACTTTTCGCGGATCGACGCCAGCAACTGCGCGTGGTTGCCGCGCGGAAAGTCTGTGCGCCCGATAGAGCCGCGGAACAGCACATCGCCCACCTGCGCCCAGCCCGCCGCGCGGTTGAAGAAGACGACGTGCCCGGGCGTGTGGCCGGGGGTGTGGTAGACCTCGAAGGTAAGCTCGCCCAGGGTCACCGTGTCGCCCTCCTCGAGCCAGCGGTCGGGGGCGAAGGCGCGCGGGCTGCCAAAGCCGAACATTTGCGCCTGCTGCGCCATGGCGTCGATCCAGAAGGCGTCCTCGCGCTGCGGGCCGATGATCGGCACGCCGACGCGCTCGCGCAGCTCAAGCGATCCTCCGCAATGGTCGAGATGGCCGTGCGTCAGCCATACCGCCTGCAACTCGAGACCGCGCTCGTGTACCGCGTCGAGCAGGCGGTCGACCTCGCCACCGGGATCGATGAAGGCGGCCGCACGCGTCTGGCTGCACCAGACCAGCGTGGTGTTCTGGGAGAAGGGCGTGACCGGGATGACTTCGAATTGCAGCATGACGCGATGCTAAGTCAGCCGGGGCCTTGAGCGCGAGTCCGGGGTGACTCCGGCGGCACCTAAGACCGCACCATAAAAGTGCATTTTAGGTCCATGCCATGCACCACAGCGGCCCGTTCGACCGAGGCGGGCCCGGGTCGGGATCTTTTTGGTGCAAGTAAACCCTTATTTGCAAAGACCTTGCACCAAGCTGGTGACGGGCGCCGCATTTTTGGCGCGTTTCTTGCTCGCAAGACACCGTTCAAGTTTCTGTTGCAGTCCCACGACGCGGCCGCCAGAGCCGCCATTTTCAAGAGCCCACTGATCATCATGGATGCCTTCAAAACCTCCTCCGACGTCCTCTTCATCCTGCTCGGCGCCATCATGGTGCTGGCCATGCATGCCGGTTTCGCCTTCCTCGAGGTGGGTACGGTTCGCAAGAAGAACCAGGTCAACGCCCTGGTCAAGATCCTCGTCGACTTCTCGGTGTCGACCATCGCTTACTTCTTTGTTGGCTACGGCGTGGCGTATGGCGTGAGCTTCCTCGCCGGCGCCGAGACACTGGCTGCGGG
>JACCDS011246819.1_pt1 | contig 22066 bp, 20 predicted proteins | sample 7446441 | NCBI WGS metagenome assembly JACCDS01 (sample SAMN15323445, study PRJNA562643) | freshwater metagenome | isolation source: river surface water | place: USA:Blue River Watershed | collected 2017-08-17 | reverse complement strand
GAAGTGATCGTCCTTCTGCATCTCGGCCGCCACGTACTGCATCTCCTCCAGGCTGGGTGTGATCAGGCCGGACAGGCCCACGATGTCCGCCCCCTCGACCTTGGCCATGGCCCGGATCTCGTGCCCGCGCACCATGACGCCCATGTTTCTGACCCCGGACGTGTTGCACTGCATGACCACGGTCACGATGTTCTTGCCGATGTCGTGCACGTCGCCCTTGACGGTGGCAATCACGATCTTGCCCTTGGCGCGCACATCCTGTCCCGCAGCCTCCTGCTGGCGCTTTTCTTCCTGGATATAGGCGATCAGGTGGGCCACGGCCTGCTTCATCACACGCGCGCTCTTGACCACCTGGGGAAGGAACATCTTGCCGGCACCGAAGAGGTCGCCCACGATGTTCATGCCGTCCATCAGCGGGCCTTCGATCACATGCAGCGGGCGACCGCCCTTGGCCAGGATGGCCTGGTAGGCCTCTTCGGTGTCGGTGGTGATGTGGTCGGTGATGCCATGCACCAGGGCATGGGAGAGGCGTTGCTCGACCGTGCCGCTGCGCCATTCGTTTTTCTTGCTGTCGTCCTTGGCCGCACCCTTGGCGGTCTCGGCGATCTCCACCAGACGCTCGCCGGCGTCAGGCCGGCGGTTGAGCACCACGTCCTCCACGCGCTCACGCAGGGCGGGCTCCAGGTCGTCGTAGACGCCCACCATGCCGGCGTTGACGATACCCATGTCCATGCCGGCCTTGATGGCGTGGTAGAGGAAAACGGTGTGGATGGCCTCACGCACCGGGTCGTTGCCGCGGAAGCTGAAGGACACGTTGGACACGCCGCCCGAAACCTTGGCGCCGGGCAGGTGGCGCTTGATCCAGTGCGTAGCCTCGATGAAGTCCACCGCGTAATTGTTGTGTTCCTCGATGCCGGTGGCGATCGCAAAGATATTGGGATCGAAGATGATGTCCTCGGGCGGGAAATCGACTTCGTCTACCAGGATGCGGTAGGCCCGCTCGCAGATCTCGGTCTTGCGCGCGTAGGTATCGGCCTGGCCCTTCTCGTCAAAAGCCATGACCACGGCGGCGGCGCCATAACGCTTGACCAGGCGGGCCTGGTGCTTGAAGGCCTCGACGCCCTCCTTCATGGAGATGGAGTTGACGATACCCTTGCCCTGGATGCAGCGCAGGCCGGCTTCGATCACGCTCCACTTGGAGCTGTCGATCATGATGGGCACGCGTGCGATGTCGGGTTCGCTGGCGATCAGGTTCAGGAAACGCACCATGGCGGCCTGGCTGTCCAGCATGGCCTCGTCCATATTGATGTCGATCACCTGGGCGCCGTTTTCCACCTGCTGGCGGGCCACCGCCAGCGCTTCCTCGAACTGGCCGTTGAGGATCATGCGTGCGAAAGCCTTGGAGCCCGTGACGTTGGTGCGCTCGCCGATGTTGACAAAAAGGCTGTCGGCGCCTATGAGCACCGGCTCCAGGCCGGACAGCTTCATGGGGGGAACGGAAATATCGGACATGCGGCTCACCTGAAGGAATCAATGGCAGGTGAGCGTCGTTGGATCATCCAAGCCTGACAGCACGGGTCCGTGCTGCTGCAACGCTCCTTGGAAGAGCCGTGATTTTAGAGGGTTTGCCGCCCGCACGCCGGACGCGTGTACTGAATGCGCTTCAGGCTGGAAGGGCCTGGACAGGAATCACTCGGTGCGCCGGTGTACGCCCGCCCTGCATCGCGCGTGCACGCAGCTGACCGCAACCGCCGTCCACGTCCTGGCCCGCCGACTGGCGCAGCTTGGTCAGGATGCCGCGTTCATGCAGCCGGCGCGCCAGCCGGGCCGCCTGCTCCCTGTCCGGCCGCTGGTAGGGCAGGCCCTCGATCGTGTTGTAGGGAATCAGGTTGAGGATGGCGTACTTGCCGTGCAGCAGGCGCACCAGACCTTCGACTTCTTCCTCGCTGTCATTGATACCGGCCAGCAGCGTCCACTGGTACTGGATCGGATAGCCGCTGGCACGGGCATAACGCTCGCCCGCGTCCACCAGCTCTTCGGGCGTGAGGCGTGGGGCGCGCGGCAGCAGCCGGGCACGCAACTCGGCGCGCGTGGTGTGCAAGGAGAGCGCGAGCGCCGGCTTCACACGCCCCAGGGGCAGGGTCTCGAACACGCGGGCATCCCCCACCGTGGAAAAGACCAGGTTCTTGTGGCCGATATTACCCGCCGTGCCCAGCAGGTCGATGGCTTCCAGCACGTTGTCCAGGTTGTGGGCCGGCTCACCCATGCCCATGAAAACGACGCGTTTGACCGGCTGGCGCGAGCGCGCCCGCACCACCTGGGCCACGATCTCGGCGCTGCCCAGCTGCCGGACCAGGCCGGTGCTGCCCGTCATGCAGAACACACAGCCCACGGCGCAGCCGACCTGGGTGGACACGCACAGGGCCGGTATGCGCCCCGGCGGCAGCAGCACGCTTTCGACCAGCTGGCCGTCGGCCAGGGCCAGCACCTGGCGGACCGACCCATCCTCGCCGGGATGCTCGGACACCAGCGTCACCAGGCCGGCCAGTTCACGTTCGATCTCCGGCAGGGCCGCGCGCAGCGTGGTCGGCAGAAAATTCTCGATCGGCCGGCTGCCGTGGTTTTGCGGCAGGGCCTGCGACCACAGGCGCAGCACACGGTGTTCGTGGTGGGGGCGGGCGCCGAGCGAGCGCAACCGTTGGCGCAGTGCCTCGATGCGCATAAGAGCCCCAGGCCTCAGGCGGCCTCGCGGTAGAAAGGTCCGGCGCTGCTGAGCGCGCGCGTGGGCAGCGGAGCCACCGCGTCGTGGATGGCACCGATATGCTCCGGTGTCGTCCCGCAACAACCACCCACGATGTTGACCAGCCCCTCGGCCGCGAATTCGCGCAGCAGGCGGCTGGTCACTTCCGGTGTCTCATCGAAACCGGTCTCGCTCATGGGGTTGGGCAGGCCGGCATTCGGATAGCAGCTGATATAGGTATCACCGGCCACACGCGCCAGTTCCTGGATGTAGGGGCGCATGAGCGCCGCCCCCAGGGCGCAGTTCAGGCCCACGGCCAGCGGCCGGGCATGGCGCACGCTGTGCCAGAAGGCGGTGACGGTCTGGCCGCTGAGGATGCGGCCCGAGGCGTCGGTCACCGTGCCGCTGATGATGAGCGGCAGGCGTTCGCCGGATGCCTCGAAATACTCGTCGATGGCGAACAAGGCCGCCTTGGCGTTGAGCGTGTCGAAGATGGTCTCCACCAGCAGCACGTCGGAGCCGCCCTCGACCAGGGCCTGGACCTGTTCGTAATAGGCTGCGCGCAAGGCCTCGAAGCTGATGTTGCGTGCGCCGGGGTCGTTCACATCGGGGCTGATGCTGGCGGTCTTGGGTGTGGGGCCCAGGGCACCGACCACAAAACGCGGGCGGTCTGGCGTGCTGTACTTGTCGCAGGCTTCGCGAGCGATGCGGGCCGAGGCCAGGTTCATCTCGCGCGCCAGGTGCGCCATGTCGTAATCGGCCTGGGCCACGGTGGTGGCGCCGAAGGTGTTGGTCTCGATCAGGTCGGCGCCGGCGGCCAGGTAGCCCTCGTGGATGTCACGGATGATGTCGGGCCGGGTCAGCGAGAGCAGTTCGTTGTTGCCCTTGACGTCCTTGTGGAAGTCCTGGAAACGCTCGCCGCGGTACTGGGCCTCGTTCAGCTTGAAGCGCTGGATCATGGTGCCCATGGCCCCGTCCAGCACGACGATGCGGCGGACCAGGATACCGGGCAGGGTTTGGGCGCGGGTGTAGTGCAGCGGCTTCATAAGCCTCCATTGTAGAAAGGCCGGCCTGGCGCACCCAACGCGCGCCCAAAACCCGGGACAATAGAGCCCCATGAAACACCTACTGCCCAAGGAAGCCTGGGAGTTCCTTCAGCAGCAGCCGACCGCGCTGTTGGTCGACGTGCGCATGGAGATTGAATCGCTTTACGTCGGGCGCCCGCCCGGCGTAGTCAACATCCCCTGGTATGAGTACCCGGACCTGACCCCGGATCCGGCCGGCTTCCTGGCCGCCGTGGAACGCGAGAGCGGTGGGCAGAAGGACCGGCCCGTCGTGCTGCTGTGCCGCAGCGGCAAGCGCACGCTGGACGCCGGCCAGGTACTGGCACAGGCGGGGTACACGCAGCTGTACAACGTGCTGCACGGCTTTGAAGGTGATCTGGACGACCACTTCAAGCGCTCCACCCTCAATGGCTGGCGTTTTGATGGGCTGCCCTGGGAGCAGATGTAGTTTGCTTCCCCTAGAAATCCTGCACCGGGTCTTCGGCTACGAGGCATTCCGCGGGCCGCAAGAGGCCATCGTCGAGCACGTGGTCGGCGGCGGCGATGCCCTGGTGCTCATGCCCACGGGTGGCGGCAAATCCCTGTGCTACCAGATCCCGGCCATCGCCCGCCAGGGGGCCGGCCATGGCACGGCCATCGTGGTCTCCCCGCTGATCGCCTTGATGCACGATCAGGTCGGCGCCCTGCACGAAGCGGGCGTTGAAGCCGCCTTCCTGAATTCCAGCCTCTCGGGTGAAGAAGCCGCACAGGTGGAAAAACGCCTGCTGCGCGGCGAGCTGACCCTGCTTTACGCCGCACCGGAGCGCGTCACCACACCGCGCTTCCTGGCCCAGCTCGATGCGCTGGCCGAGCGCGGACAGGTGGCGCTCTTCGCCATCGACGAAGCGCATTGCGTGAGCCAGTGGGGCCATGACTTCCGGCCCGAGTACCGCGCACTCACGGTCTTGCACGAGCGTTACCCGGGCGTGCCCCGCATCGCGCTGACCGCCACGGCCGACGCACTCACGCGCGCGGACATCGTGGAGCGCCTGCAACTCGAAGAGGCCCGGCAGTTCGTCAGCAGCTTCGACCGGCCCAACATCCGCTACACCATCGTCGAGAAAAAGGACGCGCTGACCCAGCTGCTGCGCTTCGTCGAGCGTGAGCACGCGGGCGAGGCCGGCATCGTCTACTGCCAGTCGCGCAAGCGGGTCGAGGACGTGGCGCAATCCCTGGCCGACGCCGGCATCCAGGCCCTGCCCTACCACGCCGGCCTGGACCAGGCCGTACGCCAGCGCAACCAGGACCGCTTCCTGCGCGAGGAAGGCCTGGTGATGGTGGCGACCATCGCCTTCGGCATGGGCATCGACAAACCCGACGTGCGTTTCGTGGCCCACCTGGACATGCCCAAGAACATCGAAGGCTATTACCAGGAGACGGGGCGCGCCGGGCGCGACGGCGCCCCCGCCGACGCCTGGATGGCCTACGGCCTGCAGGACGTGGTGAACCAGCGCCGCATGATCGACGAAAGCCCGGCCGGCGAGGAATTCAAGCAGGTCATGCGCGGCAAGCTCGACGCCCTGCTGGCCCTGGCCGAAGCGACCGACTGCCGGCGTGTGCGCCTGCTGGGTTACTTCGGCGAGCAAAGCACGCCCTGCGGCAACTGCGACAACTGCCTGCACCCCCCCGCCATACAGGACGGCAGCGAACTGGCGCGCAAGCTGCTGAGCTGCATCTACCGCGTGCAACAGGCCAGCGGCATCAGCTTCGGCGCCGGCCACACGATGGACATCCTGCGCGGCAAGCAGACGGAGAAGGTGGCCCAGTACGGGCACGAGCAGCTGAGCACATTCGGCATCGCCAGGGAGGCCAGCGAGAGCGAGCTGCGCGCCGTGCTGCGCCAGTTGATCGCCATCGGCGCGGTGGCCGTGGACGGCGGCATGTTCAACACCCTGCGGCTGACCGACGGGTCCCGGGCCGTGCTCAAGGGGGAAGTCAAAGTGCAGTTGCGCGAGTCGGTAGCCTCACCGGCCCCCAAGCGCAGCCGCCGGGCGGGCGTCCTGGCACCTGCCGCCCAGGAGCTGGGGGTGGACGACCAGGTGCGCTTCATCAATCTGAAGGCCTGGCGCGCCGAGGTGGCGCGCGAACACAATCTGCCGGCCTATGTGATCTTTCATGACGCCACGCTGGCGGAAATTGCGCGGCGCCGCCCGCACAGCCTGGAAGACCTGCAGGGCATCAGCGGCATCGGCGCCAAGAAGCTGGAAGCCTACGGCGCCGATGTGTTGCGGGTGGTGGCAGACGGAGCTTGAGGGGCGGCCTGCCGGCACCCGTACTTCCGCTCAGTGGCGGCGGAAGCTGCTTTCGTAGGACATGGCCGCGGCCGACATGGTGTTCTGCAGGCGCTCGATGGCGCGGCTGTGGCGCTGCACCTTGCTGCTGTCGCACAGCTGCTGGCGGTGGTGCTGCATGAGCTTGTCGAACTTGCTGCGGCAGGGCTCCAGCACACCGGCCAGATGCAGGGCGATGTAGGCCACGTGGTCAGCCTGGGTCTGGCGGAACTCGTCGGTCCACTGCTTGAACAGCTGCCACTTGTAGGTGCCCTTTTCCGGCACTTTGATGATGTCTTTGCGCATGGTCATAAAGTCCTCTGCTGCGGGTCCAACGACTTCGGTGATCTGCCGGGACCGTCCCGGCGGCTCATTCCGGCGCCCGCCATGGACCTATGACGCCTGAGCCATGTAAACGGTTGACAAAGCCGGCGCCGGCGGCAGATCGGGCTGTTTCCAGGCGTAACAATAGCCCTGTACTTATGCAGGCTATTGCATAAAGCCGACGCCCCGGTTTTCGCGCACCTCGGGCTTGACGCGGTGCTCGGCTTCAAGCTGCTCCAGGAATTCCAGGGCATCGAAGCCCGCGCCCAGAATCACCGCTTGACGCTGCACCGCAGCAAAATCTCCCAGGCAGAGTTGGTCCAGCCCGTCCAGACGGTGCTGCAAGCCGGGACTGAGCCGATCGGCCTGGCCACCCAGGACTTCGGCCACGAACATGGCGCGGCGCTGCTCGCGGTTCAGGGGCTTGAAGCGGATCTTGAAGGTGAAGCGCCGCAGAGCGGCCTGGTCGATGCGGTCGAACAGATTGGTGGTACAGATGAAGACGCCCTTGTGGCGCTCCATGCCCTGCAGCATCTCGTTGACCTCGGTCACCTCGTAGGTGCGCTGGGCGCCGCGGCGGTCCAGCAGGAAGCTGTCGGCCTCGTCCAGCAGCAGCACGGCGTTCTCGGCCTCGGCCTCGGCGAACATGGCCGCCATGTTCTGCTCGGTCTCGCCGATGAACTTGCTGACCAGGTCGCTGGCCTGGCGAATCATCAGCGGCCGGCCCATCTGTTCGGCCAGATGCCCGGCCAGCGCGGTCTTGCCGCTGCCCGGCGGACCGTAGAAGCACAGGCTGCCGTGGCCGCGCGTCTGCAGAGCCTGCACCATGCGCGGCAACTCGAAGCGGCTCTCCACGTTGAGCAGGGCCAGGTCGTAATGCGTGTCCTGCGGGCACGCGGGCGCTTTCTCGCGGCGGTGCCCCAAGGCCATGTCGGCGTTGCGCAGCTGGCGTTCGATCAGTTCTTCCAAGCCCCCCAGGGCGTTCGCCGCCTCCTGCGCCGGAACCACCAGCCCGGCAAAGCGCACGGCCGTATGGATCTGCGCGGGTGTCAGCCCCTTGCGCGCGACCAGACGCGCCACGAAGGCATCGGACACGACCACCCCTTCCAGCGCCCGGCGCACCAGTTGCTCACGCGCGCCCGGTGGCGGCGACTTCAGTTCCAGGTGGTAGGCAAAACGGCGGCGAAAGGCCGGGTCGATCTGTTCGATGCGATTGGTCACCCAGACCGTGGGCACCGCGTTGGATTCCAGGATCTGATTGACCCAGGCCTTGCCGCTGACACTGCTGGAGCCCGGCGCGCCGGACTTCTCGGCCCGCACCAGCAGCTGGGCCGCCTCGCTGGAAATCGGCGGGAAGACGTCTTCCACCTCATCGAACAGCAGGGCCGACTGCGCGCTGCCCTTGAGAAAAACCTGGGCAATCTGCAAGGAACGGTAGCGCTCGCGCCCGCTCAGCGAGTTGCCGTCGCGGTCGGCGTACTCCACCTCGAACAGCTCCAGCCCCGCGGCCTGCGCCGCCACCTTGGCCAGCTCGGTCTTGCCCGTGCCCGGCGGGCCATAAAGCAGCACATTGACGCCCACCTCCCGCCGCGCCACGGCGTTGCGCAACAGGGTCGTGAGCATCTGCGCCTCCTCGCCGACAAAGACGAAGTCCGCCAGCACCAGACCGCTCTTGCTGGCCGGACGGGTGAAAACGGCCATCAGCTCGGCCTGGTCGCGGTATTCGCGCATCAGCACCGGGGGCAGCTTCTCGCTGACCTTCATCAGGTCGGCCAGGTCGGTGATGTTGTGCTCGGAAATGAGGTTGTCCACCAGGCCGATGCGCTCCAGCCGCGAGCCGGCGCGCAGCGCCTCGCCCACCTCCTCGGGCTTGACGCCCGCCACCTCGGCGATGACGGCATAGGCCTCGGCGGCGTTGTTGACCTTGAACTCCACCAGCAGGCTGCGCAGTTCGCGCTGGTAGCGCGTCAGCGTGCCGTAGAGCAGCAGGGCGCGCTCGGCCTGGTTGAGCTGCAGCAGATTGGCCAGGGCGTCGATGTTCTTCTGCACCAGCGTGGACTGCTTCTTCAGGGTCTGGCGTAGCCAGTCCCCGGTGGCGCCCAGCACCGCCAGCAGATCGCGCGGCTGCTGCTTGGCGTAATCGTCCAGGTAGAAGAACAGTGTGCCCTCTTCATAGGGACCGCGCCAGTCGCCATGGCGCGCCAGGAAGGCGCCCATGTCCAGCGTCTCGTGACCGACCCAGTGCTCGTTGCCGGCGCAGCGCCGGGCCAGATAGTCGCGCAGGCGCTGCAGCACGGGCTGGGGCCAGACCAGATGCCGGCCGGCCGGCCAGTTCGATCACACCGTGCAGATCGCGCCGTGGGCTGAAGGCGCCGCCCAGGCGGCTCACCAGGGTCAGCACGAAATGGGAGCACATCAGGTCCAGCACCGGCGCATCGCGCAGGCCGGGCGAGGCCAGCAGCGGCCCGCTCCCCTTATCGATCAACAAGCGCTTGACCATGCAACGCCTTCCTCAGGACCTGCTCCCTGGACGGGTTCACGATAGCGCAGACCAAGGCTGCTGGGAAGCCCCGGCCGGCCGCAGGGCGCTTGACTTCCCCGCAGGTCCGGTCCACCCTTGCCGGTTGGCTGCCATCGGGCCCGCCTGGCACACCATGTAAAATGCGCGAAGTCGATTACCCGCCTATTGAGGAAATACCATGTCCCACGAGCCGTCTCAGTCCGCCGATCCGATTGAAAGCATCGTGCACACCATCCCGGTCGTGATCCCGGTACTCGGCGCCCTGTTGATCTTCCTGCTCGCCTTTATCGCCGTTTTCATGGCCTGAGGTCCGGTGCCCGGCGCGCGGCGCTTCAGCCGCCCGTGCGCTGCGGCATGATGTGGATGCCCTGCCGCGGTATCTGCACCAGCAGTTTTCCCCCGACACCCGCGCCCAGCCGCCGCAGTTGAGCGGTCGACAGGTTGAGTGTCAGCTTTTGCGTCGGCAGTCCTTCGGGCACCAGCGTGCACAGGCTGGTCTCGCCCAGGGCCAGCACCTCCACCAGTTCACAGCGCAGCCGGTTGTGCGTCTCACCGTTCGGCCGTGGAGCATCCGCTCGCAGCACGTCCACGTGCTCACCCGCCAGCACCCAGGTCACGGCCACGCCGTCGTCCAGGCGGTGCTTGTCGATCACCTGCAGGTCCAGCCCCGTCCCGTCCCGGCCCTCCCAGCGCAACACGCCCTGGTCGCCCGGCTGGCGCCGGAAGCGGCCGCGAAAATGGTTCTGGATACCCACCAGATCGGCCACGCGGGCATTGCGCGGGCTGGCAAACACCCGTTCCGGCGGCCCGCTTTGCAGGGTGCTCCCGGCATCGACGATGACGGCGCGATCGGCCAGGCGGCGCGCTTCCGACAGATCATGCGTGACCAGCACCATGGGCGTGGAGACCTGCTGGCGCAAGGCGGCAAGCTCGCGGTAGAGCGTCTGGCGCGTTGGTGCATCCACGGCGGAAAAGGGCTCGTCGAGCAGCAGCACGCCACCTTGCTCGACACGGCCATCCTGCGGTCCCAGGATGCGGCGCAGTGCCCGGGCCAGCGCCACGCGTTGCTGCTGCCCGCCCGAGAGCTGGGCCGGTCGCCGCTGTTCCAGCCCGGCCAGGCCGAGCCGTTCGAACAGGGCGCGCAGCGAGGCATCCTGCCGGATGTCCAAGCTGGACGGGCAGGCCACGGCCACGTTTTCCAGCGCGCTGAGATGCGGAAACAGGGCGTAGTGCTGGAACACCAGCCCCACACGGCGCTGTTGCGGTGTCAGATGGATGCCGCGCGCGCTGTCGAACCAGGGCTGATCCCCGACCTGGACCGCGCCCTGCAGCTGGGGCGCGCGCAGCAGCCCGGCCACCGCGCGCAGCAGGGAGGTCTTGCCGCTGCCCGAGGGGCCGACCAGCGCAATCAGCTCACCGGCGGCGCATTCGAACTCGGCCGCCAGCGGCATGGGCGTCAGATTCTGCAGCCGGACCTGGAGCTTGCCCATCAGCGTTCCTGCAGGCTGCGCGCCGCGGCCTGGCGGCGGTCGGCGGCAAAGACCAGCGCCAGCGCCAGCAGCGAGAACAGCACCAGCGCCAGCGCCATGCCATGGGCTCCCGCCAGGTCGAAGGCCTGCACACGCTCATAGATGGCCACGCTCAGGGTGCGTGTCTCGCCCGGGATGCTGCCGCCCACCATCAACACCACGCCGAATTCGCCCAGGGTATGCGCCACCGTCAGCGCCACGCCGGCCAGCAGGCCGGGCCAGGCCAACGGCAGCTCGATGCGCCAGAAGGTCTGCCACACACTCAGGCCCGAGACCCAGGCCGCTTCGCGCAGGCTGTGCGGCAGGCCCGCAAAGGCGCGCTGAATGGGCTGCACCATGAAAGGCAGGTTGACCAGCACGCTGGCCAGCAAGAGGCCTTCGAAACTGAAAACCAGGCGCAGGTTCAGCACCGAGCCCAGCCAGGCGCCCAGCACCGAACCCTGGCCGAAGACCAGCAGCAGGTAAAAACCGATCACGGTGGGCGGCAGCAGCAGCGGCAGCATGAGCAGCGCCTCCACCAGGGGCTTACCGCGCCAGGCGCTCAGCGCCAGCCAGCGCGCCAGCAGCAGGCCCGGCGGCAGCAGCAGCAGGGCGGTGGCCGCGGCGAGCAGCAGGGAGACACGGGCGGCCTGGATATCCATGCGCCGATTATGGAGGGGGGTTCCGCACGATCACCCGGCCAGGCCGTAACGCCGGAACACGGCCAGTGCCGGCGGTGTTTGCAGGTAATCATAAAGACGCTGGGCGGTGGGTGGCGCATCTTTCAGCAGCACCATGCGCTGGCGTATCGGCGCATGCAAGGTGCCCGGCAAGGCGATGTGCCGGCCCAGCCGGGCCAGCTCCGGCGCCAGCGCCAGGGACAGGGAGGTGATACCGGCCTGGGCCGCACCGGTGGCGACGAACTGCGTGGCCTGCGCGATGTTCTCGCCCAGCACCAGCTTGGGCCGGACCATCTCCCACATCCCCAGCTTCTCCAGCGCCTCGCGCGCCGCATGTCCGTAAGGCGCCAGCTCCGGGTTGGCGATCGCAAATTTGCCGACCGAAGCCCAGCCGGCACGCAGCCCCTCGAGCTCGGCATCAAGTCGCAAGCCAGAAGCCAGTGGCACGTACAGCGCCAGATGCCCCTGGGCATAGATACGCCCGCGATCATGCCCGCCATCGGCTTGGACCCGCGTCATGCCCGCCTCGGCCAGCTGCAAGACCCAGCGCTCGTCCGCCGACATGAAGAGATGCACGGGCAAACCCTGCCGGATCTGCCGGGCGAAGTTGCCGGACGAGCCGTAGCCGGCCTCGACCGGGATGCCTGTTTCTTGCTGGAAGCTCGTCAGCAGCTGAGCCAGCACAAACTTCAGATCGCTGGCTGCAGCCACTCGCAATACGAGCGGGTTCGCCCATCCCGTTCCCGCCCCCAGCCCCAGCGCCAACCAGCCCAGACAGTGGCGTCGCCGCAAGCCCAGGCCCAGGCCAAGGCCAAGGCCCCTAGTTTCATTTTGATGAGGCATAAAGCTATGCATGTTTTGCATGGTTTTTGGCTGTAACCCGGATGTAACCAGTGCGCCAGTTCATACAATGGCCCGCACACCGGTGCCCGCCGAGCCCCCTGGCACCTGACATTTTCCGGGAACTGCGGCCAGCCCGCAGGCCGGTTTCGAGAAGATCACCACAACCAGGAGCCTAATCCATGAATTCTCCCGTGATGCAGGGTATCCACCTGAATGCCCCGAGCCATGTGAAGCACGCCCGGCTGCTGGCCTGGGTCGCCGACATGGCCGCCCTGTGCAAACCCGATGCCATCTACTGGTGCGACGGCAGTGACGAAGAATACAAACGCCTGTGCGATCAACTGGTCCAGGCCGGCACCTTCACCCGGCTCAACGCAGCCAAGCGCCCCAACAGCTTCCTGTGCCGCTCCGACGCCAGCGACGTGGCCCGCGTGGAAGACCGCACCTTCATCTGCTCGGCCCGCAAGGACGACGCCGGCCCGACCAACAACTGGGTGGAGCCGACCGAAATGCGCGCGCTGCTGCAGTACGGCACCGCCGATGGCAAGCCCGCCCTCTTCAACGGCTGCATGAAAGGCCGCACCATGTACGTGGTGCCTTTCTCCATGGGTCCGCTGGGCAGCAACATCGCCCACATCGGCATTGAGCTCTCCGACAGCCCCTATGTGGCCGTCAACATGAAGCTCATGACCCGCATGGGCCGCGCCGTCTATGACGTGTTGGGCACCGACGGCGACTTCGTGCCGGCCATGCACACCGTGGGTGCGCCGCTGCAAGCCGGCCAGAAGGACAGCAACTGGCCCTGCAACCAGACCAAGTACATCGTGCACTACCCCGAGACGCGCGAGATCTGGTCCTACGGCTCGGGCTACGGCGGCAACGCCCTGCTGGGCAAGAAGTGCTTCGCCCTGCGCATCGCCTCCAACATGGGCCGTGACCAGGGCTGGCTGGCCGAGCACATGCTGATCCTGGGTGTCACCAGCCCCCAGGGCAAAAAGTATCACGTGGCCGCCGCCTTCCCCAGCGCCTGCGGCAAGACCAACTTCGCCATGCTCGTTCCCCCGAAGGGCTTCGAGGGCTGGAAGGTCACGACCGTGGGCGACGACATCGCCTGGGTCAAACCCGGCAAGGATGGCCGCATGTACGCCATCAATCCGGAAGCCGGCTACTTCGGCGTCGCCCCCGGCACCAACTACAAGACCAACCCGAACTGCATGGAGTCGCTCAAGCGCGACGTGATCTACACCAACGTCGCACTGACAGATGATGGCGACGTCTGGTGGGAAGGCATGGACGGCGAACCGCCGGCCCACGCCATCGACTGGCAGGGAAAAGACTGGACGCCGCAGATCGCCAGGGAAACCGGCGCCAAGGCCGCGCACCCGAATTCGCGCTTCACCGTGGCCGCGACCAACAACCCGGCGTTGGACCCCGAGTGGGACAACCCCAAGGGCGTGGCCATCGACGCCTTCATCTTCGGCGGCCGCCGCTCCAACACCGTGCCGCTGGTGACCGAAGCCCGCAACTGGGTGGAAGGCGTCTACATGGCCGCCACCATGGGTTCGGAAACCACCGCCGCCATCATCGGCCAGCAGGGCGTGGTGCGGCGCGATCCTTTTGCCATGCTGCCCTTCACGGGCTACCACATGGGCGACTATTTCGCGCACTGGCTCAAGCTGGGCGAGCAGGTCGCCACCCAGGGCGGGCGTGTGCCATCCATTTTCACCACCAACTGGTTCCGCAAGGGCGAGGACGGCAAGTTCGTCTGGCCCGGTTATGGCGAGAACATGCGCGTGCTCAAGTGGATGATCGACCGCATCGAGGGTGCGGCCAAGGGCCGGGAGCACTTCTACGGGGTGAGCCCGGCCTATGAAGAGTTCAACTGGGAAGGCTTGGGCTTCACGGCGGAGCAGTTTCAGTCCGTGACCAGCATCGACAAGGATCTGTGGCTGCAGGAGCTCCAGCTGCACGACGCGCTGTTCGAACAGATCGACGCGCGCCTGCCCCAGGCCCTGCGTGACACGCGCCAGCGCATCGAGAAGCTGCTGGCGGTCTGAGCCCCGGCCTGACCAGCAAAAAGCCACCCCTCGGGGTGGCTTTTTTCATGCGCCCGCAGGGCAGCACTGCGGGGGAACGGTGTCTTCGTCTCAATCGTTCCAGACACGGCGCGTCAGACGTGCGACACGGCTGCTGGCGCTGGGATGCGCAAGGGAAGACACGGGTTCGCCAACAACCACAACCGCCTCATCTTCCTCGGCACGGCTGGCAGCCGCCTGGATGTCTGCCATCACACGCGGGTCCTTGCTGGCCAAGTCCCACAGGCGCTCGTCGGCGCGACGGCGAGCGACAGCCTGCGACCAGCCGTCCAGTCTCAGCATCACGCGACCTGCCAGGCTGCGGGCCGTCGGAGCCAAGAGGGCCAGGGCGCTGAAACCGATCACCCACATGAGAACCCAGGCGGCCAGCAGATGGCCGTCGGCCCAGGTTTCCGTGAGCTGGTCGGCCACCACCAGCAGGGTCGTCACCATGGCGGCCAGCAACACGCCCGCCAAGCCGCGCGTGGCATCCAGCCCCTTGCGCAGGACGCTGACACTGTGAATCACGCGCTCCATGCGCTCCACGCCCGGGTGACGGGTCGAGTACTCAAGATGTACGAAGCTGTTGTTCATGGTGGACCTCCTAGTAGAAGAAATGTTTGCTGCAATGCCGCGATATTAGGGTTTCTACTACTGATGCTCAACTTTATATTAATGATGATCAACATTCATATTGGTGATGTACTATTGAGTGATGGCTGAGCTCAACTTTCGCACCCTGGATCTGAACCTGCTGCGCGTGTTCAATGAAGTCATGACGGAGCGCAGCCTGACGAAAGCTGCGAGCAAGTTATCGCTCACTCAGCCGGCAGTCAGCAATGCACTGCGCCGACTTCGCGAGGCCCTGGGCGATGAGTTGTTGCGCCGCAAGGGCCAGGGCCTGGAGCCCACACCGCGCGCCATGGCCTTGTGGCCCACGGTACAGCAGGCCTTGCTGGCCTTGCAGGAAACCCTGGCGCCCGGCCGCTTTGTACCGGGCCAGGCCAATACCACCTTCGTGTTGGCCATGGCCGATGCCACCGCCGCCGAGTTGATCCCCGGACTGATCGCCGTGATCGATCGCGAGGCCCCGGGCGTGACCCTGCGCGTCGTGCCGCTGACCACGCGCGACCCGCGTCGTCTGCTCGATGAGGAAGCCGCCGACCTGGCCATCGGCTACTTCCCGGCCGTGCTGGCCTCGCTGACAGCCCAGGCCCAGGCGGGCGAGACCGTGGCCTTCGAACACCAGCGTCTCTACCTCAGCGACTATGTCTGCGTGATGCGGCGTGACCACCCATTGGCAAACGAAGAACTGACGCTGGACCGCTATTGCGCGGCGCGCCACCTGCTGGTCAGCTTCTCGGGTCGGCCCTACGGTTTCATCGATGAGGCGCTGGCCGGGCTCGGCCGGCAGCGCCTCATCGTGCTCACCGTCAATCAGTTTTTCACCGCCGGCCGCGTGGTGGCCACCTCCAATCTGCTGACCGTGCTGCCGCGGCACTTCGTCAGCGTGACCGGCATCGCCGACCAGCTGGTGCTGCGCGAGTTGCCCTTCAAGGTGCCGGCGGTGCACGTGGATGCGCTATGGCACCGACGCCTGCAGCACAGCGGGGCCCATGCGTGGCTGCGCGAGGTGCTGGCGCACCTGCCTCACAAGGAAATAGGTAATACCCCTTCTTTTTGACCCAGGTCAATCGGCCCTACCATCGGGCCGATACACTCCGGCTCACATCTCCGGTTCACATAAAAGAAAGGACGACCCACATGAAAATTCTTCTGGCCGTTGACGGCAGCGAGTACACCAAGAAAATGCTGGCTTACCTGACCACGCATGAAGGCCTGTTCAGCGGCGACAACAGCTATACGATTTTCACCGTGCAACCGGCCTTGCCGCCGCGCGCCCGTGCCGCCGTGGGCAAGGAAGTGGTGGAGAACTACTACAGCGAAGAGGCCGAAAAGGTGCTGGGCCCGGTGTCCAAATTCCTGACGCGCAACGGCATCGAGGCCAAGAGCAGCTGGAAAGTCGGTCACGCCGGCGAAACCATCTCCAAGTTCGCCGACGCCGGAAAATTCGACCTGCTGGTCATGGGCTCGCATGGCCAGGGTGCCCTGAGCAATCTGGTGATGGGCTCGGTCGCCACCCAGGTGCTGGCCCACTGCGGCGTCCCGGTGCTGCTGATCCGTTAAGCCACGCTTCTCACCCGCGCCGTCACCGCTGCCGCGCGCAGCGGCTGACGGCGTCTTGACGTCTGCCCTCCCGCCGGGACTTCAGCGCTGCAGCGCTGCGGCCTGCGGCTCGGCCACCACGCCGGCCAGGGTCACGCCCATCCATTGCCGCAGATCGGCCCACATGCGCTGGATCTCGACATTGCGTGGCGTCAGCAGCGCGCTGGGCAGTTCAATCGTCACCACCGGCATGCCCTTGTGCACGCCGCCGTAGTTGCCCAGCGAGCCCGGGAAGATGCCGACCTGATCCAGGTAGAGCCGGCCCAGGCGTCGTGGCGGCTCGATCGGTCCGTCGAAATCGAGCACGCCATAGGGCGCGTGGATGCTGACGATCAAATTGGGCTTGAAGCGTTGCATCTCCTCGTGCAGGTAGCGGCTCTCCGGTTCGCTCAGCGGCGCCTTGCCCGGCCAACGGCGCGGGTCCTTGCGGGTGCGCTTCTCCCAGTAGAAAGCGGCGTCGCGCTCCCAGTTGGGCGTGGGGAAATTGCGGTTGAGGTCCACGCCGTTCGCGTTGACCCGGCGCGCCGGTTTGTCGAACAGGCCATCGGGGTTGAGGGCGGGAATGAAGCGCCAATGGATCTGCTCGGGCGTGCCCTGCGCAAGCCGGATCCAGTGCAAGGCCACCGAAGCCGAGGACAGTTCGTCACCGTGCATGCCGCCGATCACCAGCACGCGCAGGCGGGTCGTGGCCGGTCGCACGTCGCGCGTGTAGATCATCCGGCCCTTGACGCTGCGGCCATCGCTGGGTTGCAGGACGGCGGCCTGACACAGAGCCCAGCTCACGTTCGGCAAGCGTGCATAGAACTCATCGCAAGCGCGTTCATCGGCCTGCGCGCTCATGGCCAGCAGCAGCAGCCCCGAGGCTGCCGCCATCCGTTTACAGAAACCCATGCCGGCATTCTAGGGCGGCCCCAATTTCAGGTAAATTGCACGCATGTCAGTTTCCTCCTCGGGACCGCGCGCCCGCCCGCCGAGCTTCACACAGGCCGAGTTCCGCGCAGCCCTGGGCATGTTCGCCACCGGCGTCACCATCGTCACCGCGCGCGCGGCCAACGGCAAGCTGGTGGGCCTCACGGCCAACTCCTTCAACTCGGTCTCGCTTCAACCTCCGCTGGTGCTCTGGAGCCTGGCGCACGCGGCCGCCTCCATGGCCGTGTTCAGCGCCGGTTCGCACTACGCCATCAATGTGCTGGCGGCCGACCAGCAGGAGCTGGCGCAACGTTTTGCCGCCAAGGGCGTGGACCGCTGGGCCGGCGTGGTCCATGCCGAGGGCGTGGCCGGCGCGCCGGTGCTGGCCGGCGCCGCGGCCACCTTCGAATGCTTCAACCGCAGCCGGTATGAGGAAGGCGACCACGTGATCTTCGTCGGCGAGGTCGAGCGCTGCACCCACCGTGCGGACGCCTCGCCCCTGCTCTTCCACGGTGGGCGCTTCTACGCCGAACACCCGCTGTGATGTTGCACACCCCCAGGCTGCGCGGTACCTCGCTGAGATGAATCTTCCTGCACGCAAGGACCATCTCGACGGCGTGGCCGCCGCCATCCTGCTGGCCTGCTGCATGTTCTGGGGCTTCCAGCAGGTGCTGGTCAAGGCCACGCTGCCCGAGCTGGCGCCGATCTTCCAGGCCGCGCTGCGTTTTGTCGGCGCCACGGCCCTGCTGCTGCTGTGGTGCCGCTGGCGCGGCGTGACGCTGTTCCAGCGCGACGGCACGCTGTGGCCCGGGTTGCTGGCGGGCGCGCTGTTTGCCGGCGAGTTCGCCTGCCTTTACATCGGCCTGCAGTACACGACGGCCTCGCGCCTCACCGTCTTCCTCTACACCTCACCTTTCTGGGTGGCCCTGGTGCTGCCGCTGCTGGTGCGCGCCGAGCGCCTGCGCGCCGTGCAGTGGCTGGGCCTGCTGCTGGCCTTCATCGCCCTGGTGTTCGCCATGCGTGAGAGTTTTGTCGCGCCAACGTCCGATGGGCAGTTGCTCGGCGATCTGCTGGCCCTGGCCGCGGGCCTGTCCTGGGGACTGACCACCGTGACCATACGCGCCAGCGCACTGGCCCGGGCCTCGGCCGAGAAACTGCTGTTCTACCAGGTGGCCGTGAGCGCGGCGGCGTTGCCGCTGCTTTCGCTGGCCCTGGGCGAAAGCTGGGCCTGGCAACTCAGCCCCTTTGCCATCACCTCGCTGCTGCTGCAGACCGTGGTCGGTGCTTTCGCCAGCTACCTGGTCTGGATGTGGATGCTGGGCCGCTACCCGGCCACCAAGATTTCAGCCTTCGCTTTTCTCACGCCCCTGTTCGCACTGTTCTTCGGCGCGCTCTGGCTGCAGGAGCCGCTCACCCCCAGCCTGCTGGCCGCGCTGGCCCTGGTGGCCGTGGGCATCGTGCTGGTGAATCGCAAGACGGGCTGAGCGCTCACCTGCTTCAGCCCCCCCACTGAATCAGATCTTGCCGGCCGCCTTGAGACGGTCGATCGTCGCCTTCTCGGCCGCGAAGGTGCGCTCGGCGTAGGCCGTGTACTCGGCCGTGCTCATGTAGATCGCCGGCATGTAGAACTTGTCCAGCGTGTCCTGCACGCGCTGATCTTCCAGGGTCTGACGGAAGGCATCGTGCAGGACCTTGACCAGGGCCGGGTCCATGTTCTTCGGGCCGCCGATGCCGAAGGGCGATTCGGTCACCGTGTCCCAGCCGCTTTCCTTGACGGTCGGTACATCGGGGAAGGCCTTGTTGCGCTTGCTGCCCAGCGTGGCCAGCAGGTTGAGCTTGCCGGCCACCACGTGGGGCGCGAACTCGGTGGTGCCGCTCATGAGCGGGATGTGCCCGCCCAGGATGGCCTGCAGGATCTCGGCCGAGCCCTTGTAGGGGATGTCCTGCAGCACGATGCCGGCCTTGCTGGCGAACTCCTCGATGGCCAGGTGCGGCGTGGTGCCCGTGCCGGTGTGGCCGTAGTTCACCTTGCCCGGGTTGGCCCTGGCATAGGCCACCATCTCCTTGAGGGTCTTGTAGGGCGCATCGGGTCGGGCCGCCAGACCGAAGGTGTAGCCGGTGAGGCAGACGATGTGCGTGATGTCCTTGACCGGGTCGAAGGGCATCTTCTGCATGTGCGGCAGGCGATAGATGCCCAGCGGCAGCTGCGTGAGGGTGTAGCCATCGGGCCTGGCCTGCAGCATGGCGCTGGCCCCCAGCGTGCCGCCCACACCCGGCTTGTTTTCCACGATCATGGTGCCGCCCAGGGCGCGGCCAGCGGCCTCGGCAAAAGCGCGCATCACGGCATCGCTGCTGCCACCCGTGGGCCAGGGCGCGATCAGGGTGATGGGGCGGTTGGGAAACTTGTCCTGCGCCAGCGCCCAGGGGCTCACCAGGGCCGGCGCCGCCACCAGTGCGGCGCTGCGTGTCATGAGCTGGCGGCGGGTCAGGACAGTCTTGAGGGGTGCGGTCATGTCGGTCTCCTGTTTGTTGGGATGGCCTTCGGATTGTGATCCGCCCGGCACCTGCCAGCTGTCACGTAAGTGCGCGCTGTGCACCCCGCCGTTATAGTTCTACGCATGCCGCGCCGCAATGAGTTTCTTGCGATGGTCCTGGACCTGATGGCCTCGCTGGGCGCCGTCACGGCACGCGCCATGTTCGGGGGCCACGGCCTTTACTGCAACGGCCTCTTCATCGCCATCGTCGCCCATGACAAGCTCTATTTCAAGGCCGACCCCCAGAGCCAGCCCCGCTTCGAAGCCGCCGGCCTGCAGCGCTTCCGGTACACGGCGCGCGGCAAAACCGTGCAGCTGATGTATTACGAGGCCCCGGCCGAGGTCCATGAAGACGCACAGGCCATGGCCGAATGGGGTCAGCTCGCCCTGGCCGCGGCCGTGCGGGCGCGCCGACCCGCGCGCAAAAACTGAACTAGACGATGCCGCTGGCGCGCAGCGCCCCGATGCGCGCCGCGTCCAGGCCCAGGCCCGCCAGCACCTCGTCGGTGTGTTCACCCAGCGCGGGCGGGGCGCGGTGCAGCACGGGTGGCGTGGCGCTCAGACGCAAGGGGCTGGCCACGCTGCGGATGGTGGCCACACCCTCGGCGGCCACGGCCTGCGGCGAGCGGGCCTGCTCGATGGCCAGGCCACGCGCGCGCACCTGCGCGTCGGCAAAGGCCTGGCCGATGTCGTTGATCGGACCGCAAGGCACGGCCCGGTGCTCCAGCACGGCGATCCACTCGGCCGTGCTGCGCATGCGCGTGATGGCTTCTAGCTGCGGGACCAGTTCGGCCCGGTGCGCCACGCGCTGCGGGTTGCTGGCGTAGCGCACATTCTGTGCCAGCTCAGGCCGACCGGCCACCTCGCAAAAGCGCGTGAACTGACCGTCGTTGCCGATGGCCAGCAGCATGGCGCCGTCTTTCGTCGGCATGTCCTGGTAAGGCACCAGGCTGGGGTGGCTGTTGCCCTGGCGCTGCGGCACCAGGCCGGTGTTGAGGAAACCACCGGCCTGGTTGGCCAGGATGGCCATGCCCACGTCGAGCAGGGACATGTCGATGTGCTGGCCCTCTCCCGTGCGGTGCCGCACTTCCAGCGCGGCCAGGATGGCGGTGGCCGCGTAGACACCGGTGAAGATGTCGGTCAGCGCCACGCCCACGCGCTGCGGGCCACCACCGGGTACCTCGTCGGGGCGGCCGGTGATGCTCATCATGCCGCTCATGGCCTGCACCATCAGGTCGTAACCGGCGCGCTCGGCATAGGGCCCGTCCTGGCCAAAGCCGGTGACGGAGCAGTAGATGAGTTTGGGGTTGAGCTGCTGCAGGCTCGCGTAGTCCAGGCCGTAGTGGGCCAGACCGCCGACCTTGAAGTTCTCCACCAGCACATCGCTCTGCTCAGCCAGCTGGCGGATCAGCGCCTGGCCTTCGGGCTTGGCGATGTCCACCGTGATGGAGCGCTTGTTGCGATTGGCGCAGGTGTAGTAAGCGGCGTGCTCAGTGTCGTTCCCCTGCGCGTCCTTCAGGAAAGGCGGGCCCCAGTGGCGGGTGTCGTCACCGGCGCCGGGGCGCTCGATCTTCACCACGTCGGCCCCCAGGTCCGCCAGGATCTGGGTGCACCAGGGGCCGGCCAGCACGCGGGACAGGTCCAGTACCTTGATGTGCGGTAGGGCGGCGGGTTTGTTGCTCATGTTTTTTCCTTCACGCTTGTGCTACTTCGCCTGCCACGGGCGGGATGGGGCGTTATTGTTGGCGGCGCGCCCAAGCCCTTTGCTGCTGAAGTGGGGCAGGGGTGGCGGCCGATTTGGCAAAGCGCAGCGCCTATGAGGTCACCGGCCATCCCATCCATGGCAGGCGAAGCAGTACAAGCGTGAAGGAAAAAACATGAGCCACCAACCCGCCGCCCTCCCTCACATCAAGGTGCTGGACCTGTCCCGCGTGCTGGCGGGCCCCTGGTGCACGCAGATCCTCGCGGACCTGGGGGCCGACGTGGTGAAGATCGAGCGCCCGGGTGCGGGTGACGACACGCGCCACTGGGGCCCGCCCTTTCTGAAGGATGCGCGGGGGAACGATACGGAACACGCGGCCTACTACACCTGTGCCAATCGCAACAAACGCTCCATCACCGTGGACATCGCCAAGCCCGAGGGCCAGGCGCTGATCCGCCAGCTGGCCGAGCAGAGTGACGTGCTGGTGGAGAACTTCAAGGTCGGCGGCCTGGCGCACTATGGGCTGGACTACGCCAGCCTGAAGCAGGTCAACCCCAAGCTTATTTATTGTTCGGTCACCGGCTTCGGCCAGGACGGCCCCTACGCCGAACGCGCCGGTTACGACCTGATG
>JACCDS012055774.1_pt1 | contig 22072 bp, 18 predicted proteins | sample 7446441 | NCBI WGS metagenome assembly JACCDS01 (sample SAMN15323445, study PRJNA562643) | freshwater metagenome | isolation source: river surface water | place: USA:Blue River Watershed | collected 2017-08-17 | reverse complement strand
GTGGTGGTGGCCAGCAACTTGTTTGGCGACATCTTGAGTGATCTCGGTCCAGCGTGCACCGGCACCATCGGCATCGCCCCCAGTGCCAATTTGAACCCTGATCGGAAGTTTCCTTCGCTGTTCGAACCGGTGCATGGCTCTGCGCCCGACATTGCCGGAAAAGGCATTGCCAACCCGATTGGACAAATTTGGTGCGGAGCCATGATGCTGGAATTCTTGGGCTACAAAGCCGCGCATGACGCCGTGTTGGCGGCCATTGAAAAGGTGTTGGCCGCGGGAGCGGATGTGCCTCGCACCCCGGATTTGGGCGGTAACGCCAAAACAGCCGATGTGGGGCGTGCCATTGCGCAAGCGCTTTGAGCCGGCTTGTGTTGAGATTTTTTGATCTGAAAATCTGACACGCACAGCCCCCACGTTTCGAATTCGGGGCTAAAATTCAACCCCCACAGACCGATCTCTGTGCCCCAATTCATGTCCAGTGCCGGTTTCTCCGGTTTGTTACTTCAAGAGGTTTCTTGTGAATAAAACAGAACTGATCGAACACATTGCAAAACAAGCTGATTTGTCCAAAGCCGCAGCGGGCCGCGCATTGGAGGCCACCATGGGTGCCGTGCGTACCACCTTGAAAAAAGGCGGCACAGTGTCCTTGGTGGGTTTTGGCACATTTGCCGTTGGCAAACGGGCTGCTCGCACAGGCCGTAACCCCCGCACCGGCGCAGCGATTAAAATCAAGTCAGCCAAAGTTCCAAAATTCCGTCCGGGCAAAGCCCTGAAGGATGCTTTGAACTGATCACACTTTACAAGTGGGGCGCTTAGCTCAGTTGGTAGAGCGGCTCCTTTACACGGAGTAGGTCGGCGGTTCGAGACCGTCAGCGCCCACCACCCCACAAAGTCAAGGCGAACCCCGTGTTCGCCTTTTTTCTTGACAACACGAGACTTCAGACATGTTTGATTCCATTCGCAACCACTCCAAAATTTTGATGGGGTTGTTGTTTTTGTTGGTGATTCCTTCATTTGTGTTGTTTGGCATTGAGGGCTACACCCAGTTTGAGGACAAAGGGGCCGTGGTGGCCAAGGTCAATGGCCAAAAAATCACCCAGTCAGAATGGGATGCTGCTCACAAAGACGAAGTTGACCGCATTCGCGCGTCGGTGCCCAACATGGATCCGAAACTGTTGGATTCAGCAGAAGCCCGCTACGCCACCCTTGAGCGCATGGTCAATGACCGGTTGATTGCGCTGGCGTCTGAGCAACAGCTGTTGATCACCAGCGACCAGCGTTTGGCGCGCTACCTGCAACAAGACCCCTCAATTGCTGGCTTGCGCAATGCCGATGGCAAGCTCGACATGGAACGTTACCGTCAACTGGCGGCCAGCCAGGGCATGACACCTGAAATGCTGGAAGCTCGGGTGCGCCGCGACTTGTCTAACCAACAGGTGTTGGCGGGATTGCAAGCCTCGGTGTTGGTCACTCAGCGTCAAACCGACATGGCCTTGGACGCTTACTTGCAGCGTCGCGATATTCAAGTCAAGCGTTGGTTGCCAGCTGATTTCGCGGGCAAAGTGAATGTGGTGGATGCAGATTTGCAGCGCTATTACCAAGACAACTCGGAGCGTTTTCGCTCGATCGAAAATGTGGATATCGAGTACTTGGTGCTGGACGTCGCGTCCATCCAAAAGCGCATCGAGCTGCCTGAGCAAGACCTGAAAACATACTACGAACAAAACCTGCAACGCTTGGCAGGCCAGGAACAGCGCCGCGCCAGCCACATTTTGGTGAACGCAGCCAAAGACCTGCCTGCTGCCGAAAAACAAAAAGCCCGTGCCAAAGCAGAGGCGTTGTTAGAGACGGTGCGCAAAGCACCTAAATCGTTTGCCGATGTGGCGCGAAAGAATTCGGATGATTCTGGCTCGGCCAGCCGTGGTGGTGACTTGGACTTTTTTGCCCGTGGCGCCATGGTCAAACCTTTTGAAGATGCCGCTTTTGCTTTGCAAAAAGGCAGCATCAGCGACATCGTCGAATCGGACTTTGGCTTTCACATCATTCAACTGACCGACATCAAGTTGCCGCAGGTCCCATCTTATGAGTCGATGCGTCCGCAATTGGAAGCCGATTTGCGCAAGCAACAAGCCCAACGCCAATTCGCAGAATTGGCTGAGACTTTCAGCAACAGTGTGTACGAGCAAGCCGACAGCTTGACGCCTGTGGCCGAGCGCCTGAAGTTGCCCCTGCAAAAAGCCCAGGGCGTGGCCGCCATGCCGGCTGCGGGGGTGCAGGGCTACTTGGCTAACCCCAAGTTGTTAGAAGCGCTGTTCTCTGATGACGCCATTGGCAAGCGCCGCAACACGGCCGCCATCGAAGTGGGCACCAATACCCTGGTGTCGGCACGTGTGGTAACGCACCGTCCGGCCGCGGTTCGTCCGTTCGACGAAGTCAAAGCCGAAGTGCGTCAACGTTTGATTGCCACGCAATCGGCTGAATTGGCCAAGGCCGAAGGCCAAAACAACCTGAAAGCATGGACTGCCGATGCCAGTCAGGCCAACTTGGGCAGCGCCTTGACGGTGTCGCGTGACCAATCGCAAAACTTGCCTCAAGCCGTGGTGGATGCAGCCTTGCGCGCCAACCCCGAAAAAATGCCGGTGCTGGTGGGGGTCGATTTGGGTGCGCAGGGTTACGCTGTGGTGCGCGTGAACAAAGTGGTGCCTCGTCCTGAAGCCAGCGCGCAACTCTCCGAGCAGAGCCGCCAGCAATTTGCCCGACTCTGGGGCCAAGCCGAAGCACAGGCTTATTTGGCCAGTTTGAAGGCCAAATACAAAGTGGAAATGCGCACTGAAAAACCTGCCAAGTTGACCGATTCAGAAGCGAAAAAGTCGTGAGCTTCAGGCTATAATTACGTCTCTACGGTGGCTGTAGCTCAGTTGGTAGAGTCCAGGATTGTGATTCCTGTTGTCGTGGGTTCGAGCCCCATCAGCCACCCCAAATATTGAAAAGCCCTTCCCCTTTCGGAAGGGCTTTTTCTTTGGCGCATAGCTTAGTTTGCCAAGTTGAGTTGTCCACGGTTGGTCACCGGATTCCCCATGCTTATCCACAGGGTTGTCCCATGACGAAGGGGCCTTCGGGCGTTAACATGGCCTTTTGATTGTTCGGTTCTTCATGTCTGCTGTTTTCTCTCCCCATTTGAGCGAGTTTCCCGCTGATCTGTCCTCGGACAGTCAAATTGCGAAATTGCGTGTCCCACCCCATTCCATCGAAGCCGAGTCGAGTGTTTTGGGCGGCTTGTTGTTGGACAACGGGGCTTGGGATCGGGTGGGCGATTTGTTGGTCGATTCGGATTTTTATCGGCACGAGCACCGCCTGATTTATGCCGCCATTGGCGCGCTCATCAATGCATCGAAGCCTGCAGATGTGATTACCGTCAGCGAGTACATCCAAAACCAAGGCAAAACTGCCGAGATGGGCGGCCTGGGGTACCTGAATTCTTTGGCGCAGTACGTGCCCAGCGCAAGCAACATTCGCCGCTATGCCGAGATCGTGCGCGAGCGCTCCATCTTGCGCAAACTGGTGTCGGCCAGTGACGAGATCGCCACCAACGCCTTCAACCCCCAAGGCAAGGCGATTGACCGGATCTTGGACGAAGCGGAACAAAAAATCTTCAACATTGGTGAAGAAGGCTCGCGCATGAAGCAGGGCTTTCAGTCTATGGACACCTTGGTGGTGGAGCTACTCGACCGTGTGCAAGAAATGGCCGACAACCCCAACGACATCACGGGGGTGCCGACCGGCTTCTACGATTTGGACCGTATGACCTCCGGCTTGCAGTCGGGCGACTTGGTGGTGTTGGCCGCGCGTCCCTCGATGGGTAAGACCGCTTTTGCCATCAACATTGCTGAGCACGTGGCCTTGAACGAAGGCTTGCCCGTGGCGGTTTTCTCGATGGAAATGGGCGCTTCGCAATTGGCGGTGCGTGTGGTGGGTTCGATCGGCCGCATCGACCAAGGCCGTCTGCGCACCGGCAAGCTGCACGACGACGAATGGCCGCGCCTGACCGAAGCCATCGAAAAGTTGCGCACCGTGTCTTTGCACATCGACGAAACGCCGGGCCTCACGCCCTCAGAGTTGCGCGCCAACGCCCGCCGTCTGTCACGGCAGTGCGGCAAGCTGGGCCTGATTGTGGTGGACTATTTGCAGTTGATGAGTGGTTCGGGCGGCTCAGGTGGCGACAACCGGGCGACCGAGTTGGGCGAGATTTCGCGGGGGCTGAAAATGCTCGCCAAAGAGTTGCAGTGCCCGGTGATTGCTCTGTCACAGTTGAACCGAAGCGTGGAGCAACGCACCGACAAGCGGCCCATGATGAGCGATTTGCGCGAGTCGGGTGCCATTGAACAAGATGCCGACATCATCATGTTCATTTATCGCGACGATTACTACAACAAAGATTCCAAAGACCCCGGCGTGGCTGAAATCATCATCGGCAAACAGCGTAACGGCCCCACAGGCACGGTCCGATTGACCTTCCTGAAGAACCTCACGCGTTTTGAAAGTTTGGCTTCGGGCCTCAGCGACGATTACTGAGATCCTTCACCGCCAGACGACAAGCGTCAAGCGAGTGTGTGCGTTTCCAACCGCCAGTGCCCACGGCACTGGCGCTGCCTTAAAGCGCTTCGCTGGCGAAGTCGGCCAACCTTGAGCGCTCACCCCGTGCCAGGGTGATGTGCCCACCGTGTGCCCAGCCCTTGAAGCGGTCAACGGCATAGGTGAGACCCGACGAGCCCTCGGTCAGATAAGGCGTGTCGATCTGGGCCAAGTTGCCCATGCAGATGATTTTTGTGCCGGGCCCTGCGCGGGTGATCAGCGTCTTCATCTGCTTAGGGGTCAAGTTTTGCGCTTCGTCGATGATGACGTATTTATTCATGAAGGTGCGGCCCCGCATGAAGTTCATGCTCTTGATCTTGATGCGGCTCTTGATCAATTCGTTGGTGGCGGCGCGGCCCCATTCCCCGGCGTTACCCCCATCGCCCTTGGCCAGAAACTCGAGGTTGTCGTCCAATGCGCCCATCCAAGGGCCCATTTTTTCTTCCTCGGTGCCGGGTAAAAAGCCAATGTCTTCCCCCACGCTCACGGTTGCACGGGTCATGATGATCTCGGTATAGCGGCGGTCATCCAGCACTTGCGTCAGACCGGCGGCCAATGCCATCAGCGTTTTGCCGGTGCCCGCTGTGCCTGCCAAGGTCACGAAATCCACATCCGGATCGGTCAGCAGGTTCATCGCAAAATTTTGTTCGCGGTTGCGTGTGGTCACACCCCAAACCGCATTCTTCTGGTGGTTGAAGTCTTTCAGGGTGCGCAAGACCGCTGTTTTCCCTCGGATTTCAGTGACCCGCGCATACAGGCTGGGTTCGCCTGGGGCCTCGAAAAACACAAACTGGTTCATGAACAAGCTGGGCACGATGGGTCCGCTGATCCGATAGTAGGTGTGCGTGCCTTGTTGCCAACTCTCCACGGTCTTGCCGTTCTTGAGCCAAAAATCGGGTGGCAAGGCCAAGGAACCGGGGTACAGCAAATCGCCGTCTTCGAGCGTCTTGTCGTTTTGGTAGTCCTCAGCCTGCAAGCCCAAAGCGCGTGCCTTGACCCGCATGTTGATGTCCTTGGACACCAACACCACGTCTCGGGGGGCGTGCATTTGCCCCAAGGCCTTCACCACACCCAAGATCTGGTTGTCGGCTTTGCCTTGTGGCAGGGCCAAGGGCAAGCTCAAGTCGAGCGCTTGGGTTTGGAAAAACAGCTGCCCGGTGGCGTCGTTGTGGCCGGTGGTGTTCAGGGGCGAACCTTTGCCCAGGTCGGCGCCTTGCGCCTGGGCGAGTGCGTCGAGTGAGCGGCTGGCTTGGCGTGCATTGCGCGCCACTTCGGTCATGCCTTTTTTATGGCCGTCCAACTCTTCCAGCACGATCATCGGCAAAAAGACGTCGTGTTCCTCAAAGCGAAACAGGCTCATGGGATCGTGCATCAGCACGTTGGTGTCCAGCACAAACAGTTTGCTGGGGCCCGATCGGCGTTTGGGGCGGGTCGGGGCCGGCATGGCCCGTTGTTTTGAAGGCGCTGGCTGTTCAGCCCTGACAGGTTCGTTCATGACGCTGGTCGAGCGATCAGAGCTTGCTCGCTTGGTCTTTGGCGTTGGGCTAGCGTTATGGCGTGCGGCTTTGTTGGTGGCCTTCTCGGCGGAAGGAGAGGAGGGGGCTTCGGTATTTGACTCGGTGTTCTCTGATTCGTTGTTCTCAAAAGCGGTGTGGGTCAATCGGCTGGCGCGTTGGGTGGGTGCGGGTGGCAGTGGCATGAACAAGGGTCTCTTGAGGATGGAAAAAAGGAACGTCAAAAAACAAAAAGCCGCCTGGAGGCCAAGGCGGCTTTTTGTGTGTGAAGGAGGGGGCTGGGTTTCAGCGGCATGCAAACATTATGCACGAGCCAAAAGACAGTTTCTTCGGGGGAGATCAGGCCACTGCGGCGGCTTTTTTCAGGTCTTTAACGGCCTTCAGAACTTCTTCCACGTGGCCCGGAACTTTCAGGCCGCGCCACTCTTGTTTGAGGGTGCCATCTGCGCCGACCAAGAAGGTGCTGCGCTCGATGCCTTTGACCTTTTTGCCATACATGATCTTGTTTTTGACCACGCCAAACATGTGGCACATTTTTTCTTCGGTGTCGGCAATCAACTCGAAAGGCAATTCCAGTTTGGCTTTGAAATCATCGTGAGATTTCATGTTGTCGCGCGAAACACCCAGCACCAAGGCGCCGGCTTTGACGAAGTCTTTGTATTTGTCGCGAAATTGCATGGCCTCGGTGGTGCAGCCTGGGGTGTTGTCTTTGGGATAGAAAAACAAAACCACAGGTTGGCCGAGGTGAGAGACGTTCGAAACTTTCAGGCCGCTGGTCGCGTTCGCTTCAAATTCGGGGAGGGGTTTGTTAAGAACGATCGCCATAAAACTTAAATCTCACTTGACGGGTTGAGCGATGACCCACACACAAGGTGTCGGTGTCGCTAGAGGCCTTTGGCCTTGGCAACCTCAGATTTTACTCCGAATGAGAGTGCCCCACCGATCCATTGCAGGAAACCCGACGCACGCTGAATGACGCTCGTCAGGACTCCAGCAGCACGGCAAGCACCACTTTTCGGCCTTCACTGGCCAGAATGTTGTAGGTGCGGCAGGCGGCGGCGGTATCCATGGTTTCAAGGCCGATGCCCTGGCCAACCAGCGTTTGCAGCCAGTGAGGCTTGGGAAACCGCAAGCGCTTGCCGCTGCCAAAAATGACCAATTCGGCGCCCGATTGGCCCAAAACGTTAAAATTTTCGGCTGTCAGGGCCTCAAACCCGGAAACGGGCCAAGTTTGAGCCGTGGCGCCGGGCAAGCTGCTGACGATCAAAGAGTGATCGAAGCGTTGCCCATTGACCTCGATCCAACCTTCGCCATAGGCGTTGACGGTCAGGCTGTTGGACTTGTCGGGTTGTAGTTTCATGGGGTGTTCGGGTTGGGCTGGCGCATTCTGTCCCAGATTAGAGACTTCGCTCGGCAAATGAGGGGAGAAATGGCCTTGAAATGTGGTCAAATTATAAGTTTTCCTCTCTCGCAACTGCCTTTGGAGGCACTTTGAAGCCCATTCAAAAATCTGCCAAGCTCGCCAACGTTTGTTATGACATTCGCGGTCCCATCATGGACCGTGCCCGTCAAATGGAAGAAGACGGGCAAAAAATCATCAAATTGAACATCGGAAACTTGGCGTCTTTCGGCTTTGATGCGCCTGAAGAAATTCAGCAAGACATGATTCGCAACCTGCCCAATTCGGCCGGTTACTCTGACAGCAAGGGCATTTTTGCGGCGCGTAAAGCGGTGATGCACGAGACCCAAAAACAAAACATTTTGGGCGTTACCCTCGACGACATTTACTTGGGCAACGGGGCAAGTGAATTGATTGTCATGGCCACCAATGGCTTGCTCGACAACGGCGATGAATTGCTTTTGCCCACCCCCGACTACCCGCTGTGGACGGCCGCCGCCAGTTTGTCTGGCGGCACACCAGTGCATTACCTCTGCGAAGAAGCCAACGGCTGGATGCCTGATTTGGCAGATATTCGCGCCAAAGTCACCCCCCGCACCAAGGGCATTGTGGTGATCAACCCCAACAATCCAACCGGCGCCCTCTATTCAGATGAATTGCTCAAAGGCATTGTGGCCATTGCGCGTGAGCACGGCTTGGTCATTTTTGCTGACGAGGTTTACGACAAAGTGCTGTACGACGGCACCAAACACACCCCATTGGCCAGCTTGTCGCAAGATGTGCTGACCCTGACCTTCAACTCGCTGTCCAAAAGCTACCGCTCGTGCGGCTACAGAGCGGGCTGGATGGTGATCTCGGGTGATAAGAAAAATGCACGCGACTACATCGAGGGTTTGAACATGCTCTCGAACATGCGCTTGTGCGCCAATGTGCCCGGCCAATGGGCCATTCAGACGGCCTTGGGCGGCCACCAAAGCATCAATGAATTGGTGGGTGAGGGCGGTCGACTGCGCAAACAACGTGATTTGGCCTATCAGTTGATCACCGCCATTCCGGGTGTCAGTTGCGTCAAGCCGCATGCCGCGCTGTACATGTTTCCGAAATTGGATCCCACCATTTACCCGGTTCAAGACGACCAAGACTTTTTCTTGCAATTGCTCGAAGAAACCAAGGTCATGCTGGTCCAAGGCACGGGATTTAACTGGCCCGATACCGACCATTTCCGCATTGTGTTTTTGCCGCACGAAGACGATTTGCGCGAAGCCATTGCCCGCGTCGCACGCTTTTTGCAAGGCGCTCGCAAGCGCTTTGGCACTGAAGCTTTGGTGGCCTGAGTCCCCCAGTTCCCGCCCGCAATTTGCGGGCTAAATGTAGTAAAGAAGTTAAGTCATGAAACCGATCAAAGTAGGCCTGCTGGGCATGGGCACCGTGGGCAGTGGCACATTCAATGTGCTCAAGCGCAATCAGGGAGAAATTCAGCGTCGGGCAGGCCGTGGTATCGAGATCACCATGGTGGCCGATTTGGATGTGGCCCGTGCCAAGGCGTTGGCCGGCGAGGGCGTTCAAGTGGTGGCCGATGGCCGGGAGATCATTGCCAACCCCGAGATCGACATTGTGATCGAGTTGATCGGTGGCTATGGCGTTGCCAAAACCATGGTGATGGAGGCCATTGCCGCTGGCAAACACGTGGTCACAGCCAACAAGGCATTGCTGGCCGTGCATGGCACGGAGATTTTTTCTGCCGCTCAGGCCAAAGGCGTGATGGTGGCTTTTGAGGCCGCTGTGGCGGGTGGTATTCCGATCATTAAAGCGCTGCGCGAAGGCCTGACCGCCAACAGCATTCAGTGGGTGGCCGGCATCATCAATGGCACCACCAACTTCATCTTGTCCGAGATGCGTGACAAGGGTTTGGATTTTGGTGTGGTGCTGAAGGAAGCGCAGCGTTTGGGCTATGCAGAAGCCGATCCAACCTTTGACATCGAAGGCGTGGACGCGGCCCACAAAGTCACGTTGATGAGTGCGATCGCCTTTGGTATTCCGGTGCAGTTTGACAAAGCCTATGTCGAAGGCATTACCCAACTCGGCGCGGCCGACATCAAATATGCCGAGCAATTGGGCTACCGCATCAAGTTGTTGGGCATCACCAAGCGCACCGCCAACGGCGTTGAGTTGCGTGTGCATCCCAGCTTGGTGCCGACGCAGCGTCTCATTGCCAATGTCGAAGGAGCGATGAACGCGGTCATGGTGCAAGGCGATGCCGTGGGCACCACCTTGTATTACGGCAAGGGTGCCGGCTCTGAGCCCACCGCCAGTGCGGTGATTGCTGATTTGGTTGACATTGCACGGTTGCACACGGCCGACCCGCAAAACCGCGTGCCCCATTTGGCTTTCCAGCCTGGCTCGATGAGCAATTTGTCGGTGCTGCCCATGGCCGATGTGGTGACCAGCTATTACCTGCGTTTGCGCGTGGCTGACCAAGCCGGCGTGTTGGCCAAGTTGACCGGTCTGCTGGCCCAAGCCGACATCAGCATCGATGCCGTTTTGCAGCGCGAGGCTGACCAAGTGAGCCAAGCGGGCGAAAACCAAACCGATGTGATCATCTTGACCCACGACACCCGCGAGGGCACCTTGAATGCTGTCTTGGCCGAAATGCAGGCCCTTCCTACCGTCATGGCGCCGATTGTGCGCATTCGCAAAGAAGAGTTGAACTGATGCGTTACCAGTCCACACGTGGTCATGCTGACCGCAAACAATTTTGCGAAATTTTGCTGGAAGGGTTGGCCCCAGACGGCGGTTTGTACTTGCCCGAGAGTTACCCTCAACTCGATGCAACGGCGTTGCAGCAGTTGCGCCAAGTTTGGCAAAGCCAGGGTTATGCGGCCTTGGCTTTTGAAATTTTGTCGCTTTACATCGACGACATTCCGCGCGATGACTTGAAGGCGCTTTGCCAAAAAACCTACACCCCCAAAGTGTTTGGCAGTGCTGAAATTGTGCCCCTCAAGCCGTTGAAAAGCGCTGGTCAAAGCCAACCTGATTTGTATTTGGAAGCCTTGTCGAACGGTCCCACCTTGGCCTTCAAAGACATGGCCATGCAGTTGCTGGGCAATTTGTTCGAGTACGAGCTGGCTCGTCGCGGTGAGACCTTGAACATTCTGGGCGCCACATCCGGTGACACGGGCAGCGCCGCCGAATATGCGATGCGTGGCAAAAAGGGGGTGCGGGTTTTCATGACCAGCCCGCATGGCCGCATGAGCCCGTTTCAGCAGGCACAGATGTTCAGCCTGTTAGACGAAAACATCCACAACATCGCCATCGAAGGCGTTTTTGACGACTGCCAAGACATTGTCAAGGCGGTCTCCAACGATTTGGCTTTCAAGAGCCAATACAAAATAGGCACGGTCAATTCGATCAATTGGGCGCGCTTGTTGGCCCAAGTGGTGTATTACTTTGCCGGTTATTTTCAGGCCACGCAGAACAACGACCAGAAGGTCAGTTTCACCGTGCCCAGTGGCAACTTTGGCAACGTCTGCGCAGGCCACGTGGCCCGCATGATGGGTTTGCCCATCGACCGCTTGGTGGTGGCGACCAACGAAAACGATGTGTTGGATGAGTTTTTCCGCACCGGTGTTTACCGCGTTCGCGGCACGGCCGATACGCACGAAACCTCCAGTCCTTCTATGGACATTTCTAAAGCCAGCAACTTTGAGCGCTTTGTTTTTGACTTGCTCGAACGCGATGGTGCGACCACCAAGGCCATCTTCGGTGCGGGTCTGAGCCAAAAGGGCTTCTTTGATTTGTCTGGCGACTCCCGGTTTGCCAAAGCCGCTGCAGTGTTCGGTTTTGAAAGCGGTCGCAGCACCCACGCCAACCGTCTGAGCACCATCCAGCAAGTGTTTGCGCAGTATGGCGTGATGATCGACACCCACACAGCCGACGGCGTGAAGGTGGCCAAGGAGCACTTGAAACCTTCTATTCCGATGATCGTTTTAGAAACCGCATTGCCCATCAAGTTTGCGGCAACGATCGTTGAAGCTCTGGGTCGGCAACCTGATCGACCTGCCCAGTTTGAAGGCATCGAAGCTTTGCCTAAGCGTGTTCATGTCATGAAATCCGATGTGAACTTGGTCAAGGCCTTCATTCAACAACACTGCGATTGACCGTCATGTCCACAGCACCCCGTGCGCCCTTGATGACACTGGACGATGCGCTGACAGCTTTGCTGTCGCAGATTGCGCCTTTGAATCGCTTTGAGACTGTGGCCACCTTGGATGCCGACGGCCGAGTATTGGCGCATGACTTGGTCTCGCAATTGCAGGTGCCTGCTTTTGATAACTCGTCCATGGATGGTTACGCGGTGCGCAGTGCCGATATGCAGACACCCGGGGCCGAGTTGACGGTGACACAGCGAATCCCAGCGGGGCATTTTGGTCAACCCTTGTTGGCGGGGCAGGCGGCACGCATTTTCACGGGCGCGCCCTTGCCGCCCGGGGCCGATGCGATCGTGATGCAAGAACAAGCCGAGGCCGTGGCCGAAGGCGATGCCACCCGAGTTCGGTTTTTGGCTGCAGCGACGCCCGGGCAATGGGTGCGCTACAGCGGTGAAGACATTCGCTCGGGCGATACCGTCTTGCAGCAAGGCCAAAAACTCGGCCCTGCCCAATTGGGTTTGGCTGCCAGTTTGGGCTTGGCGCAACTGCCGGTCACGGCGCGACCCAAAGTGGCGTTGTTCTCAACTGGCGACGAATTGGTCATGCCTGGCGATGTGGCACCGGCCGATATGCCCCCAGGCTCAATTTACAACTCAAACCGTTTTTTCTTGCGCGCCTTGTTGATGCGCATGGGCTGCGAGGTCACCGATCTGGGCATCGTGCCCGACAACCGCTCGGCCACTGAGGCCGCTTTGCAAGGCGCGGCAGAACAACACGATTTGATCGTCACCAGTGGCGGTGTCTCCGTCGGCGAAGAAGACCATGTGAAACCCGCTGTGCAGGCTTTGGGGGCCTTGGCTCTCTGGCAAATTGCCATGAAGCCCGGCAAGCCTTTTGCGTATGGGCATGTGCGCCGTGCGGCGCATACCGGTCAAGCGCATTTTGTGGGTTTGCCAGGCAACCCTGTGTCGAGCTTTGTGACCTTTTTGCTGATGGTCAAACCCCTGATTTTGGCGCTGCAAGGGGCTGGGCATAAGGCGCCGGTCAGCATGTCCATGAGAGCCGATTTTGATTGGCCCAAAGCCGACAAGCGGCGCGAATTTTTGCGTGTGAAGCGCAATGCCCAAGGGGGTTTAGAGCTGTTCCCGAACCAAAGTTCTGGGGTCTTGACCTCCATGGTTTGGGCCGATGGCGTGGTGGACAACCCTGCTGGGCAAACCATTGCGCGGGGTGATACCGTTCGCTTTTGGCCCTTGTCGGAGTGGTTGTCATGAAGGTTCAAGTCCGTTACTTTGCCTCTTTGCGTGAAAACATGGGTACTGCCAGTGAGTGGGTGGAGACCTCAGCGCAACAGGTTGCTGATTTGCGCCAACAACTGATGGACCGCGGTGGCGTGTATGCCGAAGCTTTGGCCAGTCACCGCCCTGTGCGCGTGGCGGTCAATCAGGTCATGGCGCAAGACACCACGGCGTTGCAAGAGGGTTGCGAAGTGGCCTTTTTTCCCCCCGTCACTGGAGGGTGAGGCTGTGATCCAAAGCGTTTCCATTCAAACCGAAGACTTCGATGTCAGCCAAGAACTGGCCGCATTGCGTGCGCAAGACTTGCGCGTGGGGGCGGTTTGTAGCTTTGTTGGAACGGTGCGCGACACGCGCGCCCTGACCGGCCAAGCCAACGACGAAGTTCAGTCGATGGAACTCGAGCACTACCCGGGCATGACCGAAAAATCGATCGAAGCGATGATCGAAGAAGCCCATCGGCGCTTTGACTTTTATGCTGCCCGTGTGGTGCACCGGGTGGGGCGCTTGTCGCCGGCAGATCAAATTGTGTTGGTGGCGGTGACCTCTGCACATCGCGGCGAAAGCTTCAAGGCGTGTGAGTTCCTGATGGACTATTTGAAAACACAAGCCCCTTTTTGGAAAAAAGAGCAATCCCCGCTGGGTGCGCAGTGGGTCGATGCGCGTGTCTCGGACGATGCTGCGTTAGCGCGTTGGGGAATTCAAGCTGGCAATGCTTGATTGAGCCGCAGGGTTTTGCCGTCCCTGAGCACAGGCTTGCACCGTATCAATGCATCAATGGCCGTTGCGCAGGCTTTGGGTCGGCCTCGTCGCCGGGCTGTGATGGTGACACTGCCAAATCGTGGGCTGGTGTCAGAGCCCAGTCGGCTTTGCTGGCGGTTTGTTGAATCAAATGAATCAGACCGTGCACCAAGGGAGCTTGCAAATTGAGCGTGCACGCAGGTCGGGCGTCCTCTAATTTTTGATGAAAAATGATCTCCAGGCTGTGATTGGCCTGCAAGTTCAATTGCGCGTCAGTGATTAACAAAGGCGCCTCGCCCAATGGCAACTGCAAGGCCTCGGCGGTGTAGGGGGTCGAAAAGTCGGCATGTTTCATAAATGCATCGCGCTTCAAATCGGTCAACAGATGCTGCGTTGGGGCATCGCTGGCTGCGAGTCCGGGTTGTGCCGCCTCGAGGCGCACCACCATTTGCGTCAAGGCGGGCAATATCAGGGTGACCATGCGACGTGTCAGCCAAAAGCGGTATTCCTCCCCAGCCAAGGTGTTGAGCCTGATCAACAGGCGGTCTTGGCGCTCATCGTGGCTGACGGACAACTGGTGAATGTTCATTCTTTGATTTTAGGCAACCCGGGGATGACCACCAAGCCTTGAAAATCAGCCATCATCCCCAAACTAGGGCGCAACGGAGAATATTCATGCGACTTGACAAACTCACCACCAAATTTCACGAAGCCTTGTCCGATGCGCAGACCATCGCCTTGGGCCGCGACCACGCTTACATTGAGCCGGTGCACGTGTTGTTGGCCATGCTCAAGCAGGAGGATGGCCCCAAAGCCTTGCTGATGCGAGCGGGCGTTCAAGTGCAAAGCCTGACGATGGCGGCCGAAGCGGCCATCGGCCGATTGCCCCAAGTAACGGGTCAGGACCAGGTGCAAGTCGGCCCTGATCTGGCCAAGCTCCTGCAAGGGGCTGAAAAAGAGTCCATCAAGCGCGGAGATGCCTTCATTGCCAGCGAGTTGTTTTTGTTGGCCATTGCGGACAACAAGGGCGATATTGGGCGATTGGCCAAAGAGCACGGCCTATCTCGCGCCAGCCTTGAGTTAGCCATTGATGCTTTGCGTGGCGGGCAGACGGTGGGCAATGCCGACGCTGAAAGCCAACGTGAATCGTTGAAAAAATACTGCATCGACCTGACCGAGCGTGCGCGCATTGGCAAGCTCGATCCAGTGATCGGTCGCGATGACGAAATACGCCGCGCCATTCAGGTCCTTCAGCGGCGCACCAAAAACAACCCGGTGCTGATTGGTGAGCCGGGGGTGGGCAAAACCGCCATCGTTGAAGGTTTGGCGCAACGCATAGTGGCTGGGGAAGTGCCCGACTCTTTGCAGGGCAAGCGGGTGCTGTCACTCGATATGGCGGCGTTGTTGGCCGGCGCCAAGTTCAGGGGCGAATTCGAAGAGCGCCTCAAATCTGTTTTGAGTGAACTGGCCAAAGACGAAGGCCAGACGATTTTGTTCATTGACGAGTTGCACACCATGGTGGGCGCCGGCAAAGCCGAAGGCGCCATGGATGCCGGCAACATGCTCAAGCCGGCCTTGGCCCGAGGGGAGTTGCATTGTGTGGGCGCCACCACCCTCGATGAGTACCGCAAATACATCGAAAAAGACGCTGCCTTGGAGCGCCGGTTCCAGAAAATCTTGGTGAATGAACCCACTGTGGAAGCGACGATTGCCATTTTGCGTGGCTTGCAAGAAAAGTACGAAATCCACCACGGCGTGGACATCACCGACCCCGCCATTGTGGCGGCCGCCGAACTGAGCCACCGCTATATCACCGACCGATTTTTGCCGGACAAAGCCATTGATTTGATTGATGAAGCAGCGGCCAAGATCAAGATCGAAATTGACTCCAAACCCGAGGTCATGGACAAGCTGGATCGTCGCTTGATCCAACTTCAAATTGAACGCGAAGCGGTGCGCCGCGAGCATGACGAGGCTTCGCAAAAACGTTTTGCTCTGATTGAGGAAGAAATCGATAAGCTGAAAAAAGAAGCCGCGGATTTGGAAGAAATCTGGCATGCCGAAAAGGCCCAAGCACAGGGCGGCCAGCAAGTGCGTGAACAGATTGACCACATGCGCCAACAAATCGAGGACCTCACGCGCAAGGGCGATTTCAACAAAGTGGCCGAACTGCAATACGGCAAACTGCCCGCGCTGGAAAAAACCCTGAAAGAAGTGCAAGCCAAAGAAGCCTTGCCGGGTGAAAAACCTGTGCACCGTCTCTTGCGCACGCAAGTGGGTGCCGAAGAAATTGCCGAAATTGTCTCGCGGGCCACTGGTATCCCCGTGTCAAAAATGATGCAAGGGGAACGCGAAAAACTGCTGCAAATGGAAGACAAATTGCACCAACGTGTGGTGGGTCAAGATGTCGCCATATCTGCAGTCGCCAATGCCATTCGCCGCTCGCGTTCGGGCCTGTCTGACCCTCACCGTCCCACCGGTTCGTTCTTGTTTTTGGGCCCCACTGGTGTGGGTAAAACCGAGCTTTGCAAAGCGCTGGCTGGCTTTTTGTTTGACAGCGAAGACCACATGATCCGCGTCGACATGAGCGAGTTCATGGAGAAGCACTCAGTGGCTCGCCTGATTGGCGCGCCGCCGGGCTATGTGGGGTATGAAGAGGGCGGGTACTTGACCGAAGCGGTGCGCCGAAAGCCCTACAGCGTGCTGTTGCTGGATGAAATCGAAAAGGCCCACCCCGATGTGTTCAATATTTTGTTGCAGGTGCTCGACGATGGTCGACTGACAGATGGGCAGGGCCGCACGGTGGACTTTAAAAACACCGTGATCGTGATGACTTCCAACTTGGGCTCACGCAAGATCCAGTCCATGGTGGGGCAACCAGATGAAGATGTGAAAGAAGCTGTTTGGGACGAAATGAAAGCACATTTCCGCCCCGAGTTTTTGAACCGGATCGATGAAACCGTGGTTTTCCATGGCTTGGATGCCGAGCACATTGCATCCATTGCATCTATTCAACTGCAAGTGTTGCGTGATCGTCTGCTGCGCATGGACTTGAACCTGGATGTCACACCCGGTGCATTGGCCGAATTGGCGAAGGTCGGGTTTGATCCGGTTTTTGGCGCACGCCCTCTGAAACGGGCTATTCAGCAACGCCTCGAAAACCCACTTTCACGCTTGTTGCTCGAAGGACGTTTCCCACCGAAATGTCATATCCAAGTGTCCGTCGATCCCGTTCGAAATCCTGGTCAATTCGAATTCAAGGTGGTGGAAGCCGTCGCTTAATTCGGTTGCATTCCAGCAGGGGGCCTTGTGCCCCCTTTTTTTTCAACGCTAAACTGCCGAGCGAGCAGTTGAGGCGATGGTGTTCATGTTCAGAACGGGCCAGCCTCAGCGCCAGAAGAATGTGACGCTGTATGCAGATGGTTTCAACAAGTGCGACGGTGCCTTGGCGCGACGATGCCAAGGTCATGGGGCTGGTGGGCATGGCGCATGCCAGCTCGCACTTTTCTCATTTGTTGCTGCCGTTGATGTTTCCCGTCTTCATGCGGGATTTTGGTTGGAGCTTTTCAGAGCTGGGCATGCTCAGCTCCTTGTTCTTTGTGGTGTCTGGGGCAGGGCAGGCTTGCGCCGGGTTTGTCGTGGACCGCGTGGGTGCAAGGCCCGTGCTGTATACCTCGCAAGTCTTGTTCATGTTGGCCTGTGTTTTGGCTTTTTCGGCCAACAGTTACGGCGCCTTGCTGTGGGTGGCGGTGTTGGCGGGCTTGGGCAACGCGCCATTTCATCCGGTTGACTTCACTATTTTGAATCAGCGTGTCTCAACGCCCAGGCTGGGCTATGCCTTCAGCGTGCATGGCTTGACGGGCAATCTGGGCTGGGCCGTGGCCCCGGTGTTTTTTACGGTGAGCACCGCTCTGTGGGGGTGGCGCCATGCTTTTCTGGCCGCGGCTGTGGTTTACGCAGTTGTGTTGGCCGTGTTGTTTTGGCACCGGCACCATTTGCTGACCACACCCACCCCGCGCGGTGCCAGCAAAGAAGCGGCTTCGGGTGACTTTGCCTTCATGCGTTTGCCTGTGGTGTGGTGGTGCTTCGGGTTTTTCTTGTTGTCCACGGTGACCTTGGCGGTGGTGCAAAACTTCTCGGTGCCTATCTTGAAAGCCTTGCATGGGGTCAGCCTGGAGGTGGCCTCAATGACCTTGACGGCCTACATGCTGCTGGGTGCCGTGGGAATGTTGGGGGGAGGATTTGTGGCCGCTAAATTTGCCGCCATGAGCGACCGCATTGTGGCCATGTGCATGGCAGGGGCGGCTGTATTGATGGCGGTCTCTGCCAGCGGGGTGTTTGGGCACATGGGCACATTGTGGGTCTTGGCTATGACGGGTTTTGCGGTGGGCATCGGCGGCCCCAGTCGCGATTTGATGATCAAAAAGGCCACGCCCCAAGGCGCCACAGGACGGGTTTATGGCTTGGTTTATTCAGGCTTGGACATCGGCTTTGCATTGTCGCCGCTGCTCTTTGGAGTCATGATGGACAAGGGCTGGTACAGCGCCACACTGCTGGGCGCCGCCTTGGTGCTTTTGCTCAGCGTGGTGGCTGCGTTAGGGGTCGGGCAGCGCACGGTGGTCAGGGCTTGATTGACTGAGCACAGCCTTGCGAACGCCGGTGACAGCCGCACATAAACCGAGTGTGCAAAATAAGACCATGACGACAAAAATTGCTGGCCACTTGTTGGTTGAATGCCTGTTGGCTCAAGGCGTGACGCATGCGTTTGGCGTGCCCGGTGAAAGTTATTTGGCCGTGTTGGACGGGTTTCACCTGCACCAGAACGCCATTCAATTTGTGACCTGCCGACAAGAGGGTGGGGCGGCTTTCATGGCCGAAGCCCAAGGAAAACTCACAGGTCGGCCGGGCATTTGCTTTGTCACCCGCGCCCCTGGTGCGACCAACGCTTCTATTGGGGTGCACACCGCTTTTCAAGACTCCACGCCCATGGTGTTATTTGTGGGCGATGTGGCCAGTGACACACGTGATCGTGAAGCTTTTCAGGAACTGGATTACACCCACTTTTTTGGTCCTTCGACCAAAGGCATGGCCAAGCGTGTGGAGCGTGTGGACGACGCCGAACGGCTGCCGGAATACATTGCACGCGCATTTGCTACGGCCATGAATGGGCGTCCGGGCCCTGTGGTTTTGGTGTTGCCAGAAGACATGTTGACGCAGCCCATCAAAACGGCGCAAGCCCTGCCCAGAGTTGAGCCTGTGCAGGCTTGGAGTGATCCTGGGGCTTTGCGGCAACTCAGAGACATGCTGCTGGCAGCACGGCAGCCACTGGTCATTTGTGGTGGCGGAGGGTGGACCGTGCAATCGGCCCAAGCCTTGCAGCGCTTTGCAGAAAACTGGCAACTGCCTGTGGCCAACGCCTTCCGATTTCAAGACACCTTTGACAACCACCATCCCCAATATGCGGGTGATGTGGGCATTGGCATCAACCCCGCTTTGGCGCAGTGCGTCAAAGAAGCCGATTTGGTGTTGGCCATCGGCCCGCGCTTGGGCGAAATGACCACGGGCGGCTACACCTTGCTGCAAGCGCCACGACCCTTGCAAAAGCTGGTGCACATCCACAGCAGCCCCGAAGAGCTGAACCGGGTTTACCAAGCTGACTTGGCCATTTTGTCGACCATGAATGCCGCCGCGCGTAGCCTTGAAGTGTTGACCGCTCCCAATGATTTGCCGTGGGGGAATTGGACACAGCGCGTGCACCAAGCTTATCTGGACAACTTGAAGCCGCAAGCCTTGCCTGGCGCAGTGGACATGCCTGCACTGGTGGCAACGCTACAAAAGCATTTGCCGGTAGATGCCGTTTTGACCAACGGCGCGGGTAATTTTGCGAGTTGGATTCACCGCTTTTTCAGGCACCATGGATGGGTCAAGGGCCACAAGACACAATTGGCGCCGACTGCCGGTGCGATGGGCTACGGGGTGCCAGCGGGCATTGCTGCCAACGTGTTGACGGGGCGCGTGGCGTTCACGATTGCGGGCGATGGCGATTTTTTGATGAACGGTCAAGAGTTGGCAACCGCTGTGCAGCACGGTGCAAAAAGCATCATCTTGGTTTTGAACAATGGCATGTTCGGCACCATTCGGATGCACCAAGAGCGCGAATACCCCAACCATGTCACAGGCTCACAACTGAGCAACCCTGATTTTGTGAGCTTGGCCCAAGCCTACGGTTATGTGGGTGTGCGCCTGCAGAGCACCGAAGAGTTTGAAGCCATTTTGCTGGCGGCTTTGGCCAGGCCGCAGGGCACTCTGATCGAAGTGGTGCTCGACCCCGAAGTGATCACAACCCGCGGCACTTTGTCGGCCATTACACAAGCAGCGCTCGCCAAACGCGCAGATTGATTGGCGGTAATGCCCAGCTTGTTAGTGAGAAAGACAGACAACAAAAAACCCGCCGAAGCGGGTTTTTTGTGGGATGCTTGACGCTCAATTACTTGAGGTGCTTGCCGATCAGGCCAGCCATTTCAAACATGGTGACTTGGGCTTTGCCGAACACAGCCTTAAGCTTGTCGTCGGCATTGATGGCGCGGCGGTTCACGCTGTCTTGCAGGTTGTGTTTCTTGATGTAAACCCACATCTTGCTGACCACTTCGGTGCGTGGCAGGGGTGTTGCACCCACGACAGCAGCCAGAGCGGCGCTTGGTGTCAAGGCTTTCATGAAAGCGGGGTTAGGTGTGCGCTTCTTGGCAGGTGCTGCCTTTTTCGCAGGAGCTTTAGCCGCTACTTTTTTAGCGGGTGCTGCAGCTTTTTTAGCAGGAGCAGCTTTCTTAGCCGGAGCTGCTTTTTTAGCGGGAGCAGCTTTGGTTGCCGGGGTTTTTTTCGCAGTTGCCATGGTGAAAATTCCTTCGATCGGAAGTTGGTTCAACGCTGATGAACAGTTTGTTTTCAGCTAAGCGCATGCTACTGGAGAAACAGTCACTTTCCAAGCGTAAACCGCATTTTTCTATAGGGGTTGTTGCTGATATTTGCATCGGTGACGGGTTTTTTGTGACCTGAGCCATCATGTGCACCTTATCCGTGCGCATTTGCGCGTATGCGCTGTGTAAGTCGCATCCAATCCACTCGTGCTTTCGAATCATTTTTTTGCAGGATGTGGGCCATGGTTTCTCCCGTTTCAATCTCGACATGTGATTTATGCGATGCCCATAAATCAGACGATTCCGGAAAATTTCGAGTCATGCCTCCGGTCTTCAAAGACTTTGGCGGATTGACGCGGTTTTATGGACAAGTGCTGACCGTCAAATGCTTTGAAGACAACAGCCACGTTAAGTTGGCAGTGGAGTCGGAAGGCTTGGGCCGAGTGTTGGTGGTGGACGGCGCTGGCTCATTGAGCCGTGCTTTGTTGGGCGGTAACTTGGCAGCTTCGGCAGCGCGTCAAGGTTGGTCAGGTGTTGTGGTTCACGGTTGTGTGAGAGACCTTTCAGAACTCTCTGCATTGCCGCTCGGTATTCGTGCTTTGGCATTGAACCCCATGCCGACCGTTCGTGCCGATCAAGGGCAAACGGGCGTCGCTCTTCGGGTGCTTGGCGTGCCTGTGCATTCGGGTGATTGGCTTTATGCCGATGACGATGGCATGGTTGTGAGTGCTGTTCCTTTACATATTTCATGAACTGTTTTTCCATTTCATAATTTGAAAATCAGCTTTGTTGCAGCGCCGCAATATTTCTCAATATGGAAAACAAAAAATCACATTGCGAAATAACAATCGTAAGCCATTGATTTTAAATGAATAAAAATATGTCTTGTATAAGACATAAGATAGAAAATTACTCTTGTATAAGAGTTAAGATGATGTCAACGACGAAGCAGAATTCGCTGCCCACATCGCCCGATTTCAACTTGACTTCAGGAGTCTCACCATGCCAGCCAACCTCACTCAACAACTGAGCCGCGAACAGCAAATTGCCGCCCTCGAAAAAGACTGGGCCACCAACCCACGCTGGAAAGGCGTCAAGCGCGGTTACTCCGCTGCCGACGTGGTGCGTCTGCGTGGCAGCATGCCTATTGAGCACACCCTCGCCAAGCGCGGCGCTGAAAAGCTCTGGGAAAAAGTGAACGGCGGCGCCAAAAAAGGTTATGTCAATGCTTTTGGTGCCATCAGTGCTGGCCAAGCCATGCAACAAGCCAAAGCCGGCTTGGAAGCGGTGTACCTGTCCGGCTGGCAAGTGGCCGCTGACGGCAACACCTCTGAAACCATGTACCCAGACCAGTCGCTCTACGCTTACGACTCTGTGCCCACCATGGTTCGCCGCATCAACAACACCTTCAAGCGTGCTGACGAAATTC
>JACCDS011374056.1_pt1 | contig 22081 bp, 18 predicted proteins | sample 7446441 | NCBI WGS metagenome assembly JACCDS01 (sample SAMN15323445, study PRJNA562643) | freshwater metagenome | isolation source: river surface water | place: USA:Blue River Watershed | collected 2017-08-17 | reverse complement strand
TTTTTGCTCGCAAAGGCGCAGAGACGCAAAGAAATCTAACCGCGAACAGCTCTACCTCTTGCTTCTTGGCTCTTGCTTCTCGGCTCTTGTATCTTGTCTCTCGCTTCTTTTTTCTTTTTGCTCGCAAAGGCCAAAGACGCAAAGAAATCTAACCGCGAACAGCTCTACCTCTTACTTCTTGGCTCTTGTATCTTGTCTCTTGGTTCTTTCTTCTTTTTGCTCGCAAAGGCGCAGAGACGCAAAGAAATCTAACCGCGAACAGCTCTACCTCTTACTTCTTGGCTCTTGCTTCTCGGCTCTTGTCTCTCGATTCTTTTTTTCTTTTTGCTCGCAAAGGCGCAGAGACGCAAAGAAATCTAACCGCGAACAGCTCTACCTCTTGCTTCTTGGCTCTTGCTTCTCGGCTCTCGGCTCTTTTCTCTTGGTTCTTGCCTATTTTTTCTTTTCTATTGCAAAAAATAAATCATGCTTCCCATTTTTACCCAAGCCCTACAGCAACCTCAGTCGGTAGCAATCCTGGATGCTCAAGGAGCGCATACCTACGCAAGCCTTTGGAATAAAAGTTCCCAAATCGCTCATCAACTTCTAGGAGGTAGTTCCGATTTGGAACAAGCGCGCATTGCCTTTATGGTATCCCCAGGGCTGAATTACGTAGCCACACTTTGGGGCATTTGGAAAGCAGGGGGCATTGCAGTACCGCTCTGTCTCAGTTACCCCCTACCTTCCCTCGCCTACGTGATTGAGGATACGCAAGCGACAGCTTTGGTGATCGACCCTGAATACTTGGTCTTGCTTGAAGGCTATGCTCAGGATAACCGAATTCCTCTTCACTTGGTAGAAGACCTACAGGTAGGACCTGTGCCTGCTTCCCTTCCCGAGCTAGACCTGAATCGCGGAGCCTTGATTTTATACACCTCCGGCACGACAAGTTTGCCCAAAGGGGTGCTTTCTACGCATGCCAATTTGGAGGCTCAGATCAGCACCCTTATGAAAGCCTGGCATTGGACCTCAAGCGACCATACGCTCTGCTTACTTCCCCTACACCATGTGCATGGATTGGTCAACGTAGTTTCCTGTGCACTTTGGGCCGGCGCCAAGTTGCAGTTTCTCCATCCCTTCCAAGCAGAGGAAGTGTTTTCCGTCTTTCTAGAAGGAAGGGTCAATGTCTTTATGGCGGTGCCTACCATCTATTTCAAATTGATTGCAGAATTTGACTCGTATTCAGAAAATCAGAAAAGAGCGCTTACAGCTTGTATGAGCGCCTTTCGATTGATGGTTTCGGGATCCGCAGCCCTACCTGCCTCCGTGATGGAACGCTGGAAGGAAGTATCGGGGCATACGCTTTTGGAACGCTATGGGATGACCGAAATCGGCATGGCCATAAGCAATCCCTACCAGGGCGAGCGAAGAACAGGATCCATAGGGAAAGCACTTCCAGGAGTGGAAGTTCGCTTAGTAGATGAAAGCAACGAAGATGTGGTGCTTGGAACCCCAGGAGAAATTCAAGTAAAGGGACCTGGAGTATTTGGTACCTATTGGGGCAAACCGGAAGCCACCCAAAAGGCGTTTACCGAAGACGGATGGTTTAAAACAGGCGATATCGCCGTGATAGAAGAAGATTACTTCCGCATTCTCGGTCGAGATTCGATCGACATCATCAAGTCAGGAGGCTATAAGATTTCTGCTTTGGAAATTGAGGAAGTGCTACGGAGCCATGAACGGATCAAGGATTGTGCGGTAGTAGGCATTCCTAATGAGGAATGGGGAGAATTGGTTGCCGCGGTATTGGTGACCGAAACAGCCCTAGAGCTTTCGGAATTGAAAGACTGGTTGAAAGAACGCCTCCCCAACTACAAATCACCCAAGGTATATCAGCTCTTGCCCGAGCTTCCCAGAAATGCAATGGGTAAAGTGGTGAAAAATGAACTAAAACCCTTATTTTTCTAATTCGTAGCCACACCCTGTATTTCCGACCATGATCAAAGGTTTAGCCCTACTTTCATTTTGTTTTCTAACTGGCATGTGGTGCGGAGCAATCCTAGGCACCTGGCTGGGAATTGACGCCAATGTCGGCGGAGTGGGATTTGCGATGGTGTTTTTGCTGCTCAGCAAAGAATACGTGACGAACAAAGGCTGGTGGAATGGGGAGTTCGGTTTTGGATTGGAGTTTTGGAACAAACTCTACATCCCCATTGTGATTGCCATGTCTGCAAGTTTGAACGTAAAATCAGCCCTCTCTTCTGGAGCATTGGCGCTACTGGCTGGAACGCTACCCGTCCTTCTTGCCTTTGGGGTAGTGAAAATTTTACTCAAGCAAGTCAATCCAGAAAAATGAAGGAACTCGAAGTCATACTGGATAAAAACGGGCTGATTGTCGCCTTTCTCTTTGTAGGGATCCTTACTTGGGCGGCAGATTTGTTTTCAAAAAAGGTGTTGAATGGACGCATTCCTGGATCGGCCTTGGCCATCGGCTTGGCTTTGGTGCTGGGTTACGTCGGGGGACTTTTTGGAAAAGGCGAACAGGGACTCGCAGACCTCTCCTATTTCAAAGGCTTATCGATTTTGGGAGGCTCCATGTTTCGTGATTTCGCCATTGTAGCCACGGCTACGGGGGCTAGTTTCCTCCTGATCCGCAAGAGCGGAATGCTTGGCTTGGTGTCCTTGCTTCTAGGTATCGGCCTATTCTTTGGGTTTGGGGTAGCCATTGGCTGGCTGATGGGCTACCGAGACGCAGTCAGCCTCTGTACCATCGGAGCAGGAGCCTGTACCTACATTGTAGGCCCGATCACTGGAGGTGCCCTCGGCGCTTCCTCAGAAATCATTGCCTTGAGCATCGGTACGGGAGTGGTCAAAGCCATTGCTGTCACCATGCTCACGCCCGTCCTGGCCAAATGGATTCGATTAAATTCTCCAGCTGCTGCCATGGCCTATGGGGGCATCATGGGAACTACCAGTGGAGTGGCCGCAGGATTGGCAGCCACCGACCCTACATTGGTTCCTTATGGGGCCGTGACCGCCACCTTTTATACGGGCATGGGCTGTTTGATTTGTCCTTCTTTATTTTACCTAATCCTATCCACCCTGTTGGGGTAATCCAATTTAACTACCCATGATGACTCTCGCGCGCTACTCCTACCGAATGGTACTTGCCTTGCTCCTGCTCCTGGGTGTGCAGGCTTGCAAAAATTCGGAAACCAATGAAAAGCAAGTGGAGGCTCCCTTGGCCATCGCGGAAATTGAGCAAGAAATCAAAAACTACATCTCCCGCACCACCCAGGAGAATGGGGGCTTTTTCCCCGTCAAAGACGAAAACCACGACTTGAAAATGAAGTTGGTCCGCGTCCATACCGAATACCTATCCAACTTGGGTCCCAACAGCCACTTTGCCTGTGTGGACTTGGTAGACGAAAGCGGGGACGTATACGATGTGGACTTTTTTATGGAAGGTACCCCAGGAAAAATGGCGATCACGAGTACCTCCGTGCACAAGTTGAACGGCAAGCCCTACTACAGTTGGAAACAAAAACAAGATAAAACCTGGTTTAAAATGCCCTTAGAACAATCCGATAATTCCCTACTCGGGGTTAAAGAAGGAAAAGACAGTTTCGAATTTTACTACACCGTCACCCTACCTACCCTCACTGAATCCGCAGAGATCTGGATTCCCATGGCCTTGTCCGACGCGTTTCAAGAAGTGAACGTGCTGGAGAAGAAGCTTCCTACTGGCTCCAAAATCTTGAAGGACGAGGCCAATTCCAATGAGGTGCTTTACATGAGTTTGGGTCCCGAGCACAGTGGAAAGCAGATTTCAATCAGCTATGCCGTTACCCGTAGCGAAAAGGGACCCTATGCAGCGGCCCTACCCAATCCGGCACTTTACCTGCAAGGCAATAAATTAATGCCTATTGGTGGAAGGTTTGAGGAAATTGCCAAAGAGGCCTTGGGCGAAAAAATCAAGGAATCGCAGCTCATTCAAGCCCGACGCTTGTACGATTACATCATCGAAACGATGCGCTACATGAAGTTTGGAGACTTTGGACGCGGGGATTCCAACTATGCCTGTGACTCCAAAACGGGAAATTGCACCGATTTTCACTCCTATTTCATCTCCTTAGCGCGCTCGGTGGGAATTCCTGCCCGATTTGCCATTGGAGCTTCCATTCCTTCCGACCGAAACGAGGGCGGCATGGATGGGTACCACTGCTGGGCAGAGTTCTATGCAGATGGCAAATGGTGGCCAGTAGACATCAGTGAAGCCAACAAGTACACGGCCTTGGCCACCTACTATTTTGGAAGACATCCCGCCAATCGCCTTGAGTTTACCCGAGGTAGAGACTTGGAACTCAATCCTGGTCCAAGTGCTGGGCCTTTAAACTTTCTGGTGTATCCCTACCTGGAGGTCAAGGGTAAAGAGGTCAAAGCACCGACCACCTTTACCTTTCAACGAAAATCTTGATTAAAAAAAAGGCTTTCTCGATTGTTGAGAAAGCCTTTTTTTGGTTTTATGCTGGAGTATCCTTGGAAGTGGTATCCGTTGGATGCTCTCCTCCAGCTGGATGTTCCCCACCTTCCGGATGTTCTGCAGCTTGTTCGGTCGTATCGGTGGCTTCAGTAGCCTCCTCTTTTTTGCCTCCGCAAGAAGTCAAGAGCGTAGCCGAAAAGAAGGCTACTAACATCAGACTAGCGACTGTAAATTTTACTTTTTTCATAAACAATGAGGTTAGTGTACCCTTAAGTTAGCGCTTTGAATAGAATTTAGGAAGAAGGTGCGGATATTTTTTAATGGTCAATCGGTCAACTGCTAACAATTCACTATCCACAGCAAACGGTAATCCTAGATGCAAAGCAATGTGTTACTAGAATTTGCTGTCGTCTGTCAACTGTGGACCGTTAACAAAATGACCCATTTCAAAACTAAAATTAATAAATCAGAAATTAGTGGATATTCCTCCGAATCTCCTTTACATTTGACGCAAGATCGAATGAAATGAGCTACTCTGGGCTATTTAAAAATCCGGATAAACAAATTTTAGCCCTTCAGTGGGTCAGAAAAACCAACAGTTTCGTCAGGGTAATTTTCACCTTGCTGATCTTCCTAGTTTGGATTGTTGATTTGGGTTTCCCGAATCAAGACTTCTTCCCCATCCATTCCCTCCTGTATGGCATTGCACTTTTTGTGCTGGGACAAAACTATTTGTATCGGCTCCTTTTTATTTACAAAGACGCTAGCAAAGGCCGGAAACAATTGGAAGTCTTTCTCACCTTGCTCCTTCATTTTTCTGCCTGCATTCAGTTTGGTTGGTTAGACAGCTGGATTTGGTTGCAAGCCTACGAGGCGATCCTGACCAATGTCCTCATTGTCTTGCTATTTTTCATTGAATTGAGCAGAATGAGTCTTGGAGTCAACAAACTGGCCATCCATCCGGCCTTAATTTTTATTCTAAGTTTCCTGTTGGTCATTTTTGTTGGAACGCTCCTTTTAATGTTGCCCAATGCTACCGTAGGTGGAATTACTTGGATAGATGCCTTATTTACTGCTACCTCTGCCGTTTGCGTGACCGGATTGATTGTGGTGGATACGGCGACGGTATTTACTGGCATGGGCAAAACCATCATCATGGTATTGTTTCAAATTGGCGGTTTGGGCATGATGACCTTTACCAGTTTTTTTGGCTTTTTCTTCAAAGGAAGTCAATCGCTACAAAGCCAACTCTTTCTCAAAGATTACATCAACGAAGACAACATCAGCAAGATTGGTTCTACGCTGATCAAAATCATCCTATTCACGATAGGCTTTGAGTTGATTGTGGCGGTAGGCATCTTCTTTATTGTGGATGGAAACCTATTCAGTTCGTTTTCCGATCGCTTATTTTTCTCCGTTTTTCACTCGATTTCAGCTTTCTGTAATGCAGGATTCTCCACGCTAACCAATGGACTCTATGAGGTAGGATTTCGCACCGAATACCATATCCATTTGTTATTGGCTATTTCCATTATCGTGGGAGGTATCGGATTTCCAGTCATTGTATCCTTTGCTCAAGTCCTCAAGCGAGTGTGCCTCAACTGGTTCAATATCTGGCTGAAAAAAGATTCGATGTACCACCATACTCCTCGAATCTTTAACATCAACACCAGTTTGACTACCGTATCTACCCTTATTTTGTTGGTGGTCGGATTTATTACCTATTGGATTTTCGAACAACAAAATACGCTCGCTGGACTGGAAGGTTATGGAAAATTTGTAACGGCCTTCTTTGGGTCTGTGACCCCAAGAACCGCCGGTTTTAATACCGTGGACATGACCCAACTGGCGGTTCCGACCGTCTTGATTTACTTGATTTTGATGTGGATTGGTGCTTCTCCAGGTTCTACGGGTGGTGGCTTGAAGACGACCACTTTTGCCGTAGCCGTCCTCAACGCGATTAGCATCGCCAAGGGAAAAGACCGCGTGGAGGTATTTAATCGTCAAATAGATCCAGAAACAGTCCGAAAAGCATTTGCAGTAATGCTTCTCTCCTTCATCGTAATTGGATTGGGTGTATTTTTGGTTTTGTTTTTCAATCCTGAATTAGCAATCTTGGATGTGGCTTTTGAGGTCTTTTCTGCCTTTTCTACGGTAGGATTGAGTTTGGGCATTACCGCCAAACTTACCACTGGATCCAAGATCGTAATATCCATCATCATGTTTTTGGGAAGGGTGGGTACCCTCACCGTACTCGTTGCATTTATCAAAAAAACCCGCTCCCTGCGCTACAAGTATCCGCAAGAAGGGGTATTCATCTCTTAACACAGTGCTACTATGAAATACATCATCGTAGGTATGGGAAGCTTTGGAGGCTTTCTCGCCGCCAGATTAACCGAATTGGGTCATGAAGTAGTTGGGGTAGATTCCAGCGAAATCAAGATCGAACAAGTGAAAGACAAGATCACCCATGCCATCCTCATGGATGCGACCGATGCGGAGACAGTCAAAACCCTTCCCTATAAAGACAGTGACGCAGTCATCATCACTATCGGAGAAAATGTAGGGGCTTCCATTATGGTAACGGCCATTTTCAAGCAGTTGAATGTAACCCGTTTGATCAGCCGAGCCATCAACCCGGTGCACGAAACAGTCATTAAAGCGATTGGTATCACCGAGATTTTACACCCAGAAGAGGATTCGGCAGAACGAATGGCCAAGCGTCTTCAAATGAAGAACGTGCTGGATTCCCTGGACCTTTCCGATGACTACAACGTCATTGAAGTCAAGACGCCGGAGCGCTACGTAGGCATGACCTTGGAGGAGACCAACCTCCGAAAGGAATACAAGGTCACCGTAATCACCATCATCCATGAAATGGAGCGCACCAACATGCTGGGGAAAAAATCCATCATCAAAAAGGTAGTGGGTGTGGTCAATGGAGATACCAAAATTGAGGCGGGTGACATTCTCGTGCTTTTTGGATCATCAAAAGACATCCAGCGGATCCTGGAAATGTAAGAGACCCCGAAACACCGGGGCCCACTTACTTTTTTACCCATTTTGGAACTTTAGTCTCCCTATGAGCATTTTTCAAGCGTACCCTATGCCATGAATTCCGCTCTATCCAAAATCAGCAAACAAACTTTTCCAGTCACCGGCATGACCTGCGCAGCCTGTGCCTCCAGCGTGGAAACCATCTTGATGCATACAGATGGCATTCACACCGCAGCGGTCAATTACGCCAGTTCCACTGTTTCAGTAACGTGGGACGAACGCATATCGGCACAAGGCATCGATCAAGCCTTGCAAGAAGTGGGCTACGGACTGATTATCAGCAACCAGGAGGTTCATGAAGCTGTGGCAGCTGCTCAAGCAAAAAATTACGAGCAACTCAAGCAGCAAACCCTTGGCGCTACAATCCTTTCCCTCCCTATCGTGGTACTGGGGATGTTTTTTATGGATTGGGAGCCTGGCAGATGGATGAGTTTGGGACTAAGTATCCCGGTGCTCTTCTACTTTGGGCAGCATTTTTTTACCCGTGCTTTTGCCCTTGCGCGACATGGGCAAGCCAACATGGATACCCTAGTAGCGCTAAGTACATCCATCGCCTTCTTATTTTCTGCTTTTTCTACCTTCTTTCCAGATTTTTGGCATGCTACGGGAGTACACGCGCCCGTGTATTTTGAGAGTGCAGCGGTGATCCTGGTTTTTGTTTCCTTGGGAAAAATGCTCGAGGAGCGTGCCAAAACCAAGACGGGAACGGCTTTAAAGAAACTCATCGGCTTGCAACCCAAAACCCTGACCCGATTGGTTGCTGGAATCCCGCAGGAAATTGGTCTGGAAGAAGTGGCCTTAGGAGATCGAATCCTGGTAAAGCCTGGAGAAAAAATCCCAGTGGATGGGCAAGTGCTGCTTGGCCAAAGTTACTTGGATGAGAGCATGCTCAGTGGGGAATACCTTCCGGTGGCCAAAGGTCCTGGCGATCCCGTATTTGCAGGCACCCTCAACCAGAATGGGATCCTCGAAATTACCGCTGAAAAAATTGGCAGCACCACCCTCCTCGCCCAAATCATCCAACGGGTGCAAGAAGCCCAAGGCAGCAAAGCACCTGTGCAGCGGCTCGTGGATAAAGTGTCCAGCATTTTTGTCCCGGTAGTCTTGGGCCTTTCCATCCTTACTTTTGGTTCTTGGATGGTTTTTGGAGGGGAAAATGCGCTCTCCTTCGGATTACTTTCCGCAGTATCCGTATTGGTCATCGCCTGCCCCTGCGCCTTGGGATTGGCCACTCCTACTGCACTGATGGTAGGCATGGGCAAGGGTGCTGAAAATCAAATTTTGATCCGAGATGCAGAAAGCCTCGAACTGGGTCACCAAGTCACCGCCTTGGTCCTAGACAAAACAGGTACGCTGACCCTAGGCAAACCCAAGGTGAGTACATTTTGGGATAACTCAACAGAAAGTGGAGTTGAAAGCGAAACGTTGGAAGGGATCCTGCTAGCCTTGGAGCGCAACTCCACACATCCTCTGGCCGAAGCGGTAATTTCCTTCTTGGGACAAAAGGACGTACCAAGCTACACAGTTACGAATTTCGAAAATAGACCAGGTGAGGGAATCACTGGAAAGATTGAGGGGCAAACCTATTTTCTGGGAACCAAAAAATGGATAAAATCGCTTCAAATCCCCCTACCTCACGCACTGGAGGCCATGGAAAAGGAAAGTCAAGAAAAGGCACAAACGCTGATTTGGCTGAGCAATGAAACGCAAATCCTGGCAGTTCTTGGGATCGAAGATCAAGTCAAGGAGAATGCCCAGCAGGTGGTGAAGGAATTGAAAGGCATGGGAATAAGCGTATACCTGCTGACCGGTGATCAAAATGCCCCAGCCAAGTCCGTAGCGGATCAAGTGGGAATCTCCCAGTACCAAGCCGAATGCCTTCCTGCCGATAAATCAAAGTTCATCCAAGGTCTACAGCAGCAAGGGCATGTCGTAGCCATGGTGGGCGATGGCATCAATGATGCGGAAGCCTTGGCACAGGCCGATGTCAGCATTGCGATGGGCATGGGTTCAGACATTGCACTTGATGTGGCCAAAATCACACTGATGAACTCGGATCTAGCCAAAATTCCACAGGCACTTCGGCTTTCCAGGCTTACGGTTCATGGAATTCGCCAAAATCTATTTTGGGCTTTTGTCTACAACCTAATCGGCATACCCATCGCTGCTGGACTACTTTACCCCTTTTTTGGGTTTTTACTGGACCCCATGATTGCCAGTGCTGCCATGGCCTTGAGTTCCTTGTCCGTAGTGGGAAATAGTTTGCGACTAAAAACTCGGAGCTTGGAGTAATGTAGTGCGCAATCCGTCTCAAAATTTAGTAAACTAAAAATAGATCCAAATAAATTCAATAATCTCTCTATCAATTTACTATACATGAAAAAATATACCTTCACTACCAATATTCAATGCAGCAATTGCTTATCTAAAGTAAGTCTAAAGTTGAACGAGCAATCCGGAATTCAAGCTTGGCAGGTGGATCTGCAAGATCCAGATCGTACCCTTACGGTGGAAACGGATGTACTAAACTCAGAGGATATTAAAAAGGCGGTTCTCAAGGCTGGATTTATTGCTACAGCGGTTTGAGAATTTAGAGCCTTGCCTGCAGAAAGCAGGTTGGAGATTTGAACAGGATCACTTCTTCATTCTTCAATCAGCGTTCGGCATTCGACATTATAAATGGAACAGACACCACTTTTCTATTTTGGAGTTTAATTAAACAAAAAGCAAGGAGTATCCTTTTTTACAAAAAATACGTACGTTTGTAGTGTGAAAGCCTTCATTTCCATTTGCTTATCTTTTCTGCTGCTTTTCTCCACCGTGGGAATGGCAAAAACGACGCATTGGTGCATGGGACACGAGATGGATTCCGCAATAGGTTTCGGTGAAAAGCATTTGGATTGCGGGATGGAACTTCCAGCACAGGAATCCGGTGATTCAGATCCTGCGACAGAAGACCCCTCCAGTTGCTGTGAAAACAAAACCCAGCACCTTCAAGTAGACGATGACTTTCAGGTCAGCCAAGTTGATTTTCAACTCAGCCCTTCCTTTACAATTCCTTTTATCCAAGTCTTTGTAGTTGGATTAGATTTTTTTAGCATTCAGGAGGTAGTTTTCCCTACCGAACACAGCCCACCCGCACCCAAACGGGATTTTCAGCTGCTCTACCAATCCTTCTTGATTTAATTCCAAGGTAAGCTTGTCTCAAGCTTTTCGTGAATCTCCTGTGGCTTTAGGCCTCAGGCAATTTTCATTTATCCTTTGGAATCATGATCAACCGCATAATTCGTTTCTTTTTAGAGAATAAGTTAGTCACACTCCTCTTCTTCTTGCTCATTTTGGGCTGGGGATTGGCCACTGCACCCTTCAATTGGAATCTGGGAAGTTTCCCACGTGACCCGGTACCGGTAGATGCCATTCCGGATATTGGGGAAAACCAACAAATCGTATTCACCGAATGGATGGGACGCTCTCCACAGGATGTGGAGAATCAAATCACCTATCCCCTCACCACCTCACTCCTGGGCTTGCCTGGCGTGAAGAGCGTGCGATCCAACTCTGCCTTCGGCTTTTCAAGCGTCTACATCATTTTTGAGGAGGACATCGAGTTCTACTGGAGTCGCTCACGCGTGCTGGAGAAACTCAATTCCTTGCCCTCTGGACTACTTCCTGAGGGGGTTCAACCCAAACTCGGTCCCGATGCTACTGCATTAGGCCAGGTGTTTTGGTACACCTTGGAAGGACGCGATGCGGATGGAAATCCCACCGGAGGATGGAATCCGGAGGAATTGCGAACGATCCAAGACTACTACATTCGCTATGCCCTGACTGCAGTCGAGGGAGTGGCTGAAGTAGCCTCGGTGGGGGGATTTGTCAAAGAATACCAGGTAGATGTAGATCCTGCTGCGCTCAAAGCATACGGGGTTAGCCTGATGGAAGTGATGGATGCGGTGCGCAAATCCAACCTGGATGTATCTGCTAATTCCATTGAAATCAACCAGGTAGACTACTACATCCGTGGGCTTGGATACATCGATGACCTGGAAGACTTGGATCGGGCAGTAGTGAAGGTCACCAACAATGTGCCCATCCGCCTCCAAGACGTAGCACGAATCAACTTTGGACCTCAGCCGCGAAATATGGCTGGAATCCTCGATAAAGGTGGTGCAGAGGCCGTGGGCGGAGTGGTCATTGCCCGCTATGGGGACAATCCCCTGCAAGTCATCGAAGGCATCAAAAAGGAAATCGAGCAACTCAGCCCCGGACTACCCAGCAAAACCCTGGCCGATGGAACCGTTTCCAAGTTGACCCTGGTGCCCTTCTACGATCGATCGGGATTGATCTACGAGACCTTAGGCACCCTCTATGAGGCCATCAATTTGCAAATCCTAGTCACCATCCTGGTGATCTTGGTCATGGTGGTCAATGTCAGGGCTTCCCTATTGATCTCTTCCCTCCTGCCTTTGGCGGTGCTGATGTGTTTTGTCTTCATGCGCTACTTTGGAGTGGATGCCAACATCATGGCGCTATCGGGCATCGCGATTGCCATTGGCACTTTGGTGGATTTGGGCATCATCCTGAACGAAAATATTTTACGGCACCTAGAGACAGCTCCGAAGAAGCAATCCAAACTCCAAACGATTTACGAGGCCTCAGCAGAGGTATCTGGAGCCATACTTACAGCCGTGGGTACCACCATCATCAGTTTCCTTCCAGTTTTCACTTTACAAGCTGCAGAAGGCAAACTCTTTGGTCCACTCGCCTACACCAAAACCTTCGTATTGATCGCTGCCGTAGTGATTACCTTGCTGATACTTCCCGCATTGACGCATTGGGTAGTGAGTTGGCGCAAGGTCAGCAATAAGGTAAGCCGATACGGCAATTATGCGCTCCTTCTTTTGGGACCTTTGGTCGGCATTTTTGCTTGGACCTGGGCTGGTCTTTTGCTATTCAGCTATGGAGCGATTCACAGTTTGGCTTTTCATTTTTCGGATCGTTTCGAAAAGCACAAGTCCAAAGCCATACTAGGTGCTACGCTCATTGCCATTTCCTGGCTGCTGACTACTCTATGGATGCCTTTAGGCGTTTCTGTCAGCTCCTTTGTCAATTTCCTTTTCATTGCCCTGCTTTTGTTTGCCGTACTGGGCGGATTTATGGGTTTCATCCAAATCTATCCGAAACTCCTCGACTGGTGCCTCAACCACAAGCGTGCCTTCTTGGCCTTTCCTACCTTGATTATCGGCTTGGGATTGATCATTTGGCTAGGTTTTGGGCGTGTATTCGGATTTATCCCCATGGCTACCGATGGACTAGGGCTTAATATCCGTACCACGGCACTCTGGTCGGGAATGAACCATGCTTTTCCTGGACTTGGGAAGGAGTTTATGCCTTCGCTAAACGAAGGATCCTTCCTACTCATGCCCAGTAGCATGCCTCATGCTGGAGTACAAGAAAACAAGGAGGTATTGCAGAAACTGGATATGCTCGTAGCGGCCATCCCAGAAGTGGAATTGGTCGTAGGCAAGGCCGGCAGGGCAGAAACAGCCATTGACCCTGCGCCCATCACCATGTATGAGAATACGATCAACTACAAGTCCGAATACTTGATCGATGCCCAAGGGAAACGACTTCGATTCAAAGTGGAAGATGGGAAATATGCACTGAAAACAGGAAAATTCTACAATCCAGAAACGGATTCACTTCAAAACGTAGTGGTAACTGACCTTGTTCCAGACGAATCGGGGGAATACTTCAGACAGTGGAGAGACCATATCCGTACCCCGGATGACATTTGGTCCGAGATTTTGAAGGTGGTCAACTTACCTGGGGTGACGAGTTCACCCAAACTCCAGCCCATCGAAACCCGCTTGGTCATGTTGCAAACAGGCATGCGTGCCCCCATGGGTATCAAAGTATATGGTCCAGACTTGGAAACCATTGAATCCTTTGGATTAAAGTTAGAAGGCTACCTGAAGGAAGTTCCTTCAGTCAAAAAAGAAGCGGTTTTTGCCGACCGAATTGTGGGCAAGCCCTACATGGAATTGGCGATTGACCGAGAAAAAATCTCCCGCTATGGCTTGAATGTCGTGGATGTGCAAGAGTTTGTCGAAACGGCCATTGGAGGCATGAAGTTGAGCACTACCGTAGAAGGTCGGGAACGCTTTCCGATCCGCGTACGCTATGCACGGGAATATCGGGATGATCCGGAAGCCATTGAAAATCTACAAATGCCAACTCCAGTAGGCAGCTACATTCCTCTTGGTCAGTTGGTTGACATCCAATACCGACCAGGCCCAGACATGATTCGGGGAGAAAATAGCTTCTTGGTAGGATTTGTCCTCTTGGATAAAAACGAGGGCTTCTCCGAAGTGACTGTAGTGGAGCAAGCGAAGGACTATTTGCAAGGGAAAATTGATTCCGGCGAACTGAAAGTTCCGGATGGGGTCCGCTTTGAATTTTCAGGATCCTATGAAAATCAAGTTCGCGCGGAAAAGCGCCTAGCCTTTGTAGTACCTCTTTGCTTGGTACTGATCTTCTTACTGCTCTATTTTCAATTTAGAGCCGTATCCACTACCCTCTTCGTGTTCACAGGGATCGCCATGACCTTTTCAGGAGGATTCTTGATGTTGTGGTTATTTGGGCTAGATGGATTCTTGAATATCGACATCTGGGGCACCAACCTGCGCGACCTTTTCCAAATGAAAGCTTACAACTTGAGTGTGGCCGTTTGGGTAGGATTCATAGCCTTATTCGGAATTGCTACGGACGATGGAGTGGTAGTGGCCACCTACTTGGATCAGAGTTTTGCCAAGAAAAAGCCAAGCAGCATTCTAGAAATCCGCCAAGCTGTGCTGGAAGCAGGAAAACGCAGGGTATTGCCTTGCATGATGACCACGGCCACCACCTTATTGGCCTTGGTACCCATATTCACTTCTACAGGCAAAGGTTCGGATGTAATGATCCCCATGGCCATACCTGCCTTGGGGGGTATGCTTTTGGAAGTAACTACCGTATTCATCGTGCCGACCCTGTACTGCTGGTGGAAAGAAAGAAAATTGCAACAAAGCGAAAGACTTGTATCGAGTAACGCAACCACTGAAGAACATGAAAAGTAAAAATCAATTCACCCCCCTACTCCTCGTTTTGGTGTTGGCCTTGGGTCTTTGGCTTAGCCCAAAGCAAGCCGCTGCCCAATCCTTGGAAGCGTACTTACTCGAGGCGGAAAAGAACAATCCTGGTCTTCAGGCTGCCTATGCCCGGTACCAAGCCGCCTCAGAGCAAGTCAATCAGGTGAGTCTACCCAATCCAGAACTCCAAGCAGGGTTCTTTTTGCGCCCCATGGAACGATTTATGGGCACGCAAACGGCCGATACTCGATTGATGCAGGAGTTTCCTTGGTTTGGCATGCTGCGCACCCAAAAAGAAGAAGCCTACCAAATGGCACAGGTTGCCTATTTTCAGTACCTGGAAGAGAAAAACCAGCTCTTGCTTCAACTGAGATCCAACTGGCAGGAATTGATGCTGCTGCAAGGGCAGCAACATCTGACGAAAGCCAACTTGGAGTACCTCAAAAAATACGAGGACCTAGCCCTGCTGCAATTTTCAGTAGGTACCTCTCCCACTTTCACCCCTGCGCCCTCCCTTAGTCCACTCGCGAACCAGGTAAATTCAAGCGGAAGTTCTCCAATGTCCCAAATGGGAGGAAGTAATTCGGCAAGCAGCAGTCCCACCACGATGCCTGCATCCATGCCACGAACGACCATGAATGCAGGGATTTCAGGAATGAGTTCGGTGCTCCAAATCCGTCTTCAGGTCAAGGAGCTGGAAGCAAGGCTGCAGCAACTCCAATCCAGCAGCGAGTTGCTTCGCATCCAGTTTAATCAAGTTCTTGGTCGCCCAATGACCACTGCAATCCAACTACCCAGTACCTGGGAGCTACCCACCTTACAGTTGGAAAAACAAGACTACCTGGAAAAAATACTGCAAAACCATCCCATGCTCTCCATGTATGCCGCTGAAAAGGGAGCCTTGGAGCAGCAAGGAAAAATGGCAAAATTAGAAGGAAAGCCAATGATTGGTGCGGGCGTAAACTACATGACCTTCAGGCCTAGATTAGAGAATGGAATGCCGATGGGAGGCGAAAACATGGTCATGCCCATGGTATCCCTGGGGCTACCCATTTACCGAAAGAAAATTGCCGCGAAGGTCAAGGAAGTAGAATTGCTTCAGGCAGCTACCGCAATGAAAAAGCAGGAAACAGAAAATAACCTGAGTTTAGCTTGGGCTGCTGCGTTTCGGGATTGGGAGGACAGCAAACGGCAACTCACCCTCTATTCGGAGCAGGTCGACCTGATCCAGCAACAGATCCAACTTCAAGAAACTTCCTTTACTACTGGGAATGTGTCCCTACAGGAATTGCTACAGACCCAGCAACTGCTGCTGGAGTACCAGGAAAAGCAACTCCTAGCCCAGTACCAAGGCCATCAAAGTTTGGCACGCTTAGAAGCCCTATTCAGCACAACCGCATTAAACTAGAACACAATGAAAAAATTACTTGAACATAAAGGAGCCTTAGTCCTTCTCACCTTAATCCTCGGCGCAGCCTTGGGATGGGGGTTGAAATCAGTAAGCACCGGAGAATCGGAACATAGCCACGAAGAGGCAAGTGCAAGCCTGTGGACTTGTTCCATGCACCCCAATGTCAAATTGCCCGAGGCAGGTGACTGTCCGATTTGTGGGATGGATCTGATTCCAGCCAATGCGGGTGAGGACAACGACACCAATCCACTGGTTCTAAAAATGAGCCCTGAAGCCCTAGCCATGGCCGAAGTCCAAACCCTAGTGGTGGGAGAAGGGAATGCCAAAAAAGAGTTGACACTCTCAGGCAAAATTCAAGCCGATGAGCGGGAAAACGCTTCCCTAACCGCTAGGTTTCCAGGCAGGATCGAGAAACTCTACGTGACCTTTACTGGGGAACAGGTCAAGGCAGGTCAGAAACTTGCCACCCTCTATTCCCCAGAACTAATGAATGCGCAGAAGGAACTCCTGGAGGCTGCGCGAACCAAGGCCACCTTTCCACAGCTCTATCAGGCGAGCAAGGAAAAACTTGCCCTCTGGAAGTTGAGTGCAGCCCAAATCGCGGAAATCGAGCGAGCAGGTGTGGTCAAAGAAAAATGGGATATTCTGGCCGATCAATCGGGGGTAGTCATTCAAAAAAATGTGGCCGTTGGGGATTACGTGACTACAGGATCCGTCCTCTTTACAGTGACCAATTTGAACAAACTGTGGTTGCTACTCGATGTCTACGAAACAGACCTTTCTTCGGTATCCTTGGGGGATGAAATCCAATATACCGTGGCAGGGAGAGCAGGTGAGTCCCTAACGGCTAAGGTTTCGTTCATTGATCCCCTCCTCAATTCGCAAACGCGTGCGGCCTCCCTCCGTGCTGAAATCAGCAATAGTGGGAATTCACTGAAGCCCGAAATGTTTGTTACTGCTCGATTGAAAAACAAAAATCCACAAGGCAATGCTGCCCTACTTGTGCCCCGAACAGCTATCCTCTGGTCTGGAAAGCGCTCGGTGGTGTATGTAAAGGTCCCAAATTCTTCCACCACCAGCTTTGAGCTACGTGAAGTGCAGGTGAGTCGACAAGGGGCAGATTACCGGATCGAGTCCGGCTTAAGTCCTGGGGAAGAAATTGCTGTACAGGGCGTATTTGCCATCGATGCCTCTGCGCAGCTTGCAGGCAAGCAAAGCATGATGAGTCGCCCTGCAGGATCCTATACAGAACTCTCTGCTGAATTCAGAAGCAACGGAAATGCAGTGATTGCACAGTATTTCAAACTGAAAAACGCCCTTGTGAATGATCAACTTGCCCCAGCAAAATCCGCTGCAAATGAACTGGTTCAACTGCTTTCTAAGTTCCAAAGCGGTACCCTAAAAGCTTCGGAGAAGACAGCATGGGAAGCACTCAGCAAGAAACTTACCGATGCTTCCGGTAAAATTAAAGCGGCCAAGGACATTACCGAGCTCCGAAAACACTTTGAGCTGTTATCCACAGAGGTCATCTTGCTTACGGAGAACTATGGGGTAAACCAGGAGTTGGTATACAAGGATTACTGCCCCATGGCCTTTAACAACAAAGGGGCCTATTGGCTAAGCGAAACGAAGGAAATAACGAATCCCTACTTTGGAGCATCCATGTTGGCCTGCGGAGAGGTAAAGCAGACCTATTCCAAAAAATAAGAGCAAGAGGATTCAAATCAGGGAAAGATGGAAGATCGAAGTTCCTTAGTTTCTGGATTTAGGTAACCTTTATTCCAGGCGCTTTCGATTTGCCTTCTTCTCCGCGTGGGCTTTCTTGGACTTCAATCGGTCTTCTATCGCTCCTTTGCTGGGACGTGAAGCCTTGCGAACCTTCTTTTTCTGGAAAGAACTGCGGAGCAATTCGTAGAATTTCGCAATCACGGCGGCTTTGTTTTGGAGTTGGGAACGCGTTTCCTGTGCATACAACTGCAAAATACCCGATTGATCTACCTTATTCTTATTTTTTTGAATAAGAGTCAGTTTTTCCTCCTCGGTAAGTACCTGAGAGCCCATCACCTCAAATTTGAGCAGTACTTTGGTTTCCACCTTATTCACATGCTGTCCACCTGCTCCACCTGATCGAGCAGTGAGAAAGTCCAATTCAGGTAAAAAATCACCACGCTTGATTCGAGTTTGAAGGGAGTTTACCGACATGCCAACAGAAAAAATTGAGTTCCAATACTTGAAACAATCCGGATTTTTGATTTGTTCAAATCAAGGAAGCATTGTGTACCTTTGCATTGGATTGAACTAACAGAGTTCAATCCCCTAGTGTCCCCTAATGGACCTTTACTCCATTAACCACTACCTTATGAAAAGAAAACCTCGAGTTGTCGTCGGCCTTTCGGGCGGCGTCGACAGCAGCGTGGCTGCCAAACTTTTAATCGACCAAGGCTACGAAGTCATCGGCATGTTTATGAAAAACTGGCACGATGAGTCGGTCACCATTTCAAACGAATGCCCTTGGCTAGAGGATTCTACAGACGCCATGCTCGTCGCAGAAACCCTCAACATCCCCTTTCAAGCCATCGATCTGAGTGCGGAATACCAGGAGCGGATCGTGGACTACATGTTTGCCGAATACAGTGCCGGCCGTACGCCCAATCCAGACATCCTCTGCAACCGAGAAATCAAATTTGACATCTTCCTCAAAGCCGCCATCCAATTGAAGGCTGACTTTGTGGCCACAGGACATTACTGCCAGAAGGGAGAATTCCTTCAAAAAGGTCAGCCAATCTACCAATTGCTTGCCGGTGCAGATGCCAACAAAGACCAGAGTTACTTTCTCTGCCAACTGTCCCAAGGACAATTGGCAAAGGCCCTTTTCCCAATCGGACATCTCCAAAAATCTGAGGTTCGGGAGATCGCCAAGCAAGCAGGCTTGATCACCGCCGAAAAGAAAGACTCCCAAGGACTCTGCTTTATCGGGAAAGTGCGCCTACCTGACTTCTTGCAGCAGCAACTGAAACCCAAAGCGGGGAAAATCATTCAAATTCCTGAAGAATTTCCTGCTTACAAAACGCAGCTTGTTCCTTCGGGAATTCCACCTCAAAACTGGACACAGGAGCAATTGGAATCGGTCTGTACCCCCATTTCCTACCAACCTACCCAAGGAAAAATCCTCGGAGATCACCGTGGGGCACATTACTTCACGGTAGGGCAACGCAAGGGATTGCAGGTAGGTGGAACGGGTAAACCGCTCTTTGTCATCGCTACCGACACGAAAGAGAATGTCATCTACACGGGTTTGGGTGAAGGGCATCCGGGTTTAAACCGATTTGGACTTTTTGTGTCCCAAGATCAGGTGCATTGGATTCGGGAGGATCTCCAACTGCAACCTGGAGAATCCGCGGTCTATTCGGCTCGAATTCGCTACCGGCAGCCGCTAACCAAAGCCACCCTGATCCAGTACCCTCATGTGCTCTATGTGGTCTTTGAACAGGCACAAAAAGGAATTGCCTCCGGGCAATTTGTAGCCTGGTACCAAGGGAATGAATGCATTGGCTCCGGAACCATTGACTAAGTTGGCTATGCATTCACTCCTGCTTACCTCCCCTTCCCATGCTTGAGATTCTTTTCGAGGACCAAGAACTTGTGGTGATCAATAAGCCAGCGGGCTTGTTGGTACACAAAACCGCGCTTGCCTTTGGAGAGGAAGAAAATGCCCTCATTCAACTTCGGGATCAAATCGGAAGCTGGGTAGCGCCAGTTCATCGGCTGGATCGTGCCACCAGCGGCTGCTTGCTATTTGCCAAAAACGAACAAATCCTTCCCCAATTGCAGGGCATGTTTATGGAGCGGGACATTCAAAAAACCTACCGCTGTCTGGTTCGAGGCATCCCTGCAGAAAAAGAAGGGCTCATCGACCATCCCCTCCGAAGTGAGCGGTCGGGCAAGCTTCAGGAGGCCCAAAGCAAATACAAAGTTTTGGCAGAGACCGAACAGCCCTTCAACAGCACCGGAAGGTATCCCACTAGCCGCTATAGCCTACTGGAAATTGAGTTGCTCACCGGGCGAACCCATCAGATACGCAGGCATTTGGCACATATCCGACATTACATTTTGGGAGACAAAAAGCATGGAGACAACAAGCAAAACCAGTATTTTGAAACGCACTTTGGCTTGGAGCACCTACTCCTCCATGCGTGGCGGTTGCAATTCACCCATCCCACAAGCGGGAAAATCCTTTCTGTTGGCTGTGCACTACCCCCACATTTTCAGCATATTGTTAAAAAATTAGGGTGGGCGGACTCCCAACTTTCTTTAGCACCCACTTCAAATCCCGATTTTAAGTTACTTTAGTACTTTCCCTTTCTTCTACTCATGAAAAAAATCGCTCTATTTCTTTTTGCTGGTCTGGTATGCAGCCCAGCTCTTTTTGCTCAAAAGCAGGATATTGAAAAGCGCTTTGCTACCAAAGATGCAATCGCACAGTTTACCTACCTCGCCTCCGATGCCCTGATGGGTAGAGATCCCATTCGGCCAGAGATGAAAATGGCTTATACATTTATCGCGCAGGAACTTGAAAAATCGGGAGCCAAACCCCTTCCTGGAGGGAATGGATACTACCAAGATATCCCCTTCAATTTATCTTCTCCTCCTACCAAAGGATCCGTTCAATTGGGAAACTTTTCCTTTTCCCAAGGGCAAAACCTATTGGTATTGGATGGCAACTCCTTCTCTGGCACCTACGAAGTAGTGGAAGTAGGCTTCGGTTCGGTGGAAGAATTTGCAGGAAAGGACCTCAAAGGAAAGATTGCCATCAGCAACGTGGGAGCCCCCAATAAATTTAGCCCGAATCAATTATTTGCTGAGGGCAGAGCCAAGGCAAAACGTGCCAAAGATGCGGGAGCAGTAGCTTTGATTGAGCGATTCAATGTACCTTCTGTGCCTTGGCAATTGGTTTCAGGCTTCCTTAATCGGCCACAAATGGGTATGGCTCAAGGAGAAACAGGCAACCTTCCCTACCTCTGGGTAGAAGATTTAAAAAACCAGTTGACCGGTACCAACCTAGGCAATGCCACCCTAGCAGTCGAAGGAAAAGTGAATCGAAAGATCGACGGCAAAAACGTATTGGCGATGATTGAAGGAACAGACCCACAATTGAAAAACGAATACATCCTCCTTTCCGCACATTACGACCACGTGGGTGTGGGCACTCCAGATGAAACGGGAGATTCGATCTACAACGGTGCGCGAGACAATGCAGTAGGAACCGTAGCGGTTCTCAACGCAGCCCAGTATTTTGCCAAAAATCCTCCCAAAAGATCTATCCTATTTGCCCTTTGGACAGCAGAGGAAAAAGGCTTGCTAGGTAGTGCCTACTTTGCAAACAACCCCTTGATTCCCTTGAATCAAATCGTGTACAACTTGAACATTGACAATGCGGGCTACAACGACACCTCCATCATCACGGTGATTGGTTTAGGTAGAACCAGTGCAGACTTCATGATCAATGAAGCGGTAGCGGAGTTTGGATTGACTGCCAAGGCAGATCCTTCGCCCGAGCAAGGGCTTTACGACCGCTCGGACAATGTCAACTTCGCCCGTAAGGGAATTCCTGCTCCCAGCTTTACCCTCGGCTTCACTGCCTTTGACGACGAAATCAACAAGTATTACCACAAGGCAGCCGATGAGGTGGATAGTTTTGACTTGAACTATGCGCAGCTGTATTGGAAATCTTACATCCTATCTGCTCAAAAAATTGCGAATTGGTCCCAAAAACCACAGTGGACTGCTGGCGACAAGTACGAGGAAGTGGGGAAGAAATTGTACGGGAATTAAGTAAAAAGTACCATGTACCATGTACAAAGTATGAGATACGAAGTACGAAATACGATGGAAATAGAGTAGAAATAGACTGCGCTTCGCTCCTTGAAATAGCTTAAAATAAGAAATTAGAGGCAGGAGCCGAGACTAAAAGTTGTTAGCCACATAGTCACATAGGATTCGCTTTGTGACTATGTGGTTTTTTTT
>JACCDS010468656.1_pt1 | contig 22099 bp, 18 predicted proteins | sample 7446441 | NCBI WGS metagenome assembly JACCDS01 (sample SAMN15323445, study PRJNA562643) | freshwater metagenome | isolation source: river surface water | place: USA:Blue River Watershed | collected 2017-08-17 | reverse complement strand
TTTTCATTCTTTTCAAATATCAGCAAATGTAACGGCACAATTTGTGTTTTTGTTACGAATTTTGGAGCAACAAACTTTTTAACATGCAACAACAGGTTTTATTCAATTATGCCGACATTCAGCCGCCTAAATTCCCCAAAACAAGGCTTAAGAACTTTATAGCCAATCTCTTTGCGCAGGAAAACAGACGTCTTCAACATTTACAGTATGTTTTTTGCAGCGACGAATTCCTGCTTGGCATCAATCGACAATTTTTAAACCACGATTATTACACGGATATTATCACCTTTGACCTTTTAAACGACAACTCCTTACCCACTGAAGGGGAGATTTACATTAGCATCGAAAGGGTAAAGGATAACGCCAAAACCCACAATGTAAGGTTCAACGAGGAGCTGCTTCGAGTTGTTTTTCATGGAGCGCTACACCTTTGCGGCTATCTCGATAAATCCGATGCAGATATTATACTAATGAGAGAAAAGGAAAATTACTACATAGGCCAATTTGTTTTGGAATCATAATTTGTTTCACGTAACACGGTTTCGGGCGGGAACAGGTTTGTAAAAATGCTTAATTTTGAAAAGTGGTTTCACGTAACACGGTTTCGGGTCGGAACAATTGATAAGTCAATCTTGAATTTATGGATAATGTGCAGGATGTGGGAGCTGATTTGTGGAAGGCAAAAGAGAAGCGGAAGTGGCAAATTGCTTTGCGTAGGTATGTGTTTAAAGAAAATAAAGCGTTTGCTTATGCTCCTTATTTCGGTATTGGGGTAGATGCTTTTCGACGATGGATTGCTTTGCAGTTTGGTGATGGATTAGGGTGGGATAATTTTTCTTCGAAATGGCAGTTTGGCCATGTTTTGCCAATGAGTTGTTTTGATTTTAACAAAGAAGAGGATTTGCGTTTGTGTTGGAATTTTGTCAATGTTCGCGTTGAGCCGCTTGATAAACTACAGGGTGCTTGTGGGTTTAAGGGTGGTGATTTACTAAAAGCTAGATTGTATTTTAGGGAATTGTATGCTCGGTCTCAGAGCGAATTGGTGTTGCGTTTTTTAACAAAAATCGAGTCTATTGAGGAGGATTTTTTGGCTAGTCAGCCTGCTTCTGCAGCATTGGGTGCTTTTTTGCTAGAGGAAGCAAGTTGTTTGCGTCAAATTGCAGCCTTCGATGCGGAGGCTTTTTTAAAGTTGAACGAGGGTGTTCTTTTGGAGGAAATTCTGGCTGAGCAACAATTAATGGCTAGGTTTGGATAGTGTTGTTTTGTGCTTGCTGTTAAGATGTTTTACTTTTGTAGTTTCATGTACTTAAATAAAAAAAATGTTTCCAAATTACGATGTTATAGTGGTGGGTGCTGGTCATGCGGGTTGTGAGGCTGCTGCGGCGGCGGCTAATATGGGGAGTAAGGTGTTGCTGATAACCATGAATATGCAAACGATTGCTCAAATGAGTTGCAATCCGGCAATGGGTGGAATTGCAAAAGGGCAAATTGTTCGAGAAATTGATGCTCTTGGCGGTTACAGTGGCATTGTTTCTGATGCTAGTATGATTCAGTTCAGAATGTTGAACCGAAGCAAGGGGCCTGCTATGTGGAGTCCTCGTTGCCAAAGCGACAGAATGTTGTTTGCTGCAAAATGGAGAGAAATGCTAGAGCAAACGCCCAATGTCGATTTTTATCAAGACATGGTGCAGTCCATTATTATTAAGAACAACCAAGCTTGTGGTGTGGTAACGGGATTGGGGCATCGAATTGCCGCAAAATCTGTAGTGGTAACAAGTGGAACGTTTTTGAACGGAATTATCCATATTGGCGAAAAGCAATTTGGTGGTGGTCGCGTAGCAGAAAAAGCTGCAATCGGCATTACGGAGCAGTTGGTTGCTTTGGGCTTTGAAAGTGATAGATTAAAAACAGGTACTCCGCCAAGAGTAGATGGTCGTAGTTTGGACTATTCTAAAATGGAAGAGCAAAAGGGTGATGATGAAATAGTGGGATTTTCTTTTTTAGAGGTGCCAAAAATTACCGCTGCACAGCAGCGTAGTTGCTTTATTACATACACCAATTCGGACGTACACGACATTCTTAAAACCGGTTTTGATAGAAGTCCTATGTACCAAGGAAGAATTGAAGGCGTAGGGCCTAGGTATTGCCCGAGTATAGAAGATAAAATCAACCGATTTGCTGATAGAGATAGACATCAGTTGTTTGTGGAGCCCGAAGGCTTTAATACGGTAGAGATTTATGTAAATGGATTTTCTACCTCTTTGCCGGAAGAGGTGCAAATACAAGCTTTGAGAACGGTACCTGGTTTTGAAAATTGTCGCATTTTTAGACCGGGATACGCTATTGAGTACGATTATTTTCCACCAACACAGCTTCGCTATACGTTGGAAACCAAGCAACTTAATAACTTGTTTTTTGCGGGTCAAATTAACGGTACTACAGGATATGAAGAAGCAGCTTGTCAAGGATTGATGGCAGGGATCAACGCGCACCAAAAAGCCTTTCATTTGCCACCGTTTATACTGAAACGCAGTGATGCTTATATTGGTGTATTGATTGACGATTTGATTAGTAAAGGTACCGATGAACCCTACCGAATGTTTACAAGTAGGGCAGAGTATAGAACCTTGCTAAGGCAGGATAATGCAGATTTACGACTAACAGAAATGGGCTATCAGCTTGGATTAGCAAAGGAAAATAGGATGCAATTGGTTAGGGCTAAGCAGGAGGGCGTGGCACAAGTAAAACAAGTGGTAGAAACTTTTTCTGTAGAACCTGCCGAAATCAATCCTTATTTCGATACATTACAATCGGCTCCTGTTACCGAAAAGCAAAAAGCTACTAAATTGATTTTGCGTCCCAATGTTTCGTTAACAGCAATGTTGCCTTATGTTCCTAAATTACAGAGTGCCTTACAGCACATCGCTCCGGACGTGTTGGAACAGGCCGAAATTCAAATCAAATACGAACGTTATATAGAGAAGGAAAAAGAGGTGGTGGATAAAATGAGTCAATTAGAAAATGCCCTTATTCCGGACAATTTTGACTACGATAAAATACACGCAATTTCGAACGAAGCATTGCAAAAGTTTAAGCGCATACGTCCGGCAACATTAGGACAAGCATCACGTATTTCGGGTGTTAATCCGAGCGATGTTCAAATTTTAATGGTATACATGGGCAGGTAACAATTAATAAATACCCAGTGTTTTTTTGTACTATAACAACTAACTAACTATTTGGGTGGTGCTTACAAGATAGATAGCGTTCTGAAGTTGTATTTGTTTACTTTATTACACAAATTACATCCGTAGTGGATATGGTTCTTTTTGTCTCGATTGGGCAAACGTTAGAGCCTTATTTGCTACGGATTGTTTGTTTGCAGTACGTTCAATAGTTGCTGTAACTGTTGAATGGTGCCAACGCCACTTTAGCTTAATAGTAGTACTTGCCCCTGGCTCATCAAGAAAAAAGGCTACCGTGTAGCCGTTAAAAAGATGTGGTACATTGCTTCTTCTTGAATGTTGATATACAGTTGTTATAATTTACCTATTGTATTTGTATAGCTCGGTAAGTTAGAGGTGCTGTCTATTGTCCAAAAGTGTGTGGCATAGGGTAGCTGATTGCCACCAATGTACTGTTCTATTTGTAAGATGGTTGTTTTTTGGAAAGGTAGTAGTTTGGGGAGTGGGAATAATTGTATTGTTGAATCGTATGGTTTTGGATAACTCGCGGCAAATTCGGTGTATAAAATTCTATACAAGCTATCACATCCTTTAAGCAATACACTTCTGTGTCCTATGCTTATATTGCTTATTTGGAACACCAAAAACCCTTTCCATGCGCCAAGGTAGGTGTTGGTATAGGCTTGTGTGTTTTGTAGCTGTTTTGCAATAGCAGAATCGTTTTTGCAACTATAAGCCAATTCGGCATCTAGTTGTAAAATGTGTTTCTGATATTGCTGTAGTAGGCTTTGTGTAGCTGTTAATTGGTAATGGTTAATGGTATCGCTTTTGCCATTGGCCACTAATGTTGGCCATAAAGTATTGTTGATAGGAGTGGTGCATGGCGCGGTTGGTTTTTGCTTAGGTACATTACAACTTGCGGCAAGACATCCTAGCGTGAACAGTATGACTAACGTACGTACAGCGCGTAACGAAATGGATAACATAAAAAGGAGCGAGATTGAGGATTGGCAGGAATATTTGTACAATAAAAAAGGCTTCGATTGCTCGAAACCTTTTGTTTGCTCCCCAATCAGGACTTGAACCTGAGACCCTCTGATTAACAGTCAGATGCTCTAACCAACTGAGCTATTGAGGAGTTTGTTATTCCCCTTTCGGGGCAGCAAAAATAAGTGTTTATTCATTTCTGCAAAATCTTTTTTTGAAAAAACAACTACTTTTTTTTCTACAACAGCATAATGGTCGACGAAAGGCCTTTGAAGAAACAAAACCAATGCAATCAAAGGCGTATATTTGCACACTTATTTTAAAAAAGCAAATTATGTTCAACAAACGTGTAAAAATAAAAACCTTGCTAGCAGCCGACCAAACCGACTATCAAGTAACCGTTATGGGTTGGGTTCGCACTTTTCGCAACAACCAATTTATTGCTTTAAACGACGGTAGCACCAACCATAATTTGCAAATAGTGGTAGCACTAGGTAGTTTAAACGAAGCTATCCTAAAACGCATTACCACCGGTGCTTCTTTAAAAGTGACGGGTACTGTAGTGGCTAGTTTGGGTAAAGGGCAAAAAGTGGAAGTCAATGCCGAAACCATAGAAATACTTGGCGATAGTGATGCTGAAAAATTTCCGTTGCAGCCTAAAAAACATAGTTTGGAATTTTTACGCGAAAAAGCACATCTGCGCTTTAAAACCAACACTTTTGGCGCCATTTTTAGAGTGCGCCATGCATTAGCGTTTGCTGTTCACCAATTTTTCAATAGTCGTGGTTTTGTATACCTACACACACCTATTATTACGGCTAGCGATGCCGAGGGAGCCGGTGAAATGTTTAGGGTAACTACTTTGCCTATGGATGGCACAGCCCCTAAAAATGAGGATGGAAGCATTAATTACAACGAAGATTTTTTTGGCAAAAGCACCAACCTTACGGTAAGCGGACAGCTAGAAGGCGAACTAGGTGCCATGGCTTTTAGTGATATATATACATTTGGCCCAACATTTAGAGCCGAAAACAGCAATACGGCACGTCACTTGGCTGAATTTTGGATGATTGAGCCCGAAGTTGCCTTTAACGATCTTGAAGACAATATGGATTTGGCAGAAGACTTTATCCAATATTTAATTAAATACGTAATAGACAACAACCTTGAAGATCTCGAATTTTTGGATCAACGGTTGGCTGAAGAAGAAAAGCAAAAGCCGCAAAACGAACGTCAGGAATTTGGTTTGTTGGAAAAGCTGCGCTTTGTAACCGATAATAAATTTGAACGAATTACCTATACAGAGGCCATACAGATTTTGTTGGATTCGCCACATTACAAAAAGAAAAAGTTTAAATACGAGGTAGCGTGGGGTATTGATATGCAAAGCGAACATGAGCGCTATTTGGTAGAAAAACACTTCAAAAAACCTGTTATCGTTACCAATTATCCTGCAGCTATTAAAGCCTTTTATATGCGCTTAAATGATGGTTGTGAGCCTGGTAAACAAACCGTTGCAGCAATGGATATTTTGGCACCTGGTATTGGCGAAATTGTAGGTGGTAGCCAAAGAGAAGAACGATTGGACAAATTAGAAGCTCGTATGGCCGACATGCACATTCCTACCGAAGAAATGAGTTGGTATTTGGATACCCGTCGCTTTGGTACGGTACCTCATGCCGGTTTTGGTCTAGGTTTTGAAAGAATGGTACTGTTTGTTACGGGAATGACCAATATTAGAGATGTAATTCCTTTTGCAAGAACTCCCAAAAACTGTGAATTTTAAAACCAATCAGTAACGTTAGATCAATCAGGGAAGTTATTTACCTACTAAAAATGAATGTGTTAAGATGTTAACACTATATTGGTAAGGGTGTTGTTTGGATAAGGTTTTTGTGGGTTTGCTTCGTCTATTTCCATGATGTTACAACATTTTTAGTCCTTCAATCGTATATAGTTACAAAAAAATTATGAACGCCTTTGTAGAACGCTTACAAGCTGCTTTAGCCCCTCATAGGGCGCAATTGGTATCACATCCTTTATACAGCCAACTTCACAACATACCACACATTCGGTTATTTACCAGCTACCATGTGTTTGCGGTTTGGGACTTTATGAGTTTGGTAAAAAGTTTGCAGCAGCAACTTACTTGCGTGCACACGCCTTGGATGCCGGTAGGCAATGCCAATACTAGGTATTTAATCAATGAAATAGTACTGGGCGAAGAAAGCGACGTAGATGCTAGCGGTAACCGCATCAGCCATTTTGAATTGTATTTACAGGCTATGCAACAAATGGGTGCAGATAGTACCGCAATAGAACAATTATTGGTGTACGTACAAAACGGTACTCCCGTAGACAATGCATTACAACAACTTCAATTGCCTCAGGCGATACAACGGTTTGTTAACTTTACCTTCGATACCATAAACAACGCACCTGTTTGGGTACAAGCGGCAGTGTTTACTTATGGTCGAGAAGATTTAATTCCCGATATGTTTTTATCCTTGGTCAAACAGTTGTCGCAGCAGTACCCTGCGCTGTTATCTATTTTTACCTATTATTTAGAACGACATATAGAAGTGGACGGCGAACACCACAGCCAATTAGCGGCACAAATGGTGGCCGAACTGTGCGGACAAGATGCGCACAAATGGGAGGAAGCTACACAAGCAGCTATTGCAGCATTGGAACATAGGATTGTGTTGTGGAACGATGTGTATGCTGCTATGCAACAGTCTGTTCACATTTAGTGGAACTGTAAACCTTGGTAATGAAGCAATAAATATGTTTGTAAGCAGTTTTTTTCAGTAAAACAGATTTTTTTCTGGAAATACTTGCGCGAAATAAGAAAAGTACTATATTTGCACTCCTTTACGGATGGTGCGGTAGCTCAGTCGGTAGAGCAAAGGACTGAAAATCCTTGTGTCGCCGGTTCGATCCCGGCTCACACCACTTTAAATGAATAAAACCCACGACTATCGTGGGTTTTGTGTTTTAGTGCACAAAACAGGGCACAGTTTGTAAAAAGCAATGGGTTTATGGCATCACAACTTTGAGTTGAGCAACCTGCCACTAGTGATGTAAAAATACAAGGAACTCATTCGCCTCCTCCCTACAGATTTACTAAAAATCTTGCTATACATCATAAGTCAATACATTATTCGCTATAAATATTGCTTATTTGCAGTTGGTATTTTTCCATAATTACCTTGCGTTTAAGGCTCAGTTTGGGTGTTAATTCTCCGGCTTCTATGCTCCACTCTTTGGGCAAAAGGGCAAAGGCTTTTATTTGTTCTACTTTGTTAAAAGGTTGGTTGAGTTGGTTTACTAATTTTTGGTACTTGGCTAATACTTCGGGCATAGCTATTGCTTGTTCGTTGGTAGTAAATGTGTAGCCCTTGTGTAGCATCCATGCTTTTAAATGTGCAAACGCAGGCACAATAAGGGCTCCAACAAATTTTCGTTCGCTGCCAATCACCATTATTTGCTCTATAAATGGATTTTCTTTAAATTGATTTTCAATTGGTTGAGGAGCTACATATTTGCCGCCACTTGTTTTGAATAGTTCTTTTTTACGATCGGTAATTTTTAGATACCCACCATTTTCCCAAATACCAATGTCGCCGGTATGCAACCAACCATTGATAATTGTTTCGGCTGTAAGGTCCGGACGTTTGTAATAGCCTTCCATAACACAGGGTCCGGCAACCAATATTTCGCCATCTTCAGCAATTTTGACTTCAATACCATTGATAGGCACTCCAACCGTTCCAATTTTACGACCGCTATTGGCTTTTCGGTTAACAGAAATAACAGGACTGTTTTCGGTTGGGCCGTAACCCTCATAAACAGGAATTTGTGCTGCATTAAAAATATGTAGCAATTTGAGTTGGCATGCTGCACCACCCGTTACAATAAACGAAATATTGCCGCCCAAAGCTTGTCGCCATTTGCTAAATACCAATCGGTTGGCTAATTGAAGCTGTTTATTGAACCACCATCCTTTGTTTTGGTGATAGTCGTATTGTTCTGCTAGGTGCAAAGCCCAATAAAACAACGCTTTTTTGATGCCGGTGAGCTGACTGCCCGTAAGCATGATTTTTTCGAATACTTTTTCTAGCAATCGCGGAACGGTAGTAAAACCATCGGGTTTAATTTCTCGTAGGTTATCGCCAATAGTTTCCATGCTTTCGGCATAATAAATGCCAATACCACTAAACAGATAAATATAGGTAACCGTTTTTTCAAAAATATGATTGAGGGGTAAAAAGCTCAATACTTTTCCTGAAGGATTGTCTTCAAAAGGAAAACTTTCTTTACTGAACATGACGTTGCAATAAATATTATTGTGACTAAGCATAACCCCCTTAGGAGTGCCCGTTGTGCCCGAAGTGTAAATGATGGTGGCAATGTGAGAAGTAGGAATACTTTGTTTAATGTGTTCCATTTGCATCATGGCATCGTTGGTTGCTAGTTGTAGTACGGATTGCCAATGTGTAGCACCAGGAATAGCATCGAAAGTAATTACATCTTTCAGCGAAGCAACATTGGCTTTAATGCTATTTACTTTTTGCAGCATTTCGGTATTACTAACAAATACATACGTTACTTGTGCATTATTCAATATAAATTCTACTTCGCTTGCATTAGTGGTTGGGTAAATAGGTACTAAAATAGCACCAATTTGTTGTACGGCTAAGTCGGTAAAAACCCATTCGGGACGGTTATTGCTGATAATGGCAATTTTATCGCTGTTTTCAGCCGTCATATCGCGGCCACTTACCCCAAGTTGCAATAAACCAGCACTTAATTGATTAACAATGGTTTTTGCTTTTTGTGTACTGATGGTTTTCCATTCGCCGTTTTGTTTGGCGGCCAACATATCCGTTTTTGGGAAGTTTTGCAATTGATGATCGATGCTATCGAACAAGCGTTTTCTGTTTTCCATAAGCATGGCATTGGTTATCGTAGAACAAAATAATGTACAAATATAAGTGCCTGATTAAAATAGATTAAATGAAAATGCACCAAGCTTCCTATTGAAGTGCGGGTGTTGTAAAGTGAAAAAGACAATGCACATACCCTTTCGGCTTTACTCAACAACACAACAACAAAAAAAAGGCAAGTATGTTGTTTAACAGGCTGAATGCAGTTATCAAGGTTCGCTACACAGAACATAAGTTGATATAATGAACCATTCATCAATAGGGAGTAGCATTTGCAACTAGTGTTTCTGCTAATATGGCCGGCTTGTTGTAATTTGTAGCATGATTTTGTGTAGCCATATGCGCAGCATTTTGTTTCTACTTGCTTGGTGGATAGCACCTCCAACCAAGGGATATGCCCAAACAAGCAAGCCGGTGGCAAAACTCATTACTCGCTTTGGTTTTGTACAACTAACAGGGGGTGTTACAGTGGTACAAGCCACAGTAGACGCAAAGCAAGACACGCTAAATTTTATTTTGGATACCGGTTGTGGCGGCATTTCTATCGATTCGGTAACCGCCATGCAAATGGGCTTTCAAATGGTACAAAGCCAGAAAACCATAACGGGAATAGCAGGAAAAAAACAATTGTGGTTCAGTTACAACCACACCTTGCATTTACCGGGTTTGCAGATAGATAGCGTTCATTTTCATGTAAACGATTACGAAATACTCAGCAGTGCTTATGGAATTAAGATTGATGGCATTTTAGGGTATGGTTTTTTAAGTAGGTACTTAGTTGCCATTGATAACGACAACATGCAATTAAGTGTTTATACATCCGGTAGTTATCACTATCCATCTAAAGGATATTTATTAAAGGCCAATTTTGCCAGCATACCAACAATGGCAGCATTAGTAGGCGACCAAAAGGTGGCTTGGCAACGCTTTATTTTTGATACCGGAGCCGGTATATGTATGCTTTTTTCGGAAAATTTTGTGGCAGATAATCAATTGTTACCTGCTAAACGAAAACGCTTTGCCACGCTGGCGGAGGGTTTAGGAGGAAAAACAGACATGCAGTTAACCTATGTAGATAAAGTACAAATTGGTAAATACCGGTTTAAAAAAGTGCCTGTTTATGTTTTTAACGATGCATATGGGGTAACCGCTTATCCGCAATTGGGGGGCTTAATTGGCAACGATTTGTTGCGCCGTTTTAATGTAGTACTCAATTACCAACAACAACACATTCACTTATTACCCAATAGCCATTTTAAGGACCCTTTCGACTATGCGTACTCCGGATTGGGTGTTTATCAAATCAACCATTTGGTACAAGTGATGGATGTGGTGCCCCATTCGCCTGCCGAAAAAGCCGGATTTTTGGTTGGAGATGTGATAGTTGCCATGGATAATCAATTTGTAAATAATGTGCAGCCTATCAAATCGGCACTGCAAAATGCAGGTACTCAGGTTCGCTTTGTGGTACAACGACAGCAACAATTGCGTCTGCTATCGCTGAAAGTAAAAAGTATTTTACATTAAAAAACGCCTTAAAAATGGCCATTAAATTGTTCCATTCGTTTAAAATCAGTAGTTTTAGTGTTTAACAAATAGCGAATGAAACAGTTTTTGATGTGTATAGGGGTGTTGGCAATAGTGGGTATTACAAAAGCACAACCACCGGCAAATTATTATAAAAATGCGAGTGGAAAATCGTGTAGCGATTTAAAAACGGCATTGAAAACGATTGTTACGGTTGCATCAAAACAATCTTACGCAAGTCTTTGGACTCAATACCCTATTTCCGACATCAAGCCGCGTACAATAGGTTCTGGTTCTGCCAATGTTATTTGGGATATTTACTCTTCTAAGGCTGCCGGCGAAGCAGATCCATACCAATATACACCAAGTGTCAATCAGTGTGGAACATATAGTGGCGAAAACAGTTGCTACAACCGCGAACACTCTGTACCGCAAAGTTGGTTTGATGGCAACACCAATATTCCTGGGCCTGCAACAGATTACCTGCATATTTATCCAACTGATGGTCATGTTAATGGCAAACGTAGCAATTTTCCGTACGGAGAGGTAGCCAATGCAAGTTATACTAGTTTGAATGGCAGCAAACTAGGTAGTTCGGCTGTAGCAGGCCTAACGGGAACTGTTTTTGAACCCATCAACGAATTTAAAGGCGATGTAGCACGTGCTTTTTTGTATTTTGTAACTTGCTATCAGGACAGTATCACAAGTTGGTCTACTTTCGCTGATGCAAAGCAAGCGTTTGATGCCAATAGCTTCCCTTCTGTAAAAGTGCCTTTTTTGCAATTGATGATCAAATGGCACAACCAAGATCCGGTAAGCGATAAAGAAAGAAATAGGAATAATGCATCCTATACATTTCAAAGAAATAGAAACCCCTTTGTAGATAGTCCGCAATATGTAAACTTAATTTGGAACAATACCTGTCCGGGTTTAAGCACACTGCCTGCCAAAATTGTTTTATTTACCGGTAAAATAAACAACCAATTTGTGCAATTGCATTGGAAAACGGCAAACGAAGTTAATATTGACCAATACATAGTAGAACGCAGCACCAACGGAGGGGAATTTGAACCTGTAGGCACTATTGCCCCTAATATCTCCAACAATTATGTGTTTACGGAAAATGCATCCGCCTTACAAGGAAAACCTGTTTTGTACCGAATTAAAATAATAGATAACGATGGAACGGTTACTTATGGTCAAGTATTGCAAATATCGGTTCCTGTAGGTATTGGCTACCAAATAGTAACTAACCCTGTACATCATCAACTCATTATTCGTTCCAATAATCCTGCCGCAGTGGAACAAGCCGAGGTAAAAATTGTGAGTTTAGTTGGTCACGTATTGTACAAAGGGACATATAGCTTCCAAAATAAGCAAGTGCTAGTTCCCGTACAATCTTTATGTAACGGAACCTATTTGGTGCATGTAACCGCAGGTCAACAAACTTGGGTATCTAAAATGGTGGTACTGCAATAAAAATAACTAGTTGCGTGTTTGGCGAATTAAATTAGGTACATATTGGCAAGCGCCTTATTGTGTAAGGCTACTGCAATATGTATTTCAAACATTTTACTTGAGCAAAAGCCCTAGTAATGAGGGGGTTTGCCCCGTTCAATTAACACAAAACACACAACATCGTCTAATTGCTTATATAAATTGTAGCAGCCTATCAAATTTCATCTGCTTAAAACTATCGATGCGGGTTATCTTTGCACCCTTGCAATTGTATAATTTTTTTAGATAGGTTTTATTATGCTACATTTCAATAGGTTTGTGTTAAATAATGGATTGAGGGTGTTGGTGCACGAAGACCCTTCAACTCCTATGGCGGTAATTAATGTAATGTACGATGTGGGAGCCCGCGATGAAAATCCGGAGCAAACAGGCTTCGCTCACTTGTTTGAACACTTGATGTTTGGCGGAAGTGTTAATATTCCCGATTACGATGAACCCTTGCAGCGAGCCGGTGGCGATAACAATGCCTATACCACCAACGATTTAACCAACTATTATTGTTCTATCCCCGCACAAAATATTGAAACGGCCTTTTGGTTAGAAAGCGACCGCATGCTCGGATTGGCGTTTAGCAAAAAAAGTTTGGAAGTACAACGAAAAGTAGTGTGCGAAGAATTTAAAGAGCATTATATCAACAAACCATATGGTGATGTGTGGAGCAAAATGCGCCAATTGGCCTATACTACCCATCCGTACAAATGGATGACGATAGGAAAAGAACTAAGCCATATTGAAAATGCACAAATACAAGACGTAAAAAATTTCTTTTTTAAACACTATACGCCCATCAACGCCATTTTGGTAGTAGCCGGTAATGTTACCACCCCGCAGGTACAACAATTGGCCGAAAAATGGTTTGGCCCAATACCAATGGGCGAAAAATATGTACGTAATTTACCCACAGAGCCCAAACAAAAAGCCCCAAGATTGCTTGAAGTAAAAGCCAATGTGCCTGTAGATGCTTTTGTAAAAACTTGGCATGTAGCAAGTAGATTGGAAAAAGGGTATTACATAACAGACTTAATCACCGAAATTTTGGGCGGTGGCGGCTCTTCTCGGTTATACCAATCGCTCGTAAAAGAGCAACAATTGTTTTCAAATATCGATTGTTACCATTTTGGAAGTGTTGATAATGGATTGATAGCCATAGATGGTAAATTGGTAAAAGGAGTTCGTATGGCAGATGCCGATGCGGCAGTACACAAAGAAATTGAAAAAATACAGCAAACACTTATTTCCAATACCGAATTGCAGAAAGTAAAAAACAAAACCGAAAGTAGCATTGCTTTTGAAGATATGAGCGTTATGAACCGGGCCAATAGCTTGGCTTTTTACGAATTGTTGGGCGATGCCGATTTGATGAATACCGAATTGGATAAATACCACGCTATTACAGCAGAGGATATTCAAGCCTATGCGCAACAAATTTTTAATCCCAACAATGGTAATACCCTGCATTACTACAGCAATAACGAATAGGTATTTTTTTAAACATAAATTGTTATGCCTTTTTATGAAGGCCATTTGATATACTGATATGAACAGAAAAATTAGTCCCAATATAGTAGATGCCGTTGACTTTGATCTACAATTAAAACCATATACCCTACATACGCTAGACAATGGCATACAAGTATATGCCATAGATGCCGGTGCACAAGAGGTAACAATGATAGAGTGGGTATTTAAAGCCGGAAATTGCTTCGAAAACAAAAATATTGTAGCAGCAACCACTAGCTTTTTATTAAAAAATGGTACATCGTCTAAAACAGCATTTGCCATCAACGAGCATTTTGAAATGTACGGCGCCCATTTAAATAGGCATTGTTACAACGAAACGGCCTCTATCACACTGCATAGCCTAAACAAGCATGTGCATCATTTATTGCCGGTAGTAGCCGAAATTGTTACCGACAGTGTGTTTCCGGAAGAGGAGTTGGCCATTTATAAGCAAAATCAAAAGCAACGATTAGAAGTTAACCTCAAAAAGTGCGATTTTATTGCCAATAGATTGATAGATGAATATTTGTTTGGTAAGCAACACCCGTATGGCAAATACACGTCTACCCTAGATTATGATGCAATAACACAAGCAGATATACAACAGTTTTTTACAACGTATTATGTTAATGGATTTTGTACCATTTTTGTAGCAGGTAAGTTGGCTAGCAACCTTATTGAGCAACTCAACCAATCGTTTGGCCAATTGCCTTTAAACAAACAAGCTATTGCTTTCCCTCAAAGTTTGGTGCTGCCAACAGCAGAAAAAAAACACCGCATTATCAACGATGCAAATGGTGTTCAAGGGGCTATTCGTTTGGCTAGGCCATTTCCTAACCGTCACCATCCCGACTTTGCCAAAGTGCAGGTATTGAATAATGTATTCGGGGGCTTTTTTGGTAGCCGATTAATGAGCAACATTAGAGAAGATAAAGGGTATACCTACGGCATACATGCCTATTTGCAAAATTTGATACAAGCAAGTGCTTGGATGGTAAGCACCGAAGCAGGAAGAGATGTGTGCGAAGCTACCATTAGCGAAGTGTATATTGAAATGGAAAGATTGCGCAACGAACCCATTTCAAATGATGAACTACATTTGGTACGCAACTATATGATGGGCAGTTTGTTGGGGCACTTAGATGGGCCTTTCCAAATCATTGCCCGATGGAAGAGCTATATTTTGAATGGATTGGATGAGCAATATTTTTACAACAGTTTGCAAACCATTAAAACCGTCGATGCGCAAACATTGCAGGAACTAGCCAACAAATATTTACAACCCGACGATTTTTACGAATTGGTAGTTGTTTAAATAAATGAGTAATTGACTGTTCCATGTTGCTAATTTGCTGATGAACAGAACGGCAAAGGCACATAGTCTACTCATGGTTCGCAGCTTTTGTGTGAACCTATTTGGTGCGTGCCCGTTATTAATATTTTATATGATGATACAGTTTTTATCAAAAACCCTTATTTCGTCAGTAGCCGTTTTGCTAGCTTCATGGGTATTGAAAGGGGTACATGTAGATGGCACCGCCACTGCCATATTGGTAGCAGTAGTATTGGGACTACTCAATAGCTTTGTGAAGCCGATATTGATACTGCTTACATTGCCAATAACGGTTTTTAGTTTAGGGCTGTTTTTGTTATTTATCAATATATTAATTGTAAAATGGGTATCGGAAATTGTTCCCGGGTTTAGTGTAGATGGTTGGTTTACCGCATTGATATTTAGTTTAATCGTATCGTTGGTTACGTCTTTTATTGAAAGATTGATAAAACAACAACAAGAAAATACCGAACATTAATTTTTATTTAAACACTATAAAGTATGGCATTTAGAGAGGTTGGCGAAACACGACGAACGCCATTATTGGGCCAAGATAACAATGCATTAATTCTATTAATTGCTATCAATGGCTTGGTTTTTATTTTACTCAACTTTCTGCGCATTATTTATGCGCTCAGTTACGACAATAGTGCCCTTTCAGAAGGTTTTTTTCAATCACAAATTTTAGATTGGTTTCAATTGCCAACAATTGCTGAAAAATTAGCCAACAGACCATGGACAATTGTAACGGCTATGTTTACCCATTACAAGGTGTGGCATTTGGTTGGTAATATGTTGTGGCTGTGGGGTTTTGGATTTATTTTGCAAGACTTAGCCGGCAACAGCAAACTCATTCCAGTTTATTTGTATGGTGGTTTTATTGGGGTCTTCTTTTTTTTGTTATCCATACATCTCTTTCCTTTTCTATACAACCAAATTAGCACCATTCCTCCTTTTTTAGGGGCAGGGGCGGCTGTTATGTCGGTAGCCGTGGCCACTACTACATTGGCGCCCGATTATCGATTGTTGCCCAATATTAATGGCGGCATTCCGTTGTGGGTACTAACACTCATTTTTGTAGCGTTCGATTTTGCATCTGTTGCAAGTTCCAATGGTGGAGTTGGTGTAGCTCACCTATCGGCAGCGGCAATAGGCTACCTATTTATAAAACAATTGCAAAAAGGCAACGATTGGAGCAAGTGGATGATAGATTTGGTAAATTGGGTAGATGACTTGTTTAATCCGGAGAAAAAAAGCAAACTTCGGAACAAGAAACAGGCGCTTTATTACGAGTCAGAAGCCACCACTCCTTACAAAAAAGTACCTAACGTAACCCAACAAAAATTAGATGCTATTTTAGATAAAATCAACCAACACGGCTACCCTATGCTAACCGATGAAGAAAAAGCATTTTTAAACAGAGCAAAAGATGAATTGTAATGATGACAGCTACTACCGCAAAACGCTTGAAGTCGTTTATCTTTTTGCTTAGTTTGTTGTATGCAGCAGTGTATCTAGTTGCTAGTGTTACCCCTTTTTTTCATCCTAAGCACTTTTGGCCCAGTACTTTTTTAAGTTTGGCATTTCCTTATTTATTTATAGGTATGCTAGGATGGCTCTTCTTGGTATTGCTAATAGATAGAAAGAAAATCATTTGGCTATTGCCCATAACGTTGATTGGATATCGAAACATTTCAAGTTGTTTTGGTTGGCATTTCAATAAATCTTTTGAACAAACCAAGCAGCAAGGAAGCATGCGCTTGCTATCGTGGAATGTATCGGAATTTATTGATTCGCGCAAAGCTGTGGATTCGCCAACAGCTATCAGACGACAAATATTGGCCTTTATACAAAGTAGCAATGCCGATGTGCTGTGCCTGCAGGACTTTTCTTCGAGCGAGCAACCAATGTATTTTTCCAACGTAAAACATATTGCCGATAGTTTACATTATCCACATATGTATTTTTCGGTTGATGATAAACGAATTTTTAAAGGTTCCAATGAAGGATATGGAGTTGTTATTTTTTCTCGAATGCCATTGATTGATACAGGTAGGGTAAGCTACAATTGGATGCCTTTTCCGGAGTCGCTCATTTGGGCTACTGTTCAGGTAAATGGCCGGCCTATTCGGTTTTATACAACGCACTTGCGTTCTATGCGCTTAAAACTTGACAATCCGGACATTGCCAATAATCCATTTATTACAGAAGAAAGTGGGTTTAGTACCAATACCACCATTTTGGGTAAGTTGCGCAATTACGACATCATTCATGCCCGACAAGCCATTTTTATCAAAGAAACATTGAATAAAAGCCCTTATCCACTCGTATTTTGTGCCGATTTAAACGCAGTGCCAAGCAGTTACGTGTATCACCACATAGCAAGTGGCTTGCAGGATGCATTTTTGCGCAATCGATTTGGTTTGGGAGGCACTTTTGATGGTATAGCGCCTAGTATTCGTATAGATGTGGTGCTAACCTCGCCATCATTAAAGCCGATACAATATTTTTCGCCCCCTATGCACCTCTCCGATCATTTTCCTATTGTAACGGATATACAAATACCGCAATAGTTTTCTTACTTTTATTGCATGGCAAAAAGTTGGGCAAGGCGATTTACTAAAACTACGATGGTGATACTCACCATACTTGTTGCCATAGCTTTTTTGCATGTGTGTTTGGTGCCTTATTTAAATCCCAAACATTTTTGGTGGGTAGGTTTTGCCGGTTTGGCGGCTCCTTATTTGGTGCTGTTGTTGGCTTTTGCCACATTATTTTGGTTGGTGATGCGTCCAATCATTGCTTTATTGCCCATATTGGTATTGGGCGTAGGTTACAAGCAAGTGCGGGTTTTTATTGCTTTGCATCAATCGCCGCCGCCAATCACCGAAAAATTGCCACATTCTTTGCGCTTGGTTACTTGGAATATCCAAAGTTTTAACGGATTAACCCAAAATAGGGCAATTAAAAAATTAATTAGAACCGATGTTGCAGAAAGTATTTTGAAGTTGCAACCCGATATTGTGTGTCTGCAAGAGTTTAACCACGTGTATTCATCAGTTAAAGAAACCGATAATATTGCCTTATTTGCAGCTGAATATCCTTTTCATTTTTTTTCTAAAGATTATAGCCGCAACAATGGAAAATATGTATCCGGCTGTATCATTTTTTCTAAGTTCCCCATTTTTAGTACGGGCAAAATACCTTACCCCAAAGCCGAAAGCCTTATTTATGCCGATGTTATAGTGCATAAAAATGATACCATAAGGGTGTTTAATACCCATTTACAGTCGTTCAAATTCAAAAAGAATGACTATGAGAATATTGAAAAAATCAAAGAACAAGAACAAACGTTTGCAGCATCGTTAAACATTTTCAACAAAATGAAACCGGCATTTACCCGAAGGGGCATACAGGCCGATATGGTACACGCTGCATTACAGCAAGCACCACATCCGGCGGTTATTTGTGGCGATTTTAACGATGTTCCCAATAGTTACACGTACTTCAAAATTAGAGGACGCTTTAAAGATGCTTTTATTGAAAAAGGCTCGGGTATTGGCCGAACCTTTGTTTCGCTTGCGCCCACCTTGCGGATTGACTATATATTAACCCATCCGCAATTTACCGTACAGCAATTTGATATGGTAGACGAAGGCCTAAGTGACCATGTGCTGTTGGTGGCCGATATGCAATTACGCACGTCCCAACAGCCCAAAAAGTAGCTGTTGGGACGTGTATAGGATGGTTACAACGGACAGTTTTCGTGATAATTAATGAGTTCTATAGGTTGAGGAGCAATTTCAAAACCTTGATAATGTGTTTTTACTTCGTCAAGCACAGCCAATACGGCCTCCACTTCTTTCAGGGTAACTAGTTTGTTTCTAAATTCTTTAATATTGGGTAAGCCTTTTAGGTAGTTGGTATAGTGCCTGCGCATTTCGTTAATGCCTACTACAGGACCTTTCCAAGCTACGGATTGTATTAAATGTTGTTTACTTACCTCTACCCTTTCGTCTACAGTTGGTGCGGCTAATAGCTGCCCGGTTGCCACAAAGTGCTTAATTTCTCTGAATATCCAAGGGTAACCAATAGCAGCACGACCAATCATGATGCCATCTACACCATACCTATTTTTATATTCCACAGCTTTTTGCGGACTGTCAATATCACCATTACCAAAAATAGGAATGTGTATACGCGGATTGTTTTTTACGGCAGCAATTAACGACCAATCGGCTTCGCCTTTATACATCTGCGCACGCGTGCGCCCGTGAATTGATAAGGCTTTGATTCCTACGTCTTGTAGGCGTTCGGCCACTGTTTCTATGTTTTTACTGTCTTCATCCCAACCCAAACGTGTTTTTACCGTAACCGGTAGGGAGGTCGATTTTACAACTGCCGCTGTTAATCGTACCATTAAGTCAATATCTTTTAACACGCCGGCACCGGCGCCCCTACAAGCTACTTTTTTTACCGGGCATCCAAAATTAATATCCAATAAATCCGGATTGGTTACATCCACTATTTTAGCTGCCAACGATAAGCTTTCTTCATCGCCACCAAAAATTTGGATGCCTACAGGCCGTTCATATTCAAAAATGTCTAGCTTCTTTCTGCTCTTAATGGCATCACGTATTAGTCCTTCGCTGCTAATAAATTCGGTATACATCAAATCGGCACCATTGGCTTTGCACACTATTCTAAAAGGAGGATCGCTAACGTCTTCCATTGGTGCTAATAACAAAGGAAAATCCGGTAATTGTATTTTTTCGCCAATTGTAATCATTTACCTAAAATTTTTTTTACTAGCAAAGGTAATGGTTGCTAGCTTTGGGCGTCCATTATACTATACGCTACTCACAATACTAAGTTATCATGCCACCCAAACCCACCATTGTTATTACCTATTGTCCCAAATGCAATTGGCTGCTTCGTTCTGCTTATATGGCTCAAGAAATTTTAACCACGTTTTCCTCCGAGGTAGAAGGCGTGTTGTTAAAGCCGGCTGATATAGCGGGTACGTACCAAATTTTTGTGAACAATCAGCTTATTTTCGACCGAGTGGTTGCAGGAGGCTTTCCAGAAGTAAAAAATTTAAAGCAAAGTATCCGCGACCTTGTTTGTCCCGAAAAAAAATTAGGCCATACCGATAACAAATAATCTGTTCACCCACCATCAATTGTTAGCTACGTAGGTTATTTCTTTTTTTATGAGCCATAAGCTAGTACTACTATTGGCCTGCATGGGCGTTGGCACCATTCATCGGTAGCAATCCTATTGAGCCGCTTTGTGTATGCATCTTTTCCCCGAATAAACAGCATAAAAAAGGCATTAAAACCATAGAGATTTCAATGCCTTTTTTAATATAATTGTTTACTTGTGAATACGCAAACAAAATATTACCACCAAGTAGAACCAATATTCAACTCAATAAAGTGGAATGCTAGTCTAGGCTTGTGTGTTTGTTTATTTTTCGATAGCTATCAGTTCTACTTCAAAAATCAAAGTGCTACCTGGCCCAATTTTGGGTCCTGCAGCGTTGTCGCCATAAGCCAAATCGGAAGGTATTACCAAGCGCCATTTGCTGCCAACCGTCATTAATTGCAAAGCTTCTTGCCATCCTTTAATTACACCGTTTAGTGGAAAACTAATTGGCTCACCTCTATCTACAGAACTATCAAATACAGTACCATCAATTAACGTACCGTGATAATGGCATTTAACTTTATCTTCTAATTTCGGTTTAGTAGTATCTTTTCCTGCTTTTAATACTTCATATTGTATACCATTTGGCAAGCTGATAACACCTGCTTTTTTAGCGTTAGCCGCCATAAATGCTTTGCCTTTTGCTTTATTGCCACCTGCTTTGGCGCTCGACACTTGTTGTTGGTATTCGCTGATAGTATTGTTGGCCGACTCATCGCCCAAGTCAACTTTTTTGTTTGTAAATACATCGTTCAATCCTTTCTCTAGCAATTCTATACTAATACTATCAAAACTTTGTGCCTTTAAATTTCGAGCTATGTTTACACCAAGTGCATAACTAGCACTATCTTTTAAACTTTTCAATACAATACTTGGTGTAGTAGATTTGGTAAGCGGTTTTTTTACAGGTTTTGTTTTTGGAATCGACTTGCTAGCTTGTCCTATACTAGCGGTAGCAATGCAGAGCAATGCAGATGCAAAAAGTACTTTTTTCATTGTTGTATTTTTCTGATTTAATTAGTGCAAGCAAACTTACAGCATTGGTGCAATGAGTTTACATTTTTTAGAGAAACAAATATATGTGCTAAGCGTTAACAGCTACACACAAATATGTGCTAATTTATAGCATCCACGGTAGCATTGTTAATGGTATACGGGTAAATGCGTTGGCGACGCTGCATATATTTTTCGTAAATGATAGCACTCATCGATTGGTTGTACACTTTACTTTCTACCCACGAAATAATGTCCAAATAAGCAAAAGAGCGTGTTTCGAATCGGTTTTTTTCGTACTTTTTAATCGTTTGCAAAAATACTTCGAAGTCTTTTTTGGTAGGTTGGGTAGGTACGTAAAAAGTATTTTTTAAGAATTTAAACATCTCTTCCTCAATAACAGTAAGTGTTTGCATCTTGGTCATGAAACGGTATACCGATTTCATCAACGATTCTATAATGTCTACATTTCCCAATTCGTAGTGTGCCATCAGGTGCAATAAACGGGCATAACATTGCAAGTCGTCGCGCATACCTACATTGTCGTTAATGATGTTGTGTAAAAAATCCAAACACTCATTAAACTGCCGGTTACCAAAATAAAGCATGGCCACTTTGTAATTAAATACCAAAAACCGGTGTTTATCAATGTACAAAGCATATTCTTCTAGTCGTTCCTCTATATAGGGCACTAATTTTAGCCCTTCGGCAAAAGTGCCCGCCATTAAGTGCCAATTAATTTTGGCGCTATTGATGTACACAAAAATTTGAATTCTAAAACTGTCGTGCTGATTGGCAAGCGGTGTGGTTGAAAACAATTCCAGCTCATTCAAAATATGTTGAAACTGCTGAAAATTGCGCAAATCAAAATGTGCATTGAGCAAATTGTGTAAGCCCTT
>JACCDS010211281.1_pt1 | contig 22103 bp, 21 predicted proteins | sample 7446441 | NCBI WGS metagenome assembly JACCDS01 (sample SAMN15323445, study PRJNA562643) | freshwater metagenome | isolation source: river surface water | place: USA:Blue River Watershed | collected 2017-08-17 | reverse complement strand
TTCTTGTGGCCGGCGACAACGGCATCGGCAAGCGCACTCCCTTCGAGGATTACCGCAAGCAGTCCCGCGGCGGAAAGGGCGTCATCACCATGAAGACCGGCGACAAGACCGGTCTCGTGGTCGGCGCCCTCACCGTCACCAACGAGGACGAGCTCATGCTCATCACCAGCGGCGGCCAGATGGTCCGAACCCGGGTCGGCGAGATCAGGGAGACCAGCCGGAACACCATGGGCGTCAAGCTGATGGGCCTACCGGAGGGAGAAAAGCTCCAGCGCATCGCGCCCGTCGTCTCCCAAAAAGAAGACGAAGCGGTAGAAGGCTAGGTCTTTTAAGTTCTAGCGTCGTTGACCTGCGCTGGCCGTAGGTTTACTACGACTTAAGCTTGGGCGCCTAGTTATCTCCTTAAAAAAACGTCGCCCTAGAGAGCCGGCGAGCTAGCGCTTGGGGGGGTGATTAATAGGCATCTCAAGCAGGTGCTGAAAATTCTTTTTAAGGGGATAAAACATAATCGCAACTTTTTGGCGGTAATGGTGTTTGCATGAGTGCAGATATCCAACAGCCCCTGCAAAACAAAACCCCATGAAAACCCCACAAAAAAATCCAATCTTAACAGCAGCAACTGGTGCCGTATTTGCGGCAACTCTCCTTTGTTTTCCCTTGATCAAGCTAGCTCATGCCGAGGAGGGATCAACTGGAAGTTCCATGGCGTTTCCGGTTGATACTCAACTGGTTTCCTTATTAAAACAGTCGATTCTTCTTCTGAATCAAGGTTCGCGGACCTACGGGGGACACAGGGTTCGCGCAATTGACCAACTCAACAAGGCATTGGCATGCTATCATGATAATCTGGCTCCCAAGAAAATCCGCCATTTGCACGCCATGACATCCGCCTCTAAGGAATATCTTTCAGAGGCAAAATCACATCTTGAAGAGGCTCGTGCACGTGCTCCAAAGGAGAGTGAACCTAAGAAGCATATCGAGCAGGCGATCCACCAGATTGATGAATGCCTTTCTTATCATGGTGCTGATTGAGTTCAGGCAAAAACGTTTTTAATCAGAGAAGCCCTATCCTTCTTAAAAAGAGGGTGGGGCTTCTTATTTTCCTAGAATTAAGCGGCTTTCACTCGGTTATTTAAAAAGAGAAGGTCGACTGTTTTTGGCCACCCATATGTAGGGGGAGGGAAAGTTTCGGGCCAGTGGGATTTCTTTCTAAAAATCGATGTGCCGGAAGCACCCCACTGGGGATTATGCGGTATCCGGGTAAAAGTCACGGGCGAGTACGGATCTTAATTCACTCATGGCGGCATGAAGTTCCTGACGATTGGCTGTAGCTCCGTCAGAGGGGTCAAGGGGAGGAGTGAAGATGCCGGCGAAGCGTGTCGCAAAGGGCCTGGTGGTGCGGTCGTCTCCCAGTTGGGAGAAAAGTTCCCTGATGCGATCGCTCAGGTTCCGTGCCTCAAGGATTTTTCCAAGGGCTTGTTCCTCCGTGATCCTGCCCTCCGTGAGTTTGCTCAGCTGACGGCATGAAAAGATCCGGCAGCGTTCCGGGCGATCCTTGTAGATGGTGCAGCAATTGTTCCGGTGGGCGTTGCAGGGCTGTAGAAAAAGAAGTTCTCCGTCCTTGCGCTTCAGCTTGAGGCCGAGTTTTTTCAGGACGTGCGCCGCGTCGCCCGGTTGAAGTTGCATGCCGTGAAAAAGGATGCCGTTGCAGCACATCCCGCAGGCGGCACAGAGACGCTCTCCCGCTCCGGAAGCGGGGTGGTTCTGGGGTGTCATCGGTTCCGAAGGGCTTTTTGAGTCTCCGGTCTCCACTGTTGTGGGCAGGAGTTTCCCGGATACTTACCCCTGCAACCTCCCAATCGCCAGGGTCACATCCTTCAGGGTGACCTTGTCACTGACGAAGGCGGAGCCGAGACTATTGGTCAGGACGAATCGGATGGCTCCGCGATCGAATTTCTTATCACGCGACAGGGCGGTTAGAATCCTTTCCGAGGAGAGATTTTTGGGGGCGGTGGTCGGGAGACCACAGGCCGTGATCACGGATTTCACGTGATCGGCCTGATCTTGCGGAAGTCCCGCAAGACTCACGGAGAGGTCCAGGGCGGCGATCATCCCGATGGATACGCACTCGCCATGGGAGAGGGTGCCGTAGCCGGCAACCGACTCAATGGCGTGGCCGATGGTGTGGCCGAAGTTTAGGAGGGCACGGGTTCCCTTGGTTTCAAATTCATCTTCCGCCACGATGGCCGCCTTGATGGCGGCATTGCGGGCGATAAGAGAGCTCAAATCGGATGCTCGATCCGGAGGAAGAAGATCAAGCATCCGTGCATCGGCGATGACGGCATGCTTGATCACCTCAGCGAGTCCCTCACGGAAGACACGTTCTGGCAGTGTCGACAGCGTGGTCGTATCTGAAAGCACAAGTCGTGGTTGGTGGAAGGTTCCGATCAGGTTTTTTCCAAGATGGCTGTTCACGCCGGTTTTTCCCCCGATGGAGCTGTCGACCTGGGCGACCACGGTGGTGGGGCATTGAATCACGGGAATCCCCCTGTAGTGGATCGATGCGACGAATCCCGCCAAATCGCCCACAACGCCCCCTCCGAGTGCAAAAACGGCAGCCTTCCTATCCAGTCCGAGGTTGATCAATCCGTCGCAGAGATTTGTTGCCGAGGACATGGACTTGGAGGCTTCACCAGCGGGGATCACAAGAAGATGAGGGGTGTATCCCGCGGTTCGGAGCGAATCCATCAACCGATCCGCGTAGAGAGGTGCAACCGTTTCATCGGCGATCACCGCGCAGGGACAAGGGTTCACGACCTTGGCCGCCGCTCCACCTGCGCCGGCAAGGAGATCGGGGGCGATCAGGATTTCGTAAGGTGATTCCTGCAGGTTAACCGGAACGGTGATCGGGCAGAATGGCATGGTTCGGAGAAGCGGAAATGGAAATGAGGAAACCCTGGAATTCTCGGGAATGCCGTGTTGCTTTCCAAAAATACTTTGGCCCTTTTTTCCTTAAAGGGATGCAGTGCGTCAGGGTTGCACCTTCACGGGAGTTCCCATGGGGGTGTTGGCGAAGAAGATTCTGGCCATCCTGTCGGGAAGGCGGATGCAGCCGTGGGAATCCGGTACACCGGGGAGAAACCCCGTGTGCATTCCGACTCCCGGAGCGAATTCCATGAACCACGGCATCGAGGATCCCTGAAAATGTGTGCCTTCCGGCGCTTTGTCCTTCTTGGCATCCACATTCTTCACGACAACGTTTCCGGAAGCATCCACGAAGTCACCGTAGAGGTTGGAGGCATGTTCCTTTTCCTTTTTACGCACCTTGAATGCACCTGTCGGAGAGTCGTGACCTTCCCGTCCGGAGGAAATGGCGGAAATGCCGACCAGTTTTCCACCCTTGTAATAGTAGAGTTTCTGATCGCTGATATCGATCACGATTGCCGAGGATCCTTGGGTGCCGTCACCGGCCCAGTACGAGGATGTCTCCGCGGAGGAGGTTGTCGAGGTCCGCTTGATAATCGATCCGTCCGTTCCGAGATACTGGGTGGTCGTGGAATTCAGGCGTCCGTCATAGGAAGCGCATGCCGACAGGGCAAAACCCACGGCAACAAGGCATAGTGACCGGATAACGGTGCAGGGATGTGCTGATTCCATGAAAGGTAAACTTATGGACACTGTTTTGATGCCGTCAAGTGACTCCCTTTCAGTCCACCTTCACCGACGAGGGTGTCGGGGTAGCCTTGGCGTTCTTTTTCGGGGAGGGGGAGGCATGGGCAGGAGCAGCAGGCCTCCCCTTGGGAGTCGGCGTTGCCGAGGGTGCGGGGGTGGGTAGAGCCACGGGACGATCGGAGAGTTTCGGAATCAGATTGGGCGTCGGGGTTGCCCTGGGGTCGAAGGGGATTCCGCCGATGACCGTCACGGCGCCGTCATCCCCCCTTTTGAGTTGGGGCCTCTCCTTGGGTGCATTGAGTGAAACGCGATCGAGAATCTTTCCGTCCAACCCTATCTTGGAATAAACAAAAAGACGGGGTGCCGAATTCTGAAGCACATGAATCGTGTTGGAGGGATCAAGCATCACATCCGGTTTCCCGTAGGAGATGAAATCCCCCAGCCTGTGGGTGCAATAGACAATGCCTGCCGCCTTATCCTCGATCCTGAGGTAGAGATCCGTACGATCCGGAAGGCGATGGGAAAGCAGGCTGATTGTCCTTGGTGCAAGAGCGATACCAGGCGCCCCGGGGACGCCGACGGTCTGCTGCCAGATCAACCTCCCTTCGGTGATCTCGACCGTGAGAGGGGGGCTGCTGAAGTATCCCGAGAGTTCCGGCGCGTAGACGCTGGCGCGAACCTTGTAACTGCCGAAGTCACTGAGGGGATACAGTTGGGTGAGGTTAACGGTACGGGAGATGGAGTCGCCCGGCAGGATCTGCACGGGGTCGATCTCATAGTCGGGATCGCGCGGGGGGATGGGCCTGCCTTCCAGGGTCTCGATCTGGAATCCAAACCATTTTTTCTCCTCCACGTCGGCGAGCAGGAGAGGATTTCCGGAGAGATTGGTGATCCTGACCGTGGCGAGCAACGGTTCGTAGGCGATGTAAAGCACCCGTTTGATGGAAAGGTCGACCAGAACCTGTGCCCGTGCCGTCATTGCCGGAAGGAGAAGCGCCGCAGCCGAGGCAATTGGGAGGAAGCGTCGGCAAAAAAATCCGCGAGGGAATGAGGTCATCGTCTCACTCATCCAAGCCAATGAAATATTTCAGGGGGAAGAGCCTTGTCAGGCGCGCCGGTTCCGCCCTGTAGTCCTGCAGGTCTCCCTTGTAGTAGACCGCCACCACATACCCCGCAAAACGGACGGCGGGGTCGGCCGACTCTGGAAGATAGCGCACGTCGAGCAGTTCGGGCTCTCCCTCCTTCCAATCGACCGGAGGGCTTGCCCATGTCGAGGTGACCTGGGCCTTGCTGGGGATGATTTCCCCGTCCTGATCATCGTAGAAGTAGACCTGAACCTTCACCTGCGGCACGTCAACCTGTTCCCGGGGAGATGCCTTGATCGTGATCTGCAGACGCTTGGCTCCCTCATCCAGCCCCTCAAGCCGGGCATTGACGATTCCAAGCACCGCCCCTGCGTGGGCTGGATTCCCGGAGGTTGAGGCGTCGGCTCCGGCAACGATCTCCCCACGGGAAGGGGACGCCTTGGTGGGCTGTTTTTGAGGGGGGGTAACCTGTTCCACCGCAGGTTGTGGGGGAGTGGTTGTCGGAGCCAGTTCGGCGACAGGCTGGGCCGCTGGAGGGCGACTTGTCGTAAAGAGTCTGGGAGCAAGAGCCATGGAGGCCGCGACAAGCTCAATGAGGGCAATGATTCCCAAAACCCAGTAGGCCGTGAGAACGGTTCTATTGGGGCGCGTCACCGCGAGCCGTGGGGATGATGGAGTGGCCATGCCGAGTGGTGCACTTTAGCCCTCGGGAGGGGTTGATCGCAAGCGTCTCCGGAAATCAGTTGGAGGGTTCCTCATCCATCACGGCCTTCAGATCGCTTTCCGCGCCGTTTCGAAGGATGGTAAGGCTGGCAGGGGTTCCCACCTGGGCTTCCGCCACGCGGTTCCGCAGGTCTTTTCCATCCCGAACCGGCTTGCCGTTGAAGGAAATGATGACATCGCCCGGAAGCAATCCGCTTCGTTCGGCCGGGGAATTTGCCATGGTTGCAGCCACCAAGGCACCCTTTGTATCCCTCAGGCCAAGTTGATGAGCCAGGGTCTGGGTGAGGGGCCTCATCACGACCCCGAACCAAGGATGGATAACCCGTCCTTTCTCGACGATATCCTCGTAGACGCGTCTGGCCACATTTGAGGGAATGGCAAAGCTGATGCCTTCTGATCCTCCGCTTTTGCTGAGGATGAAATTATTGATGCCGATCACGTTGCCGTGGATATCGATGAGCGGTCCGCCCGAATTTCCGGGATTGATCGTGGTGCTGGTCTGGAAGAATTCATTGGCAGCCTCACTCAGCGTCCTGCGTCCCTTGGCGCTGATGATTCCCTGGGTGACGGTTTCCTGAAGACCGAAGGGATTGCCCACGGCGAACACCATCTGGCCCACCCGGACATTTTCGGAATCACCGAAAGCAATCGGGGTGAGACCTTCCGCATCAACCTTGAGGACCGCGATATCGGATCGTTGATCGGCTCCGGCAAAGCGTGCCGGCAGGGAGCGTCCGTCGCTGAGTTGCACGGTCACCTCGGTTGCGCCGTTGACGACGTGCCAGTTGGTCACGATGTATCCTTCGGGGGAGACGACCATGCCGGATCCCATCTTGTTGGCGGGGGTGATTCCCCCCCTGCTGATCCCGAAAAATTGTCGCACCAAGGCATCCCGGTCCGGTGCGGTGGTTGTCGTGATGCTGACCACGGAGGGAATGACCCTCTCCACCAGATCGGTGAATTCCCGGTCCAATCGGTCCAGTGACCTGGAGGATCGTTCCGAATCCCTCTCTGTTGCCGGGGGGGGCGTGGATCCGCCGCGGACGAAAACCGGAGGCGTTGCGGGGGCCGGTCTGAGTAGTTTCCAGACGGAAAGAGATCCCAAAGCCAGTGCAAGCACCACCAGCAGGAAAAGGAATGCGGGGAGGTTGCCGCGGCGTCTTTTGTGGTCCATCACAGGGAGGGATCAAGAGCGAGTCCGGAGAGGATCTCCTCCCGAAGATCGCGCAGATTGCCATCTTCCTCTTTCGGCATCTGCCAGACGATCGTGGTGACGGTTCCGGTTGCATCATTGGCCCTGAGGACCTCGGTGACGAGCAGTTGCTGGTCACCCGCCACGGGAAACTCAAAGCGGATCTCCGTGAAGGCGCCCTCATGTTTTTCGACAATGGGAGAACCTTCCTCTCCTGCCTTTTCCCTGGCTTCCCTTGCGAGTCCCATTGCGTAGATGGAGGCCTTTTGGGACGACTCCTTGGCGCCTGTTTTGTCGACCGTCATGCTCAAGCCCGTCAAATAGGGGTCGTTTTCGCCGGTGATTTTTTCCCTGGTGGCGAGAAGCACCTCGCCCTCGAGCAGTTTTCCGGAAAGCAGCGTCCACTCGGGAGGCAGCATGATCTTTGCCCTGATATCCTTGATGATGCGCGGGGAAAGGCTCGTAGTGGCCTGCGGCGCCAACGGCGTGGCGCTTTGCCCCGGGGCCTGCATGGTCGTGGGCAGATTTGACACCGTCACCGGCGTGTTGGAGGTGCCCTCGGGAACTGATGGAGTGGCTGAGGATGTTGGAGCGGGAGACTGATCCGCATAGCTCAGGTCACTGCTGGCAATCAGCAGGACAACGGGGAGGAGGCGGGAGAAAAGGTTCATGATTTCGGCAGGGATGGCACGGGGGCTTTGGGAAAGCGTTGGCGCAATTCATCAAGAGCCTTCCGGGCCTCTTCCGTCAATCCCGCCCGTCGGTAGGCATCGGCAGCGCGTGCGAGGGCCTTCGGGGTGATTTCCGGATCATCATTGAGCACCGCCACCGTCATGTACGCCTTGGCCGCTCCTGAAAAGTCCTGTTTGGCCTCCATGATGTCGCCACTAAGAATCCGTACCTCGGCATTGACGGGCCCTTCAGGTTGCAAAAGCATCGCCTCTTCTGCCAGTGCTGCGGCCTCCCGAAGGTTTTTCAGGGATTTCTGGATGGAGGCGCTCACAAGAAGGGCCTTGGCCCGCGACGTGGGATCCCTTGCCAGTTTGAGGGATTCCGAGGCCGGACCGGCGGCCTCGCGGAATTTGCCCTGCGCCACCAGAGCCGCGGCGAGTGTCGACTGGATATCGGGATCCTTTGCTCCGGGAAGTCCCTGTCCCACGAGTGGAGCCAGGAAGCGTTCGGCCTTCGCGGGGTCTCCTGCCTCCATGGACTTCATCCCGAGCCATCTGCCGACCTCGGGAGGGATCAGGGAGGGTTTCAGCGCGGCCGCCTCGCGTGAAGCCTCCGCGGGCTGATCGGCATAGTATTGGACCAGGAGCAGTCTCATGCCGGCACGTTCCCCGAATTGCTTGGGATCCCCCGCGCGCGCTTTGACGAGCTCCTTGAGAGCGGTGGGATAGTCCTTCTCCTCGAAAGCAGCCCAGCCGATCCAGTAATGGGCCTGGGGGGCGGCGGAACTGTCCGGATATTTTTCCAGAAATTCCCGAAAGGAATCCACCATACCCCTGTTGTCCTGCTTCTGGCCGAGTAACAGGGCCTTCTGGCGCAGTGCGTTCTCTGCCTCGGGCGACTTCGGATAGGAGGAGAGGAGTTTGGAATAGTCGGAGATCGCCCCGTCGAAATCGTTCTGCTGCTGTTTCAAATAGCCCCGTTGGGCGAGTGCCGCCGCCGCCCTTGGATCGTCGGGGTATTTTTCGAGAAAACGGGAGAGAGCCGTGATCGAGGCGGGTTGATCGCCCTCCCTGATGAGCGACCATGCCTCCTTGTAGCGTATATCCGCATGGGAATCGGGAGGAAGGAACTCGAGGGGAAGATCATGATAGAGGGCCGCGGCTTCCCGGAACTTGCCCGCCCGCACTGTCTCCTCCGCCCGCAGAAGACGGGCCTTTGCCCGGCTTGTCGGATCGCTGCAAGTCAGGAGATAGTGATCGATTTCCTCGGGCAATTTGTCGTTGCGGAGCGCATGGAGTGAGAGCAGTCGCTGGAAAGAGGCCTCCTCAGCCTGCTTGCCCGAGGGGAATTCCCTGATGATGACATCGTAGTCCTCGAGAGCCTGGGTGTTCTTTCCCAGTTTCCTGCGTGCCACGGCACGCAGCAGCAGGATTTCAGCCCTGTTGTCGGGGTTGGCGGCAAGTGTCTTTTCAGAGCTCTTCAGCACGTTTTCGTACTGCCCAGCCTCGGATGCCATTTTCAGAGCCCCGAGTTCCCCCGACGCACTCCATCGTCCGTTTCCCGCGGCGGCGGCTTTTTCAAAGAGTTTCAGGGCCGCGTCCTTGGAGCCGAGGCCAGACTGAATGACTGCCGACTTCACGGCGGCTTCCGCGGCAATCTCCCCGCTTGATCCGGATTCCAGAATCTTCGCGTAGTATTGCAGCGCCGCCTGATTGTCCCCAGTACGGGTTGCCGCGTCGGCGAGTTGCATGAGTGCGGGGTTGCGTTGCGGATTTTCCCCCGGAGCCTCGGCGACTTCCTTCAGGAGTTTGGCCGCTTCCTCCTTCTGCCCGGTTTTTTGGAGACAGATCGCACCCCGATAGCGTGCGGTAAGTGCCATTGGAGACTCCGTGTTTGCAGCGGCGCTGGAGGCGAAGGCTGAGGCGGCTCCGTCGAGGTATCCCCGGGCTTCACGGAGTTCACCGATCCGGAACCATGCGGCGGCGCTCTCATGGCTCTTGGAATCGATCTCCGTAACCTTGAGGAACGTTGTCTCGGCGGCAGTGTTGTTTCCCATCAGGCGCTGCGATTCCCCGAGGCGGTAGAGGGCGTGTTCCCGACCCGGTGTCCGTTGGGACGCCATCACGAGGAACTTTTCGTATTCCGCGACCGCCTCCATCGGCTGCTTTCTGGCAAAGAATCCATCGGCGACGGCAAGTTGTGCGGCGGCCAGAGACTCGGGATCGCGTCCTGCCGACGCCCCGATCCGGATGCCGCCTGCGGGATCGGTAGCAATCCCTGCCGACGACTCCCTTGATTCCGCGGGAAGCGCCTTCATCACGCGAACCCGCTCTGTCGTTCCTGCCGGGGATGGGGAGGGCGAGGGTAGGGCGACGGGGAGTGCCCTTCTGACTTCGGGTTGCAGGGGATCGACTTGCCCCCTGAGAGCCGAGGAGATTCCCAGGGCAAGAAAGAGCGCGGGGAGGAAGGAGCGATCGGGCGGTCGGATCACGGGTTGGTCTGGGATGGGGAAGGGGCGCCGCCCGTGGCGAAGGCGACGTTCCAGATATTCGCCTTCCGGCAGAGATCCAGTACGGAGACAATTCGCCCATAGTCGACCCTTTGATCTCCCCGCAGCACGACGGCCTGGTCGGGGTAGAGGGAAGAGACCCGGGAAAGTGCGGTGACAAGTTCCTCGGGTGTCATGGGCCTGCGGTTCATGACCAGCGTCCCGTCCTGCTTCACGTTCACGATGACCTCCCCGACGGAGCGTCGGGTCTCCTTGGCCTGCCCGGCGGAGGGCATCTGGACATCGAGTTCCCGTTCCTGACGGGAAAAACTCCAGGTCAGCATGAAGAACCCGAGAAGGACGAGGAGGATGTCCACCATCGGGGCGATGAGGAATCCCCGTGGCTCAGGTTGGATGCGGGAACGAAAGTTCACGGCTTGGCGGTAATCATGCGTTGCGGCGGGAATTGTTTCCCCGGGCCATCACAAGCTTCGCGTAGAGAATGGCGACAGCCCCTTCCATCTCGGAAATCATCGCCTGCACCCGGGCCCTGAAAAGGGCGTAGAAAGCCATGGCCGGGATGCCGATGACAAGACCCGCAGCGGTTGCCACAAGAGCTTCGGCAACCCCTTCGGCCAGCAGCATCGGGCGTGAGGCGGCGACATCATTCGCCATCACGCTGAAGGATCGGATCATGCCGAAGACGGTGCCGAGCAGTCCCAGCATCGGGGCAATCGTGGCGATGTCCGCAAGCCAGGCGACACGTTGATTCAGGAGGGCCGCCTCGCGGTTTCCCTCCGCCTGGGTGATTTCACGAAGTTGTTCGTCGGTGGCCTTCGGGTTCTCGGCCAGAAATTCAAGCGTCCGGGAGAGGATCACCGCCACCGTTTCCCTGTGTCTGTGGGCAACGGCCAGCAGGCCCAGCATGTCCCCCTTGCCAAGAAGGGTTTCGGCGGTCGTCATGAATCGTCCGCTGGCCACTGCCGAACGCCGGAGCGTCACGACGTAAACAAGGACGAGTGCCAGCGTGATCACGGAGAGAATGAGCAGGGGGATCATCACCACGCCTCCCGCGGTGACGAGTTTTGCGAGGGTCTCATGGGAGGATGCCGCCCCCTGAAGAGCGGGAATGGCGAAAGCCGTTGCATTTCCGGATGCCGTCTCCGCAGCCTCGGTGGAGAGGACGGGAAGGAGCAGCAGGGCAACGGTTGCGGAGAGAGGCACGAGACTCCTCCGGGAAGATGATTTCTTGGTCCTTTGCATGGGAACTTTCAGGATATCCGATCGATGTGCTCAGGCAAGGGCGGTGCCCCGCGGGGAGGATTGGGCGGAGAGGATGCCATGATCCAGACGGTGCAGGAGCGATCCCGGCGGCGGGGAAATGCCGCCCATGTCAGCGGTTGTCAGCAGCGCCTGCGATCCCTCGGGCATCCCCCTGAGCAGGGCTTCCCTGCGGGAGGGGTCGAGTTCCCCGAAAATGTCATCGAGCAGAAGAATCGGGGGTTTTCCGTTCCTTGAATGAAGCAGGGAAGCCACCGCGAGTTTCAGCGCGAGGGCCACCGTCCGCCGCTGTCCTTCCGAGGCAAAGGATCCCGCGGGAATTCCTCCGAGCAACAGTTCCACGTCATCCCTCTGGGGGCCCACGCGGGTCTGGCGAAGCCTGATTTCCTCACTGCGACTCGCGGTCAGATCTCCGATCATCGGGGGGATGGCGCCGGGTTTGTAATGCAGTTCCAGGGTTTCCCCTGAGATGGCGTGGCAGGAAGCCGCGGCAAGCGGGGCCAATGCCTCCACCAGTCCGGCCCTGAAGTTCAGGATCCGGTCACCGGATTCGCAGAGAGGGTGGTCATAGGCTTCGATTTCCCTTCGCGAGCGTCCCTCCCGGAGCAATAGGTTTCTGGAACGGAGGGCTCTTTCGTAATCCCGGAGATCCCTCCCATAAGTTCCCGGAATCTGCAGTCCGGCGTTGTCGAGCAGCTTGCGGCGGCGTTCGGTAGGACCGTTCACCAGCGAGAGATCCTCATTGCCGAACCAGACAATGCACCCTTGGCGCAGGTAATCCGAGCTTCCTGACTGATTGACGCCGTCCAGGCGGAGCTGGCGTGACGGCGGGGTGCAGGTGACGGCCATACGCACGTCCCCCACCATCCCCTCGATTGCGAAGCCGTCGCCGCCGAAGCGCACCATTTCCCCGAGTGCCGAGGTGCGCGGGGAACGAAGCCTCAGGAGCATGCAGGCCGCCTCCAGAATGGAGGTTTTCCCCTGGGCGTTGAGGCCGGTCAGGAAGTTGAGTCCCGGTCCCGGTTCATAGCGAAGCTCCCCGAAGCAGCGGAACCCCCGTAACTGGAGGTGGCTCAGGCCGCTCAAGTGGGGGGCGCGCCGCTAGCGCAGGGCTGACAGGACAGGCCCGGGATAAATGCCCAGGGCGATGATTCCCGCGCCGAGCACGGCGATCAGGAATCTATAGGTCCCGCAAACGGGAATGACCGCTTCACTGGCCGGTTGCTGCCAGTACATGGCCCGGACAACCTTGAAGTAGTAGTAGAAGCCGGCGGCGACGGTGACACAGCCGAGGGCGACAATGCCGTAATGACCCTGCTTGAGGGCAACCTCGAAGATCAGGAGCTTTCCGATAAATCCGGCGGTAAAGGGGATGCCGGCCAGCGACGCCATGGCGAGGAGCATGGCTCCTGCCAGCAGAGGGGAGCGCTGCGAGAGGCCGTTGAAGCGGGAAATCTCATCTCCGCCCGTGGCTTCCGAGACCACGATCAGGACGAGGAAGGAGAGAAGGGTCATCCCGAGGTAGCCGGCGAAGTAGAAGCCAATGGCCGGCAGGGCAAGCTTCGATCCGATGCTGGCCACACCCATCAGGAGATAACCGGCGTGCGCGATGCTCGAGTAACCGAGAAGGCGCTTCATGTTGGTCTGGGGGATTGCCGAGAAGTTGCCGAAGGCAAGGGTCAGTCCCGCAAGCAGGGTGATCGCCGCATGCAGCTTGTGAGAGATGATCGGGATGGTATGGAGGGCCGCCAGCAGTCGGATCAGGACCACGAACCCGGCTGCCTTCGAGGCCACCGAGAGGTACGCGGTGACGGGCGTCGGGGCGCCCTGATAGACATCGGGAACCCAGAACTGGAAGGGGAAAGCGGCGATCTTGAAGCTCAGCGAGACAAGGATCAGCGCGATGCCGAAGAGAAGGGGATTGAGGGAACTCTCGGGAAGCGAACCGATCGCGCCCGGGAGGGCGAGCAGGCTGGTTGTTCCGGTGACCCCGTAGATCCAGGTGATGCCGTAGACGAGAAAGCCTGTGGAGAGTGCTCCGAGGATCAGGAACTTGGTGCCCGCTTCCAGACAGGCCGTGTTCTTGCGGAGATAAGTGACCAGGATGTAGAGCGTGATCGTCGCCAGTTCGAGGGAGACGAAGATCATGATGAAGTCGATCGCCGTCACCATCCACATGAGGCCGGCGCAGGCGAACACGGGAAGCACGGAGAACTCTCCGATGCCGCCACCCTCGCGCTCCGCCGGCAGATAGCGTTCCAGGACGGGCCTGTAGGCGGGTGCCATCAGAAGGACCGCGATGGTCGAGACAAGGATGAACCGGACGAAGAAGACGGAGACCGGATCCACGGTCATGAACGATCCGATGGCTCCGCCGGGAACCGGAACGGCCTGCGGGAGGAAGCTTGTGGCAAGAACGGCGGCAAGACCCGCCGCGCCGAGGTAGGCGATGGAGTTCTTCGCTGATTTCCCGAGGAAGGTGTCGACAAGCAGCAGGACGATGCCAAGGGCGACGACGGCGATTTCTAGGAGAAGGGAGTTCACGTTGGTCGGGTCAGCGTTGGGTCAGCGGGGAAGGGCGGTTCCAACCATCCTGAGGATAAGTTGGGGATAGAAACCGGCGATCATGAGGGGTACGAGCAGCAGGATCACGCTCCAGCGCGCGGCGGGGGCGATGTCGGTCAGGGATTCCCAGCGTGCGGCAATGGGGCCCCAGAAGATGCTGCGGTAGGCGCGAAGCATGTAGATGGCGGAGATCACCACGCCCCAGACGCCGACGATGACCGGGAGGATCATGGCCGGGCCGTAGGCGGTGGCGCCGAAGAACACCACGACTTCCCCGGCGAAGTTGGCGAAGCCGGGAAGGCCCACCGAGGCCATCGCGGCGAAGCCGAAGAGAATTCCCAGGACGGGAACGGACTTGGCGATGCCTCCGAGCTCGGAGTATTCGAGGGTGCCGGTACGGCGGCGGATCTCGCCGCAAAGGGCGAAGGCGGCGGCGACCGAGAGACCGTGGGCGAACATCAGGAGGGAGGCTCCGTTGATGCCGACCAGATTGAGGGAGGCCAGTCCGAGGAAGATATAGCCCATGTGCATCACGCTGGAATAGCCGATGGTCCAGTCGAGCCTCTTCTGGGCGACCGTCACGTAACCGATGTAGAGGATGTTCCCGATCAGCATCAGGATCAGCAACCCGTTGAGTTCACGCATTGCGTCCGGGAAGATCGGAAGGGCGATCCGGATCAGGCCGTAGAGACCGAACTTCTTGAGCACGCCCGCATGGAGCATGGCCGCGGGTGCCGGGGCACAGGCATAGGCGGGTGCTGCCCACGAATGGAAAGGAAACAGGGAAACCAGCGTTCCGAAACCGACCAGAAGGATCAGGTAGATCCATGCCGAGGGATGCAGGGAGCCCGAGGCCGCCATCTGGTCGAGCAGGCGGAGGTCGAAGGTCCGGGATCCCGATGGAATGCTCAGGTAGAGAGCCAGGATGCCGATGAGCAGGACGAAGCTTCCGAGACCGAGATAGATCGTTGCCTTCCATGCCGCGACCTGACGGTCACCCGATCCCCAGACACCGATCAGGATGAAGGTAGGGATGAGGGCGAGTTCGTGGAAGGAGTACAGGAAGAGGACATCCAGCGAGGAGAAGGCCCCGATCACTCCGGCCGAGATGAAGAGCAGGCAGACGTAGTAAAGCCCCTCACGCTTCTCGATCTTCGGGGCGACCCAGAGGGCCGAGAAGGTAACGAGCGTCGAGAGGAGCAGCATCGTGAGGGAGAGGCCGTCGGCACCCAGGATCAGGTTGATCCCGAGCTTGGGAAGGACATGCCATTCGCTGACGAATTGCCACCCTCCCGCATGCAGGTCGTAGCGGAAGAAAAGGAAGATCGATCCGATCAGGTTCAGCAGGGCGGCGCCCAGGGCGGTGCGCCGGGCATCGGCCCCGGCCATGATGAGGAATGACGCCGCGAGCGGCAGGAGAATCAGGGGAAGCAGCGGGCTCATGGATTTAGACGATTAGCGCACGGTGATGAGCAGGTAGATGAGGCCGACCACGCCGGCGCCGAAGAAGAAGGCGTAGGCCTGGATGTTGCCGACCTGCAGGAATCGGAGGGCGAAGCCCAGGGTCCAGACGACCGTGGCGCTGCCGCGGACCAGCAGGCCGTCGATGAACCAGCGGTCGAAGAAGGAGCAGAGACGCGCGAAGCCTCCCTGGATGCGGCGGACGATCCAGAAGTAGAGGTCGTCGATGTAGAAACGGTGCTCCAGGAAAGGGATGCGGATGGGATCCTTTTCCCCCACGTTGCGGTAGACCAGGGCCGCCGCACCGATGCCGACGACGAACGCCGCCGCGAAAACATACTCCACGAAGTGCGGGACCTCCGGCTCGGCGAGGCTTCCGATCTCATGGAAGAAAAAGCGTTCCACGAAGGGATAGCCGGCACAGACGGCTGGAATCGCCAGCAGGATCAGCGGCACCAGCATGACCAGGGGTGACTCATGGGCTTTCTTGGCGTGCTCGCTGCGCGGGGAACCGAAGAAAACGACCAGTGCCTGGCGCGTCATGTAGAAGGGGGTGAGGGCGGCCGCGATCACAAGGAGCCAGAAGACACCGCGGTGATGCTCCCAGGAGCACGCCATGATCAGGTCCTTGCTGTAGTGCCCGCTGAAGAAGAAGCAACCCGAAAGGGCCAGCATGCCGCACAGGTAGGTGAGGAAAGTCACCGGCATCTTGTTCTTGAGGCCACCCATCTTCCAGATGTTCTGCTCGTGGTGCATGCCGAGAATCACCGACCCAGCCGTGAGGAAGAGCAGGCACTTGAAGAAGGCGTGGGTGAAGAGGTGGAACATCGGGAGGGCCGCGGAGACGGCGAGTCCCGCCCCGGCAACCATGTAACCGAGCTGAGAGATGGTCGAGTAGGCGAGGATCCCCTTGATGTCATCCTGCTGGGTGGCAAGGATGCCGGCACCCAGCGCGGTCACCGCCCCCGTCCATGCCACGACGTCACAGGCCTCCGGTGAGACCGAGAGGATCGGGAAGATCCGGGCGAGAAGATAGACTCCGGCGGCCACCATCGTGGCGGCGTGGAGCAGTGAGGAGACCGGTGTCGGGCCTTCCATGGAGTTGGGAAGCCAGACATGTAGCGGGAACTGGGCCGACTTGCCGACCGTGCCGCAGAAGATCAAGACGCAGGCCACCGCCAGAAGCGCGGGATGGTCTGCGAACACCGCCGAGGAGGAATTCACGGCGGAGAAGGAGAATCCCCCGGTGGAGACCCAGAAAAGCAGGATGCCGAGCATGAAGCCGAAATCGCCGATCCTGTTGACCAGGAAGGCCTGCTTCGCCGCGTCCGCGGCGGAGTCCTTGCGGAAGTAGTGGCCGATGAGAATGTAGGAGCTGACGCCGACGAGTTCCCAGAAGATGAACATCATCACGAGGTTGTCGGCGAGCACGATGCCGAGCATCGAGAAGAGGAAGAGCGCGAGGCCTGCGAAGTAGCGCCAGTACCCCTCCTCCTCCTTCATGTAGCCTAGCGAGTAGATGAAGACCAGCGGGGCGATGGTGGTGACGATCACCGTCATCGTCCGACTGAGGGGATCAAGGGCAAGGCCGAAGGGGATCGAGAACGCGTCGCCGAAATCGATCCAGTTGAACCCGACGAAGTCGCCGCTGGCGCCGTTGAGAAAGAGCGTCCAGCCCCCGACGCAGGTGACCAGCGCGGAAAGGATGGCGAGGCCCGCCGCGAGAGGCTTGCTGGTGCGGGTGATCAGCAGGATCACCGCGGCGGCGATCAGGGGAACCGTAAGGGTGATCCAGGCGACTGTGGAGAGGCTCATCGTGGGAAGTTTTTCAGAATTTCAGGGTATCGAGATCCTCGACGTGGGTCGTCTGGCGCGCGCGGTAGAGCGACACGATGATGGCGAGGCCCACGGCCACCTCGGCGGCCGCAACGGTGATGATGAAGAAGACGAGGACCTGGGCGTCGAAGTTCTGGTGGCCCGAGACCAGTCCGTAGCGGGAGAAGGCCACCAGGGAGAGGTTGGCGGCGTTGAGCATCAGTTCGAGGCTCATGAAGATGATGATGATGCTTCGGCGGAGCATCACGCCGCCGAGTCCGACGGCGAAGAGAAGCCCGCTGGCGATCAGGTAGTTTGCTAGGGTCGGCATGGCTGTGCTGTTAGCGGAGTGACTTGCGGCTGAGGACAACCACGCCGACGGTGGCCACCAGCAGGAGGACGCCGACGACCTCGAAGGGAAGTCCGAAGGAATGGAAAAGGGTCATGCCGATCATCTTCACATCGCTCACGGCGTTGCCGGCGATGGGAGGGAGCGGCCTTGCAAAGGCGGGGGAGACATCGACGACCTTGACCAGGATGGAGAGGAAGGCCGCCACGACAAGGACGCCGCCCAGGGTGGCGCCGAAGTTCATCCTGCGGCTCTTTTCGCTTCGCAGATCCAGAAGCATGATGATGAAGAGGAAGAGCACCATCACGGCGCCCGCGTAGACGAGCACCTGGATGATCCCGATGAAGGTTGCGTCCAGGGTGACGAACAGGGCGGCGAGGCTGATGAAGGAAAGCACCAGGCTCATGGCGCAGGAGACGGGGTTGCGGAGGAGAACCACGCAGAGCGCGAAGGCGATCATCAGCGAGGCAAAGAACCAGAAGGCGGCTTGGAGCATGGCGGAGAGGTGCGTGTTTGGCGGTCGGGTTACTTCAGCTCGTTCCACTTGAAGACGAGGCCCTTCATGACGCCGCCCAGCTTGTAGAGGGTCTTCTTGTCGTGAACCATCTCCGCACGGTTGAGACCGGTGATGGAGTAATCCTTGCGAAGGAAAATCGCCTGCTCCGGGCAGACCTCCTCGCAGAGGCCGCAGTAGATGCAGCGGGTCATGTCGATGTCGAACTCCTCTGGGCGCTTCTCGACTTTCTTCCACGGGTCGCCGGAGGGGATTTCCATCGGTTTGATGGTGATGGCGCGCGGAGGGCAGATGAATTCGCAGAGCTGGCAGGCCACGCAACGGTCTTTCCCGTGCTCGTCGGCGACAAGCGTGGGGGCGCCCCGGTACCAGTCGGGAAGGTTGGCGTCCCACTTTTCCTCGGGATACTGCATCGTCACGATGCCCTTGTTGAAGAGAGCCCTCTTGAGATGCTTCCAGGTGATCGCGAGACCCGCGAGGATGGCTGGGAGATAGCACTTCTCCGCGAGGGTCAGCTTGGGACGGTTGACGACAATGGCCATGGGATCGGTGTGTTTAGCGTTGCACCACTGCCAGGATGACGGCGGTGAGGAAAATGTTGGCGAGAGCCACGGGGAAGAAGCCGAGCCAGCCCAGCTTCATCAGCTGGTCATAGCGGAAGCGGGGAAGGGTCCAGCGGATCCAGATGAAGAAGAGAAGCATCAGGGAGACCTTCACGAAAAAGACGCCGATGTTCACGAGACTCCAGAACCAGCCGTGGGAACCGTCGGGTATGAGGGGGAGGCTCCATCCGCCGAGGAAGAGGGAGACGATCGCGCCCGATCCGGCAAACATCGCGGCGTATTCGCCCAGGAAGAAGAGGGCGAAGTTCATCGAGGCATACTCGGTGTGATAGCCGCCGACGAGTTCCTGCTCCGCCTCGGGAAGGTCAAACGGGAGGCGGTTTGTCTCGGCGAAGATCGAGACCATGAAGATCAGGAAGGAGATGAGAAGGGGAATCCAGAGGAGCAGGCGCTGCAGGGAGACGCCGGCCGCGAAGGCGTGTGCGAGGTCCATGGGGTGGAGGAGGCAGGCGAGGGTGAATCCCTTGGGCCAGAAGGGGGCGACCAGCCATCCGTTCTTCACCTGCCAGTCGATGATTTCGTTGAGGTTCAGTGTCCCGCAGATCATGAAGACCGGGATGATCGAGAGACCCAGGGCCAACTCGTAGGAGATCATCTGCGAGGAAGAGCGGATCCCCCCGATGAAGGGGAACTTCGAGTTGGAGGCCCAGCCCGCGAGGGTGATGCCGTAGACGCTCAGGGAGGCGATCGCAAAAATGTAGAGCACGCCGATGTTCAGGTCGGCGATCGTCATCTGGACCCCGAAAAGGCTGCTTCCGTAAGGAAGGACGGCCAGAACGAGAATCGGAGGGATCATGACAAGCTTCGGGGCGAGCCAGAAGTAGAACTTGTTGACCGAACCGGGCACGAAGTTCTCCTTGGTCAGAAGCTTCACCGGATCAGCGATCATCTGGCCAAGCCCCCACAGGAAGGGATCCTTTTTGCCGCCCAGAATGGTCAGGGGAAGACCGACGCGGTTCGGGCCGACGCGATCTTGGATGAAGGCGCTGACCTTGCGCTCGGCAAAGACCGTCACGGAGACCACTCCGAGCACCACATTCAGCAGGATGAAGGACTTCAGGAAGGTGGTCCAGAAGAGGAATACCCACGGTAAGCTGAGAAAATGAAGGATCAGGGCGGTGTCCATGTGTCGGAAACCTTAATCGGATATCTCCCCGTGATGCTTCTGTCGAGACGCAAGAGGGAGAAAAAACTCCCGTCGGCAGTCTCTTTGGCGTTGCAGTGCCGCTCCGTGAGCCTCAACCCTATAAATCCCAAGCCCCCATGACCAGACACCTCCTATCCTTTTCCCTGATGGCCCTCATGGGCATTGTGTCCCTGCGCGCCGCCGACCAGAACGACGAGGAGACCGTCCGGAAGAACGCGGCCGAGCAGGCGGGAGCGCTTCACCAGGATCCGGGTGGCGACGACCGCGATGCCCTGCTGGCCGCCCGCGCCAAGAACAAGATCACCGCGGGACTTCCCGGCGAGAGAACCGAACATCCCGACGCCCAGTGGTTCGGGAAGGTCTCCCACGGACTCTTCCTCCACTGGGGCATTTCTTCCGCCCACGGTGACATCGATCTCTCCTGGCCGATGATCTTCAACATGGGCAAGGGAACCAAGCTGAAGCCGGCCGAGTATTGGGATCTAGCCGGGAAGTTCAAGGCCGAGAACTACGACCCCGGCAAATGGCTCAAGGCCGCCAAGGAGGCAGGGTTCGGATACGCCGTGATGGTCACCAAGCATCATGACGGGTACACCCTTTTCCCGACGGAAGCCTCGGAGATCGGAGTCCGCACCTCCCTTCCCGGCCGCGATCTGGTGAAGGAATATATCGAGGCTTGTCGGGCCAACGGGCTCAAGGTCGGGCTCTATTTCTCCGGCCCTGACTGGTACAAAGTCCGCAACCACATGTCCTTCAACTATCGGAGTGAGAAGGGGGACAATTCCACCCTGCCACCCATTCCGGGGCGCCCCGATTTCGACACCAACTGGCAGCCGACCAAAGTCTCACCCGTTCCGGCGGAGCTGAAGAAGCAGATGATCCGGGAAAATCGGCAGGAACTCACGGAACTGCTGACCAGATACGGGAAGATCGATCTCCTCTGGTTCGACGGCAGCACCGGATCGGACATGACGGTGGAGGAGATCCGCAAGCTGCAACCCGGCATCGTCATTAACAACCGCAGCGGGGCGCCGATCTCCGCGGCGCCGGGCAGTCCCAAGTTCAAGGGGGACTATTTCACCGTGGAAGGAGGGGACCAACCCTTCCGTCCCCCAGGTTGGTGGGAACAGCTCCGCATTTGGAACTCACCCTGCTGGGGCTATATGACGAAGAACGAACAGTCCTACGTCTCCAGTGCCTCGATCCTCAAGAGCATCGCCCGCAGCCGCGCCTGGGGAGGGGCCGTGCTTGCCAACTGCGGTCCCCGACCCGACGGCACCATGCCCGATCCCTATTACAAGGGGATGGCCGAGGTGCGTGACTGGATGAAGATCAACGGAGAATCGGTCATCGGGGCCGATGCCGTGCCGGAGGCCGCCGAGGCAAACGTTCCGGTGACCATGCGCGGGAACATCTGGTATCTCCATGCCGTCGCGGGGACCAAGGAGGCGATCACCGTGAAGCCCGGCATCCCGGTGAAGTCCATCCTCTCGGCGAAGAACCTTCGCACCGGCGAATCCGTTCCCTTTGATTGGAAAGAAGGGGTCCTTACGGTCAGCGTCTCCAATCCCGATGCCGGAAAGGCACACGACGTGATCGCCGTGATTCTTGAGCCCGGAAAGTAACTCTAGTGTGATGGAGCTAGATCTGATTGCCGGTGATGGTTTGGGGAGCCACTCCGAAACCGCATCCTGCCTGGATAGAGCAGACCTCTGATTCACTTTCCCGTTTCTCCAGGCCACTAGTGGAACTCCCATCGGTTGTCCTGAGGGGGTACAACGCTTTCTGGTTCATGGAAACAGCGTAAGTTTATGATTTGTAAATAGATTTGTATATTAATTCAGGAGTCAAGAATAAAAATGTTACGAAATTGTAACATTTGGCTTTCAGCACATCTGGAGATCCCTTTAAATCGTGCCTATGGAAACACTCCCCCGATTCCAAGACGAGGCATCCCATCCCCCGACCGATTGCTGCCACGGATATGAAGACGTGCCGGAATTGTTTCCGGACAAGGTTTCCTTGCTCAAGGTTGTCGGTTACGGACTAATCATCACCATCCTGCAGTTTTCCTTTCTGGTGATCATCATCGCCAAGCCTTGGCAGTAAGGAGCTGTTGAAAAAGACACAAAACCGCCACGTCCGGGAAGGGGTACTTCCCCTCGGTTTCTGATGCAGCAATTCTCCTATCCCAAGTGGAACCCTGGGAGCATTACCCTCCTCAAAGGGTCTTTGGGAGGGGTGAATAAACCTTCGTTGAAACCTTTAGACCTCGATACCGACCTTCCTGAGGCGTGATTCCACGTGGGCGAAGTGACGCTCCGGGGAGCAGATCCTTCCCAGTTCGGACGCATCGATGTGCTGCATGACCTCGGCCTCTTCGCCGAGAGTCTGGAGGAGGGGGATCTTCTCAGCCCAGGTGCGCATGGCGGCGCGCTGGACCGCCTCGTAGGCGTTCTTGCGGGCCATGCCGCGGTCGGTGAGTTCCAGCAGGACTGCCTGGCTGCCGTAGAGGC
>JACCDS011343406.1_pt1 | contig 22104 bp, 13 predicted proteins | sample 7446441 | NCBI WGS metagenome assembly JACCDS01 (sample SAMN15323445, study PRJNA562643) | freshwater metagenome | isolation source: river surface water | place: USA:Blue River Watershed | collected 2017-08-17 | reverse complement strand
GCGGTACTCTCCCCCACCCTGCCGATAATGGACCGTGCAGCGGGTCACGGTGCGCTCCTGGTCGGGCAGGTAAACGTAGGCGCTCGTCAGTTCGCCCGCGCCGAACGACAGCACGACGCCGCGCGCGCCGCGCCAGCCGAGGTCGACGACACTTTCCGCCGGAAGGCGCGCGGCGCGGCTGAGAATCTGGTCCTGAAACTCCACGCGCGGCGTGACGCCGCTGACGATCACCGTCGTGATGCCCGCGGCGGCGACGTCCACGGCGATGCGGGCATCGGCCGGCAGCGGCATCTCGCGGACGCGCCGGTTGTTTTCCCAAACGGTCACTTTCGCGTTGGCCCCCGGGGCCAGCGCAATGCGTTCACGCGAGAGCGTCACGTGGGATTTCACCGCTGACTTCGACTGGTTGGTGAGGGCGATAGCCACCTTGGCGTCGCCGCGGGCCATCACGAAATTGAGTTCGGGGTGGTCGACGGTCAGCACGCCGCGCGGCATCCACAGATACAGGCCGCTTTCGTCGTGGACCTTGCCGGGGCGATCGCCGAACACGCGTTGCTGCAGGTAGCCGTAGCCTTCGGCGTAGCGGGACGGAAAATCGATCGCCCCGCGCGATTTTGCGAACACGTCCGCCACGAGATAGTCGAGCAGCAGCGCGATGTGCGGCCAGATATGGTTGTAGTGAATCGAAGTCGTCGAGTTGAGTTCGTCCTTCCCGCGCCGGGCGAAGTCGGGTTTCTCGTAGGCGGTTGTGCGCGCGGTGTTGATATGGTAACCGGGAAAACTGGTGTAACGGCCGATAATCGCGGAGCGGGCGATGTCGTGGAGAAAAGCGTCGTTTTTATGGGCGGCGATCCGCAGCATCCAAGGCGCGTAGCAGGCGAGGAAAATGCCGCGCGCGCCCTTGCTGGTCGGGGCCGACTCGCTGGTGAGGCCGATCTCGGAGGTGCGCCAGGCGGACACGGTTTCGGGCTCCGCCTTGATCCGGGGGAAACGCGGTCCGGAGCGGTAGGCCGGCGCCAGGCCGTCTTCGTTGACACGCACGTCGCCGTCGGGGATGCGCGGCGCCAGCCAGACGAACTGCGCATAGTCGCGGGCGCCGGCGTGGGCGGCGTCGAGGAAGCGCGGCAGCTGGGTTTCCTCGTAGAGCTCGAACAACTCGATCCACTGCGGCGTGAACGCCGTCCAAAAAAACAACCCGCGGGAATCGGGATCGGAATAATCCGCCGCCCGCACCCCGACCCTGGTTTTGAGATAGGCGTCGGCATCCTTGATGGCGTGGTCGAGCCAGCGCTTTTCCCCCGTCGCACGGTAAAGGCCCAGGGCATTGGACCAGTTGTCGCCGCGAATATTGCCCTGGAGATTCAGAATTCGGTCCCGGCCGAACAGGCTCTCGGCGGCAGTGCGGAAAAACGGGGTACGTTTGCCCGACATCGCGTAGAGATTCGCGTATTCGGTGAGCGGTGCGCCCAGGCCCCTCAGGCGCGAAGAGGCCGACTGCCCCTTTACCTTCGGATCGGTCGTGAACAGGAAGCGTTCGCGGGAAACAAAAAACTCCATCAGCGGGCGGGCGAGCCGGGTGTAGATTTCCGGGCGGTCGGTCACGAGGGCGAGGCCGAGCGGGTGCAGGGCGGAAACGTTTTTCACCGCGCCGGGCACATCGGTGTCGTAGGCGAAACCGCGCAGGTCGGAATTGAACTTCGCGTAGTCGCTCAGGCCGAATTCGAGCATGCGCTCGAAGGTGGCGTTGAGCGAACCCAGGGCGTTGTGGCGCACATCGGCGAAACCGTAGAGCGACCGGGCGACGCGTTCGTAGGTGGCGGAGAGGCTCGCTTTGGCGACGACGAGCCGCATGACGAACTCACGCGTCTCGCCGGCTTTCATGCGTGAACCGGCGCCGCCGAGCAGCGGTGCAAACAGCATGGGCTGCGCGAGGCCGCGGGCGTTGCGCAGGGCGACGCCGAAGCGCGAGTTGGCGAAATTCGGCAGCGGTTGAAACGGATACTCCGCGGGGTCGGCGAGCACGCCGGTGGTGACGCCGCCATGCGTGACGAGCGTGGTCGGCAGCGGGCAACGATACGCGGCCTCGAGAAACGACTCATGCGGAAAGCGGCGTTCGTTGTAAATCAAGGGCTGCCAAAGTTCCTCGACCGCGGTCGCTGGGGTCTCGGGTGCGCCGAGGTAGCCGAACGAATACCAGCCGTCCGCCTTTACCGTCGCCGTCAGCCGCAGACGCGGCGCGGTGCCGTCGGGCGGCAAATCCAGCTCCGCCCGCACGGCGGCCGCATCGTCGGAGGGAAAGTCCCAGACGATTTTGCGCCCGTCGGAGCGGCCGGCTTCGGCGCGCAGCGTTTTCAGCTTCCCGGCGGAGAAGAGATTGGCGGTGCGCCCACCGCCGTAGCCACGATCAATGGCGGGATCGAAGCCGTCCTCGACGTGCTGGACCGCGGTTTTCGCGGCGGTGGTTTTCCGGCCCCACGTGAGCACATTGTAGATCGAGCCGGTGTCGTTCAGCTGCATCGCGGCTTCCGGAAACCGGCCCCAGCGCATTTCCAGATTCGGATCGGAGCGCGCGGACAACACCGCGACGACCGGGGCAAACCGGGCGACGGCGCCGTCGGCCATCGCGACTTCGATTTCGCCCGAAGGCGTGACGGCGAGCCGCGCGGCGGGCCCGACCAGAGGCGGCTCGGCGGCAACGGCGCAAAGGGCGCCGACAAGCATCAGGCACGGGTAAGAGAAAAGCCGGGGTTTCATGGGGAACCTTTCGTGGGGTGGAACCGGGAAGCGCGCGGACGCGTGACGACGTTATCGAGGTCGAGTTCGCGGCGGTCGTTGCCAACCGGCAGCGCCTCTTCCCCATCTTGCGCCGGAAGGTCGTAACACAGGAGGAGCCGCGATTCGGCCGGCGAGGCGGCGCGGGCATCGGACCACACCGCCGCAACGGCGAGCAGGGCGGAGCGAAGAAAGTTTCTCATCGGAAGAGGCGCGCGGAGACAGGGGTGCCGGCGATGGCCGCGCGAGGGTTAGCGGGGCGAACGGTGGGGCAATGGATCAGAGTTCAGTTGGCAACCCCATGGAGGCTACCGTCGTGCCTTTGAAACCCTTCAATTCGCGGGATTGCATTCATGGCAGCCTGCGACTGACGTCGCCCGTGCCCATGTTTCCGCCGTCGTGATCACGTTGCAACAAATCGCCCGCGCCGCCGACTGCAGTCTCGCCACGGTTTCCTACGCGCTGCGGGACGATCCCCGCATCCGGCCGGAGACGAGAACCGCGGTGCAAAAGGTCGCCGCCCAATTGGGCTATCGGCCGAATCCCCGGTTCTCGGCCCTGATGTCCCATATTCGCAACTCCCGGCCGGTGGCCGCCGGGGAACGCATCGCCTTCGTGTGGGTGCATACCCCGCGGGCCGAGGCGGCGAAGGATCCGTTTCTGCAACGCGTTTATCTCGGAGCCAAGGCGCGGGCGGAGGCGTTGGGCTACGGACTGGAGCAGTTCTGGACGGCCGAACGCGGCATGACCGACCGGCGCCTATCGCAGGTGATCAAATCACGCGGAATCGTCGGCCTCCTCCTTTCGCCGGTGATGCACGAGACCGACGTGACGCTCGATCTGGAGTGGTCCTGTTTTGCACCCGCGGTGATCGGCAGCGCGCGGTGGAATCCGGAACTCCACCACGCCGGGCACCACCACTATCTCGCGATGCGCATGACCTTGGAGCGACTGGCCGCCGCCGGGTGCCGGCGGCCGATGGCGATTCTGGAAGCGGACGTAAACGAACGGGCGCGGCGGGCGTGGGAGGCGGCGTTTGCGGTGTTTCATCCGAGTCGCAACGACGCGGCCGAACTCCTGTGGATTGGACTGCCGGACGATCCGCGGGTCGTGGCGCGCAGGATGAAAGCCAGTCGGCCCGATGCCGTGGTGGTGAGTGCCCACGCGGTGGTGGAAAAGCTGCGGCGGTTGGACCTCGCGGCGATCCCGGGACTCCCGGTCATCAATCTGCATTGGCTGCCGACCGCGCCGGAGATCGGCGGCATCGATCAATCCTACGACATGGTGGCGGCAAATGCGGTCGACCTCGTCGTCAGCCAGCTCAACGGCAACGAAACCGGCGCGCCGCCCTGGCCGCGCATGTTGCTCTTTCCGGGCCGATGGGTGGAACCCGAGAACCGGAGCCCCGCCCCGTCGACGGCGCCGGCTGCCAAGCGGACCGGTGGTGCGGAAGCGCGACGTTGAAGCTGCGGGCGCGACGAGTTCGCCAAAGTCGATGCCCGCGTCACGGCTGCGATTCAACGCGGGCACCCACCGGTGATTTTTTGCCGCGGCTTCGCGTCGGCCGTGCCGGGACGGACTGCACTTTGGCGGCGCACCGGGCGTCAGAGCTCGACGCAGACGCCGCCGGTCGTGCTGCGCAGGAGCACCTGGCCGTCGCTCAGCGCCGGACTCGCCCAGACCTTGCCGGCGATAATGTCGGCACTGACCAACTCGCGGTAGCCGGCGGGCGTGGGTTCGATAAGCTTGAGCACGCCGGCGTCGGTCGTCGCAAGCAGGCGGTTGCCCGCGAGGATCACCTGGCCATGGCCGAACCCCGGCTGCTGCCACTTCACCTCGCCGGTGCGGATATCGATGCACTTGAAAGCGCCGCCGCCGTATTCGCCGTGGCCGTAACAGCCATAGAGAAAGCCGTCGTGCACGACCGCCGTGCTCCAATGCGCCGCGGTGTCGCGGTTGCCCGGGCTGCGCCAGAGCTCGACGGCCTCCCATTTGCCGCCGGCGAAGGTGACTTTGCACGCGCCGCCCCCCACGCCGTAGCCGGCGGTCACGTTGACGATGTCGTTCCACACGACGGGCGAAGCACAGGTCGCGGTGCGATAAGGAAACGGATAGTGCCAGAGTTCCTTGCCGGTCGCCGGGTCGAGGGCAACCAGACCGCGCTCCACCATAAAGAGGGCGTGATCCTGGCCGTGAATCTTCGCGAAAACCGGCGTGGAATACGTCACGCGGTCGGTGCCGGATTTCCACACGACTTCACCGGTTGCGGCCTTGAAGGCGAGGAAGGTCTGATTGCGTCCGCCGCCGGCCACGATGACCTTGTCGCCGACGAGCAGCGGCGAGGCGGAGTTGGCCCAGTGGAGTTCCTTGCCGCCGAAGTCCGCGATCAGATCGCGTTTCCACAACACCTTCCCTGTCGCGGCGTCGAGCGCGGTCAGATCGAACTTCGCGCCGAAAACAAACACCCGCCCGGCCGCGAACACCGGCGTCGCGCGCGGGCCGTCGCCGCCGTCGTTGCCGCGGGCTCCGCGCGCGCCGCCATTGGCGTACTCGGAGACGCCGAGCGCCGTTTGCCAGAGCGGCTTGCCCGTCTTGCGATCGATCGCGACCGCGGCTTCACGACCGCCTCCTTCGATCGGCACCACGGTAAACGCCTTGCCGTCCCCGGTGACGAACGAGCTGAAGCCGCCGTCGGCTTTCATTTCCCAAATCCGACGCGGTTCGCCCGTTTTCCACGTGCCGGTCGCACCTTCGCTGGTTTTCCGGTCATAGGCCGGGCCCTGGATATGCGACCACTCGCCGGCGGTCGCGCACGACGCGGCGGCGAGCGCCAGCCAACAGGGAACGGTGCGGGAAGGCAGCAAGCGAGGGCGGAAGTTCATGGGAATTTTTCGTTGGGCCGGACGGTGTGGACTATTTGGCGATGGCGTAGAGATGGGTGCCGGTGCGCAGGAAGATCGTGCCGTCGACAAACGCCGGCGTGCACAACGTGTAGCTGCCATCGAGCGCGTTTTTGCCGATGAGCTTGAAGGTCGGCCCCGCCTGCACGACCGCCGTCTCCGCGGATTCGCTGACGATGTAGATTTTGCCGTCGGCGAGCACGGGCGACGCACTGGTCCGCCCGATGCCCGTCTGCTCGGGCCCGTAAACTTTTTCGCCGGTCTTCGCCTTGATCGCGGTGAACGCGCCCTGGTCGTCGACGAAGTAAAGCAATTCGCCGTCGGTCACCGGCGTCGGCACATCGGGCGCGCCCTTGTCGGTCCACTTCCAGGCCTGGTGCGTGGCCGTGATGTCGCCGGAGCCGCCGGCCTTGTAGGTAATGAACGGCGTGACGCGCGTCGGCGCAAAAATCAGGCCGTTGTTGACCAGCGTCGACGCGATCACGCGGTAGTTGCGCGACTTGTTGGGATTGAGTCCGCCGCCGCGCCAGAGTTCCGCGCCCGTCTCCGGATCATGCCCGGTCACGTAGTCGGCGCCCCCGATCACGATCTGTTTCTTGCCGCCGTGCACGAGGAGCGACGGCGTCGAGTAGGCGTCGGGGCTCTCGTGCTCCGCGTCGGTCGGACGATCCACGCGCCAGAGCGTTTTGCCCGTCGCGGCGTCCAGCGCGAAGACGTAGCACGGATCGTCCGTATAGAGGCCCTGCAACATCTGAAACACCAGCTTGCCGTCCACGAGCAGCGGGGAGGAGCCATAGCCGAACTGGATGCCCATTTTCCCGAAGTTTTTCTGGATATCGAAGGTCCACCGCACGTTGCCCGCGAAATCGTAACACGCGACGATCGCGTTGCCCGAGACGACCCACACGTGTTTGCCGTCGGTCACCGGGGAGGGCGACGACATGTTGTGCTTCATCTTGATGTCGTTGCCGCGATCGTATTGCCGCCGCCACAGTTCCCGGCCCGTCGCGCGGTCGAGGCACAGCAGCAGGATTTCCTGCCCGCCCGGTCCGCGCCCGCCGGCCGGCCGCGGCCGCGCCTTCTTCCCCGGCGCGGGCTCCGGCGGCGGGGGCGGCGCCGCCGAGGGGTCTTCCTTCGAGGGCGTGTTGAGAAAGATTTTGTCGCCCCACACCACCGGCGACGAACCGCTCCAGGCGGGCATCTCGACCTTCCACTTGATGTTTTTGTCGGGCGCCCAGGTATCGGGCAGATTTTTTAAGCCGGCGCTGGTGCCGTCGCCGTTCGGCCCGCGCCAGCCCGGCCATTCGGCCGCCTGCGCGGGGAGCGCGGCGGCAAACGCGAGCAAGGAAACCAACAGGGTACGGGATAAAGCAAGGTGAAGGGAGGCGGTCTTCATACGAGGGGAGGTGGTGATCGGAGGGCGGCACGATCGGACGCGACACGTGGGACAAGGCGGGCCGGCACCCGTGGCGTTGTGTTCGTCTGCAAAATCGGAAGCAAGCCCCGAGCCGCCCACTCGGTCTTTTGTCCGCAGCGTCTTTGGGATTGAGATGCGAGCGCGCCGTTGTCCGCATCGCCCCGAGCCCGCTTTCTGCTCTATCCCTCGCCATGTCCATGATGTCCTCCCGCGCCAGATTTCGTCCGACGGTCTTCACCCGCGCTCTCTTCCTTGCCGGATCGGTCTGCGGCGCCATCCCCGCTGCAGCGGACACCTGGCCCGAATTCCGCGGCCCTACCGGCCAGGGCATCTCGGCCGCCACCGGCCTGCCCACCGAGTGGTCCGCCACCAAAAACGTCGCTTGGAAACAGGCCGTGCCCGGCACCGGTTGGTCGTCACCGGTGGTCGCCGCCGGCCGCATCTACCTCACCACTGCGGTCACCGCCGCCGGCAGCAAAACTCCCTCGCTCCGCGTGCTGAGCCTCGACGCCGCGACCGGCAGCATGGGCTGGGACACCGAGGTATTCACCCCCGCCGAAGCCCGCCCGCAGGCCATCCACCGCAAGAACTCCGAGGCCAGCCCCACGCCGATCCTCGCCGACGGCAAACTCTTTGTGCACTTCGGCCACCACGGCACCGCGGCCCTCGACCTCGGTGGCAAAATCCTCTGGCGCAACCGCGACCTCGGCTATGAAGCCATGCACGGCAATGGCGGCTCCCCCGTTCTCGTCGGCGATCGCCTCATTTTCAGCGCCGACGGCTCCGACTCGCCCTTCGTCGTCGCCCTCGACACCGCCACCGGCCACGTCGCCTGGAAAATCTCCCGCCCCGCCGGCCCCCGACAGAAGTTCTCGTTCGCCACGCCTTTGCTCATCACCGTCGCCGGGCAACCGCAGGTCATCTCCCCGGGCAGCGGTGCCGTCTCCGCCCTCGATCCGCGCGACGGCCGCGAACTCTGGCGCGTGCGCTACGGCGGCGGCTACTCCGTCGTCCCCCGCCCCGTCTACGCGCACGGCCTGCTCTACATCGGCACCGGCTACAACCGCGCCGATCTCCTCGTCATCCGCCCCGATGGCTCCGGCGACGTCACCGATACCCACATTGCCTGGCGCACCACCAAGGGCGCGCCCCTCACACCCTCCGTGGTCGTCGTGGGCGACGAACTCTACGCCGTCAACGACGCCGGCCTCGCCTCCTGCTGGGACGCGAAAACCGGCGCCGTCCACTGGCAGGAAAAAATCGAGGGCAACTACTCCGCCTCCCCCATCGCCGCCGGCGACCACCTTTATTTTCTCAACGAGACGGGCCTCACCACCATTCTTCGCGCCAGCCGCACCTTCACCAAGGTTGCCGCCAACGCCCTCGACGAACCCACCCTCGCCTCCTTCGCCGTCGTCGCGAACTCCCTCCTCATTCGCACCGCGACTCAACTCTACCGGATCGGCCCCCAGGCCGCTCCGCGCCCGCTTTCCTCCGCGCCATGACCAGCTCCGCCACCCTCCCGAAAATCCCCGCCGTCCTCGCGCGGGCCCCATTTTACTACGGCTGGGTTGTGCTCGGCCTCGCCGCCCTCGCGATGGTCGGCACCCTCCCCGGCCGCACGCAGGGTCTCGGCCTCATCACCGAATCGCTCCTCCGGGACCTCTCGCTCGACCGCCTCGCGTTTGCGCAGATGAATCTCTGGGCCACGCTCCTCGGCTCACTCTTCTGCCTCGGCGTCGGCCGCCTCCAGGACCAACTCGGCAGCCGCACGATGCTCGTCGTCATCGCGTCGCTCCTCGGGGCCGTCGTCCTCGCGATGAGCGTCGCGACGAGCGTCGCAGTCCTGTTCGCCCTACTCGTCCTCTCGCGCGGACTCGGCCAGAGCGCCCTCTCCATCGTGAGCCTCGCCATGGTCGGCCAGTGGTTCCGCCGCCGCCTCAACCTCGCGATGGGCCTCTACGCGATCGCCCTCAGCATGGGCTTCATGATCGCGTTCCCCGTCGTCGGTGCCGTCGTCAAAAACGAAGGCTGGCGCACCGCGTGGGGCGCCATCGGCTGGTGCCTGCTCCCCGGCCTCGCGCTCCTCGGCTGGTGGCTCGGCCGCCGCGGCCCTGAAGCCGCCGGCCTCGCGATGGAAAACGAAACCTCCGCGACCTCCGCCCCCGCGCCTGCCCCCGCCCCGAGCTTCACCTGGGGTCAAGCTCTCCGCACTCCCGCCTTCTGGGTCTTCGCCCTCGCGAGTTCCGTCTACAACCTCGTCGCCTCCGGCGTCGGCCTCTTCAACGAATCCATCCTCGCCGAGCGCGGCTTCCCCGCCGACATCTATCACCGCAGTCTCGTCGTCTGCGCGCTCACCTCTCTCGTCGGCAACTTCCTCGGCGGCTGGCTCGCCTCGCGCTGGTCCGTCAACCGCCTCATGGCCCTTGCCATGGTGCTCCTCGCCGCCGCACTCGCCGCCCTGCCGTCGTTGCGAACCGTCACCCAAGTCGACGCCTTCGCCGTCGTCATGGGCCTCGCGGGCGGCTTCGTCATCGTGATCTTCTTTGGCTTCTGGGCCGAGACCTTCGGCCGCGCCCACCTCGGCCGCGTCGTCGGCACCGCGCAGATGATGACTGTACTCGCCTCCGCCACCGGCCCCCTGCTGCTCGCGCAATGCCACGCCGTCACCGGCTCCTACGCCGCCGTCTTCTACACGCTCGCCGGCGTCGTCGCGCTCCTCGCCCTCGCCGCTTGGACCGTGAAACTTCCCGCCCCGCCCGCCGCTGCCACCTAGCTTCGCCATCCGCTGCACCGCCACGCCATGAAGGCCTTCGGTCTCACCGTCTCCTCCGCGCCCGACGCCCCCGCGCCTCGCAGCCTCGGCTATTGCCTCGTCTACGGCACCCTGAGCTTCGCCGCCGTCAGCGCCGCCGCCTATTCGATCTGGGCCTTCCGCCTCGTGCGCCAGGAAGCCGTCCTCTACTCCGCCATTGCCGTCGTTTACCTCGGCCTCGGCGGACTCGCCCTCGGCCGCCTCGTCGTCGCACCCGGCGCCTGGAAACGTTTCCCGCTGCTCTTCGCCGCCGCGTTTTTTGCCTACGCCATCGGCTGGTGCGCGTTCTGGTTCGGCCTTCGTGGCAAAGCCCTCGCCGACCTCTGGGGCGCCCTCGCCGGCCTCGCGGCGATGACGTGGCTCCTGCAATCTGCCTTCGGCACGCGCCCCGGGTTCCTTCGCCTGCTCCTCGTGCTTTTCGTGTGTCACAGCGCCGGCTACTACCTCGGCGGCGAACTCTACGCGCACTTCCGCGGCTCCACCGGCCGCCTGCTCTGGGGCATCGCCCACGGCCTCGGCTTCGGCGCCGGTTTGGGCTACGTGCTCCGCGCGCTTCAGCGCGTCCCCGCCCGCACGTCGTAACACGACACCGTGTCGTGGTAGCGCAGATACAGCCGCCCGTCGTGGATCACGGGATGCGCCCAGGCATTGCGGTCGCGCGCCTCCGCCAGCCGGAAGCGCCCGCGCACCTCGAAGGCCTTTTCCGTCGGCTCGAGCAGCAGCATCCAGCCATCTTCCGCGAGCGTGTAGAGCCGCCCGTCGGCCGCCAGCACCGCGCCCTTGGCAAACTCCGCCGTTTCGTAGAGCAGTTTTCCGTCGCGCGCATCGAGCGCCTGCCAGCTCCCGCGCCTCGGATACGTTGAGCCGAACAGCCGCCCGCCCACGTGCACCACGCCGCCCTGACACGTGTCGAGCGCCGTCGTCCACGCATCCTCCACGCCCACCGACCCGCCCGCCGCCGTCGGTGCGATCAACCGGTGCAACTGCCCCGGCGGTCCGATCGGCGCCGTCATGAAAATCGCGTCGCCCACCAGCACCGGCGACATCGCGAGCACGGAATACGCCGTCACGCGGGGCCGCGTCCATTGCAGCGTCCCCGTATCGGCGTCGACGCAATAGAGCTGCCGCTGCGTGCACCCGATCACGAGCCTCCGCCCCGCAAACCGCACCAGAATCGGCGCCGCATAGGTTGCGCCTTCCAGCTGGTCCGCCGCCGCCTCGGCCTGCGCGACTTTCCATCGCAACTCGCCGGTGCGCCGATCCAGCGCCACCAGCATCGCGTCGCGCCCGCCCGCCGTCGCATACACCGAATTTTCGTCCACCAGCAGACACTCGCTGAACCCCCACCTGATATTTTCCCCGCCGAACGTCCGCAGCAACTCCACCGCCCACCGCTCCTTCCCCGTCGCCGCGTCGAGACACACGATGCGCCCGTGCGCGTTTTGGTGATAGAGCAATCCGTCGCGGTACGTCACCGACGCCCGCGCCCCCTGGTACTGGTTGAGCCACGCGTCGCCGTTGCGCACCGACCACAACGGCTTCCCGCCGAGGTCGTACGCCAACACCCGCATCTCGGCCCCGAAATCTCCCGTCACAAAAAGTTTCCCGCCCCCGATAATCGGGGACGAATACCCCTTCCCGGCCCCCGGCGCCGACCACAACAACGTCGGTCCTCCCTCCGGCCACGTCGGCAACAGCCCGCGCTCATCGCTGGTGCCGTCGCGCCGCGCCCCGCGAAACTGCGGCCAGCCCGCCTCCGGCGACGCGATCAACTCCGCCGTCGTCCCCGCCGCCGCCACTCCGGACTCCCCGATCGCGCCCGCCCCCAGCGCCACCGCGAACCACCCCGCGACAACTCGCTGTCCGACTCTCATCTCCCAACTCTCGGCTCTCAACTTTTGGTTCCCCCGATACACCACAAAAACTCCTGTCGCGCCTCGCCCTTCTTCGCGTGCCGCAGGTAAACCCGCCCGCCGCAGATCGCCGGACTCGCCAGCGCCTCGTCGCCCAGCCGGTTTTGCGCGAGCAGCTTGAAACTCGCCGGCGTCGCCTCGAAGACCGCGGTCACGCCCGCGAGGCTCGTCGCGTAGATGCGCGACCCCACCATCACCGGCGACGCGTAGTAATCCTTGCCCACCTTCTCGCGCCAGAGTTCCTCGCCTGTGTCGGACTTCCAGCACGCCACCGTGCCCGCATCCTGGACCGCATAGACGTGCCCGTCGCGCACCAGCATCGACGGCACGTAGACGCGCACGTTTTGCTGCCACGCGATCTTCCCCGAGCCGTCTGCCTCGATCGCCACCGCATGGTTCTTCGGGTAACCGCCGCCCACAAATATCCGCCGCCCATCCGTTACCGCCGTCACCACCGTCTCCTCCGTCGAGCCCGCAACTTCCCACAATTTCTTGCCCGTGAGCGGATCGAAACTCGCGACCAGATTGCAGCCCGCGAGCACCACCTGCGTCCGCCCCGCCGCGGTCACCACCGCCGGCGACGCATAGTTCGCGATCTTCGGCCGCTCCTGCTCCCACACGATTTTTCCCGTCCGCCGGTCGAGCCCCGCGATCCGCCCGCCCCCGCGGCTGTCCGCCGTCACCAACACCAGCGACTCATGCACCACCGGCGACGAGCCGAACCCCTGGTGCATCGTAAAATCCGCCACCCGCGTCTGCCACACGACCTTCCCGTCCGCCGTGAGCGCCGTCGTGTGCACGGCCTGCGCATTGAAAAAATTCACGAACAACCGCTCCCCGTCCCACGCCAGTGTCGCCGACGCCTGCGACGTGTTGCGGTGCCCGGCCGTCTCGAGCGGACCGCGGTGCACCACCGTTTCCCACACCGGCTTGCCGGTCGCACGGTCGAACGCCAGCACGAGTTGCTCCTGCGTCGCCGGGTCCGCCGTCGCGAGATAGATGCGGTCGCCCACCACCGTCGGCGAGCCGTGGCCCCGCCCGCGCACCGGCGCCCGCCACACGACATTCTCGGTCTCGCTCCACGTCACCGGCGCCGTTTCGCCCGGCGCCGCGTGCCCGTCTTGCGTCGGCCCGCGCCACCCCGGCCAGTCGCCCGTCTGCGCCGCCCCGCCCGTCGTCAGACCCAACCCGGCCACAACGCCCGCCAAGATCAGTCGCATTTTCGTTTTCATCGGGGAAGATGCGCCGACTCCCGCCGATTCTCCCGCGCCCGGCAAGCGCAACGCGCGCGGCTCGCGCGCCGAATTCCCTTTGACCGCCATTTCCTCCGCACCTCTGCTCGCCCTGCTTCGCCGCTGCCCCGCGGTCCCTCCCCCCATGAAAACTTACCCGCGCCCTGCGACTCTCGCCCTCCTCCTCGCCGTAACTTTCGCCGCCACCTCCGCCGTCGCGCAGGAGTGGACGCGCTTCCGCGGCCCCAACGGCACCGGCCTCAGCTCCGCGCGCGGCCTGCCCGTGGCGTGGACCGAAAAAGAGTTCGTCTGGCGCGTGCCCATCGCCGGCGCCAGCCACTCGCAGCCGGTGATTTGGGGCGAGCGCCTCTTTCTCCTCACCGCCCTCGACGCCGGCAAAGAGCGCGCCCTCCTCTGCCTCCGCAAAACCGACGGCCAGGAACTCTGGCGCAAAACCTACGCGCTCCCCATGCCGCGCCTCGGCAACCGCAATACCGGTTACGCCAACACTTCGCCCGTCGTGGACGCCGACCGCGTCGTCGCCTGCTTCGTTTCCCACGATCATTTCTGGGTCCGCGCCTTCGATCACGCGGGCCAAGAACTTTGGAGCCGCGACCTCGGCGGCTTCGCCGCGCAACACGGCCACGGCGCCTCGCCCATCATTTACGACGGCCGCGTCATCGTCGCCAACGACCAGGACGGCACGAGCTCGATCGTCGCCCTCGATCTCAAGACCGGCGCCGTCGTATGGACTTCGCCGCGCGCCACCCGCGGCGACACCAACGTCGCCGCCGCCTACGGCACCCCGGTTGTCCACCGCCGCGCCGATGGCTCCGATGAACTCCTGCTCTCGAGCCACGCGCACGGCCTCTCCGGCCTCGACGCGCGCACCGGCGCCCTCAACTGGGAGTCCCCGGTCTTCAATAAACGCATGGTCGCCTCCCCCGTCGTCGCCGGCGATCTCGCCATCGGCACCTGCGGCTCCGGCGCCGGCACGGGGAACTATCTCTCCGCGGTCAAACTCGGCGGCCAAGGCAACGTCGCCGACACCCACGTCGCCTGGACGCTCAAACGCGCGACGCCCTACGTCCCCACGCCCCTCTTCCACGAGGGCCGGCTCTACCTGATCAGCGACGCCGGTTTCGCCAGCGCCATCGAAGCCGCCACCGGCAAAGTGATCTGGTCCGAACGCCTCCCGCGCGCCGAATTCTTCGGCTCGCCCGTCCTCATCGACGGCAAGATTTACTGCGCCTCCACCAAGGGTGAGCTGATCGTCCTCGCCACGGGCGACACCTTCCGCGAACTCGGGCGCAGTCCCCTCGGCGAGGGCACCCACAGCTCGCCCTGCGTCGACGCCGGCCGCCTCTACATCAAAACCTTCACCCATCTCGTTTGCCTCGGCGGCCCATGAAACTTCCCCTCCGTTCCGTTGCCCGGTTCGCGAGAGCCGGGACCTTCCTCGCCTCCGCTTCCTTCCTCGTCCCTCTGCCGGCCGCCGACTGGCCGATGCTCGGCGGCCGGCCCGAGCGCAACCCCGTTTCCCTCGAAACCAACCTCCCGGTCGCCTGGCGCGCCGACGGAGACTCCCCGCCGAAAAACCTCCGCTGGTCCGCCCCGCTCGGCCGGGTCACCTTCGGCGCGCCCGTCGTCAGCGGCGACCGCGTCTTCATCGGCACCGACGCCGACGCGAACGACCCCGGCCCGCAGCGCGGCGTCCTCAAATGCTTCTCCACCCGCGACGGAAAACTCCTCTGGTCCGTCGCCCACGAGAAACTCGCCGACGCCGCCGAAGACGACCGCACCATCGGCATCTGCTCCACGCCCTGCGTCGCCGGCGACTTCCTCTACTACGTCAGCAACCGCGCCGAGCTCGTCTGTCGCGCCGTCGCCGATGGCCGCGAGGTCTGGTCCCTCGACCTGCGCGCCAAACTCGGCGTCCAGCTCAACCAAGCCTCCGCCTCTTCGCCGCTCGTCGTCGACGGCCGCCTCTTCGTCGTCACGGGGCACTCCGCCGACTACAAAACCGGCAAAGTCAAAAACCCGGCCGCCCCCAGTTTCCTCGCCGTCGAGGCCGGCACCGGAAAAATCCTCTGGCAGGACAACTCCCCCGGCGACCGCATCCTCACCGGCCAGTGGGGCTCGCCCGGATACGGCGTCGTCGCCGGCGTACCGCAGATCGCCTTCCCCGGCGGCGACGGCTGGCTCTACGCCTTCGAGCCCGCCACCGGCAAATTGCTCTGGAAATTCAACGGCAAGGCCCACGAAAAACCCTCCGCCGCCGGCGAACCCGAGACCCTGTTCCAATTCGTCGCCGCGCCCGTCTTCGTCGGCGACCGCGTCTTCGCCGCCATCGGCGAACCCGAGGCCGGCACCGGCCCCGGCATCCTCCGTTGCCTCGACGCCCGCCAGCGCGGCGACGTCACCCGGACCGCCGAGATCTGGCGCCTCGCCGGCGACGACTTCAACGACAGTATCTCGATGCCCGTGGTCCACGACGGCCTGCTCTACACCGCCGACACGCCGGGCTTCTTTTACTGCGTCGATGCCGCCACCGGGAAAAAACTTTGGGCGCACGACCTGAAGTCCAACATCTGGGGCTCCCCGCTCGTCGCCGACGGCAAGGTTTACGTCCAAAGCTCCGAGGGCGTCGTCGCGGTCTTCGCCGCCGGCCGCGAGAAAAAACTCCTCGCCGCCAACAACTCGCTCCCCGACGTCGCCCACGGCACCCCCGTCGCCGCGCACGGCACCCTCTACATCACCGGTCAGAAACAGCTGTTCGCGCTCGCGGTCGAAAACTGACGGCGCATCGCTGCCCCCGCCCGGCCGCCACCCTCCATGTTTCGAACCCTCTTCCTGTTTCTGCTGCTCCCGACCGCGGGCCTCGCCGCCGCGGAGTGGCCCGAATTTCGCGGCCCGACCGGCCAGGGAGTTTCGAACGCCGCCAGTCTCCCGACCGAATGGTCGCCGGAGAAAAACGTCGTTTGGAAACAACCGGTTCCGGGCTCGGGCTGGTCCTCGCCGGTCGTCAGCGGCGGCCGGATTTTTCTGACGACCGCCACCCTGGCCGGGGAAGAACCGTCGGCGGGGCTGCACGTTTTTTGTTTCGAAGCGGCGACGGGACGCGTCGCGTGGCACACCGAGGTCTTTTCCATGGCGGGCCTGCCGCCGCCGCCGGTGCACCAACTCAGTTCGCCCGCGTGTCCGACGCCGATCATCGAAGGCGATCGGCTCTATGTTTATTTCGGACACCACGGCGCCGCCTGCCTCGACCTCTCGGGCAAGATTCTCTGGCGCAACCCGCGCCTGCTCTTCGATCCCATTCCCCCCAACGGCGGCTCCCCCATCCTCGCCGGCGACCGCCTGATCTACGTGGCCGAGTGCGCCACGGCGCCGTTCGTCGTCGCGCTCGACAAGCATACGGGAAAAACCCTTTGGCGACGGCCGCACGCGCTGCAGGCGAAACTGAAGTTCTCGTTCGGCACTCCCCTGCTCATCGAGGTCGCGGGCCGAGCGCAGATCGTGATTCCGGGCCGGTTCGCGGTGTCCGCCGTCGATCCCGCCGACGGCCGCGAACTCTGGCGCGTGCGGTATCGCGCCGACAGCGCGCAGGCCCCGCGGCCGGTCTTCGCGCACGGGCTGGTGTTTGTTTCCGCCGGGCAATTGCGCTCGGACCTGCTCGCCATCCGGCCGGATGGCAGCGGCGATGTCACCGAGACCCACGTGGCGTGGCGCGCCTCCAAGGGCGCTCCGCTCGCGCCCGCGCTGGTCGTGCTCGGCGACGAACTTTACGCGGTCAACAACGCCGGCATCGCGACGTGCTGGGACGCCCGGACCGGCCGCGTCCATTGGCAGGAAAGAATCGGCGGCCCCCACAGCGCCTCGCCGATCGCAGGGGCGGGCCGACTCTACTTCCTCGCGGAGGATGGGACCACCCGGGTCGTGCCGGCCGGGCGCGAGTTCTCCGTCCTCGCGACCAATCCCCTCGGTGAACCCGCCTTCGCCTCGCCGGCCGCGAGCGAGGGCGCGCTCTTCCTCCGCACGACGCGGCACCTCTACCGTCTCGGCGATCCCACGATCCCGGCAGGACCGTGAGCGCGACACGAGGTCGATCCGGCGAACGGCTCGCGGCTTGCACCGCAACCCGACCCCGTTTCGTTTCGCCCCATGAAGAAACCCGCCGCCCTTCGACTCGCCTCGTTCCTGCTGGTCGCCGCGGCCACCGCGGTTTCTGCACCCCGCGCTCTCGCGGCCAACTGGCCCCAGTACCGCGGCCCCGCGGCCAGCGGTCTCGACCTCTCGGTCGCGCTCCCCACCAAGTGGAGCGCCGCCACCGGCGAAAACATCCGCTGGCAAACGCCGATTCCCGGTCTCTCGCACGCGTCGCCCATCGTCTGGGGCGACCGCGTCTACGTCGCCACCGCCGTCGCCGACGGCGCGAAGTCCGAGCTCAAAGTCGGCCTCTACGGCGACATCGGCTCCGCGCCCGACTCCGGCAAAAACCAATGGCGTCTCCTCGCCCTCGACCGCACCTCCGGAAAAATCCTTTGGAACGTCCTCGGCCACGAGGCCGCCCCGCGCGTCGCCCGCCACACCAAGGCCACGCATTGCAACTCCACGCCCGCCACCGACGGCCGCCACATCGTCGCGATCTTCGGCTCCGAGGGCCTCTTCTGTTTCAACGCCGCCGACGGCGCGCTCCTCTGGAAAAAGGACCTCGGACCGATGGACTCCGGTTACTTCCAAATCCCCACCGCCCAGTGGGGCTTCGCCAGCTCGCCGATCATCCACGACGGCAAAGTCGTCGTGCAGGTCGACGTGCAGAAAGACTCCTTCCTCGCCGTCTTCGAGGTCGCGACCGGCAAAGAACTCTGGCGCACCGCGCGCAAAGACGTTCCCACCTGGGGCACGCCCACCGTCGTCACCGCCGCCGGCCGCACCCAGATCGCCGTCAACGGCTGGCATCACGCCGGCGGCTACGATTTCGCCACCGGCCGGGAGCTTTGGAAATACGACGGCGGCGGCGACATCCCCGTCCCCACTCCCATCGCCTCCGGCGACCTGATTTTCTTCACCAGCGCCCACGGTCGCTCGCGCCCGATGCGCGCCATCCGCGCCGACGCCACCGGCGACCTCACGCCCGACGACTCCGGCGCGCTCAAGCCCGGCGTCGCGTGGAATCAAGATCGCAAGGGCAGCTACATGCAGACGCCCCTCGTCGTCGGCGACCTCCTTTTCGGCTGCACCGATGTCGGTCTCCTCACCTGTTTCGACGCCAAGACCGGCGAGATCCGCTTCAGCGAGCGCCTCTCGAAAACGAGCGAAGGCTACACGTCCTCTCCCGTCTCCGACGGCCGCCACCTCTATTTTACCAGCGAACTGGGCAACGTTTTCGTCGTCCCCGTCGGCCCCGCGTTCTCCGTCCTCGCGAGCAATCCCCTCGGCGAAACCTGCCTCTCCACGCCCGCGATCTCCGCCGGCACCCTCTTTTTCCGCACCCGCGACAAACTCATCGCCGTCGCCCAGTCGCCCTGACCCGCCCGTCCGCCGCGTCCGAAGTTCCGCCTTCCGCGCCGCCGCACCGGTTGAACTTCGCTTCGGCGCGAAACTTACGCTGCACCTTGCGGCGAAAAATCTGGACGCCCGGTCGCATCTTCGGGCAAGGGTGAACCGTCTTTTCGCGGTCGCCGCACTCTAGCAGCACCCGAGAGAGATTCACTCCCCGCCACCTCCTTGCCCAGCTCGATGCCCACTCCCAGCGCCTTCCGGCGCCGCTTCGCCGCCGCCTTCATCGTCGCCACTGCCGCTGCCGCCGCGTTCACCCCGCGCGCCGCCGCCGCCGAAACCACCGTGCTCTCACCCTTCCGGGTCGAAGCCGAATTCGGGCTCGATGGCCTGCGCATCCAAAACTCCTCCGCCGTCCTCAACAGCTACCTCCTCGAGCAGCAGGGTATCGCCCGCCTCCAGGATATCACCGGCGCCGCGCCCAATCTCGCCACCAGCAACAGCGACACCCGCGGCTACGGCGACGTGCTCTCCCTCCGCGGCCTCGCCAATTCCATTTTCTTCACCTCGCCGTCCGTCGCCTACGTGGTCGACGACGTCCCCGGCATCTCCGTCTCCGGCTACCCGAGTTCCCTTCTCGGCCTCGAGAGCTTTACCGTCAAAGCCGGCCCGCAAGGCACCGACTACGGCCGCAACGCCCCCGGCGGCGTAATCGAGATCAGGACCCGTACCCCCGGCGCCCAGCACCGCGGCAAGGTCCTCCTCGATTACGGCTCCTTCAATTTCTCCTCCCTGCAGGCCGCCTTCGATGGCCCGATCAGCGCCCAAAGCGGCTACAGCCTCGCCTTGGGTCTCTCCGACCGCGACGGCTACATCACCAACACCGCGAAAAAGAAAACCGCCGATGACCGCTCCGAGTTCGCCGGTCGCGGCACCCTCTTTTTCCGCCCCGACGCCAACACCCAGATCCGCGTCGGCCTGTACTATGAACGCGCCCGCGACGACGACGGCCGCCTCTCCTCCCTCTTCAGCGCGAATCCCTTCTCCATTTCGTCCGACACCGCCGGCCAGACCGCGATCGAGCGCCATCAATACTCGTTTCAGGCGAAACGGAAGTTCGACGTCGGCACCTTGATCGCGACGACCTCGCGCCAGTCCTTCGACGTCGATCCGTCCGTCACCGACCTCGATCTCTCGCCCTTGCCCGCGGCGTTTTCCCGTGTCCTCCAGAACGAGGAAACGTGGACCCAGGAACTGCGCTTCGAGTCCACGCCCACCGCCGACAAAACCCAATGGCGCGCCGGCCTCTTCTATTTCGATCACAACACCGACGGCAACGCCCTGCGCCAGTTCATCGTCCCGCCGAGCGCCTTCGTCCCGCCGAATTTCGTGCAAACCGAGCGCACGCTTTCCTCGGTCGATCAGACGGGACTGGCCGGCTACGTTAACGCCGACCTCCCGGTCTCCGCGCAGACCCTATTCAAAGTCGGGGCCCGCCTCGAAAACGCCCGCTCCGAGATCGACCGCACCAAGGCCGCGTCCAACAGCTTCGGTTTCCCCTCGCCGCAAGACCCGCGCCTCCGCGCCGACCAAAGCAACACCGCCCTCTCCGCGAGCGCCGGCCTCGCGCACAACCTTTCGAAATCCCTCGGCCTGCACGCCCGCACGTCCGTCGCCCAAAAACCCCGGGGCTACAGCGCCTTCACCGGCAATCCGGCCCTCGCCGCCTTCAAAGCGGAACGCCAGTGGGCCAATGAAATCGGCCTCACCTTCGGCGCGCCCAAGGACCGTCTCGGCGGCAGCCTCCTCGCCTTCTACACCAAGGTCCGCGACTACCAGTTCGAGCGCACCGTCCCGAACTCCACCGACTTCATCGTTGTCAACGCCGCCGAGGTCCTCTCCCGCGGCTTCGAGGCCAAGGTAGTCTACAGCCCCGTCGACCGCGTCTGGCTCGACCTCCAGGCCGGTTACGCCGAGGCCACCTTCGAGGATCACCGCGACGCCACCGGCGCCAACGTCAACGGCAAGCAGGTCCCCTACGTCCCCCGCTCCACACTCCGGGCCGGCGTCACCGTCGACCTCACGCACGGTTTTTCCGCCAATGCCGGCTACGCCGCCGTCGGCCGCACCGCTTACGACGAACGCAACACCGCGCGTTTCGTGCAGAAGTCCTATGGCATTGTGCATGCTCAGCTCCGCTACCGCACCGGTCAGTGGACGGGCGCCGTCTATGCCCAGAACCTTTTCCAGAAAGACTACTACCAGTTCATCAATCCCGAGATCTTCGCCGGCGCTCCGGGCGCTCCCCGTCGCGTGGGCGTACAGCTCTCGTTCGAATACTGAGTCGCCCGCGTTTGCTTTCCGGCCGCGGGCGCCGAACACTTCCGCACTTCCTTAACCCCGCTCTGGTCCCATGAGATTCGCCCCCCGCTTCGTCGCCCTGCTTCTCGCCCTCGGCGTCAACGCCCTGCCCGCCGCCTCCGGGTGGCTGCACTGGCGCGGCCCCGATCGCAACGGCGTCTCCCCCGCCCAGCAATCGCTGCCCACCGATCTCGCCCTCGGCGGCCCCAACCACCGCTGGTCCTACAAAGCCCACGGCGCCGGCACCCCCGTCATTGCCGACGGCCGCGTCTACGCCATCTGCTACTACGGCGAGACCACCGACGTCGAAGAGGCCATCGTGTGCCTCGATGTGAAGACCGGCGCGCTCATCTGGGAGCACCGCTTCAAGGACTTCCTCAGCGACACCGTCTACAACCGCTACGGCATCGGCGCGCCCTATGTCGACGCCGAGACCGGCAACGTTTACTGCGAATCCACCTGCGGCGTGATCATGGCCTTCACCCGCGACGGCAAAAAAATCTGGGAACGCTCCATGATGGAGGAGTTCGGCCGCCTCACCTTCCCCAACGGCCGAACCGGCTCCCTCACCACCGATGGCGGCCTGCTTTACGCCAAGGCCATCACCGCGAACTGGGGCGCCGACGGCCCCGCCCGCAGCCGCTACTACGCCTTCGAGAAACTCACCGGCGAACTCGTCTGGTCCAGCACCCCCGGCACCGACCCCGTCGACAATCCGATGGGGGCCCCCATCTTTGCCGACCTCGGCGGCCACCGCGTGTTCTACCTCGGCACCGGCTGCGGCCACGTCGTCTGCATCAACGCCCGCACCGGCGAGCCCGTCTGGCGTTTCAAGCTCTCCAACGGCGGCCTCAACTCCGACGTCCTCCTCCCCGGCCCCGGCCAGCTCATCGCCATTCACGGCAAGGAAAACATCGACGCTTCCACCCAGGGCCGCCTCGTCGCCCTCAAGATTCCCACCGAATATCCCGCCGGCCCCAAGCCCGTGATCCTCGGCAAGGAAGCCGAGCTCTGGCGCAACGACAACTTCAGCGCCTTCTCCAGCTCACCCCTGCTCATCAACGGCAAGGTCTACTCCACCGGCGCCACCGGCGAATTCCAATGCGCCGACGCCAAGACCGGCGAGATGCTCTATCACCTCAAGCTCGGCGCCGACCAGATCCACGCCTCGCCCGCTTACGCCGACGGCCGC
>JACCDS011871272.1_pt1 | contig 22123 bp, 13 predicted proteins | sample 7446441 | NCBI WGS metagenome assembly JACCDS01 (sample SAMN15323445, study PRJNA562643) | freshwater metagenome | isolation source: river surface water | place: USA:Blue River Watershed | collected 2017-08-17 | reverse complement strand
GGTCTCCAAGGGCGTGATCCACCCGGAGTTTGCCGACACGGTGAAGAAGAATTTCGATTTCGGCGGCGAGCTGCTGATGGGGCACCTCCGCTACGGCACCAGCGGCGGCTACAACCTGAGCTCCTGCCATCCGTTCTTCCGGCGCAGCCCGTGGCCGACGCGCAACCTCGCGCTCTGCGGCAACTTCAACCTCACCAACACCGAGGACCTGAACCGCTCGCTGATCGCGATGGGGCAGCACCCGATCTTCGCGACCGACACGCAGGCGATCCTCGAGAAAATCGGCTTCTTCCTCGATGAGGAACACGAGGACATCTACCGCTTCCTGCGGAAACGCGATCTGGCCGGCGAGGAATTGTCCCGGCGGATCAGCGAGGACCTCGACGTCGGCCGCGTCATCACCCGCGCCGCGCAGAAGTGGGACGGCGGCTACGTGCTCTGCGGCCTGATCGGCAACGGCGACGCCTTCGTGGTGCGCGATCCCTCGGGCATCCGGCCGTGTTTCTGGTTCCAGAACGACGAAGTCGTGGCCTTCGCCTCGGAGCGCGCGCCGTTGATGACGGTGTTCGATCTGGCGGTCGAGGACGTGCGCGAGGTCGAGCCCGGCCACGCCGTGGTGATCAAGAAACGCGGCACCGTGTCGTCGACGCCGTTCACCGCGCCGCTGCCGCGCGCTTCGTGTTCGTTCGAGCGGATCTATTTTTCCCGCGGCAACGACGTCGATATCTACCGCGAGCGCCAGGCCCTCGGCGGGCAGCTCGCGCCGCAGGTGCTGAAGGCGATCGGCTACGACTGGGGCAACACGGTCTTCAGCTTCATCCCGAACACCTCGGAGACGGCGTTCTACGGCCTGATGTCGGCGCTGCGCACGCTGCGGCGCGACGAAGTGAAGGCCGCGATCATGAAGGCGAGCCGCGAGGGCACGCTGACGGAAGCGGCGCTCGACGATCTGATCCTGCGCAATTGGCCGCGCGGGGAAAAGGTCGTGAGCAAGGACATCAAGATCCGCACCTTCATCGGGCAGGAAAACCTGCGGAACCAACTCGCGAGCCACGTTTACGACATCACGTACGGGTCGGTCCGGGCCGGGGAGGACAATTTGGTCGTGGTCGACGACTCGATTGTGCGCGGCACGACGCTGAAGCGCTCGATCATCCGCATCCTCGCGCGGCTCAACCCGCGCAAAATCGTGATCCTCTCGACGGCGCCGCAGATCCGCTACCCGGATTGCTACGGCATCGACATGTCGGAGCTGGGGAAATTCATCGCCTTCGAGGCGGCGGTCTCGCTCCTGCGGGAACGCGGGCAGGGCGTGCTGCTCGACGAAGTGTATGAACTTTGCCGCGACGAAGTCGCGAAGGGCGGACCGGAAAACCATGTGCGCCGGATCTACGAGCCGTTCACGGCCGAGGAGATTTCCGCCAAGATCGGGCAACTCGTGCGCCCGAAGCTGAGCTGGGAAGGCGAAGTGGAAATCATTTTCCAGACGGTGGAAAACCTGCACGCCGCCGTGCCGCACCACCGCGGCGACTGGTATTTCACGGGCCGCTACCCGACGCCGGGCGGCTACCGCGTCGTCAACCAGGCCTACCTGAACTACTACGAGAAGATCGACAAGCGCAGCTACTGAGCCGCGCCGCCGACCGCTCCCGTTTTCCGCGATGTCCCTTTCCTACGAAGCCTCCGGCGTCCGCTACGACCAACTCGACGCGTTCAAACGCGCGTGCCAGCAGGCGGCGCGTACGACGGCGGGGCTGCTCCGCGACCACGGTTACGCCGAGCCGGCGTCGACGCGCGGCGAGAGCGCCTACCTGATCGAGGCGGCGGACCATTTTCTCGCGCACGTCGAGGAAGGCCTCGGGACCAAGAACCTCGTCGCCGACGCCGTGTACGCCGAGACCGGGAAATGTTTCTACCGCGAGATCGCGATCGATACCGTCGCGACCATTGTCAACGACCTGATCACGTGCGGGGCGTTGCCGATCTCGGTCGCGATGCACGCGGCGGTCGGCGATTCCGGCTGGTTCGCGGATGCGACGCGCACGAACGCCCTCGTCGCCGGCTTTGCCGAAGGTTGCCGCGCGGCCGGAGCGGTCTGGGGCGGCGGCGAAACGCCGACGCTCGGCGGCGTGGTCGAGCCGACCGCAATCGTGCTCGCCGGCTCGGCGATCGGGAAAATTCAGCCGAAGTCGCACCGGATCACGGGCAACGTGGCCGAAGGCGACGCGATTTTGTTTTTCGCCAGTTCGGGCGTGCAGACCAACGGCCTCTCGCTCTGCCGCAAACTCGCGGCGCAGTTGCCGCAGGGTTACAGCACACCGATCGGCCACGGCGACCCGCGGACCTACGGCGAGGCGCTGCTGGCACCGTCGGTGATCTACGTGGCCTTCGTCCGCGAGTGCCAGCGGCGCGGTCTGCCGCTGAACTACGTCGCGCACGTCACGGGCCACGGCTGGCGCAAACTGATGCGGCTGGAGGAGCCTTTCGTTTACGAGATCACGGACCCGCGGCCGGCGCCGGCCTTGTTCCAATTCATGATGGAAGCCGGGCCGATCGACCGGCGCGAGGCGTATGCGACGTTCAATATGGGCATCGGCTTCGCCGCCTTCGTGGCGCCGGATCAGGCCGAGGAGGCCCTCGCCTTGGCCCAGGCGACGGGCTACGACGCGTGGCGCGCGGGCACGGTGCGCAAACAGGGCAACCGCAAGGCGGTCGTGGTACCGGCCTTCGGCTTGGAGTTCGGCGGCGAGACGTTGCAGGTGCGCTGAGCCGGGCTCGCTCAGTTGAGAGAGCTAGGTTGAGAGCTGAGAGCAGAACCGTTCGGTTCCTCAGCTTGAGGGCTGGGGCGACGATTCCCGTGTCTCGACGGGTCGATCTTTCAACCTTCAACTTTCAATTTTCAACTGAAGGGCTTCGGCTGAGGCGGGCAGCCGATGCTCGACAGCCGGAAAAGTCGGGCGCAGAGCTGAGGCACCCCGTTTTTCCATGCACACCGGCACTCTTCCGTCCTGGTTCCGTGGTTGCGCCCGCCGCTTGCCGGCGTGGACCGCGGCCCTCATTTGTTGTTTCGGCCCCGTCGCCTCCGCGGCCGAGCCGACCGCGCGCACCGCGGTGCGCCTCGCGCAGGATCCGACGTTGTCGCCCGACGGCCGCACGCTGGTGTTTTCCTGGCGCGGCGATCTCTGGTCGGTGCCGACCGCCGGCGGCGCCGCGCGGGCGCTCACGCGCCATCCCGCGCGCGACACCGCGCCGAGCTTTTCGCCCGACGGCCAGCGCCTCGCCTTTCTGAGCGAGCGGCTGCCGGGCCCGCAGGTTTACGTCATGCCGGCGGCGGGCGGCGCAGCCGAAGCCCTCACCGCCCACAGCGAAGGGTACGCCCTCGACGGCTGGTACCCGGACGGCTCCGCCCTGCTGGTCAACGTCGAGCGCGACCATTCCCATTATGCGCGCGCCGGCTACCGCTTCGTACGGTTGCCGGTGGCGGGAGCGACCGGCGAGCAGCCCGTGTTCGACGACTACGGCCGCACCGGCGATGTGTCGCCCGACGGCAAACGCCTGCTCTTCACGCGCGAAGGCGAGCAGTGGTTTCGCAAGGGTTACAAGGGCTCGCAGGCTGGGCAGATCTGGCTGCACGACACGACGACCGGCCAGTTTACGCAGGTGGTCGCGGATGCCGTCAGCGCCCGCACCCCGCGGTGGCGGCCGGACGGCAAGGGTTTCTATTATGTGAGCGCCCGCAGCGGCTCGTTCAATCTGTGGGAACACGATTTGGCTTCGGGCCGGGCGACGCAGCTCACGGCCTTCACCGACGATGCGGTGATGATGCCCTGTGTTTCCCGCGACGGCTCGACCCTGGTGTTTCGGCATCTCTTCGATCTTTACCGGCTGCGGACCAGCCGCGGCGCGAAGGCGGAGAAGATCGAGATTTGGGACGAGTCCGACGCCGGCCCGACGCCCGCGGACCGGCGCACGCTGACCTCGGCGAGCGAGGTGGCGTTTTCGGACGACGGCCTCGAAGTCGCGTTCATCGCCGGCGGCGACCTTTGGGTCATGGACACGGTGTTGCGCGAACCGCGGCAAGTGACGCGTACGCCGGAAGAGGAACGCGATCCCGTGTTTTCGCCGGATGGCCAGCGCCTGTTCTTTGCCAGCGACCAGGGCGGCCGGAGCGATCTTTGGCAGGCGGAGCGCAAACGCCCGGACGATTACTGGTGGCGCAACGACCGCTTCGAATTGAAACGGCTCACCGATGACGCCGACGTCGAGCAGGACCTCCAGTTCAGCCCCGACGGCAAGCAACTCGCCTTCGTGAAAGGCCGCGGCGACCTGTGGACCTACGATGTGGCCAAGAGTTCTGCGACCCGCGTGCTCGAGGGGTGGAACCGGCCGCATTACCAGTGGAGTCCGGACGGCAAGTGGTTCGTCGCCGCGTTGAACGACACGGATTTCAACAGCGACATCTGGATCTTCAAAGCCGACGGCACCGGCGAGCGCACGAACGTCTCGCGGCATCCCGACAACGAAGGCAATCCCGCCTGGTCGCCGGACGGCCGCGCGCTCGCTTTCACGGGCCGGCGCACGGAGACCGAGGTCGACATCTATTATGTGTGGCTGCGGGCGGAGGACGAAGCCCGCGACCGCCGCGACCGCACGCTCGAGCGCGCGGTGGAGAAAATGACCAAGGGCCGGAAAAAACAGTCCGCCCGCACCGAGAAAACGGAACCCGCAGCCGAGCCGGCGAAGGAGAAGGACGAAGCGGCCGACGCCGCCGAAAAGCCCAGTCCCGCCGCCGAGGCCCGCCCGGCCGCGACGCGTCGGACCCGCAAGGCGCCGGAGGTGAAGATCGACTTCGCCCGCCTGCACGAGCGCGTGCGGCGGATCTCGATTCCGAATTCCACCGAGTCGGAACTGCTCTGGTCGCCCGACTCCAAGAAGCTCGCGTTCACCGCCACGGTCGACGGCAAGCGCGGCACGTACACGGTCGAGTTTCCCGACGACCTGAAACCCAAGCTGCTCGCCAGCGAGACCGGCCGCCAAGGCCGCTGGCTGGAGACGGGCAACCAGATCGTCTGGCGCCAGGATCCTGCGCGGCCCGGCGCCGGCAGCGGCGGGCCCGCGGCGACGCCGGCGCCCGAGCCGTGGGCCGCGCCGGAGAACACCGGCGGCGTGCCCGCCAGCCTGAGCGACACGGGTCGCGCGACCGCGTTGACGTTTCGCGCCGCCCACGAGGTCGACCTCGCGGCCAAGCACGCCGCGGCCTTCGACGTTGCGTGGCGCGCGATGCGCGACAACTGGTACGACGACCGCATGGGCAACCGGAACTGGGAAGAGATCCGGACCAAGTACCGCACGGCCGCGGCGTCGCCCGATGCGGCCAACCTCTCGACCGTCGTCAACCTCATGCTCGGCGAGCTGAACGGATCGCACCTCGGCTTTACCCTGCGCTCGGCTCCCGCCGAGAGCAGCGCGCCCTGGAGTCCCGTCACGCCGCACCTCGGGTTGCGTTGGGATTACGCCTTCCGTGGACCGGGTCTGAAGGTGCGCGACGTGATTCCCGACGGCCCTGCCGACCGGGGAGAGAAAGGCGTCGCGGCCGGCGAGATCGTGCTCGCGATCGACGGCACCGCGGTGGACGCGACGACCGACTTGGCCAAGTTGCTCAACGGCCCCGCCGGGCGCGACGATTTCCGGCTGCGCGTGCGCGACGCCGCCGGCAAGGAACGCGACGTGAACCTGCGGCCGACGCGGTACACCGCGGTGCGTGCTTCGCTTTACGGCAAATGGGTCCGCGACAACCGCGCCGCCGTCGAAACGTTGTCGGGCGGCAAACTCGGCTACCTCCACGTCCGCGCGATGTCGCAGGAGAGTTTTCTCCAATTCGAACAGGACCTCTACGCGGCCGGCGTCGGCAAGGACGGCCTCGTCATCGACGTGCGCGACAACGGCGGCGGCAGCACGGCCGACCAATTGCTCACGGCGCTGACGCAGCCGGTGCATGCGATCGCGGTGCCGCGCGGCGGCGGTCCCGGCTACCCGCAGGACCGCAAGGTCTACGCCTCGTGGTCCAAGCCCATCGTCGTGCTGCACAACCAAAACAGCTTCAGCAACGCCGAGATCTTCGCGCACGCGATCAAAACGCTGAAGCGCGGCGCGCTCGTCGGCGTGCCTACCGCCGGCGGCGTGATCAGCACGGGCGCCCGCCTGATCATGGATCTCGGCACCCTGCGGATGCCGACGCGCGGCTGGTTCGTCGTCGGCAGCGGCGAGGACTACGAGCTCAACGGCGCCGTGCCCGATCACGTGGTGCCGCTGCAGCCCGGGGCGGATGCCGCGGGCGGCGACGCGCAGATCCGCAAGGCGGTCGAGGTGCTGGGCGCCGATGTCGCCGCGGCCCGCGCGCGCCCGGCGCCGGTGCTGCGCAAGGCCACCGAGCGCCGCTGAGCCGGCGGCGCACCCGGCGGGCGCAAAGTAGGCGGGACCGGGGCGGCGCGGTTGACGGCCGCGCCGGCGCCGCCGCAAGCTTCCGGCCACCCCATGCGCCCCATCGTCCAAATCTCCCTGGACCTCACCGATCGCGCCGAGGCGCTCCGCACCGCGGAAATTGCCCTCCGCGCCGGCGTCGACTGGCTCGAAGCCGGCACGCCGTTCATCCTCGCCGAAGGCGTGCACGGCGTCCGCGCCCTGCGTGAGCGTTTTCCGGATACGCCGATCGTCGCCGACCTCAAGATCATGGACGGCGGGTACCTCGAGGCCGAGCTGATGGCCAAGGCCGGCGCGACCCACGTCGTCGTCATGGGCCGCGCGCACCCCGAGACGCTCAAAGTCGTCGTCAAGGCCGGCCGCGACTACGGCGTCAAGGTGATGGGCGACAACCTCGGCTGCCCCGACATGGTCGCCGGCGCGAAGGAACTCGAGGACCTCGGCTGCGATTTCATCGTCCACCACATCGGCTACGACGAACGCCGCGGCATCGCCGCCGCCGGCCGCCGCATGCCGAGTCCGTTGGACCAATTGCGCGAAATCGTCGCGGCCGTGAGCGTGCCCGTGCAGGCCGTCGGCGGCCTTACCCTCGAGCAGGCCGTGCGCACGCCCGAATACGGCGCGCCGCTCGTCGTGATCGGGGCGCCGCTGGCGGTCGATGCCGATGCCTTCCGCACCGCGGCCGGCGACCTCGGCGGCACGTTGAAGATCATCTGCGACCGCGTGCATGCCTACGGCGACGTCGCGGTCAAAACCAAGTCTCCCGCCCGATGAAAAGCCCCGCCGTCGTCAATTTTTCCCGCGAACCGCACAGCGTCGAATTGCGCGAATTCACCCGGCCCGAGCCGGGGCCCGAGGACGTGATCCTCGCCGTCGAGGCCGTCGGGGTCTGCGGCAGCGACCTGCACCAGTGGACGAGTTCGCACAGCTGGCCGGTGAACTATCCGGTGGTGCTCGGCCATGAATTCGGCGGCCGGATCGCCGAACTCGGGGCCGCGGTCAAAGGTTGGAGCGAAGGCGACCGCGTCGTCAGCGAAACCGCCGCCGTGATCGACGCGAACAGCCCGCTCACCCGCGCCGGCCTCTACAATCTCGAGCCGAAGCGGAAGGGCTTCGGCTACGGCGTCGACGGCGCGATGACGCGCTTCGTGCGCGTGCCGGCGCGTTGCCTGCACCGCGTGCCCGCCGGCCTGGCGATGGAACACGCCGCGCTGACCGAGCCCTGCTGCGTCGCCTACAACGCCGTCATCCAGAACGCCCGCGTGCATCCCGGCGACCGCGTGATCGTCCTCGGGCCCGGCCCGATCGGCATCCTTTGCGCCGCGATGGCGCGGCTCGCCGGCGCGGAAGTGGCGTTGGTCGGATTGGAACGCGACCGCGCGCGGCTCGAGGTCGGCAAGGCCTACGGTTGCGAAGTCATCATCGGCGACGCGACGGCGTGGGCCAAGGCGCGCGACGGCCTCGGGGCCGACGGCGTGATCGACGCGGCCGGCGCCTCCGCCGCGCTCAAGGTGGCGCTCGAACTCGTGCGCCCGGCCGGCTGGATCAGCAAGGTGGGCTGGGGCCCGCAGCCCTTGGGATTCTCCCTCGATCCCCTCGTGCAGAAGAACATCACGCTGCAGGGCAGCTTCAGCCACAACTGGCCAATCTGGGAGCGCGTGCTCGCGTTGTTGGCGTCGGGGCAACTCGACGTGCGCCCGATCACCGGCGGCATCTGGGCGCTCGAGGCGTGGCACGAGGCCTTCGAAAAAATGCATTCCGGCGCCATCGTGAAAGCGGTGCTGCGGCCGAGCTGAGCCGCGGCCGTATCCGCAATCCCGATTCCATGCGCCTCCGCGACAAAGTCATCATCGTCACCGGCAGCACCGGCGGCATCGGCCGCGCGATCGCGGCGCGCGCCGTGGCCGAGGGCGCCCGTGTTTTGATCCACGGCATTGATCGGCCGGCGGGTGAAAAGACCGTGGCCGAACTCGGCGCCGCGGCTGCCCTGCACCTCGACGATCTCGGCGATCCCGCGGCGGCGGCGCGCATCGTGGCGGCGGCGGTGAACGCGTTCGGCCGGGTCGATGCCGTGGTGAACAACGCCGCGATCGTGCCGCGCACGACGCTCGCGACCACCGCGGCCGAGACCTTCGACCGCACGATGGCGATCAACGTCCGCGCGCCGTTGCTGCTGATCCAGGCGGCGTTCGCGCAACTCAAGGCCAACCGCGGCTGTGTGCTGAACATCGGATCCGTCAACGCCCTCAGCGGCGAAGCCACGCTGCTCGATTACTCGATTTCCAAGGGCGCGCTGCAGACCCTGTCGCGCAACTTGGCGAATGCCCACGCGGCCGACGGCGTCCGTTTCAACCACTTCAACGTCGGCTGGGTGCTGACGGAGCGCGAATACGCGATGCAGGTCGCCGAGGGGGCGCCGGCGGATTGGCACCGGAAGATTCCGGCGGTCTTCGCGCCGGCGGGCCGGATCTTGCAACCGGAGGAAATCGCCGCCGCCGCCGTCTATTGGCTGGGCGACGAATCCTATCCGGTCAGCGGCGCCGTCGTCGACGTGGAGCAATTTTGCATCCACGGCCGCAATCCCGTGAAAGTCTGAGATCCCGTTTTGCCATGCCGCGTCTCGCTGTTTTTCCCAAGGCGTTCATGCGCCCGCTGTGCCGCGACGGCACGATGACGTTGCGGCAATGGACGGAGCTGGCCGCGCCGCTCGGCGTCGACGGGCTCGAGTACTACGCCGGCTTTCTGGAATTGGCGGAGCCGGAAAAGTGGCCGCAGCTGCGCCGCGAGGTCGAGGCCGCGGGACTGACGATTCCGATGCTCTGCTGTTCGCCGGATTTCTCGCAGCCGGATCCGGTGCTGCGCGCGCGGGAAATCGAACAGGAGAAAACGTGGATCCGGATGGCCGCGACGCTCGGCGCGAAGTACTGCCGTGTGTTGTCGGGTCAGAAGCGGCCGGAGCTGTCGCGCGCCGCCGGGCTCGATCTGGTCGTCGCCAATATCGAAGCCTGTTTGCCCGAGGCCGAGGCCTGCGGCGTGACGCTGATCATCGAGAACCACTACAAGGACGATTTTTGGACGTATCCGGAATTCGCGCAGAAGATGGACGTGTTCTGCGAGCTCGTGGACCGGATCCGGCACCCGCGTTTCGGGGTGAACTACGATCCGAGCAATGCGTTTCTCGCCGGCGACGATCCCCTCGAATTGCTGCGGCGGGTGAAGGACCGCGTGGTCACGATGCACGCGAGCGACCGCTACCTGGCCGAAGGCACGCTCGAGGATTTGCGCCGCGAGGAAGGCGGCGCGGAGGGCTACGCGAAACGCCTGCGGCACGGCACGATCGGCCGCGGGCTCAACGACTACGACGCGATTTTCACCGAGTTGAAAAGCGTCGGCTTCGACAGCTGGGTGAGCATCGAGGACGGCGTCGACGGCATGGAGCAGTTGGCCGAGAGCGTGCGTTTCGTGCGCGGCAAGCTGCGGCAATTCTGGCCGGCGTGAAATTTCCGAGACCGGTGGGCGCGGGCGGACGGAACCAGCGGCCGGATTTGGCTCGGCGTCGGGGTACGTCGGGTTCAGTGCTGGGAGCGCAATGCCTTTCCGTACCGCAGGTCGGGCGCTGAAATTGGTTTTGGCGGGAATCGCGATTCTCGCCGCGGCGCTGCTTTGGGTGCTGCTGCGGCAACCGGCGGTCGACCGGACCCGGAGTTACCGGATCGGTTACGGCAACGATGCGCCGCTCCATTTCCAGGCGCCGGACGGCCAGCCGGCGGGTCTGGCGGTCGAGTTGGTCCGGGAAGCGGCGAAGCGCACCGGGATCAAACTCGAATGGGTGCATGCCCGGGGCTTCAACCAGCCGACGATGGACCTGTGGGTGCTGCAGACGATCCGGCGGGAACGCCGCGCGACCACGCATATCACGGAACCGTATTTGCAGTCCGAGAGTTGTTTTCTGGTGCGGCAAGACAGCGCGTTCCGAACGATGGCCGACTTGGCCTCGGCGCGCATCGCCTACCCCGATGTGGCGATCCTTCGGGATACGCTGGCCGAGATGCTGCCGAATTTTTCCCGGGTCCCGGTGCCGACCAGCCGCGAAGCGTTGGCCCGGCTGAATGCCGGGACGGCGGAGGCGGCCTTCGTCGACCAGTACACGGTCACCAATTTGCTCCTGCAGGCGTCGGAACATCCGGGCTACCGGATTTTGCCCAACCGGTCGCGGCAGCGCCAACTCGGAATCTCGGCGCGCTTCGACCGGGCCGACGTCGCCGACGAACTTCGCCGGGGAATGCAGGAGATGGTCGCCGACGGTACCGTCCTGCGCGCCTTCGAGCGGTGGGCGTTCTTTCCCAGTCTTTCAACCGATGTGATCGGCGAGCTGGCCGGCGAACAACGCCGGCGGCGCTGGCTGGTCGGCTGGATTGTCGCGCTCTCCACGCTGCTGGCGGCGACGGCTTGGTTGGCGATGGTTTCCCGGCGGCGGTCCCGCCAGACCCGGCAGACGGAAACCTTGCTCCGAAAGATTGCCGACCGCGTGCCCGGCATGGTCTATCAATTCCGGCTCGCGGCGGACGGTCGCGCCCGTTTTCCGTTCGCGAGCGAGGCGATCCGGGAGATTTACCGGGTGGCGCCCGAGGCCGTCCGGACCGACGCCCAAGCGGTGCTCGACACGCTCCATCCCGACGACGCCCCGCGGGTCATGGAATCGATCCGCGAGTCGGCCCGCAGCCTGGCGCCGTGGCGTTGCGAGTACCGCGTCCGGTTTGCCGACGGCACGGAGCGCTGGCTGAACGGCAGCGCGCTGCCGCAGCGGGAGCCGGACGGGGCGACGCTGTGGCACGGGTTCATCACCGACATCACCGAACGGCGCCGGGCCGACGAGGCCCTCGCGGCCCTTGAGCGCAAAATCCAGGAAACCCAGAAGCTGGAAAGTCTCGGCGTGCTCGCCGGCGGGATCGCGCACGATTTCAACAACCTGCTGACGGGGATCCTCGGCAACGCGACCCTGGCCGGAATGGAACTTTCGCCGGCGTCGCCGGCGCACGAGCATTTGGAATCGATCCGGCGCAGCTCGCACCGCGCGGCGGATCTGTGCCGGCAGATGCTGGCCTACTCCGGCCGCGGGCGGTTCGTGATCCGGAAGCTGTCCCTCAACGCCCTGATCGAGGATACCACGCAGCTGGTGCAGCTCTCGATCGGCAAGCAGTCCAGCCTGCGGTTGAACCTGGCCGCCGGCTTGCCGCCGATTCTGGGCGACGCGACGCAGCTCCGGCAGGTGATCATGAATCTGGTGATCAATGCTTCCGAGGCGATCGGCGACCGCAGCGGGGTCATCGCCGTCGCCACGGGTGTCGCCGCCTTCGACCGCGCCTACCTCGACGGCACGGTGCTGGCGCCCGAAATCCCCGCCGGCGCCTATGTGTATCTGGAAATCTCGGACAACGGCGGCGGGATGGATGCGGCGACCCAGGCCCGGATTTTCGATCCGTTCTTCACCACGAAATTCGCCGGCCGCGGGCTGGGGCTGGCCGCCGTGCTCGGGATCGTGCGCGGGCACAAGGGGGCGCTGCGGCTGTACTCGGAGCCGGGAAAAGGCACGACCTTCAAGCTGCTCTTTCCCTGTGCCGAAGGCGACGCCGAGCCGGCCGACGCGGTCGGCGGGACCCGGCCCGCTTGGCGCGGGGAGGGGACCGTGCTGGTGGTCGACGACGAGGAGTCGGTGCGGACCACGGCCGAGCAGCTGCTGCGGAAACTCGGCTTCGACGTCGTGCTGGCGGCCGATGGGCGCGAGGGCGTCGACATTTACGAAACCGCTCCGGAACGGTTCCGCCTGGTGCTGATGGATCTCACCATGCCGCGGCTCGACGGACGGAAGGCCTTCGCGGAAATGAAGCGGTTGCGGCCCGATCTGCGGGTCGTGCTGATGAGCGGGTTCAACGAGGAGGAAACGGTGACGCAGTTCACCGGCAAGGGCTTGGCGGGTTTCATCCAGAAGCCGTTCAGTTTCGAGACGCTCGCCGAGACGCTGCAACGCGCGTGCGGCGGCCCCGGGGTGTGATCCGGTGGCCGCGCGGGAATGCGGATCAGACGGTTGCCGGCACGACGTAAGGGGCGCGGTAGGCGCGGGTGAGCAGGGCGTCGGCGTCGCGGTCGTTGACGAACTTTTCGTTTACTCCGTCGAAACGCAGCGAGCGGCCGACGCGGTAGGAAATGTTCGCGAGGTGCGGGAGCGACGTGGACAAATGGCCTTCCAAAATGTCGGCGCGGAGGTCCGCGTCTTTGCCCGAGCGGATGGCGTCGAGGAAATTGCCCCAGTGCTCGCCCTTCCAGCCGGGTTCGCCGTCTTTCGAGCCGGCGATCGGTTCCTTGCCGCGGCGGCGGAACGCTTTCCACGAGCTGCCGCCGAGTTCGAGCCAGCCTTCGGAGCCGAAAAACAGATTGCCGACTTCCTGGCCGCGGCTGCCTTCGTGGTTGGTGTAGCGGCCGCGCGCCTCGAATTCGATCATCGTGCCGTCGGCGTAGGTGAAGGCCGCGGTCTGCGTATTCGGCGTTTCCTGCGACGTGCGGTCGTGCCCGTAGGTTTCGACGCCGCCGTAGACGCGCGTGCCCGGCGTGGGCGGGCCGTCGTCGCGGCGGAAACCGAAAAGTCCGCCCGCGGAATAGACGGCGACCGGGTGTTCGTTTTTCGCCATGCCCCAGCGCGCCAGGTCGAGCTGGTGCGGGCCGGTGTTGCCGGTGTCGCCGTTGCCGGTGTCCCAGTACCAATGCCAGTTGTAGTGGCCGCGCTTCTCGTTGTACGCCCGCGCCGGCGCGGGCCCGAGCCAGTGGTCATAGTGGAAACCGGCGGGCACGGGGCCGTCGGGGGAACGGCCGTAGGAATCGCGGGCCTTGAAGCAAAGGGCGCGCGCGAGGAAGAGCTCGCCGATGCCGCCGGAACGGAGAAACGCCATCGCCTCGTTCACGCCGCGGGCGGAGCGGTTGTTGAGGCCGACCTGGACGCGGCGGCCGTACTTGCGCGCGGCTTCGACCATCTTGCGACCTTCCCAAATGTTGTGGGAGGCGGGTTTCTCGACGTACACGTGTTTGCCGGCTTGGCAGGCCCAGATCGTCGCAAGCGCGTGCCAATGGTTCGGGATCGCGAGGAAGACGGCGTCGATGGCCTTGTCGTCGTACACGCGGCGCAGGTCCCACGCCGTCGCGGGCGCGGCGCCGGTTTTGTCCGCGACCAATTTCACGGCCGCGGCAAAGAGGTTTTCGTCGGTGTCGCACACGGTGGCGACGCGGACGTTGTGGCTGTCCTTCAGACCGCAGAGGGCGTTGAGGTGGACCGTACCTTGATTGCGGATACCGATGACGGCGACGTTGAGCCTGGAGTTGGCGCCGGCGACGGCGGCGCGGGATTTGGCGCTGAAGGCGAGACCGCCGAGGGCGAGGCCGGCGGCGCCGGCGGTGGATTGGCGGAGAAAGGTGCGGCGCGGGGTAGGATTCATGGCGGGTTTGAACGGAAGTGGAGGAGGTAAGGAAGGGGCGAAGGCGAACTCACGTGGTTGCGAGAGCCGGGTTGGGAGTTGAGAGCAGAACCGGGCCGTTTCTCATGGTTGCAACCGCGTCGCTTTTGCGGCGGCAGCTCGATCTCTCAACCCTCAGCTCTCAACGCTCAACTTCGAGAATTCGCTCAGAGCAATCCCTGGTAGGCGAGCCAGAGGCTGCGGAAGTACTTCATCACGCGGACCGGATCAGAGCTCTCGGGAATTTCCGCGAAGGCGAAGCCGGTGAACTTGATCTCGTTGAGGCGCGTGAAGAGCCGGCGGAACGGATAGTCCTCCAGATGGATATCGCGGAGGTGTACGATGAACATGCGGTGCTTCAGCAGATCGAAGTTGGCGTCGAAGCCGCCGTCCTCGAGATCGGTCGGATTGGAATTCCAGCAAATGCCGACGGCCGGATGATCGGCGACATCCATGATGCGGCGGCAACGCGGCCCGCGCGACGTCTCGCTGCCGTGGACCTCGAGCCGGATTTGCTGGCCGAGGCCGGCGCCGAATTGGCCGAGTTCGCGCAGCGAGAGCCCGATCTGCTCGAGCGTCTTGGCTTCGGGCACGCCCTTGGGCAGGGCATTGGGGCGGACTTTGACGCCGGTGGCGCCGACGTCGTGGGCGAGTTGGATGTAGGCCTTGGTCGCCTCGATATCCTGGCGGAGCTTGGCCTGGTCGGGCGTGTGGTAGTCGTAGGCGCTGCCGAGCGAGGCGAGCTGCACGGGCGAATCGGCGAAACGTTTCTTCACTTCGGCGCGTTCGGCTTTGCTCAGGGAAACTTCGACGCCGTGGCGATGCGTGGTGCGCAGCTCGACGCCCTCGAACTTCGCCTCGGTGCAGTTTTTGATGATCGTGGCGACATCCCAATCCTTGCCGAGATTGTAGGTCACCATGCCGAGCCGGTGCAGCGGTTTGCCGGTGACGAAGGACCGGGCGGGGCCGGCGGCTTTCTTCGCGGCCTTGGCGGGCGCGGAGTCGGCGGCGCGGGCGGAATTGGCGAGGCCGAGGGCGGCGAGGGCGCCGAGGCCGAGGGTGGAATCGTGGAGAAAGCGGCGACGGGTGGTCGGCATAAGGGGAAGCAAGTCGGGGTTGGACGGACGGGGGTGACGGACCGGGCGGGCAGGGGAAGCGCCGCCGGCAAACAGTGGCGGAATTCCGTCGCGGGGCGCGAGCCGATACCCGCCCTCGACGGAAAAATGCAGCGGAGCTCATCGGCCCCATCGGAAAGGTGCCGCCGCGTTTCCCGGATGGACGCGGGACCGGACGCGGCCAAAGGTCGGCGTCGCCCCGTCTCCCCGCCCGACTTCGCGTCCGTTTCCCTTTTTCCATGTTTTCCCGCCGCGGTTTCGCCGCCCTGCTGTTGCTGTCGTTCACGATTCCCGGATTGGCCGGGCGCGCGGCCGAGGCGGCGCCCGACGCCGTTTTCCTCGGCGGCAAGGTCGTGACGGTCGACGCCGATTTCCGGGTGCGGGAGGCGTTGGCGGTGCGGGACGGGAAGATTGTCGCCGTCGGCAGCACGGCCGAGATCCGCGCGCTGGCGCAGGCGGGCCGCACGCAGGTGCACGACCTCGGCGGGCGCACGGTGCTGCCGGGACTGATCGATTCGCACGTGCATGCGCCGGCGGCGGCGGTGTTCGAGTTCGACCACGAGATTCCGGCGATGGAGACGATCCAGGACGTGCTCGACTACATCGCGGCGCGCACGCGGATCGTGCCCGAGGGCGAATGGATCCAGACACAGCAGGTGTTCATCACGCGCCTGCGCGAAGCGCGCTACCCGACGCGGGCGGAGCTCGACGCCGTCGCGCCGCGCCATCCGGTCAATTTCCGCACCGGCCCGGACAACATGCTCAACACGCTCGGGCTGAAAAAATGCGGGTTCGACCGTGCGTGGCAGGTGACCGACGGCGGCCCGGGCTATTTGGAAAAAGATGCCGCCGGCGATCCCAACGGCCTGGCCCGCGGGCTGGGACGGTTCATCCCCGGGCCGAAGTTGCGCAAGCCGACGCCGGCGGACCACGAGGCGCGGTTGCGGGCGTTGCTGCTCGATTACAACCGGAGCGGCTTCACCGCGGTGTGCGACCGGGGTGCGACGCCGGAGTCGATCCGTTACTACGGCAACCTGCGCGAGCGCGGCGAACTCACGGTGCGCGTGTCGCTGTCGCAGACGTTTCCCACGGTGGGTGCGTTGGAATCGATTCTCGGGGCCATCGACCGGATCGCGGAAAGCCCGCTGCGCCGGCCCGATCCCTGGCTGCACCTGATCGGAACGAAGATCTGGCTCGACGGCGGCATGCTCACCGGGAGCTCGTATATGCTGCAGCCCTGGGGGCGGAACGAGAACTACGGCATCCGCGACGATACGTACCGCGGCGTGCTCAACGTGCCGCCGGATCGCCTGCGCGCGATGGTCCGGCGCGTGGCCGGGCACGGCCTGCAGTTCACGGCCCACGCCGTCGGCGACGCCGCGGGCACCGAATTGATGGATGCATACGAGGCAATCGACCGCGAGATTCCGCTGCGCGGGCTGCGCATGGGCGTGACGCACTCGAACTTCATGACGCGCGACTTGATCGAGCGGACGGCGAAGCTCGGCGTCGCCCTCGATATCCAGCCGATCTGGCTCCACCTCGACGCGCGTTCGCTGGTGCAGCAATTCGGCTACGAGCGCCTGCGGTACTTCCAACCGTTGAAGAGCATCTTCGCCGCCGGCGGCAAGGCGGGCGGCGGTTCGGACCACATGTTGAAGATCGGCGATCTGCGCGCGATCAACCCCTACAATCCGTTTCTCGCGATGTGGACGACGATCACGCGCCGGGCGAAGTGGCACGAGGGCCAGATTCATCCGGAGGAAGCGCTCACGCGGCGCGAAGCCCTCGAATTCTACACGCGCAACAACGCGTGGGTGATCTTCCGCGAAAAGGAGATCGGTTCGTTGGAAAAGGGGAAACAGGCCGACTTCATCGTGGTCGATCGCGACGTGCTCGTGTGCCCGATCGACGACCTGCGGGAAACGCAGGTGTTGGCGACGTGGATCGGCGGGCGCGAGGTGTACCGGCGCGACGCGCGCTGAACCTCCGCGCCGGCGCCGCGCGGCGGTGTGAAAACGTCGGCTCGACGTGTGCGGTCCGGCCTTCCCTCGGGCCGCGTTCGCGCTTGGGATACGGCGTCGGCGCGCCGCTCCGCGGCCGCTCACCCAACCCCACTCCCCCGTGATTTCAGTCCGCGTCCGGCTGCTGTTCTTCGTTTGCGCCGTGGCTTGCTTGGCCTCCGCGCGTGGCGTCGCGGCGCCGCGGCCCAACGTCGTCATCATCTTGGCGGACGACCTCGGCCGGGCCGATCTTGGCTACGCCGGCAGCGATATCCGGACGCCGAACCTCGACCGCCTGGCGGCGACGGGTGTGCGGTTGGATCGGTTCTACGCGTGTCCGGTCTGTTCGCCGACGCGCGCGGGGCTGATGACGGGCCGTTGGCCGATCCGCTACGGGCTGATGCGGACGGTGATTCCGCCGTGGTCCGCGTTCGGTCTGCCGGCGGAGGAGCGGACGTTGGCGGAATGGCTGGCGCCGGCCGGCTATGCGCGCCGCGGCATCTTCGGAAAATGGCATCTCGGGCACGCGCGCCGCGCGATGCTGCCGCCGCAACGCGGTTTCACGCACTTCTACGGCCACTACAACGGCGCGATCGATTACTTCACGCACCTGCGCGAAGGGGAGACGGACTGGCACCGCAACCACGAGACGGTGAAAGAAGAAGGCTACGCGACGGACCTGCTCGCGCGGGAGGCGGTGCGGTTTGTCAACGAGTCCCCGGCGGATGCGCCGTACCTGCTTTATCTGCCCTTCAACGCGCCGCATTCCCCGTATCAGGCGAAGCCGGACGATCTCGCCCGCTATCCGGAGCGGCAGGGCAATCGCCGGATTTACGCCGCGATGGTCGATGCGATGGACCAGGCGATCGGCCGCGTGCTGGACGCGATCGCCGCGCGGCCCGACGCCGACAACACGCTCGTGCTTTTCCTCAGCGACAACGGCGGGAACCTGCCGGTCGCCTCGAACCGCCCTTGGCGCGACGGCAAATTCTCCGTTTACGAAGGCGGGATCCGCGTCGCCGCGTTGGCGCGCTGGCCGGCCGGCGGGCTCACGGGCGGGCGGGTTTGCGCGGAGCCGATGGGCTACATCGACGTGGTGCCCACGGTGCTCGGCGTGGCCGGCGTGAAACCGGAGGCGACCGCGCGGCCCCTCGACGGCCGCGATGTGCTTGCGGCGATGCAGGGCAAAGCGCCGGCGCCGCGGCGGCCTTGGTTTTCGTATTTCGCGCCGGGCGACACGGAGAGCGCGGCGGTGACCTTGGGAAATTGGAAATTGGTGCTGACGGGCGGGGCGGTGCTGGCGGCGACGCCGGACGCGGCTTCGAAAATTGAACTTTTCGACCTCGGCGCGGATCCCGCGGAGGCGCGCAATTTGGCGGCGAGCGAACCGGACCGCGTTGCGGAACTGCGCGCGTTGCTCGCCGACTTCGGCCGTATGCAGCAAGCCGGCGTCACGGCCTACGCCGAAGGCCGCCGCGGTTTCAAGGCGCCCACGGACTGGGTGATCCGCGACTGAGCCGCGCGCGGCGAAAACCGATCTGCCGTTTTCCCAATTTCCGGGTTTTCCAATTTCTCAATTTCCCACTTTCCCGATTTTCCAACCTCCCCATGCGAATCCCGTTTTTCCAACTTCTGGCGGTTGCTCTGGGCGCGGCGGCATTGCCGGCGGTACGGGCGGCCGAGGCGCCGCGGCCGAACATCATCTTCATTCTGGCGGACGACCTTGGGCCCGGCGACCTCGGTTGCTACGGCGGCACGCAGGTGCCGACGCCGCGGCTCGACCGGATGGCCGCGGAGGGCACGCGGTTCATGCAGTACTATGCCGCCGCGCCGATCTGTTCGCCGTCGCGCGCGGGACTCATCACCGGCCGGCAGCCGGCGCGCGCCAATCTCAGCAGTTTCCTGCAAACGAAGAAGGGCAACGCGGGCTGCGAGCAGGCCGACTACCTCGATCCGGCGGCGCCGTCTTTGCCGCGCCTCCTGCGCGCCGCGGGCTACGCGACGGCTCACATCGGGAAATGGCATCTCGGCGGCGGCCGCGACGTCACCGACGCGCCCAAGTTCGCGGCTTACGGTTACGATGAGGGCATCGGCACCTACGAGAGCCCGGAACCGCATCCCGACCTCACGGCGACGGCGTGGATCTGGTCGATGCAGGACAAGGTGAAGCGCTGGGAACGGACGGCGTTCTTCGTCGACCGCACGCTCGATTTTCTCGAGCGCCACCGCGACCGGCCGGCCTTCGTCAATCTGTGGCTCGACGACGTGCACACGCCGTGGGTGCCGGACGAAGTGTCCGACCGCAAAGACCTGCCGAAGAACTTCCGGCCCGTCATGGCCGAGACCGACCGGCAGATCGGCCGGCTGCTGGACGAGCTGCGTCGCCGGAAACTCGATACGAACACCCTCGTGATTTTCACCAGCGACAACGGCGCGCTGCCGACCTTCGACGGGTCGCGTTCCGCCGGCTTGCGCGGGAGCAAACTCACGCTGTACGAGGGCGGGATCCGCATGCCGTTCATCGCGCATTGGCCGGGGCGGGTGCCGGCGGGCCGGGTCGACGAGACTTCAGTGCTCACGGCGTGGGACATGTTGCCGACGCTGGCGGCGTTGGGCGGGGCGGCGTTGCCGGCGGGGACGATATTCGATGGCGCGGACCTGGCCGCGGTGTTGCGCGGGGGGAAGGCGCCGGCGCGACCGGACCTTTTCTGGGAGTACGGGCGAAACACCACCACCTTCAAGTATCCGGCCGCCGGCCGCAGTCCGAACCTCGCGCTGCGCCGCGGCCCGTGGAAGCTGCTCGTCTATGCCGACGGGTCCGGCGCGGAACTCTACGACGTCGTCGCCGACCGCGCCGAAAGCCGCAACCTTGCCGCGGCCGAACCGGACCGCGTGCGCGCGATGACCGAAGCCGTGTTGGCCTGGCGCGCGACGTGGCCGGGGAAGCAGTAAGCTTTAAGCGGTAAGCTGTAAGCGGAAAGCTGAACTCCGAACTCCGAACTCCGAACTCCAAACTCCGCCCGCCCCCGCGCCGATCGCCCGGAGTGAATTCCGTTTTTCCAATTCCGAATCTCCAATTCCTTCGAACCATGAAACTGATCCGTTGCCTTTTCCTGATGGTCGCGTGCGGGGTGGCGCCTGGGTTGCGCGCGGCGGAGCGGCCGCACCTGGTGATCTTTATCTCGGACGACCACACGCGGCTTGATTCCACCGTGTACGGATCGCGCGATGTGCGGACGCCGCACATGGACCGCGTGGCGGCGGCGGGGCTGACGTTCGACCGCGCCTTTGTCGCGTCGCCGAGTTGCGCGCCGAGCCGGGCCGCGTTGCTCACCGGCCTGATGCCCGCGCGCAACGGCGCGGAAGCCAACCACAGCAAGCCGCGGGCGGAGTTGAAGAAGTTGCCCGCCTACCTGCAGGAGCTGGGCTACGAAGTCGTTTCCTTCGGCAAGGTCTCCCACTACCGGCACACGGCGGACTACGGTTTCGACCACGGGGCCAACGATACCTTTCACGATGCCGAGGCGATTCCTGCCGCGTTGAAGTGGTTGCGCGAACGCAAGGGCGGCCGCCCGCTCTGCCTCTTCGTCGGGACCAATTGGCCGCACGTGCCGTGGCCGCTGACGGGCGAAGGTTACAAGCCCGGGGATGTGATTGTGCCGCCGGGCCACGTCGACACGCCGGTCACGCGCGAGGCGCGGGCGCGCTACTACGCGGCGGTCGCGCGCATGGACCAGGACCTGGGGGCGGTTTACGACGCGGCCAACGCCGTGCTCGGGACCAATCTCGTGTTCCTCGCCACGGCCGACCACGGCGCGCAGTGGCCGATGAGCAAGTGGAGTTGTTACGACGCCGGCATCCGCACGCCGCTGCTCGCCGTGTGGCCGGGCAAGATCCGGCCGGGCCAGCGCACCGACGCGATGGTCAGCTGGATCGACATTTTGCCGACGCTGGTGGAACTCGGCGGCGGCAAACCGGCGGTGGAGCTGGACGGGCGTTCGTTTGCAGCGGTGCTGACGGAGCCGGCGCGGGCCCACCGCGACCGCATCTTCACCACGCACAGCAGCGATGGGCAGATGAACATCTATCCGATCCGCAGCGTGCGCACGGCCGACTTCAAATACATCCGCAATCTGCACCCCGAGTTTTACTATTCGACGCACGTCGATCTCGCGCAGCCGGTGGACGGCGCGCTGTACTACGCCAGCTGGCGCGAGGCGGGAAAGACGGACCCCGCGGCCGCGGCGATCGTGGCGCGCTACCACGTGCGTCCGGCCGAGGAGCTCTACGACCTGCGGAACGATCCGCATGAGCATAAAAATCTCGCCGCCGATCCCGCGCACGCCGCGCGTCTGGCGGCGTTGCGCGCCGAACTCGACGCGTGGATGCGCGTGCAGGGCGATGAGGGGAAAGTCTACGGCAAACCGCGCCTGCTCACCGATCCCGACCGCGACAAGCCGCCGGCGAAGGCCGCGGCGAAGAAGAAAAAGTAACGCCTCCGCGCCGGCGCGATAGGATTGCGCCCGGGCCCGCGGCGCGGCTTGGCTGGGGCATCATGCGTTTATCCCTCGGCGTGCGGATGTGGTGGCTTGGACTTTGGGCGGCGGTCGTGTTGCCGGCAGCGGAGCCGGTTTACGACGTCGTGGTCTACGGCGGCAACGCCGCCGGCGTGATCACCGCGGTGCAGGTCGCGCGCATGGGCGGATCGGTCGTGTTGCTCGAGCCCGGTCCGGCCCTTGGCGGGCTCACGGCGGGTGGACTCGGGGCGACGGATGTCGGCGATCCGCGCGCGGTCGGCGGGCTGACGCACGAGTTTTACCGCCTGATCCACGAACATTACCAACGGCCGGAAAACTGGCGGCGCGAAACGCGGGCCGCGTACGTGCCGCGGCATCCGTTGGCGGTGTCGGATGCGCTGGGCCTGCATTGGTTTTTCGAGCCGCACGTCGCGACCAAGGTGCTGGGCGATCTGCTGGCCGCGGCCAAGGTGCCCGTGCACCTCAACGCCCGGCTCGACCGGGCG
>JACCDS010209702.1_pt1 | contig 22123 bp, 22 predicted proteins | sample 7446441 | NCBI WGS metagenome assembly JACCDS01 (sample SAMN15323445, study PRJNA562643) | freshwater metagenome | isolation source: river surface water | place: USA:Blue River Watershed | collected 2017-08-17 | reverse complement strand
CCCATCCCGAACAGGACCGTGAAACGACTTAGCGCCGATGATAGTGCGGATTCCCGTGTGAAAGTAGGACATCGTCAGGCTCTTACAGCCTCAAAAACCCCCGCTCATTCGAGTGGGGGTTTTTGTTTTTGTGCATGTGCTAATTGATGTTGATGATGTAGCCATCATCCATCATGCAAGCGCCGCTTTTCTCTAGGCTCTTGCAAAGCTTTTCCATCCACGAAGCAAAGCTATGTGTCTTTGCATAGGTTTGGTGAAGGATGGTCAGATAGTGTGCACCCTGCGCCCAGCTGATAAATTCTGAGAGTTTGTACTTTTGAAGCTCCAACAGCTTAAACTTCAAAAGCACTTTAGCTGCATAGTTGGCGTGAGTATCTGGTGAATTTCTAAATTGTCGTAAACGACTTTTTGCTCGCTCTATTGCGTCTGAAACATCAGTGAATGGTGATCCGTGTCCAGGCAATACGATTCTGGGAGCTAAATTCTCGATCACCTGAATGGTTGCTTCAACCTCATCAAAGGCTGATGTGCCTTCAATCTCTGGAAATACAACGCCAAAGCCGTTCTCCCAGAGTGCATCGGCAGAAATCAAAATACCGTGTTCTGCGTTGAATAGAACGACAGAATGAGGATCATGACCAGGTGCCGCATGCACCTGCCAAACAGAATTGGCAATCACAAATGTATCTTTATCGTTTATTAGGCCTGTGCGTACAAAACGTGGACAGTGTTGACCCGTTGGTGTGTATGTCAACGCAACTGCATCCCAACGGTCAACACAAGTGGCGTGGCCTGGAGGAATGAGCGTCGTCAGATCTGGGTAGCATGACTGCAGATACGCATTGCCACCGCAATGATCACTGTGCAAATGTGTGTTCCAAAGCGCAGTCAATGGACGAGCATCGATAACAGACTTCACTAAAGCATGTGTTTGTTCTGCATGTGTCCAGTAACCTGTGTCGACAAGGATTGCGCTATCACTATCGTGGAGCAGTACATTGTTAGATGAAAGCCAACCACGCTGGAAAAACTCGACACCGGTAGGAAGTGAATGCATATGAATAAGCTAAACCTTGACTATTTAGGTCATTCTGACATCCACGAGTGCGGTGTGTCTTGACACGAGTAGCCGTTGTTACAGATGTCAATTTTGTAGATTTAGAGTCTGTCGTCTAATGGCCGTCAGGAATCAGAAAGAATGAGGGAAAACCCGTAGAATTCCCCCATGACATTCGTACAGACACTCGCAAGAAATACCCTGGAGGGGGGATTGCATATGCTTCGTTTCACAGGTGTATCTGAAGAGCAACTGCGCAAAACTGAAGGCGCATTGGTACCTATTGTCCCAATGTCCCCAGAGCATCTGCCACAAATTCTGAAGCACTTGCTTGACTTGTCTGAGCACGATCGATATTTGCGCTTTGGCTACACCGCAACAGATGATCACATCATCCGTTATGTAGAAAGCTTAAGTTTTGAGCGCGACGAGATATACGGCATCTTCAACTCAGAGCTAGATGTCATCGCTATGGCCCATCTTGCGCTGATGAAAAAAGAGGGTGTCGAATCCAGTTCGGAATTTGGCGTCTCGGTGTCTGCACATGCCCGTGGGCGTGGTTATGGCGCACGCTTGTTTGACCGTGCCGTCATACATGCACGTAACGAAAAGGTGTATCAGATGTACATCCATGCGCTGAGTGAAAATGCGCCCATGATCCGAATTGCACGCAAAGGTGGCGCCCGGATTGAGCGCGTTGGTTCAGAAACAGAAGCCTTTTTGCGCTTACCAAAGCGTGATTTAGATAGCCGGGTTACTGAATTTGTAGCCGACCAATACGCAAAAACAAACTACAGCATCAAAGAAGATGCCAAGCGTTTTTGGAATTTCTTAGCCAAAGTCCAAGAAATTCGCGAAGGCGTGCGCGATGCACGTCATCAAGCAGCGGAATAAAAGCGAGCCCAGTTAGATGGGCTATGCTTAGGGCTTGTCTGACTCTAGCAGCAAGTCGCTGCACCACTGTGATACCCCCGCAATCTCGAGATACAGAAACACAAGATAAGCGCAGCTATTGGCAACGCTTGTTGGAGTTCATACACCCAGGCCCAGACTCCCGCGAGGAACTGCTGGATGCTTTGTCTGATGCGGAAAACAACCAAGTCATTGGCGCAGAAAGCCGAGTCATGCTCGAGGGCGTACTGCGCATGGCTGACCTCACCGCAGGACAGGTCATGGTGGCAGCTCCTCGCATGGACCTCATCAATTTAGAGGCTCCTATCGAAGAGAGTCTGCATCAGGTGATTGATACAGGGCACTCAAGATTCCCCGTTTATGAAGGTGAGCGTGATAACTTAGTCGGCATTTTGCTGGCCAAAGATTTACTCAAACTTCAGCGTGCACCGTCACTCAATATTCGAACGCTGCTTCGTCCGCCCGTCTTCGTGCCAGAAAGCAAGGGGCTGAACGATTTATTGCGCGAGTTTCGAAACACGCGCAACCACATGGCTTTGGTGGTTGACGAGTTTGGGCGTATTGCAGGCCTCATCACCATTGAGGATGTGCTTGAGCAAATTGTGGGTGACATTGAAGATGAGTTTGACAGCCAAGAGGATGTCGGCGACATCTTTGCACTAGCCGATCGAAGCTATCGCGTCAGTGGCGACGCTTCACTCGAGCGTGTGGGTGAGGCGTTTGGTACACAGCTTGAAGTCACGGCGGCAGAAGAGTCTGATGACACACACTTTGACACCATCGGCGGCTTTATTGCTCACGCCATGGGGCATGTGCCACGGCGCGGCGAGCATTTTGAAATCAACAAATTGCGCTTCGAAGTCTTGCACACGCGCGGTGGTGCAGTGAAGTGGTTCAAGGTGTATCCAGCGCCTGAAGACAAAGCGCAGCAATAAGGCATGCAAGATCGCACGCAGGACACTAACCCAGCGTCCATCACGCCCCTTGCGGCCCTTTTGCTAGTTGTCGCTGGCATCGCGCAAGCCCTGTCACTGGCGTGGCCGTTTGAGGGCGCTCTCAAAGGAGAGGCGCAAGGTTGGTTGCAGTGCGTGAGCTTGTGCCTTCTGGCGTTCCACCTTGACAGAAGCCGCTCAGGAAAACAAGCGTTTGTCAAAACTTGGGTTTTTGCAGCAGCTTGGCTTGGCTGCAGCATCTGGTGGTTGTTCATTTCAATGCACCGTTATGGTGGCTTGCCTGCCCCCCTCGCAGGATTGGCTGTTGGATTGATGGCGGCAGGTTTGGCTCTGTTCTACGCTGCAGCGGCCAGTTTGTATCACGCAGTTTGCAAAACCGGCGTTGGAGTCTTGACACGAGCCAGCGCTTTTGCAGCTGTGTGGGGCCTAGCTGAAGTCGTGCGCGGCACGCTTTGGACGGGTTTCCCATGGGGCGCAGTGGGCTACGCGCACATCGACAGCTTGTTGCAGCATTGGGCACCTTGGGTTGGTGTTTATGGCCTCTGCGCGTTGTCGGCTTTCATTGCCATGGCTTTTGCCGCTGAAAGAAAAGATAGCCGTCCAATGTCGCGACAAACGCAGCTGTCCATCGTCGCCATTGCGATCGTGCTTGCCTACACGTGGGGCACATCACCGAGCCGAAGCGCAAACAATGACGCGCAATCCCTAAGCCCTATCCGTGTGACTTTGTTGCAAGGCAACATCCCTCAAGACTTGAAGTTCGGTGAAGGCGTCAACCTCGCGTTGCGCAACTACCGAGAGGCCTTGTTGAGCAGCACAAGCGATCTGACGGTGACACCCGAAACCGCAATACCGCTGATCCAACAGCAAATGCCGGATCGTTATTGGGCGCAGCTTGAAAACCATTTCAGCAAAGGTACACAAGCCGCGCTGATTGGCTTGCCGCTGGCAAAGCGCAGCGAGCAAGGACAGCTGCAATACAGCAACTCGGCCATTGCTCTGATGCCGCAAACCACCCCCGCATCGACGGCCAGTTACCAATACGACAAACACCACTTGGTGCCCTTCGGTGAATTTGTACCGCCACTTTTTCAGTGGTTTGTGCGCATGATGAACATCCCCTTGGGCGACTTCAGCCGTGGTGATATAGCGCAGCCGAGCCTGGCATTCAAAGGCGAGCGCATCGCCCCCAATATTTGTTACGAAGATTTATTTGGAGAGGAACTGGCACGCAGCTTTGCTAACCCAGATCAAGCCCCCACCATGATGGTCAACCTCAGCAACATCGCGTGGTTTGGTGACACCGTGGCAATTGATCAGCATCTCAACATCTCGCGTATGCGCGCGCTTGAGCTGGGCCGACCCATGCTGCGCGCCACAAATACAGGCGCTACAGCCATCATCAATGCGCAGGGGCAAGTCACGCATCGCTTGCCAAGCGCCGTTGAAGGGGCGCTCACTGCCGAGGTCTACGGCGTTCATGGCGCTGTCACGCCCTACGCCCGTTGGGTGTCAGTTTGGGGGCTTTGGCCGTTGGCAGGCCTGGCCGCGCTCACCCTCTTGATCGTGGCGGCCAAATCGCATGCTGCGCGGCACGGCCAGAGGCGTTTCGGCCCGTAAAATCAGAGGTTTGCGGGCGCATTGACCCGCAGCTTAAATTGCCAGCGCATGCTGGCCACTTTGCATGCTGACTTTTCAACAAATCATTCTCAAACTCCAGTCCTACTGGGCCGAGCAGGGCTGCGCCTTGTTGCAACCCATCGACATGGAGGTCGGTGCGGGCACCTCGCACACTGCCACGTTCTTGCGCGCCTTGGGCCCAGAGCCTTGGAAGGCCGCTTATGTACAACCCAGTCGCCGCCCAAAAGATGGCCGCTACGGCGAAAACCCCAACCGCTTGCAGCACTACTACCAATACCAAGTGGTGTTGAAGCCCGCGCCCAGCAACATCTTGGAGCTGTACCTCGGATCACTCGAAGCGCTCGGCTTTGACCTCAAGAAAAACGACATCCGCTTCGTCGAAGACGATTGGGAAAACCCAACCTTGGGCGCTTGGGGCTTGGGCTGGGAAGTTTGGTTGAACGGCATGGAGGTCACGCAGTTCACCTACTTCCAACAAGTGGGCGGCATTGACTGCAAACCCATCACCGGCGAAATCACCTACGGCCTAGAGCGCTTGGCCATGTACCTGCAAGGTGTGGACAACGTCTACAACCTGCAGTGGACTGACGGCCTCACCTATGGTGACGTGTACAAACAAAACGAAGTGGAGCAATCCACCTACAACTTCGAGCACAGCGATGCTGAGTTCTTGTTCACCGCCTTTGGTGCGCACGAGAAACAAGCACAGCACCTCATGGGCGCGCAACTCGCATTGCCCGCTTACGAGCAAGTGCTCAAAGCCGCGCACACCTTCAACTTGCTCGACGCCCGTGGCGCGATCAGCGTGACCGAGCGTGCGGCCTACATTGGCCGCATCCGCAACTTGGCGCGCGCCGTGGCGCAAAGCTATTACGAAAGCCGCGAGCGCTTGGGCTTCCCCATGGCCCCACGTGAATGGGTTGAGCAAATTCCGAAGAAGGCCGCTTGAGCGTAGGACACAAGAACATGACGACACAAAACCTACTCATCGAACTCTTCGTGGAAGAGCTCCCACCAAAGGCCTTGCAAAAACTCGGTGATGCATTTTCAAGCGTGCTGTTTGAGCAACTCAAAACCCAAGGCTTGACCGCTGCCAACTCAGCCGTCACTGCTTACGCTTCGCCACGTCGTTTGGCTGCACACATCACCGCCGTGTCTGCATTGGCTGCGGATAAGGCTGTGCAACAAAAACTCATGCCTGTCTCCGTGGGTTTAGACGCCAGTGGCAACGCCACCCCCGCCTTGCTGAAGAAACTGCAAGCTCTGGGTGCAGGCCCTGAGGCTGTGGCGCAACTCAAACGCGCACCCGACGGCAAAGCAGAAGCTTTGTTCTACGACAGCATTGTCAAAGGCGCGAGCTTGACCGATGGTCTGCAAAAAGCTTTGAGCGAAGCCATCGCTAAATTGCCGATTCCCAAAGTGATGAGCTACCAGCTCGAAACCGATTGCGAATTGCCTGGTTGGAGCAGCGTCAACTTTGTGCGCCCCGCGCACAGCTTGGTGGCTTTGCATGGCAGCACTGTGGTGCCTGTGAAGGCTTTGGGCTTGACCGCAGGTGACAGCACACAAGGCCACCGCTTTGAGGCCAAAGTCTCGCCCGTCGTGTTGGCCAATGCCGATGTCTACGCAGAGACACTCGCCAAAGACGGTGCAGTCATCGCTAGCTTCACCGAACGTCGCGCTGAGATTGCGCGTCAACTCGAAGCAGCTGCCGCCAAAGTGGGTGGTGGCGTGAAGGCTATTGAAGATGCAGCATTGCTCGACGAAGTCACCGCCTTGGTCGAACGCCCCAATGTGTTGGTGTGCGAGTTTGAAAAACAATTCCTCGACGTGCCGCAAGAGTGCCTCATCCTCACGATGAAGGCCAACCAAAAATATTTCCCATTGCTTGATGCATCAGGCAAGTTGACCAACAAGTTCTTGGTGGTCAGCAACATCACGCCTGATGATGCATCTGCCGTGATCGGTGGCAACGAGCGTGTGGTCCGTCCCCGTTTGGCCGATGCCAAATTCTTCTTTGACCAAGACCGCAAAAAGACACTCGCATCGCGCGTGGAAGGTTTGTCCAAGGTGGTGTATCACAACAAACTCGGCACCCAAGGTGAGCGCACCGACCGCGTGCGTGCCATCGCCAAAGGCATTGCCGCGCTGTTGCCACAAGCGAAAGATGCAGCCTTTGTGCAAGCCGTTGACACCGCCGCACAACTCGCTAAAACCGATTTGCTGACCGACATGGTGGGTGAGTTCCCTGAGTTGCAGGGCATCATGGGTGGCTACTACGCCCGTCACGACGGCTTGAGCAATGATGTGGCCGAAGCCATTGAAGACCATTACAAACCTCGCTTCGCGGGCGACGCCTTGCCACGCAACACCATCGGTGTGGTGGTGGCCTTGGCCGATAAGTTAGAGACCTTGGTGGGCATGTTTGGCGTTGGCAACTTGCCAACAGGCGATAAAGATCCGTTTGCGTTGCGTCGTCACGCTTTGGGTGTGGTGCGCATGTTGAGCGAAGCCAGCTTGGATGTGGCTTTGGATGCTTTGATTGCTCAGGCCGTTCCCGCCTTTGGCAACAAAATCACCGACCCCGCTGCGGCACTGAGTGCGTTCATTTACGACCGCCTCTCAGGCAGCCTGCGCGAGCAAGGCTACTCTGCGCAAGAAGTCGAAGCCGTGTTGGCCTTGCGCCCACAACGCTTGAGCGATGTGGCCAAACGCCTCACCGCTGTGCGCGCTTTCGCCGCTTTGCCCGAAGCTTCTGCTTTAGCCGCTGCCAACAAGCGCATTGGTAACGTGCTTAAAAAAGCTGGCGAGGTCGATGCACACGTCAACACCGCCTTGTTCAAAGAAGACGCCGAGCAAGCCTTGTACGCCGTCATGCAAAAGCTGTTGCCCGAATCCGAGGCACAGTTCAATGCGGGTGACTACACCGCCTCTTTGCAAACCTTGGCCACTTTGCGCTCGCCTGTGGATGCGTTCTTTGACGACGTCATGGTCAACGCCGAAGAGATGGACTTGCGCTTGAATCGCCAAGGCATGCTCAAAAAGTTGCACGAGGCGATGAACCGCGTGGCCGACTTGTCCGCTCTCGCTTCTTAAAAACAGCCATGCAAACCAAACTCGTCATCCTCGACCGCGACGGCACCATCAACTGCGACAGCGACGACTACGTCAAGTCGGCTGACGAGTGGATTCCGCTGCCAGGCGCGCTTGAAGCGATTGCGCGTTTGAACCACGCCGGCTGGCGTGTGGTGGTGGCATCCAACCAATCTGGTTTGGGCCGTGGCTTGTTTGATGTGGCTGCGCTGAACGCCATGCATACCAAGATGCACAAGCTCTTGGCTGCTGTGGGTGGTCGCATTGACGCCGTGTTTTACTGCCCACACAGTCCAGAAGAAACATGCAACTGCCGCAAGCCATTGCCCGGCCTTTACGAGCAAATCGGCGAGCGCTACGGCATGGATCTCAAAGGCGTGCACACCGTAGGCGATTCGCTGCGCGACTTGCAAGCAGGCGCTGCTGTCGGTTGCGCTACGCACTTGGTGCATACAGGCAAAGGCGAAAAGCTAAAGGGCCAACCTCTGCCAGCAGACTTCCCTCAAGGCACTTTGGCGCACGATGACCTGGGCGCATTTGCCGACTGGTTGCTGTCTCAGTCAGGAGTCCACGCATGATGCCTATGCTTCGTTCAACGCTGCACATGGCGTTCATGTTCGTCACGATCATCCCTTACACCTTGGCCATTTTGGTGGCGCGTTTATTGGGCGCCAAAGGCAATGTGCGTTATGCCATTGCGCAAAAGTGGCTCACACTCAGCATCGATGCTGCGCGCGTCATCATGGGCATTCGCTACGAGGTGCAAGGCCAAGATAACTTGCCCGTGGGTGAAACCAGCCCCGCCATTTTGTTGGTCAAGCATCAGTCCACGTACGAAACGTTTTTGATGCCGGCCATCATGCCGCACCCCTTGGCCTACGTGTTCAAAAAAGAACTGTTGTACGTGCCTTTTTTCGGCTGGTCTATCGGCAGTTTGGACATGATTCACATCGACCGTAGCCAACGCGCCAAGGCTTTTGCCAAAGTGGTGGAGCAGGGGCAGGCTTTGCTTGACAGAGGTGTGTGGGTCATCATGTTCCCCGAAGGTACGCGCATTCCTCGTGGCGAGCGCGGCAGCTATAAAACAGGCGGCACACGCTTGGCCATTGCCACGGGGGCGCCGGTCATTCCTGTGGCAGTGACTTCGGCCAAATGCTGGCCACGCAGAGCCTTCATCAAAACCCCTGGCGTCGTGGATGTCTCGATTGGCAAACCCATTCCCAGTGCGGGCCGTGATGCCGACGAGCTGATGCGCGAAGTCGAAACCTGGATCGAGGCCGAAATGCACCGCCTCGACCCCGAGGCCTACACCGGCCAACACTGAGCGCACGCGCATGAGCCGCTTCTTGCAACTCGTGCTCGACATGTTCGATGGGGCGACTACCAAAGCCCTGCAAGGGCTCGGCGCAGACAAGCGACCCAACCCCAAAAAACGCCAGCCTCGCCAACCCAAGCGACTCAAGCCGCAAAGCTTGATGGGCGGCTTGCACCGCGATGTCAACGCCTTACCGCAAGTGCCTGCGCTGCATGGCCCACACATGCCGTCGGAACCACTGGGGCAGGTATTGCCCAAGGCTCACTATGCCCACCCTCGCGCCACACGCCGTATCCAACTCGGTACGACCGATGTGGCGTATGCCTTTCGGCGCGGCAAGCGCCGCACCATTGGCATGGCGATCGGGCCTGATGGCCTAGAGGTGAGTGCTCCGCGTTGGGTCACATTAGGTGAAGTGGAATCTGCGTTGCGCGAAAAAGCCGATTGGATTGCGCGCAAGTTGGTCGAGATGCAAGAGCGTCAACAGCAACTCGGCGCCGCACGTATCGTGTGGGCAGATGGTGTGGTGTTGCCGTATTTGGGCGACCAGCTGAAAGTGGTGCTTGACTCAAGCAGCACGCTTAAAAAGAACAGTGCACAGTTTGAGCCTGCACAGTCGCTGCACGGTGGCGATGTGCGTTCTATCTGTGCAGATGCCGGCATGCAAGACAGTGTGCAAGCAACAGCGCCCTTGCTACATACCTTGCGTCTAGGCCTTCCGCTCAACGCCGAGCCCCAACAAATCCGCGATGCCGTGCAAGCATGGCTCATGCGTCAAGCCAAAGCTTTGTTTGTGGAGCGGCTCAACCACTTCGCGCCGCAGTTGGGCGTGCAATGGCACAAGGTGTCACTCAGCAGCGCTGCCACGCGATGGGGCAGCGCCAGTGCCAACGGGGCCATTCGGCTGAACTGGCGCTTGGTGCACCACAAGCGTGACGTGATCGACTACGTCGTGGCCCATGAGCTCAGCCATTTGCGTGTGATGGATCACAGCCCGCGTTTTTGGGAAACCGTGCAAAGCGTGATGCCCGACTATGCCCAGCGCCGACGTGTTCTTAAGGATGAACCCTTACCCCCGTGGTCTTGACTTGGAATTTGGAAAAAAATCGCCATAATTGACGTTTACGTAAACGTAAACAAGAAATCATGGCCACCACCTATTCCATCAGCGATCTAGCGCGTGAGTTTGACCTCACCACGCGAGCCATTCGTTTTTACGAAGACATGGGCCTGTTACAGCCCGAGCGCTCTGGCCCCGGCGGTCGTAACCGCGTGTACAGCCACCGCGACCGCACGCGCTTGAAGCTCACCTTGCGCGCCAAGCGTTTGGGCTTGTCGCTGACCGAGGCCAAGGACCTGATCGACATGTACGACAGCCCGCGCGACACCGGCCCGCAGCTGCAAAAGTTTTTGGTCGTGCTCGATGCGCACAAACGTGAACTCGAAGCGCAAATGGCCGAGATTCAAGCCAACCTCGACGAGGTCAAGGCCCACGAAAAAGAAGCCCGTGCCTTGCTGGCCAAGCAAGGCGAGAAGCCCGTCAAACCCGTGGCTAAGCCTGCGAAAGCGAGTAAGGCATGACCGCCGCCAGCGCCCACCCAGAGTTGCACGCCCGCATCGAAGCCAGCTTTGTGCGCCAAGGCATGATGCAGCACCTCGGTGCGCGCATCGTGTCGGTGGCGCCTGGTGAAGTTGAAATTGCCTTGCCGTACTCCGAGCGCGTCACCCAACAACAAGGCGGCTACCACGGCGGCGCCATGGGCGCGTTGGCCGACATTGCGGCAGGCTACGCCGGTTTGACCATGGCGGCAGAGGGCCAAGAGGTCACTACCGTCGAATACAAGATCAATTTCCTCGCTGCTTTCTCTGGCGGCGAGTTGCGCGCACGCGGCCATGTGGTGCGCGCGGGCAAGCGCCTCATCATCACCACCGCCGAGGTGGTGCACCTCGATGACGATGGCGGCGAATCGCCCTGCGCCCTCATGCAACAAACCTTGGCCACCGTGGCCAAAACCTACTAAGACAACCCTCAGGAGACACACATGCACAACATGCCCGGACTCAACTTTCAACTCGGTGAAGACATCGACGCCTTGCGCGATGCAGTGCGCGAATTTGCGCAAGCCGAAATCGCGCCACGTGCGGCACAGATTGACCACGACGACCAATTCCCCATGGACCTGTGGCGCAAGATGGGTGACTTGGGCGTTCTCGGCATCACCGTGGGCGAAGAATACGGCGGCGCCAACATGGGCTACCTCGCACACATGGTGGCCATGGAAGAAATTTCACGCGCCTCAGCCAGCGTGGGCCTCTCCTACGGCGCACACAGCAACTTGTGCGTGAACCAAATCAAACGCAACGGCACCGATGCGCAACGCGCCAAGTACTTGCCCAAACTCATCAGCGGCGAACACGTGGGCGCCTTGGCCATGTCTGAACCCGGCGCAGGCTCTGACGTCATCAGCATGAAGCTCAAAGCTGAAGACAAAGGCGGCTACTACCTGCTCAATGGCAACAAGATGTGGATCACCAACGGCCCCGACGCCGACACCTTGGTGGTCTATGCCAAAACCGAACCCGAGCTGGGCGCACGTGGCGTCACCGCCTTCTTGATCGAGAAGGGTATGAAGGGTTTCAGCATCGCGCAAAAGCTCGACAAGCTGGGCATGCGCGGCAGCCACACCGGTGAGCTGGTGTTCCAAAACGTCGAGGTGCCAGCTGAAAACATTTTGGGTGGCCTCAACATGGGCGCCAAAGTGTTGATGAGCGGTTTGGACTACGAACGTGCTGTGCTCACCGGCGGCCCTTTGGGCATCATGCAATCGGTCATGGACAACGTCATCCCCTACATCCACGACCGCAAGCAGTTCGGTCAAAGCATTGGCGAGTTCCAACTCATTCAAGGCAAAGTGGCCGACATGTACACCGTGCTGCAAGCCGCACGCAGCTTTGCCTACACCGTGGCCAAAAACCTCGACATGCTGGGTACCGACCACGTGCGCCAAGTGCGTAAAGACTGCGCGTCTGTCATTTTGTGGACCGCCGAAAAAGCCACATGGATGGCCGGCGAAGGCGTGCAAATTTTTGGCGGCAACGGCTACATCAACGAATACCCACTGGGCCGTTTGTGGCGCGATGCCAAGCTGTACGAAATCGGCGCAGGCACCAGCGAAATTCGCCGCATGCTGATTGGCCGAGAGCTGTTTGCCGAGACAATGTAGGCAAATCCCACCCCGTACTGCATGAGGGTCGGATCAGTTCAATAGGCCTTCAACTGGCACAAGGGGGAAATAAAACATGCCACATTCACTACAACACCTTTTTGACAACAACCGCGAGTGGGCCACGCGCATGGAGCGCGAGCAGCCCGGCTTTTTTACGCATTTGTCGCAGCAACAAAACCCCAAGTACTTGTGGATTGGCTGCTCCGACAGCCGTGTGCCTGCCAACCAAATCACAGGCCTAGAACCAGGCGAAGTGTTTGTGCATCGCAACATCGCTAACGTGGTGGTGCACTCTGACTTGAATGCGCTGTCGGTCATTCAATACGCGGTGGACTTCTTGAAGGTTGAACACATTTTGGTGGTGGGTCACTACGGCTGCGGCGGTGTGTTGGCCACCTTGCGCGGTGCACGCGTGGGCTTGGCCGATAACTGGTTGCGCCATGTGCATGACGTGAAGATTCGCCATCGTCGCCGCATAGACCACTTGCCCGTGCCCGTGCAAGAAGACGTGTTGTGCGAGATGAACGTCATCGAACAAGTGGGCAACGTCGCGCTGAGCAACGTGTTGCAAGACGCTTGGGCCCGTGGCCAAAAAGTGTCGGTGCACGGCTGGTGCTATGGGCTCAAAGACGGCATTGCCAAAGACCTGGGCGTGAGCATGAGCCACGCCGGTGAGGTGATGGACGTGTTCCGCAACGCACTCAAGCGTTACCCACGCGGGGGCTAAGCTGCCTGCGTGATTGATTCAACTCAAGGAGACTTTTCACATGACCACTCACGCAGACCCCGTTGTCATCGTCAGCGCTGCACGCACGCCCATGGGCAGCTTTCAGGGCGATTTTTCTAGCCTCTCGGCCCACGACTTGGGTGGTGCGGCCATCAAAGCCGCCGTCGAACGCGCAGGCATTTCGCCCGAGCTGGTGACCGAAGTTTTGTTTGGCAACTGCTTGATGGCCGGCCAAGGCCAAGCCCCTGCACGCCAAGCGGCGTTCAAAGGCGGCTTGCCCAAATCGGCTGGCGCTGTTACGTTGTCCAAGATGTGTGGCTCGGGTATGCGTGCTGCCATGTTTGCCAACGACATGCTGTTGGCTGGCACACACGATGTGTTGGTGGCAGGTGGCATGGAGAGCATGACCAACGCGCCCTACCTCGTGCTCAAAGGCCGTGGCGGCTACCGCTTGGGCCACGACAAAATTTACGATCACATGATGCTCGACGGTTTGGAAGACGCCTACGAACCCGGCCGCAGCATGGGCACCTTTGGTGAAGACTGCGCGGCCAAATACAACTTCACACGCGAAGCGCAAGACGCCTTTGCCACTGCCAGCGTGCAGCGTGCCAAGGCTGCCATTGAGTCGGGTGCGTTCCAAGCTGAAATTACGCCTGTCAGTGTCAAAACCCGTGCAGGCGAAACCGTGGTGTCGATTGACGAAGGCCCAGGCAAAGTCAAGCTCGACAAAATCACATCGCTCAAGCCCGCGTTCAAAAAAGACGGCACCGTCACCGCGGCCTCTAGCTCGTCCATCAACGACGGGGCCGCCGCTATGGTGTTGATGCGCGAAAGCACCGCCAAGAAATTGGGCTGCAAGCCACTGGCCCGCATCGTCAGCCACGCCACCCACGCGCAAGAGCCTGAGTGGTTTGCCACCGCCCCCGTGGGCGCCACCGAAAAAGCCTTGGCCAAAGCCGGCTGGAAAGTGGAAGACGTGGACCTGTGGGAAGTCAACGAAGCCTTTGCCGTGGTGCCCATGGCCCTCATGCACGACCTCAAAGTGCCGCACGACAAAGTCAACGTCAACGGCGGCGCCTGTGCCTTGGGACATCCCATTGGCGCATCGGGCGCACGCATCATGGTCACGCTCATTCACGCGCTCAAAGCACGTGGCCTCAAAAAAGGCGTGGCCACCTTGTGCATTGGCGGCGGTGAAGGCACGGCTGTCGCACTCGAACTCGTGTGAGCTGAATGCACACCGCCCTCGTCATCGGCGCATCGCGTGGCATTGGCCTAGAGCTGGTGCGCCAGTACCTCGCTGAGGGCTGGCGCGTCCTTGCCACAGCGCGTGACGAGGCAGGCTTGGCCTTGCTCAAAAGTTTGGGTGCTCAAGCCTTGCGCGTGGATGTGGCCAACCCCATGAGCGTGAGCGGCCTCGACTGGATGCTCGATGGCGAAAAAATCGACGTCGCCTTGTATGTGGCTGGCGTTATCGACCACGCCAGCATCGACGCGGTGCCCACGCAGCAAGCGTTTGACCGTGTGATGCACACCAACGTCATGGGCGCCATGATGGCCTTGCCGCAAATCGCCACCAAAGTGGAAGATGCCAACGGCGTGCTGGCCTTTGTCAGCAGCGTCATGGGCAGCTTGCAAGGCACACGCAGCAGCGATGCGGCGCTGTACCGCATCAGCAAAGCTGCGCTCAACATGGTGGTGCGCACCGCGCAACCCGCTTACCCCCAAGCGCGCATTGTGGCGCTGCACCCAGGCTGGGTGCAAACCGACATGGGCGGGGCCAACGCCACGCTCACGGTCGAGCAGTCGGTCACAGGCATACGCCACACCCTCGCGCACCTCACGCCCGAACACGCGGGCCAGTTTTTGTCTTTTGACGGTAGCACCATCGCGTGGTGATGCTGCTTACCCCTTCACTTTGAAACGGACACAGCCATGTTGCTCACCCCCGACCAAACCATGATTCGCGACGCGGTGCGCGACTTTGCCCAGCAAGAAATTTGGCCCCATGCCGCGCAGTGGGACAAAGACAGCACCTTCCCGCACGAGGTGCACAAAGGCTTGGCCGCGCTCGGTGCCTATGGCATTTGCGTGCCCGAAGAATTAGGCGGTGCAGGCTTGGACTACCTCACCCTCGCCTTGGTGTTGGAAGAAATCGCCGCTGGCGACGGCGGCGTGAGCACAGCCATCAGCGTGACCAACTGCCCTGTGAACGCCATCCTCATGCGCTACGGCAACGACGCGCAGAAAAAGAAATGGCTCACCGAACTCGCCCAAGGCCACATGCTTGGCGCGTTTTGTTTGACCGAGCCACACGTGGGCTCTGACGCCTCCGCCTTGCGCACCACCGCCACCAAAGAGGGTGACGAGTACGTCATCAACGGCGTGAAGCAGTTCATCACCAGTGGCAAAAACGGCCATGTGGCCATCGTCATTGCCGTGACCGATAAGGGCGCTGGCAAAAAAGGCATGAGCGCTTTCATCGTGCCCACCAACGCCCCCGGCTATCACGTGGCCCGCTTGGAAGATAAGCTTGGCCAACACAGCAGCGACACCGCGCAAATCAACTTTGACAACTGCCGCATCCCCGCCGAGAACCTGATTGGCGCAGAGGGGGAGGGCTACAAGATTGCTCTGTCTGCTTTGGAAGGCGGGCGTATTGGTATTGCCGCGCAAAGCATTGGCATGGCCCGCAGCGCGTTTGATGTGGCCTTGCAATACAGCAAAGACCGCGTGAGCTTTGGCACCGCCATCTTCAACCACCAAGCCGTGGGCTTTCGCTTGGCCGAGTGCGCCACGCAACTCGAAGCCGCACGTCAACTCATGTACCACGCCGCCACCTTGCGCGACGCGGGCTTGCCCTGCTTGAAAGAAGCCGCCATGGCCAAACTCTTTGCCAGCGAAACGGCCGAGAAAGTTTGCAGCATCGCCATTCAAACCCTGGGCGGCTACGGCGTGGTGAGCGACTTCCCCGTGGAGCGCATCTACCGCGACGTGCGCGTGTGCCAAATTTACGAAGGCACCAGCGACGTGCAAAAAATCATCATCCAACGCGCGTTGGCTTGATGGCTCACATGAGCGCCTCAGCAGCTTGCCCCTGCGGGCGCGTGGATGCCAAGAAACGCCCAGCTGCCTACGCCGATTGCTGCGGCCGTTTTGTCGACCACTTCAGCACTGCCCCCGCGCCCGATGCCGAGCACCTCATGCGCTCGCGCTACAGCGCCTTTGTGTTGGAACGTGCCGATTACTTGCTGAACACCTGGCACAGCACCACACGCCCCGCGTCGCTCGACTTTGACGAAGCCACCAAATGGTTAGGGCTAGAGGTGCGCGAACACAAGGCCACAGGCGCAGACACCGCCGAGGTGGAGTTTGTTGCCCGCTACCGTCTGCAAGGCAGGGCCGTGCGTCTGCACGAGCGCAGCCGCTTTGTGCGCGAGGACGTGCGTTGGCTCTATGTGGATGGTGATCAGTCCTGATAATCCGCGCATGACATTTGAAGCCGTTTTGTTTGATTGCGATGGCGTGCTTGTTGACAGCGAAGCCATCACCTGCGGTGCGCTGCGCGACATGCTGGAAGAAAACGGCTGGCGCTTGAGCTTGGCCGAGTGCATGGCGCAGTTTGTGGGTCACACCGTGCGCAGCCGCGCAGAGCTGATTGAGCGCCACACCGGCAAGCCACTCACCGACGCGTTCATGGACGAGTTTTACCGCCGCCGCAACATCCGTTTAGAAAACGAAATCACCCTCATCGACGGCGCACTCGAAGCTGTGCAGTACTGGCACGCACAGTGCGAAGGGCTCATTGCCGTGGCCTCGGGCGCAGACCGCTACAAGGTTGAGATGATGTTGCAGCGCGTAGGCTTGGCCGAGCTGTTCAAAGGCCGCATCTTCAGCGGCCACGAAACCCCGCGCAGCAAACCCTTCCCCGACGTATACCTGGCCGCCGCTGCGCATTTGCATGCCGACCCCACGCGTTGTTTGGTGGTGGAAGACACGCCCATCGGCGTCGCCGCTGGTGTTGCCGCCGGGGCGACGGTGTGGGGCTATGCACCTGCGGGGGCTAACCCAGTAGTGTTAAGCGACGCGGGGGCGGTGCATGTGTTTGAGCACATGAACGCGTTTAGGTTGCTGGCGTAACCACCATAAAAAAACCGGGCACAAGGCCCGGTTTTTTATTTGCGTGACGCAACAAGCGGCAATCAGTGGCCCGATGCCCCCGACGCGCCGTAGCCTGTTTCTGAGCGCACTTGTTGTGCGGCAAAGGCTTCGCGTTCTTGTTGGGCTTGTTTGCTGCGGTCCGTGATGGAGAACAGCCAAATGCCGATGAAGGCCAAGCTCATCGAGAACAGCGCTGGCGAGCTGTATTGGAACCAAGCCGAGCCTTTGGGGTTGCCCAAGGTCACTTCCCACACCGCTGGTGAGAGGAAAGTCAACGTGACGGACGAGGCCAGGCCCAAGAAGCCACCAATCACAGCGCCGCGTGTGGTGCAACCTTTCCACAAGATGGAGAGGAACAAAACAGGGAAGTTGGCCGAGGCTGCAATGGCAAACGCCAACGACACCATGAAGGCAATGTTTTGTTTTTCAAACGCAATGCCCAAGCTCACAGCGATGACGCCCAGCACGATGGTGGTGATGCGTGACACGCGCAGCTCAGAGGCGCTGTCGGCGTTACCGCCTTTGATGAGCGTGGCATACAAGTCGTGTGACACAGCAGACGCGCCCGACAAGGTCAAGCCCGCCACCACGGCCAAGATGGTGGCAAACGCCACAGCCGAGATGAAGCCGTAAAACACGTTGCCGCCCACGGTTTTGGCCACCAGCACCGCAGCCATGTTGGCTGTGCCAGCGCCGCCTTTGATGGCGCCTTTGGCCACGTCAGCCAACTCGGGGTTGGTGAGCACCAAGGTGATCGCGCCAAAGCCGATGATGAAGATCAAGATGAAGAAGTAGCCCACCCAGGTGGTAGCCCACAGCACCGACTTGCGGGCTTCTTTCGCATCGGGCACGGTGAAGAAGCGCATGAGCACGTGTGGCAAACCAGCGGTACCAAACATCAAAGCCATGCCAAACGAAATGGCAGAGATGGGGTCTTTGATGAAGCCACCAGGGCCCATGATGGCCAAGCCGATTTTCTCGGGGTCCATGGCGTTGGCTTTGGCCAGCGCGGCAGACGCGGCCTCCACAGCCTCAGGCGTTGCCGCAGCAGCGGCCGATGCGGTGGCAGCTGCAATGGCGGCTTCTTTGGCGTTGACGGCCACAGCGGTTTTCACGGCCACGGCTTTGGCAAACAAGGCTTCAGGGCTGAAGCCAAATTCCATCAAAACCATGAAGGCCATGAAGGTCACGCCCGAGAGCAACATGCAAGCCTTGATGATTTGCACCCACGTGGTGGCGGTCATGCCACCAAAGAGCACGTACACCATCATCAGCACGCCGACGATGACCACGGCATAGGCGTAGTCCAAACCAAACAAGAGTTTGATGAGTTGGCCAGCACCGACCATTTGCGCGATCAAATAAAACGCCACCACCACCAAAGTGCCAGAGGCAGCAAAGGCGCGAATGGGCGTTTGGGCAAAGCGGTAGCCTGCCACGTCGGCAAAAGTGAACTTGCCCAAGTTGCGCAGGCGCTCGGCCATCAAGAAGGTGATGACGGGCCAGCCGACCAGAAAGCCGATGGAGTAGATCAAGCCGTCATAGCCACTGGCCATGACCGCAGACGAAATGCCCAAGAAGGCAGCCGCCGACATGTAGTCGCCCGCAATGGCCAAACCATTTTGAAAACCCGTGATGCCGCCACCGCCGGTGTAGAAGTCGGCCGCTGAGCGGGTTTTGGCCGCAGCCCATTTGGTGATCCAAAGTGTGCCGGCCACAAACAGGCCAAACATGGCAATGGCGGTCCAGTTGGTGGCTTGCTTGGCGGTGTCGCCCAAGTCCGCACCAGCAGCCAAAACAGTGCCGCTAGCCAAGAGCGCGAGCGCGCTCAAAAGAATGTGTTTGTTCATTGGGTCGCGTCCTTCAAGATCTCTTTCGTCAATGCGTCGTATTCGCTGTTGGCGCGACGCACGTAGATGCCGGTGATCACGATCGTGAACACGATGACGCCCATGCCCAGTGGAATGCCCACGGTGGTCACGCCAGCACCGATAGGTTGTGCGAGGAAAGGTTTGTTGAACGCGATAAGTGCGATGTAGCCGTAGTACACGACCAACATCAACACGGCGAGGAACCAGCCAAAGCCACCACGCTTAGCGCGCAGTTCTTGGTACTTTGGGTGGTTCTGGATCTTGTCGACCACTGGATCACTCATTGTTTTTCTCCCTATTTCAAAAACGAAAAAGGCAGACCCCCAATGCACCTTTGGTTTTTATGTGGTGCGTTGTTTGTCTGCCTTTGGGCGGGAGTGTCGTCGATGCGACTGACCTTTTTCTTACTGAAAACTTATCCGTGGCTTTGCGACAGGGCCTCAAACGGCAAGCTTTGTTTCACCAAGATCACCGTGCATGGTGCTTCCATGGCGACTTTGATGGGCACGGTCGCTACAAAGCGTTGCACTTGCAGCCCGTGTGTGGCGGCACCCATGATGATCATGTTGACGTCGTTGCCTTGGGCATAGCGCAGAATGGCATCGGCCACATCGTTGGATTCAAGCACATGAAACGATGCTTGGTGGTGCGTCAAATCGAGTGGCTGAGCCCATTGCCGCATGCGCGTGATGTGTTGGCGGTGCAGCGTGGTTTCGCTGCGCGATGCGTCGGTAGTACTGCTGTCGCCAGGCGAGATCACTGTCACGCACGCCAAGCGTGCGCCGGGGCGAATGCCCAAGGAACGCGCCACCGCTTCGCGCAACGAGTACAGCGTGGCATCGGTCACGTCGTAGTGTGGAACCGCCACCATGACGATGGGCACTTCTTCAATCTGACGCGATGGCAGCGGCGAGGGCTGGTAGTGTTTGCCTGCTGCGCGAAGCCAACGTTTGAAGTGGGTCCAAAAGCCAGTGCCTTCGATTTGCCGGCCGCGTTGGGTAACGGTGATTTGGTCGACGTTATCCAAATCAAATGCCAGCAGCGCTGCCGAGCCGTAGCGGTGTTGCGCCTCGGGCTCCAAGCAGCGCAAGATGACTTCTTGTAACCATTCGGGCACATCGGGGCGGTGTTTGCGCGGTGGGGTGGGGTCCATCCACAAGCGCTGTCGCATACCGTCTGCGGTGGCGGGCTCGCCAAAGGGTGTCTCACCTGTTGCGAGCTGGTAGAGCATGACGCCAATGGCAAACACATCGCTGCGTGGGTCACCGCGTACGCCCACCACTTGCTCGGGGGCAATCCAGATGGGTGAACCCACCGCCTTGCGCATTTCCTCGGCCAGCAAGTCGGGGTAGTGCGCGTGGCATGACAAGCCGAAGTCTAAAAATACTGCTTGTCCGTTAGGCCGAATCAGCACGTTCGCAGGCTTGATGTCGAGATGGCACACGTTTTGTTTGTGCAAGCTGTGCGCTGCTTTGGCAACAGCAGAACCGAGCTTGGCAATGGTGGCGGGGTCGAGCGGTTCGTCACGCTCTAACCAATGGTCAAGGGTGTGGCCTTCGATGTACTCCATCACCAAATACGGTGTGCGGCTCAAATCGCCAGCGGCCACAAAGCGCGGTACATGCGGGCCGCTGAGCGCAGGCATGATGGTCAGCTCAACCTCAAAGCTCACAATGGTTTCAGCCCCGTCGCCTGCCGTCATGCGTGGAATCTTCATGGCCATCGTGAACTCAGCTTCACGGCGTTGGCCATCGGGCCCAGGGGCGTGTTGAACTTCGTAAATGTGCGCCATGCCGCCGGCATGGATACAGCGGCCTACCTCAAAGCCGTCAATCAGGGTGCCAGGTTCGATGCGTTTCAACGGCCTTCCTCCAAGCGCGAGGCAAAGTATTCGGGCAAGCCTGCGCGGCGCACAGCGTTGGCCGCGGCTGCATGGTCGTAGGCCACGCGGTGAAAGGTGATGCGGCTGTTGACGTCGTCGTAAATGGCATACATGGCGCGTGTGTCGCCGTCACGCGGTTGGCCAACCGAGCCGACGGTGGCAATCCAGGAGCGGTGACGCATCACCGGCACAGGCACGCCGGGGGTTGGTACAAACGACATCAGCCCACGACCTGCACCTTGGTAGTACAGACTTTGGTGATGCACGTGGCCTACAAACACATGGGTTTGCGCATCATCTTTGGCCGCGGCGTCTAAGCACTGCTGGGCGTTGCGTTCGTTGTCGATGTAGCGCCAGTCTTTGGGTTCGTGCGCGCTGGCGTGGACCAAGAGCATGTGGCCGATGCGCTGCGTCAGCGGGATGTGCGCCAAGAATCGTCGGCAGGCGGGCGGCAGTTGTTGGTAGGTCCAAGCAGAGGCGATGGCGCCTAGGCTGCCCTCGGCCTGTGGTGGTGACACAGCCATGGCGTCGTGGTTGCCTTGCAGCACCACGGCGCCTTCGTGGTGCAGCTGCATGATGGTTTCGACCACGGGCAAGGGCTCGCCGCCATAGCCCACGATGTCGCCCAAGATTGCCCATTTGTCCACGCCTTGTTGGCGTGCATGCGCCATGCAGGCCTCAAGCGCGTGTAGGTTGGCGTGAATGTCTGACAGCAAAGCCCATTTCATCTGGCGTGTCTCCTGTTTCTTATCGTTGGCCCATCATCGACGAATTGGCTGATGGCAAGCTTGCAATGCATCAATGATGGCTAATTTTTAAATTCTCGCCTGTTTGCGCGGCGCGAATTTGGTCTGCGGTTTGGCCAGTCCATGTGCGCAGAGCGCGCATGAAGCTCTTGTCGTTGGCAAAGCCCACCTCGGCGGCAATTTGCTTGATGGGCTTGCGGGTTTTGAGCAGCAAGTGCATGGCACGCTCGCGGCGCACGCTGTCTTTGAGCTGTTGCAGGCTGGCGCCCTCGTCTTGCAGCTGGCGGTGCAAGGTGCGGGGTGACATGTGCAGCAAAGCGGCCAAGTCGTCGGCGTTGCGGGTGGCTTGCGGGTGTTCGGCCAAGGCTTGGCGCACTTTTTCCACCAGCAAGCGGTCGCGTCGGTAGGGCCGCACGGTTAAAAGCAAGGCGCGTTGCAGCATGCGTTGCAGCGCGGCTTCGTCGCGGCGCACGGGCAGTTGCAAATAGCCCGCGTCAAAGCGGATGCGGCTCAGCGATGCATCAAACTGCGTGGG
>JACCDS011738502.1_pt1 | contig 22128 bp, 22 predicted proteins | sample 7446441 | NCBI WGS metagenome assembly JACCDS01 (sample SAMN15323445, study PRJNA562643) | freshwater metagenome | isolation source: river surface water | place: USA:Blue River Watershed | collected 2017-08-17 | reverse complement strand
TTGTCTTTCTTAAAAATCCACCAACATAAATTAAATAGCGCTCGGGGTTAACCAGTAAATCTGTAGCAACAGTTGGCGTACCAATCCTCATAGTGCGAAATTTTGGCATGGAGAAAATAACACCATCTTTACCAACTCGCCTTGACCAATAAATCACTGGAAATCCAGAACTAATAAGCACAAGTAAAAAAACTAGGCAATATACAGGTAGCCAAATGGGAGTAAAAAGAACAACTAATATGACATCAAAAGATCTTTTCATAGGCATGATTATCGCTAATTTTTTAGCAATTCCTTGATAACATTAATATAACGGTGGCAAACCATACTTTGCTCGTAATTCAAAATAGCACGACTTCTAGCAGCATTTCCCAACTCCTCACAATATGTTGAATTATTTGTAAATTTCAACAGTGCGTTTTTTAATGCGGCGATATCGCCGACGGGAAACTGAATACCTGTCAGGCCTTGAACTAATGCATCATTAACACCATAAATATCAGATGCTATGGCTGGAATCCCAGATGCTGCTGCCTCTAATATTGATATGGGGAATCCCTCACGATAACTAGGCAAACAAAAAAAATCTGCTGCCGAATAATAGCTTTCAGGATTAGCTACAAAATCTAGTAATTTGTAAGCATGCTCATAACCAGCCAACTCAGATCGAATGGTTTTTTTTAAGCCAAACTCATCTGGACCAATAACCAATAAAAATAGATTGGGGGATTTTTTATGAGCCAATTTAAAAGCCTGCACTAAATCTAAAATGCCTTTATCTCTATTAATCCTCCCTAAAAATAAGCATACACGCGCCTGCAATGAGATAGATAAATTAGATCTGAGTTTTTCCTTAACCTCTCTACTAGGGTGGAATTTTTTTAAATTAACTCCACAGATGGATCCTGAACCCAAGACTTGAATTTGATTAATTTTAGCCACCCCCTCAGATTCAAGATAAATCTTTTCAGAAAAGCTTACTGCCAGTACTGATGTTGCAAAGTGCACCGTCAAACGATCCATTGTTTTCAATAAAAATTTACCCAAGCCCTGCTTTGATGCCCAAACTTCACCCTGAAATATAAATAATCGATGCCTCACCCCGCATACCCAAGATGCCAGCATAGATATCAAGCCAGCCTTAGGACCAATCCCCCATACCAAATCGTACTTATTTAAAAGCAGATACTTAATTAATTGAAATAGCGCCTTTACATCTGAAATGAGATTAATCTGACGAGTGATGGAAAAATGAATTACCTTGACCGGCAACTCCATATCAGGAGTAAATTTTTCATTATTTAAGTTAACGAGTAAGTGAACATCTGAAAAATCAGAAAGCACATGAAGATGGTTCTTGAAGAAAAAATGAATGGTTAATGGAGTGGCACAAACTATGCAAATTTTTTTCTTCATATAAGTTACTTTTCTAGCGACTTAGACTGAGCATTAAATGCGAAAAATTTTGGCGCTCACCAGAAAGTATAGAGTCATTTTTTTTAAATAAATTTATAATCTTTCTCACAGCTGGCAAACAGTCACTAATTAATTTAATGAAAGTCCCAAAAAAATTTTTAACACATGAAGCGTACATTTTTTTTTCTATAAATAAATTATTTTTTGCAAAGAATAAAGACTTTCTTGCAACAAACTTTTTACCTATTGACTGTGCTGAATATCTATAAGCTAATAATGTATCTGGTAAAGCATAGTAGCGACTGTCAAAACTAGCTCGCACCAATAGCTCTTGATCTTCCGCTCGCTTAACCTCAGGAAATTTATATAGATAATTTTTAAACCATTGACTTCTACCCATCCACGATGGATGTGGCATAGGTATATGAGACCACGCCATATTTTCAGCTAATTCTTCGTGACTTTCCTTAAAAGGCAAATATCCCAACAACTCATTTGTATGCCCATCAAAAGTAACGCACTTTGTCGCTAGCAAATCAACCTCAGGATTCACCAAAAGGAATTTAAGTTGCTTTTCAAATCTATTTGGATACGAAATATCATCCGCATCCATTCTTGCTATGAATTCGCCATTTGATAGGCTGATGCCCAAGTTAAGACTATACGAGAGCCCCATATTTCTGGAGTTTTTAAATATTTTCAAACGCTCATCCTTAATGTTTCCCAAGAGCAATAATGATTCATCTGTAGACCCATCATCAATTAGCAATAGTTCAAAATTATCATACGTCTGCATCAATATGGACCTAACAGACAAGAATAAATCCGACCCTCCGTTATACGTTGGCAAAATAACACTAATTAGAGGATTTGATTTTTCAGACATACCTTAAAAATATCTTAGTGTGTTGTACAAACTGCCCATATTTCACCCCAAATTAAGTATTTTTTTGAAATTATTAAATTCGCATCATTAACTTCACTCTCAAATTGAGAGATCGTGTGTTCAATTTTGTGATCATTATCCGAGAAGTAATTCACACCAATTTTTTTTCTCATTGGTATTTGCCAATCCCGCTCAAATAATGGAACTCTAATTAACACCTTAATGGCTTCAGTTGACTTTATTAATTGTCTTAAGAAAGCAATTCTATTATCGATATGCTCTAGCACGTTCGACAAAACCACCACATCAAACTTATTCTCAAATTTGTAATTTAATACATCAGCATGTATATAGGACAAATTACTAAATTTTTCGGAATTAATGGCTTGAATTAATCTCTCACTTGATAAGTCAATACCAACAACATGGGATGAAGAAAACTTACTTGCAATACTCCTAGCAACAGCGCCATAACCGCAACCAACATCCAAAACAGAATCTCCATCTCGAATTTCATCAATAAAAAATTGGTGATATTTAGTTAAATTATGTTTTGGGTGAATACCACCACCATAAACAATTGCGCGTTCATTAATGATCCAATCAATTACATCTCTATAAAAAAAGGATTGCCTCAAACCATTAACGGGGTTAGATCCACGTGTATCAATAACCAATATTGATTTTATAAAAAATCTTCTTAATGGTAATGGAATAACCTGCCAAAAAAAAGCAAGTAGATTAACTATAAAAGAGAATAATTTTTTCAATTTACTTATTTATAAAATGTTGAAAGATGTAACTGTGCTTTTCTAACCAATTTGAAATTTCAAATTTATCTATAGCTATTTTTCTTGCAGCAAGGCTCATTTCAGCATGATTTTTAGATGCATAAATCATTGCAGCAGCAAGATCATTGACACAAGGAACATGATTAACAGCACCCCAACCTTGAGGCACGGCCAATGCTACGCCAGCCTTTTCTCCAACCATCTCAGGAAGGCCTCCGCTATTTGAATAAATAATTGGTAAACCTGAAGACATTGCTTCAATAACTGTGTTGGGACACGAATCATTATATTTAGTTATTATGAAAGCATCTGCTTGTGCATAAATGTCTGGAGCACCTGCTTGCGCATACTCTCCTAACAGATAGATATGCTGAGAACAACTATGCCATCTACGGACATAGTCATTTATCGCATTTTTCAACGCCAAGCTCACTCTGCCAGCTATCAACAACCTAGCATTTAACCCACCTTCTCTAGCAATCTTAAAACCATCAATTGCATTAAATATACGGTAACCAACGTCATCACTAATATTGCCGGCCACTAAAAAAGTATAAGGTCTATCTTGGCGTAATTTTGGTACAAATTTTTTTGTATCTACAGCATTAAATAAAACCTCGCCAGGCCCGTGTCTCTCGCCTAAGAATTGATTTGCAGCATTTTTACAAAAAGTGCTTTGCCAAAAAACATAGTCAGCATGATGATAAATAATTGACATTTTTTTATTCATGGAACGCCAATCACCCGAATACCAACCAGGATAAAAAATGCCATTTTGGTTAACTATTAATGGAATTTTTCTTTTTTTAATCGCACTGACAGCAAACTCATTTAAATATGCTGTATTTGAAAGGGCGTACACAAGATTATAGTTAATCAAATGCTCTGGAAATCGTTGCTGCAATCTTGTAACTTTAACTAAAGGACCGCCAAGACTGCCCGATCTAGCGCCCGCATAAAATAATTTGGGATCAATAGACTTATCTTTGACATTACTTAAAGCAGTAAATGCAGTCCATCCCGATAAAACCAAACGCCAGACAGAACGAATGGTATTTTTTAAAAGCATAAAAAAATCAACTTAATCAAACTCTTTTTTTGCAACAACATATAACATGTGAGCAAAAACAGAGGCGGGACACAGCGGAGCCAATATAACTGCCAAAGCTCTAGAGATTTTCCAATAGTGGGGCAAGCCAAAAGTTCCTTCTAAAAATCTTAGAACCCCCTGACGCTTATGTATTGATTTAATGTGGATTACCTCAAATCCAGCTATGTTTAACTCTCTAACAAGCTCCAATTTTGTGAAGCGATATTGATAAAAACGTGCATCAGTTGAGAAACTTTTCTTAGCAGCCGTCTCACCTAGTGCATGCCTGAAGTTATCAAATGGGACAGTCAAAAAAAGTAAGCCGTCTGATTTTAAAATTCGTCGCGCTTCTAAAATACAGTCTCGAGGGCCAGACTCAAAATGCTCAAAAACTCCCCATGAATAATAAATATCAAAATGATTATCCGGAAAGCCTGTAGATCGTATATCAGCCACAACCCAATTAGATGACGGAAAAAACTGCTGGAGAAGTCCAATTGTTTTTTTGCTAATGTCTATGCCTGTGCAATCTAACCCGAGTGAACTCAATGCAAGCACCCACTGACCAAGCCCACAACCACCATCTAAAACCCTAAGCTCAAGAGAGCTTTTTACAGCAATATGCTTTTTGAGAAGCTTATACTCTTCTTGCCTAAATACTCTATCAAACTTTTTACCTGGACCGCCTGCACGGTCCCAAACTCCGGTCCAATACTTCTCAATAAAATCTATTTCACTACTCTGATCAGAAAGATTTAAAGAAGATATGTAATCTTTTCTCAACGATGCACCTGTTTTTTAAAAAGAATCATGGCTTGCACCGACTCCCCAAAATAACCATTTAATTTTTTAGGCAAAATATCTGAATAAGCAAGTACATTAAATCGGGCACCCACACGTTCTCTCATTGCCAAAGGATTAATAAAGAGACTGCAATCCCTAAGAATAAAATCTTTCTCAGTAGTGACTTTTACACCCTCATTCTTATTTTTTCCAAAGTAAATTTGGGCCACACCATCCGTAGATAAAACTCTGTCTATCTGGTTTAAATAAAAATCTACTTCAGCGATAGAGTCAAAATGTTGAAACACAATAAAGCTATAAACAAAATCAATGGAACCACTTGGAACTAGATCAATTTGATCTCTATGGAGCAAGGTAACATTTTTAATACCTTGGGTATCCAAAAATAATTTAGACATTTCAAAATTATGGTGAATATCAATACCGTAGACATGATCAAAATCTCTTGCCGACTGGGAAAGTAAGCGCCCCCCGCCAAAACCAATTTCTAGAGCATTTTTTTTAGGGACTGATTGAAAGCAATCCCCTTGTTTAAATCTACCAACCCAATCAATTTGCGCATTAGTCAAAGACTCATCGATCGATTTAGCGGCATCAAACCAATTTAGAAAAGAAGTCATGTCCTGAAACTGGGAGGGCATTTCCTCCCATGATTCTTTAACCTTAAGTGACTTGCCAAAAAATCGAAAGAGCTTCGATTTAAATATGCTCAGATAGAGTCCCATAAATTTTCCAATTAAATTATCGGCAATACTAGATGTTTATCAGCTATACGCAATAATTCTTCTCTATGAGTTACTGCAACTATAGTCATTTCAGATTTTAGCTTAGTTAGAGTATCAACAAGGGCAACTTCGGTTTCTTTATCTAAATTAGCAGTCGCCTCATCTAATATCAAAACTCTGGGCCTTCTCAATAACGCTCTAGCTAGACCCAATCGTTGCTTTTGTCCAGCCGATAACCCCTCGCCCTGCTCAGTTAGCTGATGATTAAGCCCACTTGGAAAATCAAATATATATGAACAACCAGATTGATATATCGCCAATTTAATTTCTTCATCATCGCAAACTCTCCCACAACCATAAAGAATATTGTCTCGAAAAGAGCCAGCAATAATAAAACTTTCAGGCCCAACATATCCAACCATATTTAGCAAATGAGATCTGACCTCTTCCATCTGAAATAACTCAGCGCTAGTTTGAATATATACCCGCCCAGAGGTAGGCTTAAGCATACCAAGCATAAGATTTAAAAGTGTACTTTTCCCAGCCCCTGATGGTCCAGTAATAACCAAAGTTTGCCCAGGAAGAATGTCTAGCGATACATTAGTCATTATGACTAATTCATTTTGATAAGCATACGAAACACCATCAAATTTCCAACCTAACAAACCATTAAATAAATCGGGATCTTGTTTGCTATCGACCCAAGTATCAACCCAAAACCTAGTTTTCTGCCAACGAGTCCAAACATCTATAAATCTAGGTTTTGTCAAACTCAAATACGATGCAAGGTTTGAAACCTCTCCAGCATTTTGAATAAACCTAATGAATAAATAGAAAAATTGGACTAACACCACATCAGCAATTAATTGCTGCTCTTTACTAATCAGGATTACTGCGCATAAAAGCCAAATACCCAAAACCTGTGGAATAGTATGTTTCATCCCAACCCAAAAATGATATTTTTTATATTGGGTCAAATATTCAGATAAATGGGCATCTGTTTCTTTAATTTCTTTTTTATAAAGCCCATGTATATGCAAAAACAATATATTTTTTACTCCTTTTATTATTTTTGCTAAAGATAAATCTAGTTCGAAATGAATTCTATTTGAAGCAAGACGAACATTTCTAGCTATAAACCTGGTTGGCAAGAAGACTAGCGCCAGCATGCCAATAGATAAAAAAGTAACCTCAGGTGACAATCTAATTAAAGCCAAAAATAGTAAAGTCATAACTATTAATCGGCTAACGCTAGCTAGACATGAGGAAATAAAGTTACTGGCGCCAATAATTTTTTCATTAAACATACTGGAAACATCAGCCACTTGGGCTGAACGATTGCTTAAAGACCAGCTCAATAACCTTTTTCGACTCAACGTCTCAAATTCAACAGAAATTATGCTAGCACTGTATGTCTGAAACCAAATCAAAACACTTCTTATACTAATGACAATCAAGAAAAAAAATAAGGATCCCAATAAAGTTAACTCCGGAATCGGCAAATCTAACGCTCCAGCAACTTTTTGAGGCTTACTAATTCCTATCGCGAAAAGAAAATGCTGTATTGAATAGGCCATCAACAGCTCAATCGCAAATATTACGCCCCCCAAAACTACAGTTATAAAAGCGAACGCTAATACTTTTCTTCCAAAAAAATCTATTGCATCATAAATAAACTTATTTACTTCAGATAGGTTAATGGTTTTCATTGTCGGCCACTCAAAATGGACATGCAGCTTATTGAATATATTTCAAAATAAATTTACACTGAACCCATCAGTGATAATTCTATCTATTCTGGTGCTGCGATACCCTGACCGATTCAACTCTTCTTGCGTTGAATAACTCCCTGATAAACCAGATGTCTTGATATTATTTAACACTCGAAAAGCTCCCCCATCTAGCAACCCCACTAACTTATAAATATCATGATAAAAATGCATAAATTGTATTTCTGTAATATCGGTTGAAGTTGTAGCCAATTCATCAAATACCTTAACCATTGCTGATATCCGATTTAATGCTGGAAGCTTAGTATGAAAATTAGTCACCCAAATTGGACTTTTGGAGGATCCTTTTTTAAACCATACATTCTCATTTGTAATTGCGTTTTTTTGGCTAACAACAGAATTTTTTTTGGGGAGAGGTAACCATGCATACTTCTTGTCATATAAAAATTTATATCGGACTGAAAACTCTTGGGTTCTTACACTGCCCACATCTAAATTTTTCATTAAAAAAATCTCACAATCAGAAATTTTCTTTAAATTATAGTGATACAAATCTGACTCAATAATATAAATATATTGATAGTCTCGACCAAAAATATTCTGATAATTTTTTAGCACCCAATAAATTGCACTCCAATACCCTATATTTTGATTTGAACATGCAACTTTTACATCATCAGGCACCAAGGATAAATGGTCCTGATATTTTGAATTATTGTCAAAAATTAAAAAGTCCCCAAGAAATGAAATCTCCTTGCTTTGCTCCTTCAAATTCTGAATAACAATTTTTGCCAACTCAGCTCTATTTAAATCCATAGAGCATGTAACTAGTAGATATAAAGTATTTGATGTGCTTTTGACGTCTGCTAAAGCCATTTCATTCCATTCACATCGTTTAAAAGATAGTCGATACGCCTACTTCTTTCCTTAATCTTTACCGCTGGATTTCCAGCAACAACTGCATAATCATCGACACTCTTAGTAACCACTGCGCCAGCACAAACCACGGCCCCCTTACCCACAGTTACCCCAGGAAGAATTGTCGCATTTGTTGCAATCCAAGCACCATCTTTAATAACAATTTCTTTCAATGAAGTATGAGCCATGGGGTCGTTAACATCATGGGATTGAGATATAAAAAAACTAAACCCTGAAATGTTTACATTATTTCCGACTCTCAGTCCACCACGAATGAGAAATACATTATGAGGTCCCACAATAACATTGTTAGCTATAGATAAATTTGAAACATCATTAAATTTATTCCCCGCCCAAATAATGCTTCCCTTACCAACGGGAATACCAAGTATTTTCTTATATATAAACATTCTGCAGGCATTACTAAACCACATATGTTTATTAAGCCTCAGAACAATTGCGCGAAGTCGGCGCAATATTTTAGGAAATATTTTTATCAAAATTTTTTCTCAAATAATCTTCACATGCATCATAAAAAGTTGATGAAATACGACTTTTTCTAAACACATGCTGATGTGAACCACGCTGATGGGCCAGGATAGGAACACCGGCAAACTGATACTCCTCATGGTAACTGTCGCCTGTGTTAATAAATGATTGCTTCGAGTCTGACTTAACTTGTGTAAAAGCAACGTATGGAATTGCTTTTTGATCCAAGAAACCGGGCACTTTCCAGCCCACATCTCTTACAAGTTCATACCCAACTGGCAGATTGTATAAAGTAGATTGTTTAATGTTATCTATCTTAATGTTTGATAACTTTTGAGGGGAGGTATCCAGGCCTGTCCAATCATGTCTATTCGACAAAGCACACCAAGTCAAATTTGGCTTATCTTTATAGGTCTGCACAAAACCAGAACCTGAGCTCTTACCTCCTATTGGCTCATAACTTGTGCCTATAACACCATATTCTTTAAGTAAATCTACAACCCAAACATCCCAATCCTTCTTTAACATCACAATATCAGCATCACTGATAACATCAACACCATCGCCACCAGTCAAAGAAAACGAGGAGTTTAATCCTGCTGAGTGGCCATTTGAGCCACTCATTGGCCTATACACTCGAAAATAAGTTGCAATACGCCAAAGAACATCTCTCAAGTTTTGAGTCACAAAAAACTCAGGTTTTTTATATACCTCGATGAGACGATCAGCAATCATTTCATTAGATAAAATTCTAAATGACTTGCAATCTAAACAATGTGCAAAAAACAACAATTTAATTTTACCGCTACTTAATGTCTTGAAATTAGACACTAAATACCTATAGTAAGGTAACGAGTTTTCAGACACCGCAACATGCACTCTAATCATTTTTTAATATACCTAGCTATTACCCTTAACTATTTGATGCCGACCATTCGCCAGCTAACAAACTCATACGAACAAGATTTTGATATTTACCATCTCTAAAAATAGCTTGTCTTTCAACGCCCTCTTCTTGAAAACCAAGTTTCAGATATAAATTGCGAGCCGGATGATTATGCTCCAAGGTTGTTAAGCTTAGCTTATTAAAACCGCACTGCAAAAAAAGATACCTAAAAAAATAATTAAATATCTCAGTAGCAAATCCAGACCTACGATGGGTTGAAATAATATCAGCGCCAACCATTACTGACCTGTTGGTTTGGTCTATTTGATCAAATCTAAAAACCCCAATGAAAGTACCATCACCAATCAATCTAGCCACATATCTTCGAGATTGTCTCGAACTAGATATTGACTCAAACCATTTTTGTTGAGAAATTTCAGAAACATGAAAAGGGTCAGATAACAACGCAAGAACAGAATCATCATTATGAAGAAGTCTAGCTTCTTCTATATCGCTATGCTCCATGATTCTAATTACAAGTCTATTCGTTTTATTCACCATATTAAGACCCCATTCAATTATTTTCTTAAATCCAATACCTTGCTTACTTCAGCTTGAACCATTTCAAGCTCTATGGATTTCATACAAATTCTGTCATTGTCACACCACCCCAACTGACCACAAGGAGCACATGGCACTGAATTTGAAATAATTCTATGTAGATGTGGGTAACCAGCAAAATCAGGCAAAGTTACACCACCCCATAAAATTATGGCTTTAGATTCAACCGCAGCCGCGGCATGCATTAATCCACCCTCAGTCCCGATAAACAATAGAGAATTTTTTATTAGTAACGTCGCCTGCCTAAAACTAGTTTTGTCACGCAAATCAATAACGCCATCTATGAGTGGGGTTATTGATAAACCCACCTGCAAAATAGCAATTTTAGGGTATTTTTCTTTAATATAAGAAACTAATGACTGCCATCTTTCAAATGGCCATGCTCTTAAGTCACCAAACCAATCAATATTTGTTCCAGGCTCAATTACCATATACCCCACATCTTTGACTTTAGCACTGATAAATTTATTCAAACAATCTAACTCACTAGGAAGAAAGTACATTTGAGTCATTGGAGTTTCAATTGACAATGAAAAATTTTTTGCTATAACTTGTATTGCATGACCGCCTTTTTTCCAAATCATTCTTTTACTAGTTTGCGACTTAGCATAAGAGTGAATTAGCATATCAATGTGAACCAATCGATTAAATCCTTGATTTGCCAAAATCTGAGCCTTATTAAAAACATACCACTCATATTTTCTTTTAAAGCAACTTGGGTAAATCAATACATCAAAAAATCGGTCAAGTAACCTAATTAATAACGGTTTAGGCCCCAACTCCAATTTGGAGAAAATTAGAGCTGGATTATTAACAAAGATTATATTTTTAGAAAGAGATTCATATCCGTTATATAAGCGCCCAGCCAGTAAATCACTCAATTTAGGTTTTTTACATATGACAACAGGCTTGCCATCATTTTCTGATATGGCTTTTACCACCCCCGTCCAAATTAAATCTCCACCTATACCCAACAAATACCTCTACAAAAACACACAAAATACATCCGCGCTGGTAATTGCTTCTATCGCAGCATCAAGATTACAACTAATTTAACTTATAGAATGTATTTAATTTTGAAAAGAACCAATTACTAGTAGATTATGTTCCCGCAATCATTCTATGGGCAGTGTTAAGCCAATCATATTGAGTGCGTATCTGTTCCACAGTCTGAACTTGCATATCCCGTTTCACTGAATTTGGTAGCGCCATCACCCTATTAATCAAATCCGGGGCCTCCGCAGGTGATTTATAACATTGTATTAAAGGTAACTTTGACAAGTTATACGCCTCACCTTCCTCATGAAAGTCTCGCAAGCAAAATGTCCCACGAGAAACTGTTTCAACAGATTTCACCCAACACCCTGTGCTTCTAGAAATCGGAACCCCATCACAAATCCAAGGTAATGCAGATTCATCATGAGCAAAAAACTTTAAAGACTGCAAGTAGTCCATGTAACCGGGATAATCTAAGCGAGCCTGACCAATCTCTACATCAATACCAAAACTTTGCAATTGTTTAAATACAATTTTTCTATGTTCATGCATCGCTCCCCTAAATCCAACCATCACGGGTCTTCTATCAAAATCCGGCCCAGGATCGCAAAATCTTGGCTCTATTCCCATTCTGACAAATGATGCAGGTATACCATCGCTTCTAAGATGATTTGCCCACCATGGAGCAGTCACATAAACTCTATCTATGTTTAACTCTCTATGAAGAATTTTGTAAATACCTTTAGTCGGGGAGCCATCTATGTAACTCTCCCACGGGTCTTGGTCATATATAGTAATTGGCGCATTAGACAGCCAAGGTTTTAAAACAGGCCACATTGCATGTAAAGTGCGCAAACGAAGCACTGAAATAATTTTGTCGTAACGATCTAATCGAATTAAGAGCCTACGTAACGGGAAAAAAGCTGATGGAAAAATTTCTAATGGTTGAATATCATAGCCATACTCCATCGCAGAAAACAATTGCCTTTGGAAGCAATTGTTGCGCACATAATCTAAAGTATCAACAAGATATAACAACTTATTCGACATTATTTTTCACCCTCATTTGACACACAATTAAAACCATATTCTGCACACAAATAAAAATAATTAACCATACATCAAAAATTTAAGATAAAAATCCTAACGAATAAGCATCTTATTCATTAACTCATTTACATAACTACAAGGTCTTTTTGAAGTTAGCTCCCTGCGAGAGTTATTTAAGTCATCAAACAACCGAATCCAATTTCTCACTGTGGAATTTGCAAGATGCGGAAAGTCATTCATTTTCTTTAAAAAAAAGTTATACCGCACCCTCATCTCATGAATAGCATCCATGATTTTTTCAGGCTCAAACATGATGCCGTATCCTTCACAGTACTCCGGCATACAACCACTATTTCTATAAATTATTGGAAGACCACACAAACCACCCTCAATTTGATGGTTTCCGCCGGGCTCATTAATAGAAGCTGTTAAATATACATGGTGCATTTTCAATTCTTGTGCCAGCGCCAATCCAGATAAAGGCTTAAGATAATTGACATGCCTAAACGTAAACCCCTTAGGCAAATTACCAATGTAAGTAAAATTAAATAATTCCTTAACAGCGGGATTCGATAACTGATCATCCAGGTAACTGTAGACATCAAAACCCTTCATCCAATTGCCACCCCAATGATGAGTCACTATTTTCAACGGCTCACCACCAAGCCAAATAGATCGGTCAGATTGGTTAAAAATATTTTGATCTCCACCATTCAAGATGACGCTACTTGAACGACCGCCGCCGATCGGATTGGTTAACTTTAGATTCTTAAGCCAACTGCCAACAAAGACCGTATGGTCCGCACAGTAATTAGCAAGTCTTAATCTAAAATTCATGAAATGAGTTCCCTTACGCTCGTCACACTCATTAATTCTATGAATCACAATCGCATTAGGAAATTTTTCTAAATACTGAAGAATAGCTTTGGCGGCGAAACTGACATTCGGGCTCGATGCTCTTGGGTCAGTCATGATAATAAAATCTAATTGAGGCTCTAAAAGATCAAAGAAAACTTGATGCCCTTCTGCCAATAGGCCTTGCGCCAAACTTTTAACAAAGGCATTTCCGCCACCATATGGTCCCGCCTGAATTTTATGACCAATGGCTATTTTGAATGGCATCTTAAGACTTTACTAACTGATATGCGAACTCATGCACCCTAGGCAAACGGCTCAGACTTCTCTTTTTCTTCTCAAATATTTTTTTGAATGATGAATCTTGGTAGTCGCATTTCTTAGTCCAGAATGATGCGCTCATGGCACCCGATAAAGCCCAACCTCTAGCATCATCTTGCCCACCATCACTTAACCATTTTTTAGCAAGCAACTGAAGAACTTCATTTTGCTTTTTTAATTTCCTATGCAAACCATAGTGAAAAGCTTGCTTATCATGAGGATTAAGACAATGCCAACCAATTGGAGCCAAAAAATCAACCTCTGCGGGGGTTAATACAATATCGTGATTCGAATCAACTCTATCAGGCATCAACCTATTAGTTGCTTGCTTGAAAATTACCTTAGGCGTAAAACAATTTAAACCAGCAATTAGACTATCAGTAAAGTAGTCTTTTAGAAATATCTGAATACCTGTTACTCTTTGATTACTTCTAAATACATCAACAATTCTAGAAATTGCCAAATCGTCAACCAGTATAGTGTCTGCATCAACTTTTATAAAGTAGTCAAAATCTAACTTAACGCTTTCCCAACTGCTCCACAAAGCATTGTGCGCTTGAATTTCAGACAAACCAGTTATTACCTGATGTTTGACTAAAACATTTCTCTGAGAACTGATGGCCTCGCAAGCAAGGTCATACTCGGCTTCACCACTATAAAGCGTGCCTACAAAAACTTTGGGGAAATCACTCATCTCATTTAATCATTGATTAATTCTGAAGCCAGCTTTTCAACCAAAAATGCGATTTCAGAACAATCTTCCTCTGTTAACCACCAACCACATGGCAAAGAAATTTGTCGCTCACCGAATAAACGCGTCCCAGGCAAATCGGCCTCATACGCCTTAAAGGCGCTATACATATCATTAGATAAGTGCACAAGGCCAGCCCCCACGCCAATAGCATTTAATTTTTCAAGTAATAAATCTCTATCAATAGAGCTTGATGTTAGGCAGGTATAAACCCAATAACTAGATTTTGCTTTCTGAGGAATTTGAATAGGCTTAATCAAAGAACTTTTAGAAAAAAACTTTTCATATACATCGGCATTACGTCGATGGGCATCTAACAACCCTTGAATGTATGGCATTTGCGCCAACCCAATCGCAGCAGAAATATTATTCATATTGAACTTAAATCCAACTTCACCTGGGCATATATCAGCACTCCAACGCTGCCCCTTCCACTCCCCTTTTTCATCCTTCGTGGCATCTCGGTCATAACCAAACCATTTCAATTTTTTTGCCAACTGGAAGTCTTCTAACTTTTTGCATACTAGCGCACCACCATCACCGGAAGATAGGTGCTTAATAGCTTGAAATGAGTAACAGGTAAAGTCTGAATAGTCTGATATTGGCTTTCCATCCCACATAGCACCAAATGCATGAGCAGCATCTTGAATAACAGGAATTCCATACTTTTGACCAATCTTAGCAATAACTTCTAAATCGCAAGGTGTGCCAGCCCAATTCACATAGACAATCGCTTTAGTTTTATTGGTAATTTTCTTTTCTATATCTTTAGGATCAATTGATCCGGACTCTGGAAGGATATCAGCCCATACAATTTTTGCTCCCAAGTTTTCAATCGGTGTATTGGTGGCAATACATGTCATCGCCGTTGAAATTACTTCTGTATCTGGACCAACGCCAGCAATTTTATATGCCACTGTTAATGCGCTAGTACAAGAATTCATCAAAACCAAATTGCTGACATCTAGATAATTCTTTAAAGCATCTTGGAATTGAGTCACCTCAATCCCTTCGTTTACAAAGCCCGAGCGCAGAACAGATTCAATTTTTTTTAAAGCATCATCTACCGGCATGTGCACTTTGAACATTGGATACTTCATACAATTACCTCGATTTATTCCTTAACATCAACAATTTCTTCAATTTGGCGACCGACAAAATCACCCATGGCCTTATCAAAAATACCAATCGAATTCAAGTATGTCTCTAATTCTTCTCGAGACATCAAATCATGATTAGACGCATAGTCGAACACTTTTGCATCTATTGAAATACTTGCATGCGCAGGTGATAACTTATAGAAACCATCTTCATCTAGAACACGTACTGATTCTGGGGCGCTCACCAAATCTTCATGCAACTTCTCGCCAGGTCTAATACCAACAACTTTGACCGGCTTTTTAAAACGATCAGAAAAAATATTGGCTAAATCTAAAATTTTCATAGCCTTCAGCTTAGGCAACCAAATTTCACCAGACTTTGCACCCATAGCTGTTGCTTCAATTAGATCGATACTTTGATCTAGAGTCATAATGAATCGAGTCATCTCAGGATGGGTCACAGTAAAACAATTATTTGACTCGGCTTGATGCCTAAATAATGGAATAATTGAACCTCTAGACTCAAGCACATTGCCATAACGAACTCCGACAAAACGAGGTTTAGCCTGCAAGAGAGAAGAACTTGTAACCATTCTTTCTGCTATCGCCTTGCACATGCCATAAACATTTGTTGGGGCGCAAGCCTTATCTGTCGAAACCATTAAAACTGTTTCTAGATCTTGTAGTCGATACAAGTGATTGATCACAGCATCATTCACGTTCTTGATGCCCAATATATTGGTTTGCACACTTTCATAAGGAGATAACTCACACGTATCGACCTGCTTTAAAGCTGCAGCAATAATGATGATATGTGGTTGAAATGTCAGTAACGCTTGCTCAACTCTTGAAGCATCTCGAATGTCACCCACAATAAACTTTGTGTTGTTACCAACTGGCAACTGATTTCTTATAGTCCAGTGCTTAGCCTCGTCTCTTGAAAAAAGGGCTAATTCATTATTTTTACCAAGCCTACGCAACAAAGCCTGCCCTAAAGAACCAGTACCGCCAAAAATGATAATTTTTTTATTTTTAATCAACGTCTATCTTCCTTAAATCTTCAATCAGGTTAGCATTTGACAACGCTATAAAAATGAGTGGTTTGTTGGTCAATTGTACTAAAAATGGTCTCAAACCCTACCAATATAGGACTTATACCAAGCAATCCAATGACTCAAGCCTTCTTCAATACTAACAACTGGAGAAAACTGAATAAGCTCTTCGAGATCAGAAATATCAGCATAAGTTTCCAGCACATCGCCATCTTGAATAGGTAAGAAATTTTTTTGAGCTTGCTTACCTAAGCCCACCTCTAATATTTCAATAAACCTTTCTAATTCAATAGGTTTATGATGACCCACATTGCAAACTCTATATGGCGCACCTAAAGTACCTTGAATAGTAAGGCCTTGATTGCCCCTCACGCTCGGAGGCATATCAACAAGACGAACTGTTGCAGAAACAATGTCGTCAATATAAGTAAAATCACGTCGCATCTTACCGTGATTAAATACTTTAATAGGCCTACCAGCCATGATGGCCTCAGTAAATAACCAAGGCGCCATGTCTGGTCTACCCCATGGACCATACACCGTGAAATAGCGTAAACCTGTTGTAGGAAGTTGATATAAATGACTATAGCTATGAGCCATCAGTTCATTTGATTTTTTAGTTGCCGCATATAAGCTAACCGGATGATCGACATTTTGATCAACTGCGTAAGGTAGCACTCTATTAGAGCCATACACACTAGAGGAGCTTGCATAAATTAAATGCTCAATGCGGGCCTGACGAGAACACTCCAATACATTACCAAAACCTAATAAATTACTCTGAAAATAAGCATGGGGATTTTGTATTGAATACCTAACCCCAGCTTGAGCGGCTAAATGAATGACACACTGAGGCTGAGCTTGATTAAATATTTCCCTTAAAGGTATGTAACTAGCAATATCACTCTCAAAAAACTGAAAATGAGCATGATTACCAATATGCGCTAGGCGCGCCACCTTTAAAGCTGGATCATAGTAATTGTTTAGGTTATCTATTCCTACTACAGAATGCCCCTGAGACAATAACTGTCTAGTTACATGCATTCCTATGAATCCAGCACAACCGGTGACTATTACTTTTGACATGGTTAGTCGGCTCGTCTACCGATAGCGTAATACTCAAAACCACTAGCACTCATTTCCTTTGGCTCATAAAGATTGCGTCCATCAAATATCACAGGATCAGCTAATTCAGTTTTGAGAACTTCAATATTAGGGGATCTAAATTCTTTCCACTCGGTCACGATGATGAGTGCGTTAGCACCCTTCAATACTGAATACATACTCTCACCACCAGTAATTCTTCCCAACTCTTCTCTAGAGCTTTGGAAATCTAACGCAAAACAATGCTGGGCTTCTTCCATGGCAACTGGATCATACGCCTGAACCTTTGCTCCACGTTTGATTAACTCACTAATAATGACCCTACTGGGCGCCTCACGCATATCATTGGTATTAGGCTTGAATGATAAGCCCCATATTGCAAAAGTTTTGCCAGTCAAATCATTGCCATAATGCTTAGTCACTTTATGAATAAGGACCGATTTTTGTAATTCATTCGCCAACTCTACCGCTTGTAATATTTTTAAATCCTGACCATATTGACTACTCGTTCTAATTAAGGCTTGAACATCTTTAGGAAAACAAGATCCCCCGTAGCCTGTCCCTGCATATAAAAAACTATGCCCTATACGACTATCAGAACCAATACCCTGACGCACCCGCTCAATATCGGCTCCAACATGATCAGCCAAATTAGCCAATTCATTCATAAATGAGATTCGGGTTGCGAGCATTGCATTCGCAGCATACTTAGTTAACTCGGCACTACGAACATCTATGTAATAAGTGCGTTCATGGTGACGATTAAATGGCGCATAAATCTTACTCATTAGTTCTTTAGCTTTATAGCCCGCTTGATCATTGTAAGTACCCACAATAATTCGATCTGGATGCATAAAGTCTTCTATTGCTGCACCCTCTTTCAAAAACTCTGGATTAGAGACCACCGAAAAATCTAAAGATCGATTAACTTTATTGAGCTCTTCAGCAATAGCTATTTTGACTTGATCAGCTGTTCCAACAGGAACAGTTGACTTATTAACAATCACCTTAAAACTCTTCATATGACGACCGATATTACGAGCAGCCAACAAGACGTATTGCAAATCAGCTGAACCATCTTCATCAGGAGGGGTACCAACAGCAATAAACTGAATGTCACCATGAGCTACTGCAGCTTCGACGTTACTTGAAAAGTGAATTCGTCCAGCCACTCTATTACGAGCTATTAATTCATCCAGCCCTGGCTCGTAAATTGGAATGCTCCCATCATTTAATAAATCAACTTTTTTCTGATCAACATCTAAACAAAAAACATCATTACCAAGATCAGCCAAACAAGCGCCTGTCACCAAGCCAACATAACCAGAGCCAATCACTGTGATTTTCACGCTTGAACCCTACCATAAGTATCTTCAAAACGAACAATGTCGTCCTCACTCAAATAGCTACCTGATTGCACTTCAATCATCTCCAAATCATTACTTCCTGGATTTTCTAAACGATGTTTCTGACCAATTGGTATATAGGTAGATTGATTTTCTTCTAGCAAAAATACATCTTCACCATTGGTCACCTTTGCGGTTCCCTTGACCACAATCCAATGCTCAGCGCGATGATGATGCATTTGCAAACTAAGGCTTGCACCTGGCTTAACCGTAATACGCTTGACTTGAAAACGTTCCCCTATATCAATCGAGTCATACCACCCCCAAGGACGAGCGACTCGACGGTGAATCACAGCTTGGGCCTTACCTTCTTTCTTAAGTAGAGCCACCACCTCTTTGACTTGCTCTACTTTTTCAGAAGCAGCCACAAGTACCGCATCAGGAGTATCGACAATCACTAAATCATTAGTGCCCAAAGCGACTACGGGTCGATGGGGTGCATTGATATACGTACTCTTCGATTGAACCGCTAAACCTTGACCATTAATTCGGTTACCCGATTCATCAGCAGAAGATAAAGTTACCACAGCATTCCAACTGCCGACATCACTCCATACGCCTTTAAATGGAATCACGGCTACTTTTTCAAAATGCTCCATCACAGCATAGTCAATCGACTCAGATCGACATGCTAAAAAAGCTTCTTTATTCGGACGAACAAAGTCACCATCTACTTGGGCTAACTTCATAGCTAGCTCTGATGCATTCAAAATATCTGAAGCATGCTTAGCAAGCGCACCCTTGAGCACTGACGCTTGACATAAAAAAATGCCGGCATTCCAGAGATAATCACCAGACAACAACATTTCCTGAGCCTTATCTGTAGGCGGCTTCTCTACAAAGCGCCTCACAGCAAAAGTTGATTCGGCACCATCCTTCAAATCACTTAATTGACTCCCCCGCTGAATATAGCCATAAGCGGTACTTGGGAAACTGGGTTGTACGCCGAAAGTAACGATATACCCTGAACGTGCTGCCTCAACTCCAGAGCGCATTGTTGAAATGAATGCATCAATATCTGGAACGAAATGATCTGAAGGTATAAAGAGTAATAAATCTGAATCAGCAACGACAGGCATCAAAGCAGCACTCGCCATGGCGGCGGCTGTATTACGACCTGCAGGCTCTAAAAGAATAGAGGCATCAAGATGATCAGACACCTCTTTTAATAACTCTTGAACAAAAAACCGATGTTCTTCATTGGTGACACAAATGGGTGACCCGAATGATTTAACCCTATCAATCGTCAAACCCAAAAGACTTTGCCCATCGATTAAAGAGACAAATTGCTTAGGAAAAGATTCTCGAGATAGCGGCCACAACCTTGTGCCAGAACCACCACAAAGAATGACAGGTTTGATATTGACAGACATTTCCATATTTTATATGAATATCCACCCACCAAAGCCGTAAATCCAATAAAAATCAACTGCTTAAAAAAGCTTGATATTAGGGATATTTAGGAGCCTCTGCCCAAGATAATCCTTGAAGGTCTTTCGTATTCAAAATCGGCTGGGAGCCCACATCAGGCCACTGAATATTGAGCGTTGAATCATTCCACATCAAACACTGCTCACTGGCCGCATACCAATAATCTGTAGTCTTGTACAAAAACTCCGCCTCATCCGATAACACCAAAAAACCATGGGCAAATCCTGGCGGAATCCACAGCTGCTTTTTATTCTCTGCTGAGAGTTCCACACCCACCCACTGCCGATAAGTGTTGGACAATTGACGCAAATCCACAGCCACATCAAAAACCGACCCACGACAAACTCGAACCAACTTGCCTTGTGCTTGCTCCATTTGATAATGCAAACCACGCAAGACACTTTTTTTTGAGAAAGAATGGTTATCTTGAACAAAGTTAACTTGCCGCCCCACTGCAGCAGAAAAATCTTTTTCATTAAACGATTCAAAGAACCAACCGCGATCATCACCAAAAACCTTGGGTTCAATGATTAACACGTCTGGAATAGCGGTTGGAGTGACAATGATCGGCATAGATATCTTTGTACAATTAATTACGATAATTTTTCAGTCAACATTTTTTCTAAATATTGACCATAAGCATTTTTTTTCAAAGGTGCAGCTAACTTCAGGATATCTTCAGCGCTAACCCAACCTTGTCTGAAAGCAATTTCTTCTGGGCATGCCACCATTAGTCCTTGTCGCTTTTGCAATGTAGCAATAAACCCCGCCGCATCCAGTAACGAATCATGAGTGCCCGTATCTAACCAAGCATAACCACGACCCATAATTTCAACCTGCAACTGGTTCATCTTAAGATAAGCCTCATTAATAGTCGTGATTTCTAATTCACCACGAGCACTGGGTTTGATTGATTTAGCAATATCACAAACTTGCTGATCGTAAAAATAAAGGCCTGTTACAGCATAATTACTCTTTGGCTTTAACGGCTTTTCTTCAATCGACAAAGCTTTGAATGAATCATCAAATTCCACCACGCCATAACGCTCAGGGTCATTGACGTGATAAGCAAACACGGTAGCTCCAGAAGTACGATTATTGGCATGATGTAGCTGATTTACTAACTCATGCCCATAAAAAATGTTGCCTCCCAACACCAAAGCGGATGGGTTGTCACCTACGAACTGTTCTCCAATAATGAAAGCTTGTGCTAAGCCGTCGGGGGATGGTTGAGCCGCATATTGAATATTCAAACCCCACTGAGAGCCATCTCTCAATAAATCATTGAAGCGTGGCGTATCTTGTGGCGTAGAAATTAATAAAATATCTTTAATTCCCGCCAACATCAAAGTGGTCAATGGGTAATAAACCATCGGTTTATCGTATACAGGCATCAACTGCTTAGAAACTGCTTGAGTCACTGGGTACAAACGTGTTCCAGAGCCACCAGCCAAAATGATGCCCTTACGATTAGTCAAAGTTGATTTATTACTCATAATATTTTCTTCTTATTTCTTATCAATCATGGCACTGATTAGTTTTCAATTAAATACATTCTAAAAATTACTTTCAACTCTTTAGTGACTCACTGACATAGTTCTTCACATAAGATTCCACTTGCTCTTGCCAATGTGGGTATTGTCCAGTGAATGCCATTTCAGATAAAGCTTTTTTTAATTTTTGATTACTCATACGTGAGTTATAAG
>JACCDS011673970.1_pt1 | contig 22134 bp, 19 predicted proteins | sample 7446441 | NCBI WGS metagenome assembly JACCDS01 (sample SAMN15323445, study PRJNA562643) | freshwater metagenome | isolation source: river surface water | place: USA:Blue River Watershed | collected 2017-08-17 | reverse complement strand
GGCGCTAGGTTCCGAACACCCCGTCCCCGGCCTGCACGAAGTTCTGCAGGGTGAGCCGGATGAACTCGGCATCGAGGTCGCGCTCGATGAACACCAGCCGCGTGCGGCGGTCGTCGTCGGGCCAATCATCCAGCGTCTCGATCGGGTAGAGCGTGTGCTGCACGGCATGCACCACCAGTGGTTTGGCCTCGCCGATGGCGTTGACGATGCCCTTGATGCGCAGCAGATGCTCGCCGCGGAACGCGCACAGCATCTCCAGCGCGGCGCGCAGGTTGTCACGCTGCACCGGCTCGTCGAAGGTCACGCAGAAAGACTGCACGCGACCATCGTGGCGGCCGCCATTGGCTGGTGGCGGGGCGATCCCGCCGATGCCCTTCACCGCGGCAAAGCGGTCGGCGGCCAGCCAGCGCCGGGCGTCGCTGCCAACGCCGGGTCGTCTCTGCACCCCGCTGATCAACTCCGCCGGAGCCTCGCTGCGCGCGTCGGTCACCACCACGCCCGGGTTGATCTGGCCGATACGGGCGATCAGCTCTGCCACGGCGTCCCCATCGCCAGCCAGGTCGCGCTTGGTCAGGGCGACCCGGTCAGCCATCGCCACCTGCTTGACCGCCTCGAAGTGCGCGTCGAGCGTGCCGATACCGCTAGTCGCATCCACCAGCGTGAGTACCCCGTCGAACCTGTAGTAGGTGTCGAGGAAGGCATCGCGCGAGAGCATCCCGACCACCGGCGAGGGGTCGGCCAGACCGGTGGTCTCGATCAGCACGCGGTCGAATTCGGGCACCTGATCCTTCACCCGCCGCAGGTAGAGGTCGCGCAGCGCGTCGATCAGCTCGCCGTTCATGACGCAGCAAAGGCAGCCGTTCTCCAGGACCGTGATCTGGTCGGAGGCATGCCGGACCAGCTGGTGGTCGATGCCGATCTCGCCGAGTTCGTTGATGACTACGGCCGTGTTGGCATATCCCGGTTCGCGCAGCAGACGGTTGAGCCAGGTGGTCTTGCCGGCACCGAGGAAGCCGGTCAGCAAAAGAATGGGGATGCGCTTGTCGCTCATCGCAGCTATAAATATTTAGGAATGTTATTCAATCAACCGATAAGTCATTTGACTTAAGATTGCTGCCTGACCTCTGGGAGGCCCCATGTTCGAAAATCTAAACCTCAAGCTTCAGATGCAGATCATCGCTGGTGTGGCGATGCTGCCCGCGGCAGCCATCCTGGCTGCCACCTTTGCCCTTGCCGGGGACGAATCGCTGCAGACGGTCGCCGCTACCTTGTTCGTGGTCGGCCTGCTGGTGTCGGTCGCGCTTGCGAGCATGCTCGGAAAGTCGTCCGGGGATCGCGCCAACCGCATCTCCGGCGCGCTGCACGAGATGGCGGCCGGCAAGTTCGATCACAAGCTCTCCCTGTCGGGCCGCGACGAGTTCGCCTGGATGGCGTACGAGGTCGACCGTGTGCGCAAGTCGGTGGTCAACATCGTGCAGGATATTCGTTCGACCGCCATTTCGCTAACCGCTTCGGCCTGCGAGCTGGCCGAGGTGACCGACCGCGGTGGCGCGAATGTGTCGAGGCAGTATGAGGACACCAACAACATGGCGCAGTCCATCGAGGTCATGACCGCGCAGATGCACGAGGTTACCGGTCACGCTCAGGCCGCAGCCGAGGCTGCGGCCGAGGCCAACCTGGAAGCCGACGCCAGCAAGGCGGTGGTGCTCAAGGCGATCGAGGCGATCGACATGCTGGCCGAGGAGGTCCGCCGGACCGCCGAGGTGATCAACAACCTGCGCGAGGACAGCGAGCAGATCGGCCGCGTGGTGGACGTGATCAAGGGCGTGGCCGAGCAGACCAATCTGCTGGCGCTGAACGCTGCCATCGAGGCTGCACGCGCCGGCGACCATGGGCGCGGCTTTGCCGTGGTGGCCGACGAGGTGCGCACGCTGGCGTCCCGCACGCAGCAATCGACGCAGGAGATCCAGGCGATGATCGAGCGTCTGCAGGCGGTCGCCAGCAATGCCGCCGAGGTGATGGAAGCCGGACAGCTGCGCACGCAAGAGAGCGTCGAGCACGCTGCAGGTGCCGGCGAGTCGCTGTCGCGCATCGTCAACGCCATCTCCACCATCAACGACATGAACCGGATGATCGTCGAGTCTTCAGCCACCCAGAGCAGCGTTGTCTCTGATGTGGCCACCGGCATCGAGCGGGTCCGTGCCGTGGCTGCTGACTCGGCCGAGGGCGCACGCCAGATCGCGTCCTCAAGCGAGACTCTGCGTTCGGTGGCGACGCGCATGGCTGAACTGGTCGAGCGCTTCGAGATCACCGGCGTGTCGTCCGGTAGCAACGCCTCGCCGCCAGTCGATCCGCCGGCGCTCATGGCGACGCCCCAGGCCGCGTAGCCTCCCCGCATCCGCCCGGCCGATCGACGGCCGTGGCGGGGCTTCAATCCGCGGCTTCGGCCAGAGACACGCCCAGCGCATCGCGCAGGGCGGCCACACGCAGCGGGTCCAGCGGCCCCGCTCGGTAGCCGTCCTCGCAGGCTGCGCCGCGAAAGCCGAGCACCCCGGGGCCGGTGGCCAGCAGCGGAGTCACATCATCCAGCGCAAGTGAGCCGGCGAGGCCGGACGTCAGGCCGTGTCGCGTTGCCTCGGCGACAAAGCGGGCGATCGCGGCGTCGCAAAGGTGCCGGCGCAGCCCGCCACCGCGCTTGCCGGCGGTGTCGAGCATGACGCCGCTGAAGCCCGCCCCGGCGAAGCGGGCGATGTGCGCATGGGGCTCCGGTGTGCGGTCGGCGAACATCAGCCCGACCACGGGCACATGTCTCGCCAGCGGCGCCAGCGCATCCAGGCAAGCCTGCCAGTCGCCACCCGGGTAGAAGCCGACCTTGACCCAGTCGACACCGGTGGCTGCGATGCGCTCCGCGTGGTCGAGCAGGATCGCGGGCTCGGCCGGCCAGTCGCCGATGGTGGCCGACACCGGCCGCCGACCGCCAACCGCAGCGACGATCGCTCGCAAGGTGTCGGCTGGCAACGCCGCCAGCGCCCCGGCTGCAGCGTCCTTGCCGTCGATGATGTCAGCGCCGTGTGCCAGCGCGACGAGCGCCTCCGCGGCCGAGGCGACGCTGATCAGCAATCGGGTCATGGCGGTTCGCCATCGACGCCGGCCAGATGCGTCTCGATGCGTTCGAGCAGCCAGCTCCAGGCTTCGCGCTCGGCAGCGCCGGCGGTCTTGTCGATGGCGATGGCCAGATAGGCGAGCTCGTTGCGGATCTTTTCCGCCGGCAGCATGTGCAGCCGGCTGGCCAGGATGGCGCATTCCAGCACCGCCGCCCGCGCCCGGTTGAAGCCCTCGAAGGGGCGGTGCGTCTCGATGCACACGGGCCGGCAGCGCAGCTTGGGCCGCAGCTCATCCTCGTCGACGCGGACCAGCTCCAGCTCCTGATGGCTCACCGCGTTGGTGAGCCGCAGCGTGCCCGGCGTGCGTCCCGGCATCAATGGCCAGCCATGGCGTCCGGTCAGGCAGCCGGCGAAGACGCGGACGTCGTCGCAGGCGTTGACCACTGCCACGCCACGCTCCAGCACGTTTTCCAGCGTGCGGGATGGCCGGAACGGCGCCAGCGTGACGAGGCCGTCCTCTTCCCAGACACCCATCGGCGCGATGTGTGGCTGGCCATCGGCAGACTGCGTAGTGACGATGACCTCGCGGATGAAGTGATTACTCACTGTCTTTGCCTGCCTTGGGATCTCGGCCCTTGTTCCGCCGCCTCAGCGGCATCGTGGTGCCCATCGCTTTCTGGTGTGTCAGGTCTTCGACCACCGGCGGCAGCGCTGCACCCCACTTCAGGTCCTCGTCCTGATCGTAGCGTTTACCGAGCTTCCAGGCCACGTGCGCGCGGGCCAGTTCGACACCCAGATAGAAGGCGTGGCCGGCATCCCCACCGAGTGCGTCGCGGATCTTCGGGAAGAAGTCGTAGGGGTCGCCCTCGCTGATCAGGCCGTCGCGGTTGTACAGGTGCACACCGGCCTCGGACACCTGGATGCGGTAGTTGGCGTCCTTCACTGCCGCTGCGAACGCCGCGATCTCCTCTGGTGTGTAGGGGAAGGGGCGCCGCTCGTGCAGGTTCATCAGACTGTCGTCGACGTCCTTGGGCAGACGGTTGCGCTCCCCGGCCCAGAACATGATGCGTCGGGCACGGTCTGCCTCGCGCACTGCGCTGCGCGCGTGCGGGCTCACCTCGGTGGCGAGCACGGCGTCGATGCGCAGCTCGGAGATGATGCCGAACAGCAGGGCATTGATGCCGGCGGTGTCGGCGTCGGTCAGCTCGGTCAGGTTGCCGACACCCATCATCATCGGCACGTCAGGGTACTTCGCGCGGAAGTCCCTGTAGCGGACGATCGACTCGGTAAAACCGAAGTGGATCGGCTCGAGGATGGGGTCGCAGAGCATCGCGCGGCCGCGCTTGTTCATGGCCTCCATGGCGCGCTCCAGGCTTGCCATGTCCTGTGCAGGCTGGCCGACCAGCACCGGGGTGCTGGCGACCTCATCGGCCACGTGCAGGGTGCCCTCGTGCAGGGAAAGCAGGTAATCGGCGCCGGCGCGGCCGCCGCGGATCAGGTCCTCGGGTGCCAGCGAGTCAACGCTCACCCGCAGGCCCATGCGCTTGAGTTCGGCGATGGCCTCTTCCAGGTGCCCAAAGCGTTCTCCGGGCAGGAAGCCCAGATCGATGACGTCGGCGCCGCTGTCGCGGTAGTAGGCCGCACGCTCGACGATGCGCGCCACGCTCACCTGTGCCGCCTCGACGATCTCGCCGAATATCAGCACGCGCTGCTGCGACAGGTCCGGCCGGGTGGCGGCACGGCCGAAGAACTGGGGCATGTCCTTGAGGTCGTCCGGGCCGCGTTCGACGGTGATGCCGTACTTTGCCGCCAGCGGCTCGAGCTCCCCGCGGCAGCGCCCCGGCACCACCATCCGCGTGGCGCCCATGGCGTTGTCGAGGCGACGCAGGATCATGTCGGTGGTCATCAGCCCGGCCACCGAGATGCCGATGTCGTGAACGGTGTAGTCGAAGCCGGTCGGCGCCATGCCCTCGAGCACCTGCTCGAGGCTCTTCTTGGCCAGCTTGCCGGTCAGGAAGAGAACATGGTCGGTCATCAGGCCGCGGTCCCGCCGCCGGGTCCGCTGCCCTCACCGATCAGCAGATCGATGTCGCGGTGGACCTCGCCCAGGGTCGGCTTCGGGGCCACCAGGAGTCTTTCATCGAGGGCCGTGCGCAACGCCTCGACGCTGTGAAGAACGGTCACGCCCTCCATCTCGCCGACGCGCCGCGTGTACTCCAGGTCGACGGCGCGCGGGTAGACCTTGACCCAATCCTTCGGCGCCTCGGTGTCCATCTCCGGCTCGGTGTCGCAGGCGTAGACGTAGATCGGCACGCGCGTCTTGCCGGCCTGCGCAAACATGTTGCTGACCAGGCTGTCGGACAGGCCCAGCGCGCACTTGGCCATGGTGTTGCTGGTCGCGGGGGCGATCACCACGGTGTGGTAGTGACCGTAGTAGAACAGCCCGACCGGCACAGAACTGGCGGTGGTGTCGCGGTAGACGCGGGTGCGTTCGCGCAGGCTGGCGATGGTGATGCCGTACATCGGCAGGATCTCTTCGGCTGCGCGTGTCAGGAACAGATCGCAGTGCGGCACCGAGAGCGCGACTTCCAGCGACTCGCGCAGGAAGTGGCCGGACCCGGTGATGCCCCAGGCGAGGCGGGGTTTGACGTCTTGCATGGGTTGGGGTCGGGCCGCAACGGCCGGAGACAGCAGGGCCGCAGATTCTAGACCAGGGCGGGGTCACGACAAAGCACCCGTCCTTGTAGGGGCGTTGTCATTTTCCAACCAAACTTGTGTAGTTAATAAATTAAACAATCTAGACAAACGGCTTATACGGGATTAGATTCGATCCTGACTCACTTGAGTCAGAAGTGCTGAAAGGCCGTGCACAGGCAAGGGTGGTCTTAAGGAGGGCTGCCCGAGGACCACAAGGTGGTATCCAACCCACCCCCGCCCATGTCAGCCAGCGTCGCCGCTCTGCGGGCCCGGGTTGCAGGTTGGTCCGGAGGTCACCAAAGGGTCGAGCGACACCCCCCAGCCCCCGGCCCTTTTGCCGGGGGTTCTCGTTTCTGCGCCCCGCGCGAGGCTGTGCGGGTCCGGGCGCGCCGTCTCAGTAGCGCTCGGGGCGCTCCCGCCGCCGGCCGTTGCTGCCCTCAGGCACGCCGTACTCGATGCCGATGCTCTCGGCGCTGAGCCATTCAGTGAGCGCCCCGAGCAGGCCCGGCGTCAGCCGCACCCGCCAGTCCTCGCCCAGGTCCACCTGCGCAGCAGCCTCGCCGTTGCGGTAGTCGATACGGATCGCCGTGGCACCGCTGGCGTGTGGCTGCAGCAGGCCGCGCAATCGCTCGAGGTCGGATCCGCCATTCATCTTCAGAGTCATGCGACGGGCGAAGCGCGCCCGCGCAGAGTCCAGATCGAACACCGCATCCGCGACCACCCGCGTGCTGTCGGAGTACTCGTCGTGGCTGGCGCGGCCCTCGATCACCACCAGCCGCTCCTCGGCGAGGTGGCCCTGGCTGGACTCCAGCGTCTCGCCGAACACCGTCACCTCGACGACCGCCGTGTTGTCGTCGAGCTGCAGGATGCCGCGCCGCCCGCGCGCGCCCATCACCACCCTGAACCCGACCACCACACCTGCCAGCACCTGCGTCTCGCGCGCCGGCTGCAGGTCCTTCAGGCGTGTCTTGACGAACCCCTGCAGGCGCGGCCAAGCGGCTTCGAAGGGGTGGCCGGAGAGGTAGAGGCCCAGCACCGCCTTCTCCTGGGTCAGGCGTTCCTCGTCGGTCCAGGGCGCGCTCTCTGCCAGCGCGTGGCTGGGCGCCGCGCCGGGGTCGTCGCCGAACAGGCTGGCCTGGTTGGCGTTGGCTTCGGCCTGTTGCGCCCCCTCCATGGCCCTGCCGACCGAGGCCATCATGGCGGCACGCTCGCCGTGCAGCGTATCCAGCGCGCCGCCGCGGATCAGCGCCTCGACGGCGCGGCGATTGGCCAGGCGGCGGTCGACGCGCAGGCAGAAGTCGAACAGGCTGGCGAAGGGCCCCTCGCTGCGGCGCGCCTCGATCAGGCTAAGGATGGCGCCTTCGCCGACACCCTTGATCCCGCCAAGACCGTAGCGGACCGCGTTCCGGCTCACCGGGACGAAGCGGTAGTCAGAGGCATTGACGTCGGGCGGCAGGATGGCGATGCCGTTCTGTCGTGCGTCCTCGAAGAACACCCGCAACTTGTCGGTGTCGTCCATCGCCGAGCTCATGTTGGCGGCGGCAAAGGCGGCTGGATGGTGCGCCTTCATGTAGGCGGTCTGGTAAGCCACCAGCGCGTAGGCGGCGGCGTGCGACTTGTTGAAGCCGTAGCCGGCGAAGCGCTCCATCAGGTCGAACAGTTGCGTCGCCCGGTCCTCAGGAACGCCGTTCCTGGCCGCGCCCTCGACGAAGGTGACGCGGTGTTCGGCCATCTCCTCGGGCTTCTTCTTGCCCATGGCGCGCCGCAGCAGGTCGGCGCCACCCAGCGTGTAGGCGCCGATCACCTGGGCGATCTGCATCACCTGTTCCTGGTAGACCATGATGCCGTAGGTCTCGCCGAGGATCGGCCGCAGGCGTTCGTCCAGATACTCGACCCGCTGCTTGCCGTGCTTGCGGTCGATGAAGTCGGGGATCAGGTCCATCGGCCCGGGCCGGTAGAGCGCCACCAGCGCGATGATGTCCTCGAAGCGGTCTGGCCGCGCGCGCTTGAGCATGTCCTTCATGCCGCGCGATTCCAGCTGGAACACCGCGGTGGTGTTTGCGCCGGCCAGCAGTTCGAAGGTGGCGCGGTCGTCCAGCGGGATGGCGTTGATGTCGAAGGCGGCGTCGCCACCCTCCTCGGGCGGCAGTGCGCGCACGTACTTCTCGGCCGTCGCCAGGATGGTCAGCGTGGTCAGGCCGAGGAAGTCGAACTTGACCAGCCCGGCCGCCTCCACGTCGTCCTTGTCGAACTGGCTCACCGGGTCGCCGCCCTCGGCGATGTAGAGCGGGCAGAAGTCGGTCAGCTTGCCCGGCGCGATGAGGACGCCGCCGGCGTGCATGCCGACGTTGCGGATGGTGCCCTCGAGCTGCTCGGCCAGCGCCAGCAGCTGGGCGGTCTCTTCGTCCTGCGACTCGCGGGCCTCGATCTGTGGCTCGGCCTCGCGCGCATACACGGTCTGCTTGTCGTCGGGGTCGGTGCGCCGTCGCAGCGTCACCGACTTGCCCGGTGGGTTGGGCACCAACTTGACCAGCTCGTCGGTGCGGTTGTAGCCCCACTCCAGCACCCGGCCGACATCGCGCAGCACGGCGCGCGCTGCCATGGTGCCGAAGGTGGCGATCTGCGACACCGAGGCCTCGCCGTACTTGCGGCGCACGTACTCGATGACGCGGTCACGCCCCTCCTGGCAGAAGTCGATGTCGAAGTCGGGCATGGACACCCGCTCGGGGTTGAGGAAGCGCTCGAACAGCAGGTCGTAACGCAGTGGGTCGAGGTCGGTGATGCCGAGGCTGTAGGCGACCAGCGATCCGGCCCCCGAGCCGCGGCCGGGGCCCACCGGCACGCCGTTGCTCTTGGCCCAGTTGATGAAGTCGGCGACGATCAGGAAGTAACCGGGGAAGCCCATCTGGATGATGGTCCGGCACTCGAACGCCAGGCGGTCGCGGTAGCGCGCCCGCTCGGCATCGCGCTGAGCAGGGTCGGGGAAGAGTTGCAGCAGGCGCCGCTCGAGGCCGGTCTCCGACTCGGCGACCAGGTGATCGTCCAGCGTCACCCCCTCCGGCGTCGGGAACAGCGGCAGCCGCGACTTGCCCAGCTGCAGGGTGAGGTTGCAGCGGCGCGCGATCTCGACCGCGTTGTCGAGCGCCTGCGGCAGGTCGGCAAAGCGCTCGACCATCTCGGCCTGGCTGGCAAAGTACTGCTGCGGCGTGTAATGGCGCGGCCGCCGGCGGTCGGACAGGACATAGCCCTCGGCGATGCAGACGCGCGCCTCGTGCGCCTTGAAGTCGGCGGGCATAAGGAACTGCACCGGATGGGTGGCGACCAGGGGCAGGCCGAGGCGACTCGCCAGGTGCGCCGCGGCGCGCGTATGCGTCTCCGACTCGGCCGACCCGTCACGCTGCGCCTCCAGGTAGAAAGCGCCGGGGAAGCGCGCCGCCCACTGGCGCGCCAACGCCTCGGCGGCATCGGCGTGGCCGCCCAGCAGGGCGCGCCCGATCTCGCCCTGGCGGGCACCGCACAGCAGGATCAGGCCGGCGAGGTCCTCGCCGTCGAACCAGCCCCGCTCCAGCATCGGTCTGCCGCGCTGCATGCCTTCGCGATAGGCGCGCGTCATCAGCCGGCACAGCGCCAGGTAGCCGGCCTGGTCGCGCACCAGCAAGAGCAGGCGTGACGGTTCGGCGCTGCCCTCGCCGGCCAGCCAGAGGTCGGCGCCGCAGATCGGCTTGACGCCACGCGCGCGCGCCTGCCGGTAGAACTTGACGAGGCCGAACAGGTTGCCGAGATCGGTCAGGGCGAGTGCCGGCTGGGCGTCTGCGCGTGCCGCCTCGACGGCGTCGTCGATGCGCGTGGTGCCATCGGTGACCGAGTACTCGCTGTGCAGTCGCAGGTGAACGAAGCGCGGTTGCGGCATGCAGGGTCTCGTGGCGCAGAGGGGTTCGAAATCGTCAGGGGATTCTACAATGGGGGCCACCATGAACCCGTCAAACTCTGAACCGCAAGCCGGTCGCCAGGCCAACGTGCTCGGCGGCGACCTCGCCTCCTGCAGCATGCAACCGGTCACCGGCTTCTACCGCGACGGCTGCTGCCGGACCGGCCCCGGCGATGTCGGCTTGCACGTGGTCTGCGCGGTCGTCACCGACGACTTCCTGCGCTTCTCGCTGGCGCGCGGCAACGATCTGGTCACGCCGATGCCGCACTACGGCTTCCCTGGACTGCGCCCCGGCGACCGCTGGTGCCTCTGCGCGGCGCGCTGGAAGGAGGCGCTCGAGGCCGGGGTGGCGCCACCGGTTGTGCTCGAGGCCACCCATTTCTCCGCGCTGGCCTACGTCAGCCTGGATGATCTGCGTCGGCACGCCTTCCGGCCCGACAGCACCCCGGTCGACTGAGCATCGCGCCGGGGCTCTGCGTCCGGGGCGCATATAATCGCGGCTTTTGGCCGCTCGACCCATGCCCACCCCCGCAGACCTGAGGCAGGACCTCACCGCCGCCCTTCGCGATGCGGTCGCCCGCGCTGGTGTCGATGCGGCGGGTACCGAACCGGTGCTCGAGCGCCCCAAGCAGGCCGGCCACGGCGACTTCGCCTGCAACATCGCGCTGGTGCTGGCCAAGCCGCTGAAACGCAACCCGCGCGAGCTGGCGCAGGCCATCGTCGCGGCGCTGGAGGCGCCCGGCCTGATCGCCAGCGCGGAGATCGCCGGCCCGGGCTTCATCAACCTGTTCGTCGACCCGGCCGCGCGGAACGGCGTGGTGCGCGCAGTGCTTGCCGCTGGTGCCGTCTATGGGCGCTCTGACCTTGGGCAGGGCCGCAAGCTGCAGGTCGAGTTCGTCTCCGCCAACCCCACCGGGCCGCTGCATGTGGGCCACGGGCGCGGCGCGGCGGTGGGCGACTGCCTGTGCCGCCTGCTCGCGGCCACCGGCTGGGACGTGACGCGCGAGTTCTACTACAACGACGCCGGCGCGCAGATCGACAACCTCACCCTCTCGGTGCAGGCGCGCGCCCGCGGCCTCGGCCCCGACCACCCGACCTGGCCGGAGGACGGTTACCGTGGCGACTACATCGTCGAGGTGGCAAATGCCTTCCTCGCCAAGCAGACGGTGGTTGCCGACGACCGCTCGGTGACCGCCAGCGGCGACCCCGACGACGCCAACTCGGTGCGCGACTTCGCCGTGGCCTGGCTGCGCCACGAGCAGGACCTCGACCTCAAGGCCTTCGGTGTGCGCTTCGATGTGTTCAGCCTGGAGTCGGCGCTGTACACCGACGGCTCGGTGGAGCGCACCGTCCAGGCGCTGATCGATTCCGGTCACACGTATGAGCAGGACGGCGCGCTGTGGCTGCGCACCACGTCGTTTGGTGACGACAAGGATCGCGTCATGCGCAAGAAGGAGGGCGGCTACACCTATTTCGTGCCGGACGTGGCCTACCACGCCGCCAAGTGGCGGCGTGGCTTCGGCCGCGTCATCAACGAGCAGGGCGCCGACCACCACAGCACCATCACCCGCGTCCGTGCCGGCCTGCAGGCGCTCGGCATCGGCATCCCCCGGGGCTGGCCGGATTACGTTCTGCACCAGATGGTCACGGTCATGCGTGGCGGCGAGGAGGTGAAGATCTCCAAGCGTGCCGGCAGCTACGTGACCTTGCGCGACCTCATCGACGAGGTGGGCGCCGATGCGACACGCTACTTCCTCGCGGCGCGCCGCGCCGACTCGCAACTGGTGTTCGACATCGACCTCGCCCGCGCACAGACCAATGACAACCCGGTCTACTACATCCAGTACGCCCACGCCCGCATCTGCAGCGTGCTCGATCAGTGGGCTGGCGACGCGTCTACCTTGGCCGGCGCAGACTTGGCGCCCCTGAGCAGCGAGCACGAGCGTGCCGTGATCAACCGTCTCGAGGCCTTCCCGCAGATGTTGGCCGATGCCGCCGAGGACCTGGCACCCCACAGCGTCGCCTTCTACCTGAAGGACCTCGCCGCCGATTTCCACAGCTGGTACAACGCCAGCCAGTTCCTGGTCGAGGACGCAGCCCTGCGTGAGGCGCGTCTTGCACTGGCTGCAGCCACCCGCCAGGTCATCGCCAACGGTCTGCAACTGCTGGGCGTCAGCGCGCCGGAGCGGATGTAGACATGGCCGAGCGCAAGCCGCCCGCGCCATCCGCGACCACGCGTGCGTCGCGTCCTGCGGGTCTGGGCACCGGCATCCTCATCGGTATCCTGCTGGGTATCGCCATGGCGCTGGCGGTGGCGGTTTGGCTCAACGTGCGCGGCTCACCCTTCAACGAGCGCGAGGCGCCTGCCGAGCTGCCGCCGCTGAAGACACCGCCGCCGCCCCCCGTGGTGGCCCCGCCCGTGCCTGCGACCAGCAGCGTTGCGCCGGCCGCGCCCGGCGAGGCCGACGCCGATGCTGGCGGCGCCAGCAACGGCCAGCGCTTCGATTTCTACGACATCCTGCCCAGCACCGACCCCGCAGCCGCGCCGCAGCCGAGGGTGAATCTGCCGATGGCCCTCTACCTGCAGGCTGGCGCCTTCCGCAGCCCCGCCGATGCCGACGACCGCAAGGCGCAGCTCAACCTGCTCGGCCAGACCGCGGTGGTACAGCGTGTGCAGACCGGTGGCCTGCTACTGCACCGCATCCGCGTCGGCCCTTTCGCCAATCAGGCGGAACTTGATCGCGCCCGCGAGTTTCTGAAGAGCAACGGCATCGACAGCATCCCCATGCGACCCGAAGCCAACGCCAGCCAGTGAGGACATTGATGAACCTAGTTGAACGCACCACCACCCTGCTGGCTCTCGTCGGCACCCTTCTGTTTGCCGGGGCTGCCGCAGCCGACCCGGTCGAGGGCAAGGACTACGCCGCCGTTCCGCTGCCGCAAGCCACGGCTGCGGGCAAGATCGAGGTCACCGAGTTCTTCTGGTACGGCTGCCCGCATTGCTTCGCGCTCGAGCCCAAGCTCGAGGCGTGGGTCGCCAAGCTGCCCAAGGACGTGCAGTTCAAGCGCGTCCCGGCCGTGCTGGCCGCGCACTGGCAGCCCATGGCCAAGTCCTTCTATGCGCTCGAGGCGACCGGTGTCGATCTGCACGCCAGGATGTTCAACGCCATCCACGTCGAGAACATCAACCTGAGCGACGAGCAGACCTTTCTGCAATGGGTCGGCAAGCAGGGCGCCGACAGCCGCAAGATCGGCGACGCCTACCGCTCCTTCGGCGTCAACAGCAAGCTGCAGGCGGCGCGCCAGCTCAACGTCAACTTCGGCCTGACCAGCGTCCCGACCCTGGTGATCGCCGGCAAGTACCGCACCTCGCCGTCGATGGCGGGCAGCGCCGAGCAGATGTTCCAGGTCGCCGATCACCTGATCGAGCAGGCCCGCAAGTCCGCTCGCTGAGCGGCACCGCCGGCAAAACGGGCGCGGGCAGCCCTAGGCGGTCTGCGTCCAGTCGCGCATGCGACTGCGCAGCCTTGCCACAGCCTGACTGTGCAGCTGGCAGACGCGTGACTCGGAGACGCCGAGCACCTCGCCGATCTCCTTGAGGTTGAGTTCCTGCTCGTAGTAGAGGCCCATGATCAGCTTCTCGCGCTCGGGCAGGTTGTCGATCGCCTCGATCAAGCTCTCGCGGAAACGGGTGTCCTCGAGCACGTTGACCGGCGAGAGCTGGTCATCCGCCGCGTAGCCCTCCAGGAAATGCGCGTCGTCGGCGTCCTGGAAGTCCTCGTAGTACAGCAGTTGCGCACCGCGACCGTCCGACAGCTGCTGCTGGTACTCATCCAGCGACAGGTCCAGCGCCTCGGCCAGTTCGCGTTCGGTGGGGGCGCGCCCGAGTGTCTGCTCAAGGCGGCTGTTGGCCGACTCGATCTGTCGCATGTTGCGGCGGACGCTGCGTGGCAGCCAGTCGGCCTGGCGCAGCTCATCGAGGATGGCGCCGCGGATGCGCTGCGCCGCGTAGGTCTCGAATTGCGCGCCCTGACCGTCGTCGAAGTTCTCGACCGCATCCATCAGGCCGATCAGGCCGACCTGGATCAGGTCATCGACCTGCACGCTGGAAGGCAGGCGCGTCATGAAGTGATACGCGATGCGCTTGACCAGCGGCGCGTGCTCCATGACCAGGCGTTCGGTGTTCGGTGCCATGGCAGTTGGGCTATGCGCGCGCGCCCGGCACGGGGGTCCCCGGCATGCCGCTGGCGCGGGTCAGCCGCTCTCGCCAGTCCGACCAGTCGCTGGTACGCGGTGCCATGCTGTCCAACCGCTCCACGGCCAGGCGTATCGCCCGCACGGTCGGTGAGCGCGGGTGGGCTTCGACCGCTCGCATCCCGGCCTGGGCAGATCTGCTCAGGACCTCGTCGTCCGGCACGCAGCCGAGCGCCTCCGGTACGCAGCCAAGGAAGCGTCGCGCAGTGTTGCGCAGGTTCTCCATGGGCAGCGTCGCCGCTGCCTGTTCTGTGCGCGTGAACATGACGTGGCAGCTGGTGCGGCCGGTGGTCGCCGACAGCGCCTTCAGCTGCGAGTAGGCGCGTGTCAGATGTTCGGGGCGCGCCGAGGCGACCATCACGAACTCGTCGAAACCCAGGCAGGGCCAGGCCAGGTCGATGGGGTCGAGCAGGCCGAGCACGACATCGGCGGGCCGCAGGCCGGCCAGCCACGTGTCGAGGTCATGCCCGGCGGCAGGCAGCGTGTTGGCAATGGCGGTGCCGCCGATACCGGTCCCGCGACGCATCTCCAGCACCAGCGCCGAACGGCTGCGCTGCGCCCAGGCGTCGGCCATGGCATCAGCCAACAACTCAAGGTCGAGGTCGCGAGGGCCAAGGATGCCGACGCAACGCACCGATCGCACGTTGACCATACGGCGCAGCCCTTCTGCCTGGTCACGCACCGCGGTGTTCATGTGGCGTCCAGCGCGTTGATGCGCGTCTCCAGCGCCGCGGTGTAGAGCGCCAGCTCGTCACGCTCACGGCCCTCGAACGGCGGCAGCCGGCCGACGCTGCGGAAGGCGCGGTCGGCCAGGTAGAGCGGGTTGGGGCGGTGCAGGTCTTCCGGCACGCGCTGGCCATTGCTCAGGTAGTGCACCGGCAGCTGGTGCCGCACCACCACGTCAAGCACCTCACCGAGCCTCACCGCCTCGTCGATCTTGGTCAGGATGCAACCGTACAGGCCGCCCTCGCCGTAGCGCCGGATGACGTCCTCGAGGGTGCTCAGCTGGGTGTTGGCGGCGATCACCAGGATGCGGCGGACGCCTTGTCCGGCACCAGTCAGCAGGTGCAGCTGGTCGGCCAGCCGCTGGTCGCGCTGGCCCATGCCGATGGTGTCCACCAGCACCAGCCGACGCCTGCGGATGTCCTCCAGCGTGACGTCCAGCTCGGCACCATCGCGCGCCGCGAATACCGGCGCGCCGAGTAGCTTGGCGTAGACGCGCAGCTGGTCCTCGGCGCCGACGCGGTAACTGTCGGTGGTGACAAAGGCCATCTGTTGCGAGCCGTGGCGCATCGCGCAGCGCGCGCCGATCTTGGCCACGGTGGTGGTCTTGCCGACACCCGTCGGCCCGACCAGGGCAAAGGTACCGGTCTCCTCGACCAGGTCCGATTCCACCACCCGGCCCTGCAACTCGCGGTGCAAGCGCAAGCGCAAGGCGGCGCAGATCTCGGTCGGCGAGGAACCGGTTTGCATCTCGTCGAGCCAGCTGCGCCCCAGGCCCGGGCTGAAGCCGGCCGCGAGCCACTGCCGCAGGGCCTCGGCGCGTGCCGGGTCCTGCCGTGCGACCTCGCCCCAGGCGAAGCCGGACAGCTGGCTCTCCACCAGCTGCTTGAGCGAGCGCATCTCTGCCAGCAGGTCGCTCACGGCCGGGCCCGACAGCCCATCGGGCTCGGCAGCGGACGACGCGAGCGGCTCGGCGGACGGCCGCGGACGCGCCGGACGGACACGCGCGTTGCGGAACACCTGCGCCTCGTGACGCGGGGTCGCTGCGGGCGGCGCGGCGCTCACGGCCGGCATGCTGCCGTCGAAGTCTGCCTCGGCCACCGCCATCACCTCGATCTCGCCGTCGACCGTGCGGTTGGAAAGGATGATCGCGTCCGCACCCAGCGTATCGCGCACCAGGCGCAGGGCCTCGCGCGTGTTGCCGGCGACGAACTTGCGGACGATCATGCTTGGGCGCCAAGGGTTGCGATGATGCGGACGGTCCTATTGTCCGGGATTTCGTTGTGCGAGAGCACCCGCAGTTGCGGCAGCGATCTGCGCAGGAAACGCGACAGCAACTGACGCAAGGGTGCCGGCACCAGCAGCACCGGCGTCTGGCCGGCAGCCTCGCGTTCCTGGGCGAGCTGGCTGGCGCGCCGCAGCAGCCCCTCCGCCAGTCCCGGCTCGAGTCCGGCCTCCTCGTCGCCGCTGCGATTGCCGGCCGCCTGCATCAGCAGTTGCTCCAGGCCGGGGTCCAGCGCGAGGACGCCGATCTCGTTTGCGCCCGGCGCAAGCTCGCTGACGATGGCCCGCCGCAGGCCGGTGCGGATCCGCTCCACCAGTTCTGCGGGTGTTGAATCGGGCCGTGCCGTCTCGCTCAGGATGCCGATGATCGAGCGCATGTCGCGCAGTGGCACGCCCTCATCCAGCAGCCCCTGCAGCACCTGACGCAACAGGCCCAGGGTGATGGTCTTGGGAACCAGGTCCTCGACCAGCTTCGGCGCCGTCTTGGTGAGGTGGTCGAGCAGGCCCTGCACCTCCTCACGGCCGAGCAGTTCGGAGGCGTAGCGCTGGATGATGTTGGACAGGTGCGTCGCCACCACGGTGCTGGCGTCGACCACCGTGTAGCCGAGCAATTGGGCCTGCTCGCGGTTCTCTGCCGAGACCCAGGTCGCGGGCAGGCCGAAGCTCGGGTCGGTGGTGGCGGTGCCCTCGATCGGGCCCAGCACCTTGCCCGGGTTGATCGCCATGTGTTGGCCGACCTGGATCTCGCCGGTCGCGATCTCCACCCCCTTGAGCAGGATGCGGTAGCCGTTGGGCCGCAGCTGCAGGTTGTCGCGGATGTGCACGGCGGGGATCAGGAAGCCCAGGTCGCCAGCGAACTTCTTGCGCAGCGCGCGGATGCGTCTCAGCAGTTCGCCATCCTGCGCCGAGTCGACCATCGGGATCAGGCGGTAGCCCACCTCCAGCGCCAGCATGTCGACCGGCGCCACGTCCTCCCAGGTCACCTCTCCGCTCTCGGCGGACTCCGCCGCCGCTTCAGCCTCGTCCTCTGCCGTGGTCGCAGCCGCAGGGCGCGACTCGATCGCACGCGCCACCGCTGCGATGCCGGCCGCCATCAGTAGGAACACGACGTTGGGCATGCCAGGGATCAGGCCGAGCGCGGCGAGGATGCCGGAGGTGGTGTACAGGACGCGCGGGTTGTCGAGCATCTGCCCGGCGACCTCGTCGCCCAGGTCCCTGTCGGAGCCGACGCGCGCCACCACGATGCCGGAGGCGGTACTGATGATGAGCGCCGGGATCTGGGCCACCAGACCGTCGCCGATGGTGAGCAGGGTGTAGTTCTGCGCCGCCTGCGCGAACGAGAGTGCGTGCTGAGTCATGCCGATGATCAGTCCGCCGACGACGTTGATGATCATGATCAGGATGCCGGCCACCGCGTCACCCCGCACGAACTTGCTGGCACCGTCCATCGAGCCGAAAAAGTCTGCCTCGCGCGCGATCTCCTGGCGACGCTTGCGCGCGTCGGCCTCGCCGATCAGGCCGCTGTTGAGGTCGGCATCGATCGCCATCTGCTTGCCGGGCATTGCGTCAAGGGTGAAGCGGGCACTCACTTCGGCGATACGGCCGGCGCCCTTCGTGATCACCACGAAGTTGATGATGACCAGGATGACGAATACGACGATACCGACCGCGTAGTTGCCGCCGACGACGAACTGGCCGAAGGCTTCGATCACCTGACCCGCGGCGTCGGCGCCGGTGTGCCCTTCCATCAGCACCACCCGCGTCGATGCCACGTTGAGCGACAGCCGCAGCAGCGCGGTCAGCAGCAGCAGGGTCGGGAACACCGAGAAGTCGAGCGGCTTGAGCGTGTACAGCGCCACCAGAAGGATGATCATCGACAGCGCGATGTTGAAGGTGAAGAAGACGTCCAGCGCCACCGGCGGCAATGGCAGGACCATCATCGCCAGGATGACGATGACCAGCAGCGGCATGACGATGCGTGAACTCATCACTCAATCGCCCCCACGCCAGCCACCATCGGGCCACTGCTGCGGCCCATGCCCCCTGGCCCCGCTGCCAGCCCGGCCGGACGGGTCGCTTGCCTTGCGCCAGCGACACCTTCCGCCTCTGCGTCCGCCTCCAGCGGGTCCATGCCGGCCGGTACCTTGATCGATAATGGCGGTGCCGTGCCGCTGCGGTCTTGCTCCAGCGAGTAGACCCAGGCCAGGACCTCGGCGACGGCGGTGTACAGCTCGGCCGGGATCTCCTGCTCCAACTCGCTGTGGGCGTAGAGGGCGCGCGCCAGCGGCGGCGACTCCAGGGTCGGGATGTCGTTCTCGGCAGCGATCTCGCGAATGCGCAGGGCGATCAGGTCGATGCCCTTCGCCAGCACCCGCGGTGCCGACATCTGGTTGCCGTCGTAGCGCAGTGCCACCGCATAGTGTTCCGGGTTGGTGACCACCACCGTGGCCTTGGGCACGTTGGCCATCATCCGCCGGCGCGCGGCGGCGCGCTGCAGCTGGCGGATGCGCGCCTTGATCTGCGGGTCGCCTTCCTGCTCGCGCGCCTCGCGCTTGACCTCGTCCTTGGTCATGCGCAACTGCTTGCGGAAGTTCCAGACCTGGAACGGCACGTCGATCAGCGCGACCAGGGCCAGCGCTGCGACCACCCAGATCATTCCCTCGCCGATGCGGCGCAGGCCCGACTCCACCGAACTTGCAAGGTCGCCGTCCGCCAGCTGCAGCCACTCCTCAACGTGCGTCCAGAGGAACCATGCCGCCACTCCGCCAAGGAACACGGTCTTGATCACCGACTTGAGCAGCTCGACCAGCCCGACCACCGAGAAGATGCGCGCGATGCCGGAGATCGGGTTGATGCGCGAGAACTGCGGCGCCAGCGGTTCGCCGCTGATCACCCAGCCCGACAGCAGCAGCGAAGAGCCGATCAGCGCCACCATCACCACGCCCATCAGCGGCAGCAGCGCCACCAGGGCATCGATCGGCAGGTCGAACAGGCGGGCCAGCGCGGCGCCGGTATCGAAGGCCTCACGCCGATCGAAGCGCAGGCTGCGCGACAGCAGGTCGCCCATGGCGGTGGACAGCTGGCCGCCGGCGAACAGCAGCACGGCGCCACCCGCAAGCAGGCCGGCGAAGGTCGCCAGTTCGCGTGAGCGGGCGACCTGCCCGCGCTCGCGCGCGTCCTGCAGCCGTTTCGGTGTTGGGTCCTCGGTCTTTTCGAGGTCGCTTTCCTCAGCCACCGGGCCTCACCTAGGCCCGTCTGCGGTCCGGGCAGTCCTCGCGGACGCACTCCGCATATAGACAGAGTGCGTGCTCGCGGATGCGGAAGCCGCGTTCGGCTGCGATCTCCGACTGCCGCCGCTCGATCTCGGCGTCGTAGAACTCAACCACCCGCCCGCAGTTGGTGCAGACCAGGTGGTCGTGGTGGCCGCCCTCGTTCAGTTCGAACACCGAGCGGTCGCCCTCGAAATGGTGGCGCATCAATACGCCGGCCTGCTCGAACTGGGTCAGCACCCGGTAGACGGTGGCCAGCCCGACATCGATGTTCTCGGCAAGCAGCGCCCGGTAGACATCTTCTGCCGACAGGTGGCGCGTCTCGCTGCGCTCGAAGAGCGCGAGAATGCGGAGCCTGGGCTGGGTCGCCTTGAGGCCGATGCTCTTCAGATTGTCTGCCGGTGTGGTCATGGCGCGGTCGACGCAGCATTCGAGGGCGGAGGTTGGCGTGCGGTATCATAACGCAGCCCATCGCAAGCCCCGACCCGCGCAACATGCGTCTTCCACTGACGTTCCTCCTGCCGTTCTGCCTGATCTTGACCGCCTGCGGCGTGCGCATGCCGGGCGTAGACGATCTGCCGGGGCTCAAGCCGTACCGCATCAATGTGCAACAGGGCAACGCCCTGACCCAGGACATGGTCGCCAAGCTGAAGCCCGGCATGACGCGCAGTCAGGTGCGCTTCGTCCTCGGCACGCCAGTCGTGCAGGACGCCTTCCACGCCAACCGCTGGGACTACCTGTACATGTTCACCGAGGGCCACAAGGAGACGCGATCGCGCCGCCTGACCGTGATCTTCGAGGACGACAAGCTTCTGCGACTCGAGGGCGATGTGGTCGGCCGTCCGTCCGGCGAGACGGCCCCGGCCGAGGCCGCGCGATGATCCGTGTCGCCGTGGCCGGTGCCTCCGGCCGCATGGGCCGCGCCCTGGTCGAGAGCCTTGCCGGCCACGCCCAGGCGCAGCTTGCCGTCGCGCTCGAGGTGCCGGGTTCGCCGACCATCGGCCAGGACGCCGGCGCCGCCATCGGTCGCAGCACCGGCGTCGCTGTCACCGCCGACCTGGAGGCACTGGCCGGCGCCGATGTGCTGATCGACTTCACCCGCCCGGAGGGCACGCTGGCGCATCTGGCGGTCTGCCGGCGTCATGGCGTGCGCCCGGTCATCGGCACCACCGGTTTTGATGACGCCGGCAAGCGCGCCATCGCCGACACCGCGGCCCTCATGCCGGTGGTGATGGCGCCCAACTTCAGCGTCGGCATCAACGTCCTCATCAACCTGCTCGACACCGCCGCGCGCGCGCTCGGCGATGGCTACGACATCGAGGTCATCGAGGCGCACCACCGCCACAAGGTCGATGCACCGTCTGGTACCGCGCTGCGTCTGGGTGAGGCGGTCGCGCACGCGCTCGGCCGCGACCTCAAGACCTGCGCCGTGTACGGCCGCGAGGGCATCACTGGCGAGCGCGACGCGCAGACCATCGGCTTTGCCACGGTGCGCGGCGGCGACGTGGTGGGCGACCACACTGTGCTGTTCGCCGGCATCGGCGAGCGCGTCGAGCTCACCCACAAGGCCTCCAGCCGCGCCACCTTTGCCGAAGGCGCGGTGCGCGCTGCCTGCTGGCTCTCCGGCCGCCCCGCCGGGCTCTATGACATGCGTGACGTACTCGGCCTGACCTGAGCATCGTGCCGGGCGGCGTTGCCCGGGGTGGGTCAACTCGCGTATCATTCGCAGGCTTGAACGAGCGGACGCCCAGCGGGTGTCCGCTTGTCGCATCCGCACCCTGAAAACGCGCCTATCGAGACCCTGTGACTGCCGCCACGCCCGCCCTGCTCGCCCTCGCCGATGGTTCGGTGTTCCGCGGGATATCCATTGGCGCGGAGACGGCGACGGTTGGCGAGGTGGTGTTCAACACTGCCATGACCGGCTACCAGGAGATCCTCACCGATCCCTCCTACAGCCGGCAGATGGTGACCTTGACCTACCCCCACATCGGCAACACCGGCACCAACCCGGAGGACACCGAGTCGACTGCGGTGCACGCCGCCGCGTTGATCATTCGGGACCTGCCGCTGCGCACCTCGAACTTCCGCTCCACCCGCACCCTCACCGACTACCTGCGCGACGCCGGTACGCCCGGCATCGCCGGCATCGACACCCGCCGCCTGACGCGCATCCTGCGCGACGCCGGTGCCCAGAACGGCTGCCTGATGGCGGGTCGCGTCGACGAGGCCGAAGCGCTGGCGCGGGCGCGTGAGTTCCCTGGTCTGGTCGGCATGGATCTGGCGCAGGTGGTGACCTGTGGCAAGCCCTACGAGTGGACGCAGACCGAGTGGCGACTGGGCAACGGTTTTGGCGCGCAGTCGGCGCCGCGTTTCCACGTCGTCGCCTACGACTTTGGCGTCAAGCACAACATCCTGCGCATGCTTGCCGAGCGCGGCTGCCGCATCACCGTGGTACCGGCCAAGACGCCGGTTGCCGAGGTGCTTGCGCTGCAGCCTGATGGCGTCTTCCTCTCCAACGGCCCCGGCGACCCGGCGCCCTGCGACTACGCCATCGCCGCCATCCGTAACGTTTTGGACAAGCGCATCCCGACCTTCGGCATCTGCCTCGGCCACCAGCTGATGGCGCTGGCCGTGGGTGCCAAGACCCTGAAGATGAAGTTCGGCCACCACGGCGCGAACCACCCGGTGCAGGACCTCGATTCCGGCCGCGTGATGATCACCAGCCAGAACCACGGCTTCGCCGTCGACGAGGGCACGCTGCCCGCGACGCTGCGCGTGACGCATCGCTCGCTGTTCGACGGCAGCAACCAGGGCATCGAGCGCACCGACGTGCCCGCCTTCAGCTTCCAGGGCCATCCCGAAGCCAGCCCCGGCC
>JACCDS011196270.1_pt1 | contig 22146 bp, 10 predicted proteins | sample 7446441 | NCBI WGS metagenome assembly JACCDS01 (sample SAMN15323445, study PRJNA562643) | freshwater metagenome | isolation source: river surface water | place: USA:Blue River Watershed | collected 2017-08-17 | reverse complement strand
GGCGCACGTGGTGGCGCTGCCCAAGGGGCAGTGCTTCGCGCTGACCGAGGGCGGCAACCTCTGGAAAGTCCGCATGCCGCTGCCGGCGCCCGACCCCGACGAAGCCATGCCGAAGGATCTGCAGGAGCTGGCCGGCTACATGCGACAGCACTACGTCGAGGCGGGAGACTGGTGGGAGAACCAAGGCATCCCCGGCCTGCAGGACAAGGCGCTGCCCGACGACCTGCTGGACGACTTCAGGCAGATGGCCGCCGCTGAAGAAGCCGAAGCATGAGCGATCCGGCCGTCGCGGCACAGCGCCAGCAGCAACGACAGCAGGGGCTGATTGCCGGCCTGGTCACGCTGCCGTTCCGCTTCTTCGGCGTGCTGTGCGGCGCGCTGCTGCTGTGCATCCTGATCGAATGCATCGGCATGCACTTCTTCTGGTCCGATCAGGGCTGGCGCCACGCGCAGGGCATGCTGCACTACGAGCTGGATCAGCTCTCCACGCATTTCACCCGCAGCGCACTGGTGCAGGAACCGGGGCGCACCGCGCACCGGCTGGTCGAGCAGGGCTACGACTGGCTGTTCGTGAAGAGCGGCCTGCTGGACTGGATACGCGACGCCTCGGCGCAGGCCAGCGCCGGCAGCCATCCCCCGACCAAGGACTTCCGCTACTACATCGGCTTGGTCTACGTGAACGTGGAGAGCTACCTGATCGCGGCGGCCTACACGACGCTGGTCTTTCTCGTGCGGCTGCTGGTGCTGTGCCTGACCCTGCCGCTGTTCCTGATGGCCGCCTTCGTCGGACTGGTGGACGGCCTGGTGCGCCGGGACATCCGCCGCTTCGGCGCGGGACGCGAATCGGGGTTCATCTATCACCGCGCCAGGGCCAGCCTGATTCCGCTGGCCGTACTGCCTTGGGTGACTTACCTGGCACTGCCGGTCAGCGTGAACCCGCTGCTGATCCTGCTGCCCAGCGCCGCATTGCTCGGCGTGGCGGTGTGCATTGCGGCGGCGACGTTCAAGAAGTATCTGTAGATCACTCCGGCTGCCAGGCGCAGTCTGCCCAGTGCGTTTCGTAGCGTTTTACGAAGTCTTTCATCTCCCGGATGTTGACGGCAGGTTCGCGGCAGGCCCGGGCGCAGGTAGAAACGACATCCCGGTAGAACTCCGGAGCGACAGTCCTGATGCCGTCATAATTCATAAGCAAGTCCGGAAGACGCTCCGTGATATTTGCTCCGCGAGGTGCCATCACAATGCTCGGGGGCTCTCCATACGTATTGATCAACACGTATCGCCAGCTTGGGTCTGCGGCTCCCTGGCGAGGGACAATCTCACAGGGACGTGCGTCTCCGCCTTTGGAAATGGCTTCGTAGACCTCCTTGATGGCCTGGGGTTTGTGGGCCACCAGGACATAAGGCCCGGCCCCTACATAGCCACCCATGCGTTCGTCGTATTCGATGCCGAGCAAGTCTTCCAGGTCAAAGCGTGCATGTCGGTCCAGGGGAGCCTTTCCTGAGGTGAACCATTGAAGTTCCCGCAGGGTGATCCCTGCACACTTGGCAACGTCGGCAGGCGAATTGGGCCAGCACGCCACGAGGTTCTTGGCGATTTCGGCTGCGTTGTCATAGTCACTGTCGGCCCAGAAATCATCATCCTCAACGATGTCCTCCGGTGCCTTCTCACCTGTCACCAGCCAAGTCCTGCCATCGAACCCGTCGAGATTGAAATAACGGGGCTGATCGGGCGGCAGAGAGGTCTCCCAGGACGACATCCATGGGCCGGGTTCCCAGTCGAGCCCACCTGTCACTGTTGGCACCGGTACTTGCGCCGGTAAGGCCAGCCACTGCTGGATTCTGTCCTCGACCTCGCGGCTGTTCACGCCTCTGTGACCATCCCTGATACGAAAATCGTGGTCATTTTGAGCGTCCCGGCAAAGGGCCTGGATGGACCCGGTAAGAGACCGGTCTTTTCCGTCGTGCTTCCTCAGCAGCCACCGGCTGGAGTCCTGGGCTGAGCGCAGGGAAGCCGGAAGGGATTTCTCCTTGGCATCGGCGACCTCGACCTGGACTCCGATTTCCGCCATATCCCGTACCAGTTCAGGGCTGGCTGTCGCGAGGTGGCGGTTGATCCGCAGAATGTCCGGTCGGCCACGCAAGCCCTTGGCGTTACGCCACGCATCCCGGAGAACATCCCGGAAGGGCCTGGGCTGATCGACTGGGGTGAAGGTCATCCACCGAATGGGCAACCCGGCAACGGTCAATCCATAGAGTATGAGGGGGCTGAGCCCGTACCGCTCTGCGTCCTTGACCTTGATCGGGTCCCGCACAGACACAATGCCGTGCTCCGGATGGTGAAAAAGGAACTTGGCAATCGCAACGTAGAAATGATGTTTTCTTGGTGAAAGCATCGCCTGTCGATTCATTCTCAAGCTAACCTGCTTCTACGGCCCGTTCTGTAGCGCTCAATCTGCCGCATCCAGGGCCGGATATCTGGCTTCTGCCGCCGGTTTGAGGCGTTACCTGGATCTGCGTGCTGATCCGCTCCTTCAAGGCGGGTACGTGTGAAATGACGCCGATCAGCTTGCCGTCCTGCTGCAAGCCCGCGAGGGTTTCCAATGCGGTGTCGAGGGCTTCCTCATCCAGGGTGCCGAAGCCTTCATCCAAGAACAGCGAATCCACCCGGACATTCTTGCTGGCCATATGGGACAACCCCAGTGCCAGGGACAGGCTGACGATAAAGCTCTCCCCGCCGGAAAGGTTCTTCGTGGACCGAATCTCCCCAGCCTGATAGTTGTCGACCACGTTGAGCTCCAGGGGCTGAGCATCATCACGGGCCAGCAAGTAGCGGTCAGTCATTTTCTGCAGTTGCCGGTTGGCGTGACCAATCATCATCTCGAAGGTCAGCCCCTGGGCAAAATTGCGATACTTCTTACCGTCTGCGGAGCCGATCAATTCGTGCAGGTTTTCCCACCTGCGACACTCTTTTTTCTGGGCCTCGATAGCTGTCTGCTTTTCCTTTATCCGCTCTTTTGCAGCCGTATTCTCACTTAGCTTGTGCTTGAGACCGGCAATGATGTCCCGCAGCTCTTTCAAGGCTTCCTCGTGCTCCTTGAATTGGGGCTCAAGCTCTTCCAGCGACTTGTCGGTGATCTTGCTGGCCATCTCCGTGGTCAAGCGCGTTTCCCGATCCTTCTGTCTAGCTTTCAGATCAGTTTGGCGCTCATCTAGATCCTTGGCCGTAGCCGCCAATTCAGCCTTCCGTTCAGAGGGAAGCCTGGCCGCCAAAAACTGTTCTTCATTTGAAAAACCAACGGGCGCGAGCGCTGCGGAGAATTCGGTTTCCAGACCTCTCAGTTCCGGCTCTCGTTGGTCGATGCGTTTCTTCAGAGATTCGACATGGGCCTTCGCGGTATTCCGCCTTTGTTGGAACTCATTGTTCAGTTCTCTGGCCTGCTTTTCGGCACCTTCGGCATCAGAAATCGCCTTGTTCAAACGGCGCTCCTCATCGTCGGGCTTCTTATCTCCGTAAAGCGCATTACGCTCATCACTTCCGGTGGCGAGTTCCTTTTTCACGGTCTCCAAGCGCTCCAGCTTTTCGGCCAGGGCGGTGCTTTGAGTTTCGATAACCGCATCCAGCCGCTTCACCTCGCTGTCGATGTCGGCAATCTGTTTCTCGATGTCCGCCTTTTTCTTGACCTGGGCCTGCCACGCTTTCAGCCGCACTCTGAGGGTTTCGATCAGTGATGAAATGTCCGTTTCAGGAATTTCAGCAATACCAAGCGGCTGGAGTTTGGTAGAGACGGCCTGCCTGCGTTCGGCAAAATCAGCACGGAGTTTCACCAGGCCGTCCTTCACCTCGACTATGGCTTTTTCGCCAGCCTTCTTGTCATTAGCCGCTGCTGACTCCAGCTTTTCAGCCTCCGTCAGGTTTTTACGGGCCAGGCTTTCAGCTTCTTCAAGTCTCTTGATGGCGGCTTCCTGATCCTCGGCTTTGCTGATCATCCTGGTCAGGGCGTCAATCTTCTTTTCGGTTTCATCGGGGACAGGGACATTCCCTTCCGCAAAGGGGTGTTCGGTTGCGCCGCAGAGTGGACAGGGCTTGCCGCCTTCCAGTTTTGCCCGGTGATCTTCAAGCTCCGCTATTTTCGTCAGGAAGGCCATTTCACGCAGCAGGGTTTCCTTCTCGGTGCGGTATTCTCGCAATAAGCGGTCTCCCAGAAGCTGGCTCAATGCATTTTTGCCCTGCTGAATCTGCTTTGAGACCTCCTCCAGTTCCTGCTTCCGAATGCCTGATTGTTTCTGACGGTCGTCGAGTGACTTTGTCGCCAGTTCCAAAGCCGTCGTGGCCGTTTCTTGGACAGCTTCTTTTTGAACGATTTCTTTTTGCTTGGAGAGCAGGCCTCCGAACTGTTCTTCAACGCCAGCCAGTCCGCTGATCAGCCATTCATCCTGTGCATGCTCTTTGAGGTAGCCGCCCACAAGATCCAGCGTCTCATGAGCCTTGGATCGTTTTTCCTGCTCTTCGAGCCGGGCTTTTTTGTCTACATCAATCTTTGCCGCATCCTTCTTACAGCCCTCATCACCTTCCGAAAGAGCTTTTTTCTGATCGGCAAGTTTCTGATCGAGGGAGCGAACCTTCTGCAATGTAGGCGCGGCCGCTTTCAGCTCTTCTTTGGCCCGAGCGGTTTGTTGCTCAGCCGATTTCAGTGCCTCGGTGTGTTCCTTGGCGGAGCATTCCAGTCCAGGAAGAGCCTCTTCCTCAGTTTTCAACGCTGCTCTGTCATCCGTCTGTTGTTTGCGGGTGGCGGTGAGCGTTGCGTATGCACCGTCCAGTGAGGCGGCACTCAAAGCCCGGTTGAGCTTTTCACGATCCGGTTTGAACGCCTCGATATCGATTTGCAGCTTGCTCGCCTCGTCAGTCAGGTTGCCGATTTCCTTCTTTAGCCCATCGATGGTGGTGAGCCAGGCAATGGCCTTCCTGGTGTCAGCGGATTTGGCGGCAAGGTCTGTCTCTTCCTTCTGCTTTGTCTCGAGTGCCTGCCCAATCTCTTGTTCCTGCTCCGGCTCAAGAATCACGATGCCTGCCGTTTCAGCCTGGAGCACGTTCAGCTTTTCCCGCTCTTCGCGCTGCCGCTCATGGACACGGATGGATATCCGGCTGTAGATCTCTGTACCCGTTATCTGCTCCAGGATCGGAGCCCGATCATCCGGTGCCGCCTGGAGGAACGCGGCAAAGCCGCCTTGGGCCAGCAACATGGAGCGAGTGAAACGGTCAAAGTCCATGCCGGTAGCCGACTCGATCTGGTCGGCTACACCTCTGATCTTGGATTCGAAAATCTCCCCAGAATCAGCATTGGCAATCTCATGCTTCGGTGGCTGGAGTTCGCCATACGGCTTCTTGCGTGCCCGGTGTTGACTCCAGTGACAGCGGTAACGCCCAGTCTGGGTTTCGAAGGTCACCTCGGCGAAGCATTCGCCGGTCTGGCGGGACATGATTTCGTTTCCGCTCTTGGTGACCTTGTTCAGGCGAGGCGTCCGCCCATAAAGGGCGAGGCAAATAGCATCGAGGATCGTGGTCTTCCCCGCGCCGGTGGGGCCGGTGATGGCAAAGATGCCATCAGACGCGAAGGCCGGGTGCATCAGGTCGATTTGCCATTCGCCGACCAGTGAGTTCAGATTCTTGAAGCGTACCTGCAGTATTCTCATCGACAGCCTCTCTATTCCGCCTGCACATCGTCTTCATAGAGAGACGAGACCGTTTCCTGGTAGGCCCGAAGCAGTTCCGGCCGCTGGCCTTCAGGCACCTCATGAACGGCGAGGCATCGTTCGAACACGTCGTTCACGTTCAGATCGTCGAGTGTTTCCTCTTCATGGATTTTTCCCAGCACGCGGTCGATGATGCGGGTGTTCTTTATCCGGAGAATTTCCATTTGGGTGCCTGAAATCGCTTCCTCCAGGCGCTCTCGCAGGTCGCCAATGACCTCAATGCCGTCGTAAATGACTTCGAGCCAGCCTTGGGAGTCCGTTGCCGACAATTCGAGAATGCGGCTTGAGATGCCGTCCCAGTCTCCCTTGACGCGTTCGAGCTTTTGAAACATCGGAACGTCGACCAGTTGTACGGATGCAGACGTACTGTGGAATTCGACCTGACAAACGCTCTTCTGCTGCTTTGCCTCTCCGAACCCCATGGGCAGTGGAGAGCCGCTGTAGCGTATGGTTTCGGAGCCGTTCACCTTTTGCGGGACATGGAGGTGTCCAAGTGCCAGGTAATCAAAGTTCGCGGGGAAAATCCCCGCCGTCACATGAGCCAGGGTGCCAACATAGAGTTCGCGCACGCCATCGCCATCGACGGTTTGTCCGCCAGCAGTGAACAGATGCCCCGTGCCAACGATGGGAATATCAACCCCGAGTTCCTCGCGCTTCTGTTCGGCCAGAGCGGCGACAGCGGCGTAATGAGTGCGTATGCCGTCAATCAGCTTCCGCTCCTTATCCTCGACACTCTCACCTGCTTCCGCCACGCGGATATCCCGGTCGCGGAGGTAGGGCACGGCGCAGACAATCAATTCCGGAGCGTCCTGCTCATTACGGAGCACCAGCACTTCGTCTTCCAGGGATTCCGTACTACTGCCGACAACGTGGACATCAAGGGCCTTAAGCAGCTCCTTGGGAGCATTGAGGAAGGACGGTGAATCGTGATTTCCCGCGACGACAACAACATGCCGACAGGACGAGGCGGCCACCCGGCACAGGAACCGGTAATAGAGCGCCTGGGCACGATTGCTAGGAGCGCTGGTGTCAAAGACATCACCCGCTACCAGCAGCGCGTCGATTTCATTCTGCTGAATCGTCTCCGCCAGCCAGGTCAGAAAAGCCTCGAACTCCTCGTAGCGTTTTCTGCCATAAAGAGTGCGCCCAATGTGCCAGTCGGATGTGTGGAGAACTCTCATACTGTTACCCAGCCACCGCAGAGGCGGGGCGCTTCGCGTATTCTTCACGCCAGTTTTTTAATGAACTCATGTCGGCCAGAAGATCGTCTGGCTTCGGCAGCTCCACTGGTGACTCTGTTGGCTGCGAGTGTTCAAACCCGGAGTATTTGGTCATGAGCGAATCAAGGAGATTGCAATCCGCGTCCTTCAATTTAGCCAGATCCTTGAGCTTCAACGTATGGACCGGTCGCTGAAATCTTTGAACCACCCCGCACAGCAGATCATTTTCAATAGAGCGCTCCACCAAGGCCCTAAAGTCGCTGCATATCGACTTCAGCAAGATTTCGGCATGTTCAAATTCGCCGTTCTCACCTGCCTTCTTTGCATCCTGATACCGCTGATTCATGAGTGTGTTCAGGGCGGATTTGATGTCACTCTGTGAAAGTGGAATGGGAGCTGGCTCTCCGGTCCCCCAGTCCGCAGAGCGGATGCTCACCACATCGGGCTTGATAGTCTTTTTCTCGGCAAAATGCCTGACCGTTCCCAGTAAGGACAGGCGGTGAGTAAAGACAATGACCTGCTTATCCTGAGACAACTCGATCAGCCTTTGAACCACGGCCTCTTCATAGCTTTGGTCAAGTGAAGATATTGGATCGTCGAAGATAAATGGGGCCTGGTTGCTCTTGCCGGTGACGTCGGCCAAAAATGCCGCAATGGAAACGATCCGATTTTCTCCCTCGCTCAGGACATCGGCGAGCCCATTCTGAGAGGCCCCTCGAAGCTGGAGCTTATGAAGGACGCGGCCCTTGGAGACTTTTGATTTCACGAGCTCAACCTTCACCTGAGACGCGCCCAGGGCCTTGAGCTCCGCATTGAACCTTTGCACGAACGCATCCGTGATCAAGGCTTCTGCCAGCTCCCCTTTCTTCTGGGACAGGGCTTTGGTGTTGGTCGACTTCTTGGCTTCCTGAATCTGGTTTAGCAGCTTCAATCGGGTGACTTCTTCATCAATGGCGGCGCGGTGCTCAGACAACCACTTTCTGGCCTGCAGGCTGTTTAGCTTTTTCCTGATCTCCTCTCGATTGTCGCTTTTTGCGTCTTCGTCATATTTTGCCGCGAGTTCACCGAGGCTCTTCGAGCGGGTGTTGGCTTCTTCGATCCATTTCGGTGAGAGCAGAGGGTCGGGAATGGCTTCTTCGGAATCGATCCCAGGGAGTTGGTCTTTCCTGGTCTGCAATTGAGCAAAGAAATCCGTCACCTGGCTGGCGACCTCATCCTGTGGAATGCCAGCCGCATCGATACGTGTCTTCAGCGTCTCCGATGTCGGTATCGCCTCGATAGTTTGACTGGCGGTCTCGTATTCCTTGGCCGCATCTGTTGCGGCTTTCTGCATTTCGCCCTTCACGAAATTTTCGAAGGAGACCAATCGCTCCTTGGCCTCCTGGGTCAAGGTCTGATGGCACAGGACACAACGGGAGCCATCAGAAACATTCGGGTACTCGGCTTCTTTGTAGGCAGCCGATACGGAGTAGTTCCGGGCCGCTTCCCAAAGTTCTTTCCAGACATCAGATCCGATGCCTTCCAATTCGCTGCCGGAGAACACCTTTTCCGCCGCCGTATCTGCCGCAGTCTTCTTGACGATCGATTTCTTCTTGGCAGCAATTATCCGTCGGTAATTCTCGTCGGATAATTGCTCCAGATACTTTTGGGCATCCTGGACCAGAGTGTCGATATGCTGTTTCTGCTTTCTCAGCTGCTTCGCTTTTTCCGCCGGTGCCTGTTCGGCAAGGCGCTGCTGCAGCGTTTGCATCTCGGTCTCGTCAGCGCTGCCAAATGCGCAACGCTTGTCGATGTCTTGGGTGGTGGTCTTAGCGCTGATGGATTCGTACCAGATGCCTTCAGGAGTGACCTTCTTGTCAGCCGGGATATTCGGCTTTTTTGACTGGTGCCGATTGGTTTCGGCGTCCAGGGCGGAGGCGACCTTTTCACAAGCGAGGATGAGCGAGCTGAAAAACGATAATACCGGCGGCTCGTAGCTCACCTCGTCTTCGCTGCTGACAAAGACCTTGCCAAAGGAGGTGTCAAAAATATCAACGCTATTGAGGTCATCGCAGATCCCTTGTCCTGACCACGTATGACTCTTCGGAATGCCGTCCTGCTCAAACGAAATGCAGGCTTTCTGTACGGCAGAGCCGGGCTTATAGACATTGCGGTGAAGGGTACCCGTGTCGCGGGCACCGCATACATGCTTGAGGAGTCTGACGTAACCGGATTTGCCTGACCCGTTGTTGCCATAAACAATCGTGATATTACCCTTACCAAACTCAAGTGGTTTTTTTGGAGCAAGGGCGTTTACTCCTTCGACATCACTGATTGAGCACAAACGCAAGGTGCCTGCAGCGCCCTGGGAGAACGCGGTCGCGGGAAAGGAGCAGGTCGTTTTGGGCAACTTTCCGTCAGCCTCCTGCTTGCACAGGGTTGCGAGCTCAGAGACGTCTTTGTCGGTAAGCTCGGACTGCTGAAGTAGCCGAGTAGCCGCAATCTGGAGCCACTGGGGGCGCTCTGAAAACCATTTGGTCAGTGATGCAGATATCCCGCTCATGTTATTCCCCCGCAGCTCCATTCGGCTTGTGTCTAATGAACGTCACCTCAAACGCCTTGCATGGGCGGTATTGCTGCAACCGATTTGCAAAGGTAAAGGCATCGTTCAACTCGTATCGCTGGAAAATATCGAGGCCTCGATCTAGGGAGATTTTCCAGCCGTGGTCGGTCACAATGTGGCGGGCATGGATAGTTCCGGTGCTGTCTAACTCCCAGGTGAAGTTCACGCCCACCGAGCTGGCGGACTCCTTCATCTTCTCGAAGTTTTCTTTCTGCTGTTCGCCTTTGAACTCGTCTTCCGTCGTCACCAGATGCACGGACACTTCCTCATCCGGAGCCTTGTGCTTGACCACGGTCTCCAAAAATTCCATGAAGTTGCGCATCTGGTAAAACAGGCGGATGTACGGATCGGTGACTGTGATTGCAGTCGCGTCCTTGAGATAAGGACCGAGCAGCGTATCGAAGGAGAGGCCTTTCTGGTTCTCCTGGAATGTAAGGTGCATTTCCTTGAGGACAGGCTCGGCCGGTGCCAGTGGTTCGGTTGGAACTGGCGGTAAGCTCGGTTGCGCAGCTTCTAAGATATTCCCGTCTTCACCCTCGGCGATGGTCTTGTGGTAGTAGCTGGGGTACTCCTCCTCTTCGAGCGTGGTGACAGGCTTGGCCTGGCCATCAGCGCCCAGATAGGTAAAGCGGACGTTGCCGTAGGTGGAGTCGATGCGCATCAGTTGGTCTTTGACGCGCTTGCGGCCTTCAATCGCGAACCGCAGCAGTTCCTCGACCTCTTCCTCGGTCGCCCCCCCATGCGGAAAAAGAATCTTCATCAAGCCGGAGAATGTCTTGTTGATGCCATCGCGGTCCCGCGTCGAGATATCGGAGGAGAGGGAGAAGTGCTCCTTATAGCGGTCCGAGTAATCGTGGTTGCGCAGCGAGCGAAGGATCTCGGCCAGGTAGTCCACCACGAATCCGTAACCGCTGGAGAACATCTCGCCCCTGATGATGTCGACCTCCCAGCCGGGGATGTAGAAATGGATGCGGTCCAGAAACGCGGAGTCGTAGAACTTGTCGGGCAACTCGCAAAACAGGTCCGAGTGCTTGAGCATGTAGGGCACGGTGTGCTGGGTGTTGCCCACGAACACCATGGAGGCCTCTGCGCCCAGCGTCTCGACGCCCCGCGAGAAGGACTTGTTGGCCATATAGTTCTTCATGATGTCGACGAGGGCCTTGTCCACGCGCTTTTGCTTTCCGGCAAACTCGTCGAAGGCGACACAATCCCAGTAGCCGACCAGGCCGATCTTTCCGGAAGAGTTGTTCACGAACAGCTTGGGAACCGTAACCTCGCCGCCGGAGATCAGGATGCCGTGAGGGGAAAACTCCGAGTAGATGTGCGATTTGCCGGTTCCCTTGGGGCCAAGTTCGATCAGGTTGTAGTTACGTTCGCAAAACGGGATCAGGCGGACCAGTTGGGTCAGCTTGCTGCGCTTGCCGAACATATCCGGGTTGAAGCCGATGCTTTGCACCAGCAGGTCGATCCACTCGTCGGTGGTGAATTGCTTGCGGGCCTCGACATAGCCGTCGAAATCGAAATGGGAGAGCTGGATCGGCTTGAGAGTGGACAAGACCCAGGGGCTGACGGCCTTGTCTTCGGTAAACTCATATTCCAGATCAGCAATGCACCACACTCCGCCGACCAAGAGCTTGGGGTGCTTTTTCACCGTTCCGGAATCAACAAGGACCTCTTTGATACCCAGGTTGGAGAACTGCGCCTCATAGACATCCTTCTTGTCGTTCAGATCGACACTGATTTTGTCGATGACCTTGTAGCGCCCCTTTTCCTTGATGTTCGAGCGGACTAACCCGGCTTCATTCCGGTGAACATAATGCTTGGCAAGAATCTCTTTGACCGTCTCGATACCGGTCTGGATGGTCGGCTCATCGCTGGTGGCGCAGTACTGTCCCAGCAGGTATTCCAGCACGTAGGAGGGAACGATGGCGTTGCCCTTGACCGTCTTGACAAGATCCTTGCGGACAACCAGTCCCGGGAAGTGTGTGTTGATTTTCTGGTCAAGTTCGTTCATCGGTCACCGTCCTTTAAAAGTCGAAGTCGCTGGTAAATGAGCGCCGCATCAAGTACCGGAGCGACTTGTATTCCTTGTAATGTGAAGTCCCGGCGTGTTTTTCCTCCAGCCGCAGAATGACCTCCTGGCCGTTGGCCTCATCGGCCTTGCGGGTCAGCACGAAACGCACCTGTAGCTCCCGCTCACGGGGATTGTCCGAGCTCAGGTCGAAGGTCAGGTCGTGGCTGTCGGAGATCAGGTCGCCTGCCTCGGTGTAGATGCCAGCCCGCAGCACACGCGGCTGGATCTTGTCCGTCACCGGTCCGGCTTGGTACATGGTCACCGCCAGTTGCCCGGAGGTAATCACCGAGCTGGCTCCGCGCAGGATGTCCACCTCTACGGCGGTGACATCGCTCTGACGCTTCTTGTTGATCTTGAGCACCGGGATCACCACTTCCTGCAGCGATGCGCCGCCATGTACAAAACGGCTTCCGGAGCCCTTCAGGCGCAGGCGATTGATCGACTTGGGAATCTGGACTTCGACCTCTCCGGAAAGACCCAGTTGTTCAGACGAGAAGCTGTGCAGGCTGGCTGACTCAGCAAGCCCCTTGCCGAGCACGAAACGCCTGTCACGGTACAGAATCACCTCGCCCTTGGCCTCGACACTGGCAAAGTCGCTCTCGTCCAGCGGTCGATGTTGGTAGATGAAACCATGATCGGCGGTGACCAGAATATTGTTGGCATTCGCCGCGGTCAGTTTCTTCACCAGCCTGACGATATCGCCTAGCGTTTGCTCAGCCGCTTCAAACGCTTGCCCCTCCGAATGCATCTTGTCGCCAGTATGGTCTATGCGATTGTGGTAGATGTAGAGCACATCGTTGCTTTTCAGCAGTTCGCGGCTGCCATCCCGATCCAGCTGCATAAAGTCTTCGGCGGTAATGGCTTCACCACGGCCATTCAGTGCAGCCTGCAGGATCTTGGTGCGATTAACCGTACCCTGGGAGCTTTGCCCATCCACCAGCACGGTGCCGGTTTCGTTGTCGACAATCGCCAGTGTCTTGTTGGGCAGAAGCGCCGCCATGCCGAGCTGGGTGTAGCTGGGCAACATCGATAGCGCCGGTTCCAGTTCGGCGCTGTAACGGTCCTCCTGCCGGATCAGGCTCAGCAGCTCATCGCCGATTTCGTAGCGCATGGCATCGGAGATGATCACGCAGACCTTGTTGTCCTTGCGCAGGAACGGCCGTACCCAGTACTCGAAAAACTCCTTCTGTTTACGCACCGGGAAGGCTTCCCACTTCGATGCCGCATCCACGAAGGTCTGGAAGCGGTCGCCCAGCTTCAGCAGGTAGTTGTTGGTATAGAGGTTTTCAATCTGCTCGGTCAGGCTGCCCATCAGCGACGCCTGTCCTGACATGCGCACGTGGTAGGTGAACTTGCGGTAGAGCTGATCGAGCTGATACCAGAAGCGGCTGTAGCGCTGCACGCCTTCGGCTAGGCTGTCCATGGCGAGTTTGGCCTCGCCCAGGGCGTGGGTAAACTGGGCGGCGTAATCGACTGCCTCGTACAGATGCCGGTATTCGCGGTACCAGTGCCCTTGTCGCCGCTGTCGAACCCAGATCGCCACGTCACCGCTTGAGGCCGTGCGGGCTGCCACCGCCCGCACGAGGTCGCTGATGATCTTCTGGTCAATCAGGCGGAAATAATCCAACTCGATCAACTCGCGGAAATCCCGCTTGGCCAGATCCTGCTCAATCCCGAGCACCTCGGCGCATTCTCCCGAGAGGGTCTCGAAACCGCCTTCGAACTGACGGCTGTCCTTCCAGCGCTTGAGAAACACCAGGGCGTCGCCGGTCAGTTTCACCTGGCCAGCGGTGCCCATGGCGTAGCATGACTTGAACAGCTCGATGGCGAAGTCGCGGATGCCCGGCGCGTCGGACTTGTAGCCATAGCAGCGGGTCATCTGTTCCCAGAGGAAACCGTCCAGGCTGCACCGGCCGATCAATTTGATCTTCTCGTCCCGGCCATCGGCCAGCTCTTGCAGCAGGTTTTCCACCACCGCATCCATGCGCGGCTCGCTGCCGGTGCATACCGCCAGCATCTTCAGGCGAATCTGTCCGGCTGTGTCGTCGGCTTTCAGCAGCTTCTTGAGGGCGTCCTTGCGCTTGATCGCCTGGAAGAACTCCGCATGGGCCTGCACCACATCCGTGAACTCCAGGCCAAGCTCCAGCTCGGACAGCCAGATGGCCACCTGATCGGTGCGGAACTCGCCATGGGCCAGCTGGACGTCCAGCAGCCAGTTATCCAGATCGGCGGGCTGAGGGCCTTCGCGGTAGAGCAGGAATTTCTGTTCCGGTTGCTCGCGCAGCAGCCTGTACTTGATGCCGTACTCGTTGTTGATCAGCTCCAGCTTCTCGACGCCGGGAAGCTGAAGCGCATCGAAGTCGTCGCGCAACTCCTGCTTGGCGTCGTACCAGAAGACGATCCGGTGCCGGTCAAAGAGTTTGGTCAGGGCCTGGGCTATGCGGTTTTCCATCAATGGCGCTCCTTAATCCTCTTTCGCATCCAGGCCGACGATCTTCTTCAAGGCCGCGCCGAGTTTGGGGTAGTTGACCTTCACGCCGTCGTCGAGGTCGATCTCCACCTGCTCGGTGGCCAGCGGGTACAGCACCTCGCGCTCGTACTCCTCCATCTCGGCGATCATCTTGGTGATCTTCTCGATCTCCTTCAGGGCCTTGGTCTTCTCGCCCTGGCTTGCGCTTCCGCTGATGCTGACCGCCTCCAGGTGGTTCTTGTGCGAGGTGAGCTTGGTGCGGAACTCGCGCAGGTAGTCGTTGAGCACCACGCTGGCCGTATCCGGGCGGTAGCGGTGCATGTAGATGAGCGCGTTAAAGCTGCCCTTGGGGCTGGAGAACAGCCAGTAGATGGGCCGCTTCTTGTAGCGCCTCACATGGTCGCTGTAGAAATCCTTGAGGAAGTAATCGCGGATGTCGCGGGCCTTTCCATTCTTGCCCAGCCCCTTTTCGACGAACTTGAGGTTGGCCTCGTAGTGCTCGTCGCCAAAGGCCACGCGCAGGAACTTGCGGAAGCGCTCGGCAATGTCGTCGGTGAACCAATCACCATCGAGCATAGGGATAACGTTGTCGTCATCCGCCGGAAAACTCGTCTCCGAAATCTGCTTCAGGTAGTCTTCGATGGTCTCGCCCTGGTTGGCCAGGATCAGCCCCGGCTTGTCCAGCGCATAGCGGCCAAACATGCAGCCCACGGCATAGGAGACCAGCTCACGCATGGTGTCGCCAAGCAACAGCGCCTCCAGCTCGTCCGCGCTCTTGTCTCCGCCGTAGCGGTAATGCGGGTTGCAGGTCAGGGTGATTTCTTTCAACGGCACCTCGGGCGTCAGCTCATCCTGCAGACCGTAGGCGTCGATGAAAATGCGGTTATTCTCTTCCTCCAACCGCTGCATTTCCAGCGTCATCTCCCGCCAGTGGGCGCGGAGCTTCTGGTAGGTGGCCTTTAGGGATGGCTGGTGGTAGTCGGGATTCAGCAGCGGAAGGCCGGTGAAGTCCCAAGAGGTTTCGTAGGCGTCCCAGTCAGCCTTCTGTTTTTCTACTGCCCTATCGAAGATTTGCGCGAAACTTCCCTGCGGTTTGATGATAGGAATCAAACCAACTTGACCAGCCTCAAAATTGAGAGTCGGCGAAAGAACCTTTAAAAGCTGCAACACAATTTGAGTATTTAAGCAGCACAGTAGCAAGGGAAAGTCTTTCTCTTTTGGGAACATAGACATTCCCGCGACGTCAAAGACAGCGCCATCGGGCTGCAGTCTAAAGGATGGCAGTCCAGTTCCAATTTTTGACCAAGTTATACTTTTCTTAAAGTATGAGTCCTCATTTACTACTCGCTTTGAAGCACTCCCATATCGCGAGATGGAAAGTTGCTTAATTTCGCTGCCTGAATCTTCCCAGTTAACAACGAACTCCTGATTACCGTACCATTTCCTAAAATCTCCGCCTTTGTTATAGGGAAACCATTTAGAAGCAGTTTCATCCCTAAGCGACAGTGAACTAAATCGACTTCGAGAAACCTCATGCCATTGCCTAGTAAACCTCGCATTGTCCATTGTAGCGAGCCCTTGCCGAGGAATCGTTATTTGCCTTAACAATATTCCATTTTCAAAGGCTTTCAGTAATCTCTCACTCACCCAGTATGATATTGGTGATCCTGGTATTCTTCTGAAAGACTCTGTAGTTGCTCTGAACTTCCAAGAGCATTCTGTGGCACTGACCGCTTCTTTCGTATACTCCGCCATTTCATCATCGCCACCCTTGAAATCAACCAAACGAACAAAAGTGCCTTTGAGGTTTGGGGAGTGTTTATTTTCGAAGTTGTATGCGCAGATTTGAACCGTGGCACCTTTGAATCCAGAAAGCGGCAATTCAACGAGATTTGTGAAAGTCTTGCTGCCCGTTAAGAAATCACGAAGTTTTTCGTAAGATGATAGATACATCCATACGTTTGGGCTCATGACTCCAACGTGCCCCAGCTTTTTTCCTAACTCAGAGCACTTCACCACGAATGCAGAGAAAAGATCCGACTTCACATCGGTATAATTATCCTTGAGCCACGCCGCCAACCGACCATTCATCCCCTTGCCACCCATATATGGCGGATTGGCAATCACCACATGGTATTTGGGGCTCAGATAATCGGCCTGCTGCAGAGCTTGCAGCACCTTTTGATGGGTCATGCTGATAAACAGCTGCCCGGAAACATTCTTTGATTTCAGAATCCTGAGCATGCCGTCCACGTCGGTGACATCTGGGCGGATCAGGGAGCCGAAATTGTCGGCCTCTTCGAACTGGCGCAGGGTGGTTTGCAGCGGCGCGGTGAACAGGTCGCGGCCGACAAAGTCCATGTAGCTCTTCAGCTCGCCCTCGTCGAAATGGACATTCTCCAGCACGCAAATGTTCGGCTTGACGCCCTTGCTGAAGAAGCGGCGCTGTTTGGCGCGGGCCTTCATGGTCAGGGCAAAAGCGGCCAACTCCCCGGCGCGTTCGTCGATCTCGATGCCGTAGAGGTTGTTCGTGAGGATCTTCTCCGGGATCTCGGCGGGCTCGTAGCCTTCCTCCTCGTAGATGGCATAGAGCAGGTCAAAGGCATAGGTGAGCATGTGGCCGGAGCCGCAGGCCGGGTCGCAGATCTTGATCTCTTCCGGCTTGGCGATGCGCAGGAAGTCCGTCTCGGCCTGTTCGGGCTTGATGTAGTAATCCATCTGCAGGGCCAGCTTCGAGCCGGGACGATTGAGCAGCCACAGGCGGCCGAGGGAGTTTTCCACCAGGTAGCGCACAATCCAGTGCGGGGTGAAGAGCTGGGTGGCGGCGGGGATGTTCTCGGGCGTGATCTTCTTGTTCTTCTTCAGGCCGTCGAACACCTCGTCCTTCTTCTCGGAGATGTAGAACTGGTAGAGCCAGCCGATCACCTCGACATCCTCGCAGGCATCCGGCGTCATCGCCTCGCGGGTGTAGGCGAGGATGGAGTTGCCCGAGAGCAGGTCGTCGGGCATCAGCAGCTCGGTGTAGTCATCGATGCGCTGAAACAGGAACGGCATCGCCTTGTTCCAGAAGTTGCAGGCGGCCACCACCAACAGGCGGTAGGCCTCACCCTGCGGGTCGCGGCTGGGGGCTTTGCCGTCGAGCAGAGCGAAGATCTGCTGCCGGACCTTGTCGTGCACCATCTCTTCATCGATGTGGCCCATCTTGGCCTCGGCCAGAATCTCGGGCTGGAACTGTCCGGGGTCGGCTGGGGAGACCACATTCACCCGGTTGTACCGGTTCACGTCCATGAAGCGCAGGGCACAGAAGCGGTTGAACCAGATGTAGGCCACCCGCTCAATGACCTGTTCCTTGCCGTGGCCCTTGATGGCCTCTTCGAGCTTCTTGATGGCCTCGGTGCTTTCCCGGCGGGCGGCGCTGTTTTCAGCCAGCACCAGTTTCAGCTTGGCGGAGACCTGCTCCAGCAGAGACCGCCGGGCATATTGAGCGAATCGTTTTAATTTTAGTGTTTCCATTAAGTTAGACTCCTGCACTCAAACGCCGGACCGAATTTGCGCCGAACTGTTTTTTGTACTGATCCAGATTCAAAACTGCGCAGCCAGCGGCACAGGGTACTGACCAATCGTTATGCGTGATAGGCAGAGACCGCTTCAGTTCATCCTGTTTTGCCAGCAACAAAGCTGGCTCCAGGCTGGCCATAGAGATCAATACAACGTAGTGGATGGGTTTTGTAGCTTTCCCGCTGAGGGACCGAAACCATGAGCTGTCCCGGTACTTCCCGGCTAAATCAGGTATGAGGTTTCCGGTCAGCAGTTTTGTTTTGAACGCCTCTGGATTGGCTGCTCCCGGCATATCAGGATCTTTGACTTCGATAAATACGAATCGGTCATTGAACTCGGCAATGAAGTCCACTCTCTTGATGGTGCTGGGATTGTGCAAGGCATCATCATCAAAGATGATCGCTTCCATGGCCGCGCTAAAGTCAAACTCCAAATCATTCTCAGCTAACACTGTCATCAAGCACCTCCCAATGAGCGCTTGATCTCTTCATCGTAAAGATCGCTGAATGTATTGGCGATAGCATTGCTGTTCAGCTGCCGATAATCATCGGCAGATTGAACACGCACATCTCCATTTTCCCTGGAAAGCGAATGAAATCTGATGTGGTCCCCTGCATCCGTGTTGACGAGAAGATCAAACCACTTGAGCAGCACATAATCGTGGGTCGCCAGAATGATCTGCTGGCCGCTACGAGACAGCTCCAGCATTGTCTGCACGAGCAGCTTCATCAGCTGTGGGTTTAAGTTTGACTCTGGTTCATCCCAGAACAACGAGCCTGTAACACCGGGGACAAGGGAACAATTTTGCAATAGTCTTTGTAGTACACCAAATTTCCGAAACCCTTCCGCCATCATATTGGGGCTGAACACATCTTTTCTTTGCGGCGAAAAATAGGTCAGCTTGCCATCCTTGGCCTTTCCGTCGGCATATTCAATGTAGGTGCCGGGCTGGAACGACATTTCTCCGGCATCCAGAGAAAAACGTCCTTCCATTTTGTTCACCAAGTTTTCGAGCAACCACTCTTCTTTTTCTCGTGGCTCCTGGCCAGCGTCATTGAGAAGTTTGGCTGCCAAATCAAAATAGGTTTCATCGAACATGAGTTTGAGAACATTCGCATCCACCTCGATGTTTCCGAAGCCCCTCAGAAATGTCAGGAGTTCCTTCGTGGGAATGAAGATAGGACTCAAGCTATAGCGCTCGTAATCACTATTCTCTTCTACGGTGACTGATTTTGAATTTGAGCGGAATTTCAGTGCGATCCCTTTGTCGGAAACGAAACTGGCGCGCATCGAGGCATCTTCAGCCACCCCTATTTTGCGCATTTTTCCCAGCTTCCGATCTGGAGGGAGAAAGACATTGAGCAGCTTATTCGTTACAGCCTCTTTTATCTCTTTATCCGACACGTCTTCTTGGTCATTCAAGCCATTATTCGCCGAGCAAAGAGCGTAGGCAGCCTTCAGTAAATGGCTTTTCCCAGTACCGTTTTCGCCAATGATCACATTGATCTTGGCGGAAAAATCGATGGACAAGTCATTGAAGACGGTGAAATTTTTCAGGGTCAGATGTGTGATCATATTTGAATCCTTTTTCCTTTGCGGATTTCATCCAGCAGCGCCTCGCGCATGGATTCCAGGTAGCGTTCCACGTCGGTCTCGTCGGCCAGCCAGGCCTTGTCGAAAGAGACCTTCACCGAGCGGCTGGGCACGTACTCGATGCGCGGTTCCGGCTTGGCGGGTGGAGTGGGTTTCGTACCTTCATCCGTCCTGGCGGTATTACCGGGTTGCGGCGCGGGCTCGGGTGCCGGTGCCGGTTGCGCCCAGGAGGTCATCTGCGAAAGCAGGCGCTGGTAGTCGCTTTCCTCAAACCGGCGAAGGGTATCGCGGATGACGGCAATCAGTTTCTGGCGCTCTATACCTGAGTCAAATTCGTTGAACGGCCGGGTGACCTGCTCCTGCTGCTCGCCGTTCAGTGCGCCGAACTCAGCCATGCCGCAGAGGCGGCCTTTGAGGGCGGCGACCGTTTCCTTGGCCTTGGCAATCTCGGCCTCGATCTGGGCCGTGACCTTCTCCTGCAGGGTTTCGACTTGCGTCTTCACCTGCTGCATGCGGTTGCCCTTGAAGCACTCCGGATCGGTCAGGCTGGCGACTACCTGAGTGGATTCATCGCCTTCGATGTAGGCGAAGTTGGGCTCCTGGCTTTGAACGAACTTGCGGGCGTTATCGAAAATGCTTTTCTGCGGGCCGCTCATGAATTTGCGGACAGGATCGATAACGCTTTCCTTCATGTCGAGCAGCGCGTTTTCCTGGCGGGTGAGTTCGGTCAGATACCAGGTGTAGGGCTTGCCGGTCAGCTCCTTGAGCTTCTCAAGCACCGGCGTCAGCGCATTCAGGAACGGATACTGGGATGCCTGGGCCGCCAACGGGTTGAGCTGATGCATGAGCTCCTGAAGTGCGGTGCCGGTTTCCTTGCCGAGCGCCTTCGCTTCACTGGAGCGGGGCGGGGCATCGAAGAAGTCCTCAAAGAACTCCTTGAGGGCGCGGACCTGAGACGCGGTAAATTCGACCTGGGGTTCTAGCACCACATTGCCGTGGCCATGGGTGTTACGCAGCGCCCGTTCCAGCTCGTCCTCTTCCAGCAGGTTGCCGTCGGTGCGAACCTCGACCTTGCCGCGAGCGCAGAGGTTGGCCAGGGTGCAAAGCACGGCGGCGTAGTACCAGCCGTAGGGTTTGCGCTCGAATTTCTCCAGCAGGTTCTTCAGCGTGGTACGCACGCCACCCCGATTGTTGCTCTGAATAAACGCCAAAAGTTCCTGCTCGGACTCGGCCAGGGAGGTGGCATCGTTGCCGAACAACCCCTGCTGCGAGTGCTTGAGGCATTTGGCGATGTCGTTCTCGGTGTAGGTGATGCCGCGCAGCATGCGAAGGTTCGGATAGGCGCGGGAAATGAGCTCGTGGAATCCGCGCAGCACCCGAGTCGGCGCATCCTCGGAACCGATTTCGATGTCGGCACCTGCCACGAACAGCTTGGCCTTGCCCATCAGGCTTTGAACGCGCTGCTGCAGCTCGGCATACCGTTCCCGGTTCTGGAAGCCCTTGTCGGTCAGGATGCGTTTGACCGCCTCTTGTTGCGTGATTGAGATGTTCTGGCGGATGTATTTCTCCGTCCGCTTGTACATCAGAATGTCGCGGATCAAGCGTTCGTCCGCGGGCAGGATCAAAAACAGTTCATCAGACTTATAAGTTGAGCTTGTGCGCAGCATTTGCTCATTTTCTGCGTGCTCATGGAAGGGGCTGATGACATGGATGGCCAGCTCGTGCTCGCGCCCGTGCAGCCGATCATCGAGCTTTCTGGAGAACGGGTAGTCCTGGCCCTGATCTTTTGATGAAGAGGCGTCGTAACGAATCTTCCGATGCTTGATGACGTGGTCGAAAACGATCTTCTCAAGCTCGGCGGCCACGTCTGCCGACTCCACCTCGGTGTTCTTGATTTCCTGCTCGACGTCTTTTTCCTCGTCGGTCAGGTATTCGTAAAGCTCGCCATTGCGCTGCACATAGGTCTGCTGTTCCAGTAGGCTCAGGGCCTCCTCGACACGTTTTCTCAGTGCGGGCAGGTCCTGATTGAAGCCGTCCAGCATCAGCACGCACAGGTTGCGAACGGTCGGCTTGAATTCCTTGACGTACTTGACCAGGAAGAGCGTTTTCAACAGCCGGATCGCGAAGGGACCATCAAGATGGTTCTCTGCCTGGATGATGGCCCGCTGGATATTGGATTTCAGCGCGGTGCGAATGCCTTCGAACATCAGGTCGAAGGTCGCCAACTGACCGATTTCATGATCCCCGATCTGGATCGCCACCTGCTGGAACACACCCAGCATGGAGCGTTCGCCCACCGAGCTGTGTTTGCCCTCAAAGGCGTTATGCTGCGACAGATTCTGAATGGCCGACTGGAACAGCGCGAACTGGTACGGAATGAACGGATAGCTGTGAATGAAGTGATCCCGATCCTGATAATTCCGGTAGGTTTGCGAGCCGTCGGCAAAGTCGAACAGGGTCTTGAAGTTGTTGGACTGCGCGTGGTAAGTGTCCGACAGAAGGCAGACGCCTTCTTCGGTTTTCATGAGCAGACGCTTCTGAATAACCTCCGCCACGTCGGCGCTGGTCAACTTCATGCGATTGGCGAACCGGGCCTGGATTTTCGAGAAGTCGTTGCCTTGCTGTTTGCCCATCTCGCCGACAACCGTCCCCATGTCCTCCTGGGCGGTCACGATGACCCATGCGCGGCCGCGGCATTTGGTTGCCATGCTCTCGGCGATGGTCTGGAGGTTGGTCATCAGCTTGACGTTTTCAGCGATGTACTGACCGACCTCATCGACAAAGAAGTTCAGGCGGAAATCGGGCGATTGCCGCTCGATATATGCATGCACCTGTTCGGCAAAATCTTCGATGGAGACACGGTATTGGCTGCGGTATTT